>Ga0207667_10000077_pt1 | contig 166095 bp, 157 predicted proteins | sample KBSCornC52_FD_184301 | JGI IMG/M metagenome (GOLD analysis project Ga0207667, IMG submission 184301) | Corn rhizosphere microbial communities from Kellogg Biological Station, Michigan, USA - KBS Corn C5-2 (SPAdes) (version 2) | ecosystem: Host-associated > Plants > Roots > Rhizosphere > Soil ... | reverse complement strand
GGCTTTTTGACGGGACATCCATGTCCCGTCAAAAAGGCGAGGACTCCTGTCCTCGCCCCCTGCGGGGCCTGATCGTCCAGCCCTCACCGCCGTGCCAAGGGGACCCGGAAGATCAAGAGCCAGAGCAAAAGCCGGAGCAAGAGCCGGAGCAAAAGCGCACAAGCGCACAAGCGGAACGCTGCGGCTGCGCCGCGTGCTCTCAGTCCGATTTTCGCGCTCCCTCTCCCCTCCGGGGAGAGGGTTGGGGTGAGGGGCCGGGGCTCGCCTCACCACTTCCTACTCGTCATTCCGGCGTAGGCCGGAATCCACTCTTGCTCGTCATTCCGGCGCAGGCCGGAATCCGCCCTTGCTCGTCATTCCGGCGCAGGCCGGAATCCGCTTTTGCTCGTCATTCCGGCGTAGGCCGGAATCCAGTAGCGACAGTGCTGGATTCTCGCGAAAGCGTTGGATGGATGCTTCGCGAGAATCAGGCGTTATCGCTACTGGATTCCGGCCTACGCCGGAATGACGGTGTCTTATCGGTTGCCGTACGCATAAATCAGACTGCGACTAACTGCAACTCAGAGTTGCCTCTGCTAAGTTGCTTGGTGTTACCCGCGCTGTGTTTTTACGATGCGCTTCGCGGGTAACCATGGCAGCAATGCTGTGAGAAGCGCGAGCCAAGGATGCTAGAGACACCCTTGACCCGCTAACCATCAACAACCTCAGGAGTTGATCATGGCTAAGCCAGATCATACGGCACTCGCTCGCTCGTCTCTTCCCTCGACGACACACCCCCCGCCTTTCCGGGCCGCTTGAAGAATTGCGGCGGAGCTTTCCGCAGGCATTAATCCGAGCCGTCTGAACCCGGCGCGTCGCCCTGCGCAGCTCGAAAGCCGCATCCCACTTCCTCAATCAAGCCGCCCGGTGCCCAACGTTTGGGCTACTGGTGAACCTTCGAGTCCGTCTGGTCGGCGGCATGCCGTGCTGTTCGACGGCATGCCGTTCTCGGGGCGAAGGATGCGGCATCTTTCTAGCAAGGAGTTGCTTATGAATGTCTATGGCGAACCGTGGATGAGCCGTCACGCGAATTATTTCTCTGATCCCGATGCAGGAACCGATGCGTTGTTGAACGACGCGACCGAATGGTTGAAGTACGCCCACACCTCGATCCAGTTCTTGTCCGAGCTGGTCCAGGAGCGTGGCAACCCCGATCCCCGGCGCTTATCGATCATGCTCGATGGCATCGCGGCGTTCATCGACATGGGCACACGTTGTGCAACGCAAGCCCATCTCCGCCTGCAGTGGCAGCAGGTGCGCGACGAAGCAGAGCGAGTAAAGGCAGAACGCGAGAACGCGGCAAGCGCTACGTAATCAATCTTGCGCCATCGTCCGGAGCCCCTCTCCCCGTCGGGGAGAGGGAATGGCTCGCGCAAGAAAACCAACCGTTTGTTTTTCTCCGCGCGCCTACGGGTAACCCCACTTCCACAACAAATCATTCGCCCGATTAATCAAGGCCTTGCGATACGCGTCGATGATCATCCGCGCATCCGCACTCAAGCCCGCATCCCATCCCCGATCCATCGCTTCGAACAGCGCATGCGCTACCGCTGCGTCGTACTCGATCTTGGTGGGGTCGAAATCCTCAGGCGAGGGTCGGAAGTTTCCCTCGACGCAACGCATCGTCGCTTTCAAGCGCATCGCACTGTCCTCCGCCGGGTGGAGGTCGGCGATTACAACAAGCGCGCGCAGGGCTTTGTAGTAGCCAAAAGGCCGAGCGGCGCATCACTCGCCATCGGGCGAGTCGGCCATATGCGTGGTCCACAACTTGCGTGCGAACTCGCGGAAGGCCTCGGGCGCTCGCATGAACACTGTATCGAATGTGTAACTGCCGCCCTGGCCGCCGGCATCCCTGGTTTCGCCGCGCATCGCGTATTTCTGCGCGCCCTGGTAGGCGATCACCTTCATCGTGTCGGAGGAGATATCGCCGCGGCACATCAGGCGATAAGCCATCCACACTTCGGCCGTGCCGTTGCCGTCCAGGTCGGTGATCTGAATCGCCGCGCCGCGTAAGAACGTGGCCTGATGATCCACGCCGCAGTCGTGGACGTAGTCGCGCAGATCCCAGCGCGCCTGCGCCTTGCCGTCGGCGATGGTGTAGCGCACGGCGTAGAGATCGTCGTTGGCGCCGTACTCGCCGCCGTCGTCGCTGTGCGTGCTGACCACGACGATGTTGTCGCCCTCCGCATCGGTCCAGCGCACGGCCCGCTTGAAGTCGCCCTTGAAGCTGACGCCGGCGGGCAGTTGCGCAGCAGTAAGCGACTTGATGGACGGAGCGGCCTGCGCGGCGACGGCAAATACGCACAGCAGGGCGATGGCGAGCGGCTTCATGGATTCGTCCTTGAGCGATGAAACGCGTGGTGCGGCATTGTCCATGAAGGCAGACGCGGCGGATACACGCCGCGCCCGTGCCATGCCGTCCGCTCAGAGATCGGAGAAATGCGGATCCAGCGGCCGCACTTCGCACTCCACTTCCCACTGGTCGCCGTGGGTTTCCAGGAAGCGCTCCATCCAGCGCACGGCCTCTTCCGTGCTCGCGGCCTTGTGCATGAAGTAGCCGCCGATCACTTCCTTGGTCTCGGTAAACGGACCATCCGTAGCCTTCACGCGGCCCTTGGACAGGCGCAGCCGCTTGCCGTCCTTGGTCGGCGCCAGCCCGGCCGTGTCGATCAGCACGCCAGCCTCTTTCATTTCTTCGATCAGCTTGCCCATCTCGGTCATCAGGCGCTCGTCGGGCGCCTGGCCGGAGTTTTCGTTGATGCGGATAAGGGTGAGGAAACGCATGCTTTTCTCCTTGGATAGAGGAACGGGACGGCCGCGACGCGGCCTGGGAATCTCGCGTCCGTCCTGGCGACGAGCCGGGCGCGGAGAAATCGACAAATGCCGGCGCATGTGTCGACCGCATCGATTTACCGGCGCCATGGCGCGTGGCCGGCTCTTACCTTGGCCATGGCAATTAACATGGCCAAGGTATATAACTTGGCCATGTTAGGCCCGGCAGCGCCACCATGCCCAACGAGAACTTCGCACTGAAAGCTGTGGAGAACCTGGCTCAGCTGCTGGAAAACCACGGCTGGGCGGTCGAGCTGGAATCGCGCCATGGATCCATCAGCCCCGATCTGATCGCCAGAAAGGGAAAGATCCGCTATGCGGCCGAGCTCAAGTACGCACGCGAGGGGCGCCCGGATCGGGTGCTGCCCCTGCTGTCGCAAGCCATCCTGCAATCGAGCCGGTATGCCCGGGATGGAGCGATGCGCCCCCTCGCCGTGATCTTCGTGGATCAGATTTCGCCGTCGCTGCATCGCAAGGTCGAGCAGTTCCATAAGCACTACGCGCCGGATGTCGCCATCGGGCTGGTCGCGGAAGATGGCGCGAACTACTTTGCGGGGCCTGGATTGGATGCGCTGGGCGCTGCACCCGTGCGTTATCGCGTCGCCAGCCAGCCAGCCACGCCGCGCCAGGCTACGGATCTTTTTTCCGATCTCAATCAATGGATGCTCAAGGTGCTGCTGGCGCCCGAGTTGCCGCAGAGCATGCTGCGTGCTCCGCGCCAGGCCTATGGCACGGTCACGGAACTGGCAGATGCCGCGCAGGTGTCGGCCATGAGCGCATCGCGCTTTCTCAGGCGTTTGCGTGAGGAAGGGTTTCTCGACGAGGCGGCTGGCTCGCTGCGTCTTGTACGCCGGCGCGAGCTGTTCCGCCGCTGGCAATCCGCCGCCATGCGTTCGTCGCCCGAGCTGCGCATGTCCTACGTGGTGCCCGGGGCCGGCATGAAACAGCTGCAGAAGGCGGCATCGCGTCCCGACGCATGTCTTGGCCTGTTTATCGCAGCCGACTTTCTGCAGCTTGGACATGTGAGCGGTACGACGCCATGCGTTTATGTAAGGCGGCTTTCTTCGGCGAGCTCATGGCCGGGTTTGCTGCCGACGCGGCCCGGTGAAACGCCGCAACTCATCCTCAAGCAGGCGAACACTCCGAATTCGATCTTCCGCGGCGCTGTGCAGCTTGGCGGGCTGCTAGTTTCTGACGTACTCCAGATCTGGCTGGATACGTCGGTCCATGCTGCGCGCGGTGTTGAGCAGGCGGACTTCCTGGAACGAAAGGTGCTTTCCCGCATGCTCGGAGAGTGAGTGAAGGATCGGGCGGCTTTTACGCGGTTGGTTGGGGCGCTGTCCCCTTGGAATCATCAACTGGTCTTCGTCGGAGGATGGGCGCACCGCCTCTATCGCCTGCACCCTATGGCGGAAGCGCCTTCGTATCAGCCGTTGGCTACGCTGGATGCCGATGTCGCGTTCGCCGAAGGCGAGCGGCTGGAAGGCGACATCCGGGCACGGTTGCTGGCGATGGGCTTCGAAGAGGAGTTGATGGGCAAGCATCGGCCTCCGGTGTCCCAGTACAGCTTGGGCGACGCTGCTGCCGGCGGTTTCTACGCGGAGTTTCTGACGCCCCTCACCGGCAGTGGGCGCAAGCGTTCCGGCGCGCCGCTGGTTACGGTGCAGAGCGCCGGCGTCACCGCGCAGCGACTGCGCTATCTGGATCTGCTGCTGGCGTCTCCGTGGAGCGTGACGCTGAATGCCGACTGGGGCGCTGCTTCGCCCATGCATCTGCGCATTCCCAATCCGGTGAGCTTCATCGTGCAGAAGTTATTGATCCATGACCTGCGCCCGGCGGGAAAGAAGGCGCAGGATCTTCTCTACATCCACGACACCCTGGAACTGTTCGCCCCGGAAAGCGAGCAACTCCAGGAGGTCTGGCGAAGCAACCTGCGCGATCTGCTGCATCCGAACTGGCTGCGGGATCTGCTGCAGGCAAAGGACGACGTATTCGGCCGGATCAGCGATCGCCTGCGTGATGCGGCCGCGATTCCTCAGGACCGCGACCTCGATCCCGAGCGGATGCGCGCGATGTGCCTCGCTGTCATTGACCAGATACTGGATTGAGCGGGACTCATCGGGCGATGCCCCAGAGATGCCGGGCTTCCTCGGCAACGACTTCCGGATACTCCTCCTGAAAGAACAACTTCCCATCCGCCACGCGCCGAATCCCTTTCGATCGCGGAAATATCCGATTCAGATACTCCGCATCCGCCATCACAAAGATGTCGTCGCTCGCTCCCCACGCCATGCGCACCGGCACCTGGCTGCGCTTCAGTGCGGCTTCGATCCCAGCCAGCGGATTCGGCTCCAATGCCAGGTGAAACGCGTGGTACTGCTTTCTGCGCAGCGGCGTGCTTACCAGCGGGGTGACGTAGTAATCGATCGTCTCGTCCGCGAAGCGGCTGGGGTCGTGGAATACCGCGGCGCCGAAGGTGGAACGTGCGAGCGCGCGATCGGTCAGCCACTTCGCCGTGGTATCGGCGAGCGTGCCGTTGCGGGCCATATCGATGGCGGGTTGCACTTTCGGCGGAGGGCTGTCGATTTCCACGTCGCAGTTGGTCAGCAGCAGGCTGCGGACGCGTTCCGGATAGCGCACCAGGAAGAGCTGGGCGACGGCGCCGCCGCTGTCGCTGGCGACGATGTCGACGTCGTGGATGGAGAGTTTGTCCAGCAGCGCGGCGAGCATGGCGACTTGATCTGCCGCAGCGAGCGACTGGTTTTCAAGGGGTTCCGAATAGCCCAGCCCCATGAAATCCGGCGCGACGCAGCGGCGATGGGCGGCAAGGCGGTCGATCGCGCCGCGCCACTGGTAGCTGTTGAGCGGCGCGCCGTGCAGGAACAGCGCGGCCTTGCCGCGGCCGCGGTCGACATAGGCGATCTTGCCGAACGAAAGCCCGGCGTAGCGGCGCATCGTGCGGAACGCGGCCGCGTCGGTGGCGCGGCCTTCGCCGCCGAACAGGCCGCCTGCCTGCGCCGGCGTGATCAGGCCGGCCGCGGCGCCGGCGGCCAGGGTGGCGAGGCTGTATTGCAGGAACTGGCGACGCTGCATGTTCGAACTCCGCATGGGGACGGCGCCATGCTGGCGTGCCCGCTGCCGCCGCATGCGCACGAACGGCCGGCGCCGGGCACGGATGGATGATTTCCGGCACATGCCGCCGGCCCTGGATCGGCGAACGATGGCGGGCATGACCGGTCGGCCCGACTGCTATCCCGCCCCCTCTGCGCCGCTCGCGGGCGCGGAACGCCTGCCCTTGCTGGATGTGCTTACCTCGCCCGTGCCGTCGGGCCGCTTCGATTCGCCGGTCGACCATCGCCATGTGCTGTGCCTGCACCTGGGCGAGCCGGTGCCCGTGTCCTACCGCGCCGGCCGCGTCGAGCGGCCGGGCACGCGCCTGCATGGCCAGTTCTGCGTAGTGCCGGCCGGTTCCAGCACGCGCTGGACGCTGACGGCGCCGGCCACCTCGCTGCTGCTGCGCCTGTCGCCGGAGCTGTTGCAGGAGACGGCCGAGGCCATGGCCGTCGGCGCCTGCGACACCGCGCTGGCGCCATCCATCCATATCCGCGATGCGCAGGTCGAACGCATCGGCTGGATGATGCAGGCTGAGGAACGCGACGCTCACCCGGGCGGCCGCCTGTTCGCCGACAGCCTCGCCGCCGCCCTGGCAGCGCGCCTGCTGGTGCTGCAGACGCGCCGGGCAGCGCCGGCCCTGGCGCGCGCGCTGCCCGCATGGCGCCTGCGCCGGGTCATCGAATATATCGAGGCCCATCTCGACGAAGACCTCACCCTGCCGGAACTGGCTGCCATCGCCGGCTACAGCCTGTCCCATTTCAAGCCGCTGTTCCGCCAGGCCACCGGCCTGCCGGCGCACCGCTTCGTAATGGAACGCCGCGTGGAGCGCGCACGGCTGCGCCTGCTCGAAGGCAAGCTCAGCCTTACCGCGATCGCCGCCGAAGCCGGCTTCGCGCATGCCGGCCATATGGCGCGCTGCGTGCGGCGGGTGCTGGGCGCAAGCCCCTCGGAGATCGCCCAAAACGGGCGCTGATTGCTCCGGCATGCCCCAGGCATGAAGCCGTTCACATCCTTGCGTTACGGTTAACCGCAATTACACCCAGGGGGCGGACAAAATCGGTAAAGTCCCGCCGCTACTGTAATTTTGCAGGAAGCCGACACCATGCGAGGGAGACGTCAGATGTACAAGATCGCCAGGGCCGGACTCGCCCTGTCCGTGCTGCTGCTGGGCCAGGCCGCTTGCGCCGCCCCCGCGCCGGACCTCAACGCCATCGTCAAGGCGGTGATGCAGGACCAGTACGGCAAGCAGTACGACGCCAAGCACGCCTGCTGGACCTATACCCACACCACCGAGCAGGGCGACGACCTCACCTACTGCATGCAGCCGGGCAAGCCCGAGCTGGTGGATACGGCCAAGGGCAAGCAGCTGTTCGTGTACGCCGCCAACGCCTACGACATCCACGACGACAACCGCTACAGCTACGGCCAGACCGATCCCGGCCTGATGGGCGCGTTCCAGGTCAGCATCGACGCCAAGGGCGAATGGACCTTCGTGGCGATGGACAGCGCGATGGAGTTCGGCAGCAACGGCTACTGCGGCTGCAACAAGGCCAGCCTGGTCAAGCTGAGCAACCAGGGCGACTACGCCTGGCAGTTCGTCAGCGGCAGCGCCATCCAGGGCAAGGTGGTCACCGACTACAGCCTGGTGATGCCGCGCCAGGGCGGCTTCGTCGATGTCAGCCGCATCCCGCAGACCAAGGCCAGCGAGCAGGACGTGACCTACGAGCTGAAGGTCGCCGAGCGCGCCGGCCCGGGCCTGTACCCGCTGCTGGTGACCAAGACCAAGGCCAAGGCCAAGCTCGAAGACATCACGGTGAACTTCGATCCCAAGAAGTACGCGTACCAGCTGCCCGGCGCCAAGTAACGCGCGCTGGACGCCCACATTCACGGAGGAACGAACATGTCCAAGATCGACGAACGTTGGGAAGCCAACAAGCAGGATCTGGCCGACGCCGCTGCCAAGGCCGGCATCGAACCGGGCCTGATGGCCAAGATCGCCGGCTTCGAATCCGGCTACAACCCGCATGCGCGCCCCATCGCCGGCGCCAAGCATGCCGAGCTCAACACGGTGACGCAGTTCGACGGCACCAAGGCGATGTCCTCGGCCTATGGCTACGGCCAGTTCCTGGACGACACCTGGGTCGGCATGGTGCACAAGTACGGCGAGAAGTACGGCGTGCCCGGTGCCGACAAGCTCACCGCCGCGCAGATCAATACGCCGGAGATGCGCAACAACTCCAAGCTGCAGGCCGGCATGCTGGCCGAGTTCACCAAGCAGAACATGCAGCTCGGCGCCAAGCTGGGCGGTCCGGATGCGGACGCCAACGTCTATGCGCTGCACAACCTCGGCCAGGGCGGCGGCACCAAGTTCCTGGACGCGCTCAAGGCCGACCCCAACCAGCGCGTGGACCACGTGCTGTCGCACAAGGTGATCGAGCGCAATCCCGGCCTGTACGGCGACGGCAGCATGACGGTGGCCGCAGCCTACAAGGGCATGGGCCAGCAGATGGACAAGTACGCCAAGTACGCCAATGAGCTGGACAAGGGCGTGCCGGCCAAGTCCGCCACGGCGCCGGCCACGCCTGGCGCGGCCAAGCCCGAAGCGCCCAAGCCGACGGAGCCCAAGCATGCCGCGCCGGCCGGCCATACGGTGCTCAAGGAAGGCGACAAGGGCCAGGACGTCAGCGCTCTGCAGAAGCAGCTGCACGACCTGGGCTACAAGGGCGCCGACGGCAAGCCGCTGCGCGTGGACGGGCAGTACGGTCCGGGCACCAAGGGCGCGGTGGAGTCCTTCCAGCACGACCATCACCTCAAGCGCGACGGCGAAGCCGGCCCGCTGACCGAGAAACAGCTGCAGACGCAGACCAGGCTGCACGCGCAGGAACAGGCCGCCAAGCCGCTGCTGAACCAGCCGGGGCATCCGCAGAACGCGCTCTACAACCAGGCGCTGGACGGCGTGCAGAAACTCGGCGGCGGCGCTTCGTCCGGCCAGCGCGAGAACTTCGCCGGCTCGCTGGCCCTGGAAGCCCAGCGCCAGGGCCTGAAGAACATCGATCACGTAGTGATGAGCGACGACGGCTCGCGCGCCTGGGCGGTGCAGGGCGACCTGCGCTCGCCGTTCAAGCAGATGGCCGACGTCAACGTGGGCCAGGCGGTGAACACGCCGCTGGCGCAGAGCAGCGCCTCCAGCACGCAGCTGCAGCCCACCGCGGCACAGGATCAGGTCAAGAGCCAGACGCAGCAACAGCAGCACCAGCAGTCGCAGGCGCAGTCGCAGGGCTCGCCGTCGCGATGAGCCGGCGGTCCAGGGGGGGCGGCGCCTGCCGCTCCCTCGTCCTGCTCGCCCTGCCCTTCGCGCTCGCGGCCTGCCACTCCATCCACAACCCCAACATCGCCGCCGCCCAGAGCCTGCCCGACGGGCCGACGGGGTGGTCCTGGCGTCCCGCTTCGGCGGACCCGGAAAAGCCCGATTGCTCCAGCGACGCCTACCGCCGCGAGCACCAGGGCGTATGCCCGCCCCCACGCACCGACTACCACTGCGACAACCCGGTGGTGCGCCAGGCCCTGCCGCAGAGCTGCCAGCCGATCGATCCACCGACGAAAGAGCCGGCGCAGGTTGGGGCGGCGCTTGCTCTGCCTGTGCGCCCCGTCAAGCTTTGGTCGCCATCGCCGACATATGTTGGCTACAGTGTCCGGCTGAGCAGCAGCGAAAAAGCGTCATGGAAACCCATCGAGCCACTTCACCGCCCCGCCGCTCCGCCGGCCCGCAAGGCACGCGGCTGTTCTCGGCCGATGAGCTGAAGCGGCTCGCCGCCCAGGCGCAGCCCGATACCGGCGACCGCGCCAGCGCGGCGGCGCCGGTGCTGGAAGGCGCTTCGGAAGGCATCGAAGGCCGCCGCTTCGCCCTGCATGCGGGGCGCCAGACGGTCGGTCGCGGCGGCCATAACGACGTGGTGATCGACGACCTCAGCGTGTCGTCCACCCACGCCTGGATCATGAATCAGCAGGGCCACTACGTGGTCATGAACACGCTGTCCACCAACGGCACCTTCGTCAACGGCCAGCGCGTGCACGAAGCGCCGCTGCGCCACGGCGACCGCGTGCGCTTCGGGCAGGCGGAGTTCGTGTTCCTCACCCGCGAACCCGGCGGCGGCATGCGCGCGGTTACCGGCTGGCTGATCGCCGCCGTGGTGGTGGCGCTGGCCGGCGCCGCGGCGCTGGCCTGGTGGATGACCACGCGCGCATGAACGCCGTCGCCGCGCCGCGCATGATCGGCCGCTACCGCATCGACGGCGTGCTCGGCGCCGGCGCCATGGCCATGGTCTACGCCGGCTTCGACCCCGGCATCGACCGCCCCGTGGCGATCAAATGCCTGCACCGCCGCGCCGCCGCGCGCGGCCTGGAAGAACGTCTGCTGGCCGAGGCGCGCGCCGCGGGCCAGCTGGTCCATCCGAATATCGTGACCATCTTCGATACCGGGCGCACCGAAGACGGCCGCGCCTATATCGCGATGGAGCGGCTGCCGGGCGAATCGCTGTCCAGCCGCGTGGCGCGCGAAGGGCTGCCGCCGCTGTCGGTGGTGATCGAGCTGGCCACGCAGATGGCCGCCGCGCTGGATTACGCGCACGGCCAGGGCGTGCTGCACCACGACGTGAAGCCGGAAAACATCATGCTGGTCGACGACTGGCACTACGCCAAGCTCAGCGACTTCGGCATCGCCGAGCGCCGCGCGGAAGGCGCGGGCGACGGCCGCATCGTCGGCGGCACGCCGGCCTATATGGCGCCGGAGCGCCTGCGCGGCGAGGCGTCCGAACCGTCCAGCGACCTGTTCTCGCTAGGCGTGGTGCTGTACTGGCTGATCACCGGCAAGCTGCCATGGCCGGACATGCCCGACCTGCCGCGCCTGCTGCGCGAACGCCAGCGCCTGCCGCGCCCGTCGATCGATCCGATCGATCCGTCCACGCCGGCGATGCTGGTCGGCGTGGTGCGCACCCTGCTCTCGCCTACGCCGGGCACGCGCTACCAGCGCGGCGCCGAGGTGATCGACGATCTGCGCCTGGCGCGCAAGGAGTACGAGCGCGCGCACGAATCGCCGCTGGCCTCGCGCATCATCTCGCTGCGCACGCGCTGGATCGGCGGACTGGCGGCGATCCTGTGCGTGGTGCTGCTGGCCGGCCTGGCCGCGATCTACGCCAAGCAGAACACCGCGGTGAACGGGCTGGCCACCGACTTCGGCGGCTCGCTCGGCCGCGTGGTCGCCGGCGAGGCGGCGGAAAACCTGCTGCTGGGCGACGATGCGGCCACCCGCGCGCTGGTGCAGGACGTCTCGCGCAACCAGCAGATCCATTACCTGGCCATCGCCAACCGCGCCGGCGCCGTGGTGGCGAGCACCGCGCCCGAGCAGCTCGGCGCCGCCCTGCCCGCCGCACCCGCGGCTCGGCGCACCCTGCTGGCCGACGGCGTGACCAGCTACCAGAGCCGCATGGGCGGCGCGGGCGAGGCGGCGATGCTGCTGTTCGACGTGCCGATCCGCTACCAGGACAAGGGCGTCGGCATGCTGCGCCTGGGCGTGAGCACGGCCCCGCTGGCCGCCGCGCAGCGCACCACCTTCTGGGTGATCGCCGCGGTGCTGGTGCTGACCCTGGCGGCGATGGTGGGCGCGGCGTATGCGCTGTTCCGCCGTCCGCTGGCGCTGCTGGGCATGCTGGGCGAGGCGATGCTGCGCGTGGCGCGCGGCGAATACGGTTACCGCATCCGCCTGGCGCGCCGCGACGAGCTGGGCCGCCTGTTCGCCACCTTCAACCTGATGAACAGCTCGCTGCAGGCGCGCCAGCCGAGCGAGGCGCCGTCCGCGCCGGGCGTCGCCGCCGATGCGGCCGCGCAGCCGACCCTGGTGCTGCAGACCGACGAAGACCGCGAAGCAGTGGGCTGAGCAGTGGTGGGTTGAGAAGCAATGGGCTGATCGCGCTGCTCAGATCTGTTTCAGGCGCTGCTTCAGCTCCACCGCGCGGGCGCGATAGATCACCGCCCGTTCGTAGCCGGGGTCGATATCCAGCACGTGGTCCCACAGCGCGATGGCCTGGTCCAGCTTCTGGTCGCGGTACAGCAGCACCGCGCGCTCGTGATAGGTCGACAGCAGCTGGTCGCGCAGCAACTGGTCGCCGGCGGGCTTCAGGTGCGGATCGAGCTTCAGCGCCTGGTCCAGCCGCGCGAGCGCATCGGTCTTGTGGCCCTGCCGCAGCAGCGCGGTGCTTTCCGCCTGCAGGCGCTGGGCGTCGGCGGGCGTGGCGGCGGGGGCTGCATTGGCGGCGGGCGCGGCAGGCGTGGCGAGCAGATCGTCGGCGGTGGCGCGCACCACCAGCGTGTCCGCCGCGGGCGCGCGCGATGGCGCGGTCGGCAGGCGCACGGTATCGCCCACATGCAGCGCGGACGGATCGTCCGAACCGTTGTAGCGCGCCAGGATCAGGAAACGGCTGGCGTCGCCCAGATAGCGCGAAGCCAGCGTGCTGTACGAATCGCCCGGCTGCACCACGTAGTTGCGCGAGGCCGCGCCCAGCGCTTCGCGCGGATCGGCGGTGAGCTGGCGCAGCAGGCCTTGCGCGGCGCGGTCGCTGGGATTGCGCGCCAGATACTGGCGCAGCTTGCGCTCGCCGTCGGCATAGCGGCCGTACTGCAGATAGGTATTGACCACCGTGGCCGGCGGCATCAGGTCGCCGTCGCGCAGGTCGCTGTTGTCGCTGGCCGTGGACGCCGCCGGCCTGGCCGGGTTGCCCAGGGCCTTGTCCACTTCGGAACGGATCACGCTGACCCGGGCGCAGCCGGTCAGTACGAGCAGGGAAAGCAGCAGCGCCGCGCGCGGCCATCCGCCTTTCCCGCCCCTCGAATGCAACGAAACCACCACCGTTTTCCCCTGTATCGTCCGGCGGTGCCTGGAGGCGCCGCCCCTGGGCGGCGATCTTCCGGGTCGCCTGCCCTGCCGCATGCTTGCTGGAGCCCGTGACGAGCGCGAGCAAGAACGCACCGACATTAACGCCGACACGCCTCGTACGCGAGAGCTTGGACGGCGCCGGTGCCCGGCGTGGCCCGCAATGACAAGGCCAGCCATATCGTTTCGCTATCGCTGAAATACGCCGCGGCCGGCTGTTGCGGGGGCCGGCGCCGGCCTAGCCTGCGCTGGCATCAACACCCCACCGAGGATTCCCCATGCTTCGTCATCGCACCCTCATGCTTTCCGGCGCCCTGCTCGCGGCGCTGTTCGCTTCCTTCGCCCAGGCCGCGCCGGCGGACAGCGCGGCCAAGCCCGCCATGGCGATGGCCGCCATGCCGGTGCCGGCGTGGCTGGTCGGCACCTGGACCCTGGTCCGCTGCGACAACGTGTATCCGGACGGCCGCCGCGTCGAGCTGTACGGGCACGATCCGCAGGGCCAGTGGATGATCGATCCGCATGGCCATTACTCGATGGTGATCGCGCGCGCCACCCGCACGCCGTTCGCGGCGGGCGACAAGGCCAAGGGCACGCCGGAGGAATACCGCGCCGCTTCGCTGGATATCAATGCGCATTACGGCAGCGTCGCGGTGCAGGGCGACAAGATGACTTCGCATATCGAGCAGGCCACGTTTCCGAACTGGAATGGGCGTGGGGGTACGACCGCATTTACGCGGGACGGCGACAAGCTGACCTATGTCGTGGCGAAGCCTTCAAGCGGTGCGTCGGAAGGGGCGCATGGCGAAGTCGTCTGGCAGAAGGTCGACTGACGTAGGTTGGGGTGAGCGACTGCGCTCACCCCAACCAACTACGCCGTTTCCATGCGTGCGACGAGTTGCATCTTTGAAGTTGACGGATTGGCCAACGCCAATTGCTTGAACGCCTCCGCCAAGGTCTGCAACGCCTGCCGCGAGCGCGGATCGTTGAGCCCGGTGTAAAGCACCACGTCCTGCCGCGGCAGTTGCGGCAGCGACAAGGCCGGCCCGATATCGACCGTGCCCGCCGGCGCCGACCGCCGCGCCAGCACCGCGATCGCCAACCCGGCCGCCGCCGCTGCGCCCAGCACCGCCGCGCCCTTGCCGATAAACACCTCGGTCCAGGCGATACCGGCCTGATCCAGCGCGCGCGCCGCCGCCGCGCGGATGCTGCACGACTCGCCCTGCGTCGAGAGCGGCAGCGGTTCGCCCGGACGTGGCCGCCAATGCGCCGCCGCGATCCAGGCGAACTGTTCCGCGTAAATCACTTCGCCCTCCTGCCGGCGGCTCTCCGGCTGCATCACCAGGATCGCGTCCAGCGCGCCTGCTTCATAAGCCTGCAGCAGTTCGCCCGAACCGCCGACGCGGATTTCCAGCAGCAGATGCCGGTCGTGTTCGTTCATATGGCGCAGCAGGGCCGGCAGCTCGCTGCCGACGATGAGCTGGCTGATGCCCACCGTGAGCCGGCGCCGCTCGACATGGAACGACGACACCGCACGCTCATGCGCCCCTACCAGCTCGCGCGCCGCTTCGAGAAACAGCGATCCTTCCGCCGACAAGCGCACCTGCCGCGGCGTGCGCTCCAGCAGGCGCCGGCCCAACTGCTCCTCCAGCCGCCGCAGCTTCAGGCTGAGCGCGGATTGCGTGGTGGCGAGGCTCTGCGCCGCGCGCGTGAAGCTCTGCAGGTCGGCGATAAAGACGAAGGCCTTGACGGCATCCAGGTCGAGCGCCTTGGTGGATTTCATGGTGATGCTCTCCGGTGGACCGTCCCTGTGACTGCCGGGCGCAGCGGCCGTTCCGCGTGCACCGGGGCCTTCTTGTAAAGCGTCCGGCGCCGCAGGCATAGTCCCCCGCGGCAGTCGACGTGGGGAACAGCATGCGGGTCCGCCTGGAAGATGTAGCGCGCGCGACGGGCGTGTCGCCCAAGACGGTGTCCCGCGTGCTGAACGAGGAACCATCGGTCAAGGAATCCACGCGCAAGAAAGTGCTGGCCGCGATGGAATCGATGAACTACCGCCCCAGTCCCGCGGCGCGCGGCCTGGCCGGCAGCCGCTCGTTCCTGATCGCGATGCTGTACGACAACAACGAAAACCCCGCGTCGACCTATCTGGCGGAGATCCAGGACGGCGTGCTCGACGCCTGCGACGCGCACCGCTACAGCATGATGGTCAGCCCGCTGCGCCTGCGCGGGCACGATCCGATCCGCCGCATCGATGCGCTGGTGGCCGACCACCATATCGACGGCGTGATCATGACGCCGCCGCTCACCGATCACGCACCGCTGCTGCGCCGCCTGCAGGAACACGGCGTGCCCTACGCCAGCATCTCGCCGCTGCATCGCGAAGAAGTGATCGGCGTGTGCATGGACGAGCAGCAGGCGGCCAAGGCGGTGGTGCTGCATCTGATCGAGCTGGGGCACAAGCGGATCGGCCATATCGTGGGCATCGCCAACCATGGCGCCAGCCGCTGGCGCCTGCAGGGTTACAAGGATGCGCTGGCCGCGGCGGGCTTGCCGTTCGATCCGAAGCTGGTGGTGCAAGGGGAATTCACCTTCGGCTCCGGCGTGATGGCGGCGCGCGGCCTGTTCGAACTGGCGAAGCGGCCGACGGCGATCTTCGCCGCCAATGACGATATGGCGGCCGGCGTGATGTGGGCGGCGAACGAGCGCGGCCTGAAGGTGCCGAAGGACCTGTCGGTGTGCGGTTTCGACGACACGCCGCTGGCCACGCAGTTGTGGCCGCCGTTGACGACGGTGCGCCAGCCCAGCCGCGAGATGGGCAAGCTCGCTACCTTGCAGTTGATGGACAAGCTGCGCGGGCGTGGCACGGGGTTGTTGTTGCAGGTGCCCTACACCTTGCAGTTGCGCGAATCGACCGCAAAGCCACCGCGCGCGTAGTCAAAACCATGCCGTGCCCCCAGGCTCTCTCCCGGAGGGTCCGACGACGGCTTTTGTGGTTTGGTCCTAAAGTGCTGCATCGCCAATTGACAGCGCTGTCATTTCTGGCAGGCTCACAGCTTCGTGGCGGCTCCTGGGGAGTGCCGATGGTTCTTATCGTGGAAGGGAGAACAGCGTGCTGGCGTTCGTTCGTCGTATGCGTATTGCACCAATCACGTGGGCCATCGCCATGGCCTGCCTGCCGCTAGGCGCCGTGCCGGCCGCCGATACGGCCATCCATCCCGAACAATGGCCCGCGGCGAAATGGCCGCTGCCGCGCGATGCCGCGCTCGAACAGCGCGTCGCGGCCTTGATGGCGAAGATGAGCATCGAAGAGAAAGTCGGCCAGCTGATCCAGGCCGATATCTCCGCGGTGACGCCGGACGACGTGCGCAAATATCGCCTCGGCTCGATCCTCGCCGGCGGCAATTCCAAACCCGGCGGCAAGACCACGGCGACGGCGGAGCAATGGAAAGCCCTGGCCGATGCGTTCCATCGCGCCGCGACAGACCCCGCCGACGGCCATCAGGCGATCCCGCTGCTGATCGGCATCGACGCGGTGCACGGCCACAACAACACCGTAGGCGCCACGCTGTTCCCGCAGAACTCCGCGCTCGGCGCCACGCGCGATCCGCAACTGATCCGCGAGATCGGCGCGGCCACCGCCGCGGAAGTGCGCGCCACCGGCATCAACTGGACCTTCGCGCCCACGCTGGCGGTGCCGCAGGACATACGCTGGGGCCGTTCGTACGAAGGGTATTCGCAGGACCCGGACGTGGTCGCGCAGTATTCCGCGGCGATGATCGAAGGTCTGCAAGGCAAGGTCGGCACAGCGCATTTCCTCGACGCCTCGCACGTCATCGCCTCGGCCAAGCATTTCCTCGCCGATGGCGGCACCAAGGACGGCAAGGACCAGGGCGACGCGCAGATCAGCGAAACCGAACTGCGCGAGGTGCATGCCGCCGGCTATCCGCCGGCGATCGACGCGGGCGTGCAGACGGTGATGGCTTCGTTCTCCAGCTGGAACGGCCAGAAAATGCACGGCAACAAGGCCCTGCTCACCGACGTGCTCAAGGGGCGCATGGATTTCCAGGGCTTCGTGGTCGGCGACTGGAACGGCCATGGCCAGGTGCCGGGCTGCAGCAATGTCGACTGCCCCGCCTCGATCAATGCCGGCGTCGACATGCTGATGGCACCCGACAGTTGGCGTGGCCTGTACGAACACACGCTGGCCGAAGCGAAATCGGGTGCGATCACGGCGGCGCGCCTGGACGATGCGGTCGCGCGCATCCTGCGCGTGAAGTTCCGCCTCGGTGTGTTCGAGGCCGGCCTGCCGTCGGCACAGCCGCTGGCGGCGAAATCGGCCGAGGTGATCGGCAGCCCCGCGCATCGCGCGCTGGCGCGCCGCGCCGTGCGCGAATCGCTGGTGCTGCTGAAGAACAACAACGGCGTGCTGCCGCTGGACCCGCGCAAGCGCATCCTGGTGGCCGGCGATGCGGCGGACAATATCTCGCGCCAGAGCGGCGGCTGGACGCTGACCTGGCAGGGCACGGGGCTGAGCAATAAGGATTTCCCCGGCGCGCAGTCGATCGGCGCCGGCATCGCCGAGCAGGTAAAAGCAGCGGGCGGGCAAGTGGAGATCGCGGCCGACGGCCGCTATGCGAACAAGCCCGACGTGGCCGTGGTGGTGTTCGGCGAGGATCCCTACGCGGAGTTCCAGGGCGATCTGCCGAACCTGCTGTACCGCCCCGGCGACGACCACGATCTGGAACTGCTGCGCCGCCTGCACGGCGATGGCATCCCGGTAGTCGCCGTCTTTCTCAGCGGCCGCCCGCTGTGGATGAACCGCGAGATCAACGCCTCCGACGCCTTCGTCGCCGCCTGGCTGCCGGGCAGCGAAGGCGGCGGCGTGGCCGACGTGCTGCTGCGCAAGCGCGACGGCAAGATCGCTAATGATTTCCATGGCAAGCTTGCGTATGCGTGGCCGAACAGCGGCGTGCACGGGCAGGGCGAGTCGCGGCTTTCGATCGGCTATGGCCTGCGCTATGCCGACCACGCCAATGTGGTCGATCTGTCCGAAGTCTCGGGCATCAGCGGCGAACAGATTCCCGTCGGCAACTATCTGGATCGCGGCAGATCGGTGCGCGGCTATACCTTCCGCCTGCTCGGCGCCGATGGCGTCGCGGTGGTCGCCAGCACGTCGCAGGCCGGCACCGGCGATGGCAGCCTGCGCATGAGCGCGCTCGACTACAAGGCGCAGGAAGACGCGCGGCGTTTCGAGTGGAAGAAGAGCGGCGCCGAGTTGACCATCCAGTCGCGCGCGCCGTTCGATCTCGATCGCCAGACCAATGGCGACGTGTTGCTGGTGACGACGCTGCGCGTGGATGCCTTGCCCGGAAAAGACGCCTGGATCGGCATGGGTTGCGGCGTCGGTTGCAAGGGACGTGTCACGCTCGGCCCGACCTTGGCGGCGCTGCCCGCGGGCACGTGGACGCGTATCGGCGTGCCGCTCAAATGCTTCCGCACCGCCGGCGCGGACATGCATCGCATCGACCAGCCGTTCGTGTGGGGCGCGGGGGCGGGATCGTCGGTGGCGCTCGCGCGCGTGGTGCTGGGCACCGATGCCGACCAAGTGGTCGATTGCGCCAAATAAGCAGGGCAGGGGGCGGGAAAGTCCGGCGCTGGACATCGCCGGGCTCCCCGCTCCGCACCATGAAGGCCGCCGCGACCAGCGCCGGCACCTCGTAAAACCAGTCACAGCAACGGTTTGACGTGGAATTCACGCGTGCTGCCACGCGTCAAGCTTCCGCGCGGAAGGCGGTCTATCATCCGCAAATGACAGCGCTGTCATTTTGAGATCGAACCATCGCGCCACCGTCGGGGGACGGCGACGCCCAACTATCGAAGACGTAGGGGAGACTTATGAAGTTGCGCTACTCAGCTTTGCACGTCGCCATGGCCCTGGCGCTCGCCTCGCCTGCGGCATTCGCGGCGGATGATCCGCAATCCGCGCCGGCTGCCGCGGCGCCGAACAGCACCGCGCCGGACAAGAAGATCAAACAGCTCGACGCGATCCAGGTCAGCGCCACCAAGCGCGAAACCCCGCTGCAGAAGACCCCGGTCGCGGTCAGCGCCATCACGCCCGACACGCTCGACAAGGAGCGCGTGATGACGGTGCAGGATCTGACCCGCCTGGTGCCCGGCCTGCAGGCCACCGCGCAGGGCGACCACGGCGTGGTGACGCTGACCATGCGCGGCATCGGCAACGACAGCGCCAAGACCGAATACGCCGATCCGGAAGTGGCCACCTTCATCGACGGCGTGTATTCGCCGCGCGCCGAAGCCGCCGCCGGCCTGCTGCTGGACATGGACGGCGTGGAAGTGCTGCGCGGCCCGCAGGGCACGCTCTGGGGCCGCAACTCCACCGCCGGCGCGATCAGCTTCCAGACCGCCAAGCCGGATATCAATGCCGGCTTCTACGGCAATGCGCAGATCGAGGCGGGCAACTACAACATGATGGGTGCGCGCGCGGCGGTGAACCTGCCGATCAGCAGCACCTTCGCCATGCGCGTGGCGGTGGTGCATGCGCAGCACGATGGCTACGTCGATTACCAGAACCCCGCCAGCCAGCTGCCCAGCGTGGCGCAGCAGCAGGCCGCGTATCTGGCCGGCGGCGGCAATCCTGCCAAGTTCCGCCCGATCGACCCCAGCCTGTTCGTGCAGGGCGGCGACAAGTACAGCGCGCAGGATCAGTCCGCCGCGCGCGTCAGCGCGCTGTGGCAGCCGAGCGAGGCGTTCAAGTGGAACCTCTCGTACGAGTACTTCATCGATCGCGGCACGCTCAACATGGGCCTGATGCAGCAGCCGCGTAAGGGGCAGGAGTTCTGGTCCGCGCTGATCGACACGGCGCCTGACCTGCACCGCAACTCCGGCACGCTGCGCAGCCGCATGGACTGGAACATCAGCGACGGCATGCAGCTGAGCTATATCGCCGGCTACAACCACTTCTCCGGCAAGAGCCAGTTCGACCAGGACACCGGCGTGCAGGTGCCGACCAGCTTCGCCACCGGCGCCTCCTCGCAGAACGACCGCACCAATTCCTCGAACTACAAGAGCTACAGCCACGAGTTCGACTTGAAGTCGGTGGGCGAACAGAGCATCGACTGGATCGTCGGCGCCTACTACGGCTACGAGGACAACAACATCCGCTTCGACATCCCGATCATGAACGGCACCATGGTGTCGGAGTCGGTGGCGTGGCAGGGCTCGTTTATCCAGCCCAAGGAGACGGTGAAGTCGACGGCCTTGTTCGGGCAGGCGACCTGGCATATGTCCGATCACTGGCGCCTCACCGGTGGCCTGCGCTGGTCGGATGATGTGAAGAAGAACATCGATGGCCGCGGCTGGGGCTGGGCTTACGACCCCACCGTGCCGCAGATGCCGATTGCACCGAGCACGTATCCCAGCCCGGCGACCGGCTTCAATATCTCCACGCGCAATGACGCCAAATACAGCGACGACCGCATCACCTGGCTGGCGCGCGTGGATACCGATATCAGCGAGCACGGCCTGCTCTACGCCAGCGTTTCCACCGGCTACAAGTCCGGCGGCACGCAGGATGCCGGCACGCTGTACAAGCCGGAGACGCTGACCAACTACGAGATCGGCACCAAGTTCGTCTTTCTCGACGGCAGGCTGAGCTGGAACACCGCCGCGTATTACGAGGACTTCAAGGACTTCCAGCTGTCCGCGCCGATCACCTATCCGGATGGCAACCGCGGCCTGGGCTTCAACAACGTCAAGGGCAGCACCAAGGTGGCGGGCCTGGAGTCCGAGCTGGCGTACCAGACGAAGGATGACCGCGCCAACCTGGTGCTGTCGTTTATCCCGAAGAAGAAGCTCGGCACCTTGCTCTATGCGGGCAGCAACGACTATCAGGGCCTGCCGGCCTGCGCGCCGCAGTCGGGCATCTCCGCCTGTATGGATATCTCCGGCAACGATCTGCCGCATGCGCCGAATGTCTCGCTGACCGCGATCTACGAGCATGACTTCCATCTGGGCAATGGCGGACGCCTGACGCCGCGCTTCAGCGGCCAGTACCAGAGCGACCAGTGGCTGAGCACGTTCAACCTCGGTGCCGGCGACAAGCAGAAGGCTTATTTCCGCGGCGATCTGGCCCTGCGTTATACCGAGCCGCAGGACCGCTGGTGGGCGGCGGCCTTCGTGCAGAACGTCACCGACGGTCGCGTGCGTACCAGCGCCGGGCGGTTTGCGATGCCGGATGGAAGCTTCCAGTACGTCTCGCAGTACCTGCCGCCGCGGACGTTCGGCGTGCAGCTCGGGGTGTGGTTCTGATCTGACCGATGTCCCAAGCGCCGGCCGATGGCCCCGGCGTACTCCCCTTGGCCGGGCTCTTCGCAGCCCGGCCTTTTCTTTAGGGTGAAACCGGACCTCGTTTACGCTGCAACGCTGCTGCCAGGGCTTGTCAGCAATACGCACCGGCCATGGCCGCACACCCCGCCGTCGCTGGCATCATGCACGAACCTCCCCCGTCATGGCCCCCGCACATGCCGTCCCGCACCAACGCCACCCAGGTCGCGCTCGCGGTCGGGGTTCTGCTGATCGCCATGGTGTCGTACCAATGCGGCGCCTCGCTGGCCAAGCATCTGTTCCCGCAGGTCGGCGCGCAGGGCGCCACGGCGTATCGACTGGGCCTCAGCGCGGTGATCCTGCTGCTGTGGCAGCGTCCCTGGCGGCGCACTCACAGCGGCAAGGATTGGCGCGCGCTGTGGGGCTACGGTCTGGCCATGGGCGCGATGAACCTGGTGTTCTACATGTCGCTGCGCACGATCCCGCTGGGCATCGCGGTGGCATTGGAGTTCACCGGTCCGTTGACCTTGGCCATGGCCGGCTCGCGCCGCCTGATCGACTTCGTGTGGATCGCGCTGGTGATCGGCGGCCTGGTCTTGCTGTTGCCCTTGCATGGGCAAGTGCAATCGCTCGATCCGGTAGGCGTGATGTATGCGCTGGCGGCCGGCGTCGGCTGGGTGCTGTATATCGTGCTCGGCAAGCGCACGGGTGCGGCGTATGGCGCCGATGCGGTCACGCTGGGCACCTCGATCGGCGCCCTGGTGGCGATTCCGTTCGGCGTCGCCCATGCCGGCAGCGCGCTGTTGTCGCCCTCGCTGCTGCCTTACGCGCTCGGTGTGGCTTTCCTGAGTTCCGCGCTGCCGTACTCGCTGGAAATGATCTCGATGACGCGGCTGCCCGCGCGCACCTTCAGCACTCTGTTGAGCCTGGAGCCGGCGGTGGCCGCCATGGCCGGCGTGACCCTGCTGGGCGAGCATCTGACCATGCTGCAGTGGCTGGCGATCGGGGCGATCATCATCGCCGCGGCCGGCACCGCGCTGAGCGTGGGTCGGCCCGCGACGCCGGAAGCCCTGGCGAATTGAGCTGGACGCTGGCTGCTCGCCAACGTCCAGCCTTCCGCATTACTCGACCACCGGCAACCACACCGCCGAAGCCTGCGAAGTCGAGCGCAGCACGGTGATTTTCGCGGCGCGGTAATCCTCCGCCTTCGCATCGAAGATATTCGCCACGAAGGTCTGCGGATTGCGGTCGTACAGCGGAAACAGCGTCGACTGGATCTGCACCATGATGCGGTGCCCGGGCTGGAAGACGTGATTCACGTTAGGCAGCTCGAAGCGGTAACGCTGCGGCTGGTTGGCGGGAATCGCCGTCGGATGCTCGAAGCTTTCCCGATAGCGCCCGCGCAGGATATCCAGCGCAATCGGCAGCTGATAACCGCCCATCGACGGATCGTGCGTCACCTGCGAGGGATACACATCAATCAGCTTCACTACGACATCGCCGTCGGTGCCCGTGGTGCTTGCACGCACGTCCGCCACGGGAATGCCGCGCACGCGCACCGGCTTGGTCAGCACCGGCGTCTCGTACACCAGTACATCCGTACGCCCATCGACGAAGCGCTGATCGCTCACCAGCCATTTGCTCCACGGCAGATAGCCGGCATAGGTCGAGCCATAGGCAAAGAACGGATCCAGCACCGGACGCGGCAGGAACGGCACGGGCCTGGCCGGATCGCTGACATAACTGTCGCCCGCATCCGCCTCGGTGGGCGCGGCGAAGGACAGGCCGAAATCCTTGCCCAGATAAAGCGGTTTCAAACCCTGGTCGCAACCGCGCTCGCATGCCGCCGGCCAATCCTGAAAACGGTCCCAGTGGTTGTCGCCGGTGTTGTAGACCGAGACGCGCGCCAGCGGCGCCGCCGGCTTGTCACGCAGGTATTGCTCGAGGAAGGGCAGCACCATATCGCGGTTGTATTCCTTCGCGGTGTCGCCCGCCCACTTCAGCGGCCCCAACGCATAGCCGGTGCCGTTGACCTGGCTGTGCGACCACGGACCCAGCACCAGCCAGTTGTTGGAAAGATGGCCCGCGGCCTTCAACGCCAGCCATGCATGGTTGGCGCCCCACATGTCTTCCTGGTCGAACAGACCCTGTTCCCACAAGGTCGGCACCGATGAAGGATGCGCAGCGAGCAGCCGGACCAGATCCTGCCCCTGCCAGAACGCGTCATACGCCGGATGCTCCATCATGCGCGCCACGAACGGCAGCTTGTCCAGGCCGCGGCTGCGCACGTAATCACCGGTGGAACCGGCGCGCAGATACTCCTCGTACTTGTCATAGGTGTCGCTGGGCGTCAGCGCACCCGACCCCTTCTGCACCGTCTGCATATGCACGTAGCCAAGCATCAGGTTGCGGAAGGCGCCATGGTGAAACCAGTCGTCGCCCATATAGGCATCGATCACCGGACTCTCCGGCACCGCCGCCTTGAGCGCCGGATGCGGATCGAGCAAAGCCATCGCCGCCGTAAAGCCCTCATACGAGGAGCCGATCATCGCGACGCGGCCATTCGATTCCGGCAGATGCTTCACCAGCCAGTCGATGGTGTCCCAGGCATCGGTGACGTGATCGACCTTGGTGGGATTCAACGGTCCGCGCACCGGCCGCATCATCACGTAGTCGCCTTCGGAGCCGTACTTGCCGCGCACATCCTGATAGACGCGGATATAGCCGGCCTCCGCAAACACCGCATCGCCCAGCGGCAGCGCCGACAACAGCGACGAGCTGGTGGCGTTGCCAGCACGCTCCTCCGCGTTGTAAGGCGTGCGCGTCAGCAGGATGGGCGCATCGTGCGCGCCCTTGGGCAGCATGATCACCGTATACAGCTTCACCCCGTCGCGCATCGGGATCATCACCACGCGCTTGATGAAGTCCTGCCCGCCGGGCACCACGTCGTCGTACTTCTTCGGAATATCGTTGACGCCGTACAGGCGTCCCTGCTTCTGCGCCGAATCCGCCGGCGCGGCCATGGCCACCGTCGCGGCCACCGCCATGATGCACAGCCATATCGCCCTGCCCAGAGTCGTCCACATGCGTTGATCCTTGTTGCGGGGGAGATCGAAGCGTTCCGTTCGATCTTAGCCATGGCCCGCGGACCGGCGACAACTAAAAAAGCTAATGGCAGGCATAAGCTGCGATGATCCGGCGAGGCCCGGCTCCCCCTCGGTCCAGGCCACCTCTCCGACCAGGGACACCGGCATGGGCATCCGACTCGATATCGCATTGCTGCGTAACTTCGTCGCCATCGCCGACGCCAGCACGGTAAGCCGCGCAGCAGGGCAGGTGGGCCGCACCCAGGCCGCGCTCAGCCAGCAGCTGAAGAAGCTGGAGGACACGATCCAGCAGCCGCTGATGATACGCAGCGGCCGCGGCGTTTCGCTCACCACCCATGGCGAGCGGCTGCTGGCGCATGCGCAGCGCATCTTGCACACGCACGATGAGGCGGTCGCCGATCTCACTGGCGAAACACTGTCCGGACGATTGCGCTTCGGCTTGCCGGACGACTATGCCCGCATCTTTCTGCCCGGGTTGCTGCAGAGCTTTGCCGAGCTGCATCCGCAGGTGTTTATCGACGTGGTCTGCGCAACCACGCCACGCCTGCTCGAACGCCTGAAGGACAAGTCGCTGGATATCGCCCTGGTGTCGGAGCCGGACAGCCCCGAAAGCGGCCGGTTCCTGCGCCGCGAACCGCTGGTATGGGTGGGCAGCAAGGGCAGCGCCGCGTTCCGGCGCGATCCGCTGCAGCTGGCGCTGTCCGATCCGGATGCGCTCGACCATACGGCGGCGATTGCCAGCCTCGAACGCGCGGGGCGGCGCTATTGCATCGCCTACTCCAGCGGCAGCGTGGCAGGACTGACGGCGGTGGTGCGCTCCGGGCAGGCGATCACGGTGATGACGCAGACCGGCGTCCCGCCCGATCTGCGCGTGCTGCCGCCTTCCAGCGGCCTGCCGGCCTTGCCCACTATCGGCATCACCATCCAGAGCGCCGGCAGGCATGCGAGCAGGTTGTCGCATCGCTTCGAGGCGCATGTGCGCGCGGTGCTGCCGACGCTTTGATGCTGGCCGGACAAATCACGTAGTTCACGCCCGCACGCCTCGACATTCAATGCGCCGAACGGTGTATGTCGGGGCTGCAGACCAGCTCGTAGATTGATGCGGCGGAGCCACGCCTTCCGCGACTTGCCGGCATGCCACTTGCAGCCGCCGACGCCAGTCCACGATCAACGAGGATCAGCCATGAAGCCTCTGCTCATGATCACGACCGCCACAGCCTTGCTTATCGCCGGCGGCGCTGCCCTTTACGCGCAGGAGAAAGCCAAGAGTCCGCCGGGCACGCACGACAAGTACTCGCTGGTCTCGCCCAGCGGCATCGCCTTCGCCGACTTCAAGGGTTACGAAGACTGGTCGGTGGTTTCCACCGCACACACCGACGAAGTGCTCAAGGTGATCGTCGCCAACCCGATCATGATCAAGGCCTATAAATCAGGCATCCCGGGCAACGGCAAGCCGTTCCCCGAAGGCTCGAAGATCGCCAAGCTGCAATGGAAGTTCAAGAAGAGCACCGAGGCGCCGTTCGTGGTCGACGTGCCGGATGTGTTCTCGCAGGCCTTCGTGATCGAGAAGGACAGCACGCGTTTCCCCAAGAGCGGCGGCTGGGGCTATGCGCTGGTCGACTACGATGCGGCGACGGATACGTACAGCGCCGATCCCACCGGCGTATCCGATTGCGGCCACTCCTGCCACGTCAAAGTGGCCGCGAAGGATCACATCTTCCATCCGTACCAGAAGCGCTGATGCGGGGAGACAAGGAGCCTGCATCGCCGCAAGCTCCTTGCACGCTTGTCAGCGGCCGATCTCCAGATTGGCGATGCTGGTCGCCTCCGAGCCCGACGAGCCACCGGCCTCGGTGTACCACAGCAGGCCGGCGCGCTGTTCCAGCGCGATGTTGTAGTAGCCGGTGTTGGCCGGCACGATCGGATACTCCGTGATGCGGCGGGTCTTCGGATCGAGCATGCCGAGGTAGCCGGCGTCCTGCTCGAACCACAGCCGGCCCTGGCTGTCCACGCGCATGTCTTCCGCATTGGCGTTGGCGATGGGCAGCGGATACTCGATCCAGCCGCGTGTCACCGATGGCTTGACCTCGGTGGTGCTGGGCGTCGCCTGCGTGCGCGTGGGCGCAGCGGCTGCCGTGACGGTGCGCGTGACCGTTGCAGTCTGCGTGCCTGCGTCGCGCGTTGCCGGTCTGGCGGTCTCGTCGGTGTGCGGTGCCACGGCCGGATCGAGCAGGGCGATCGCGTTGCCATAGTATTCGGACACCCAAACCGTGCCGTCGGCGTTCGCGATCACGCCGGAAGGTGTGCCTCCTGCGGTTGGCACCAGATAGGTGCTGATCACGTTCGTGCCCGGATTCAGCCGGCGCACCTTGTTGGTGCCCTTCGGGCCGGCGCCGGCATAGTTGCGTTCCACGAACCACACGTTGCCGCGCCGATCCAGGCTGAGCTGTTCCATATGGTCATCCGGATGTTCCAGCAGCACGGCCCACTCGGTGATGCTGCCGTCCGGCGCCAGGCGGCCGACGCCGGCGGTGACGGTGAACCATTGGCTGCCATCCGGCGCGAGCTGGATGAAGTACGGTGTCGCGCGGGAAGGAATCGCGTAATTGGTGACCGCGCCGCTGCGCGGATCGAGATGCCCGATCGCGCGACGGACCTGGTCGGTGTACCAGATACCGTCCTTGCCGGCCTTGAGGATGAAGGGCTGTCCCCCGTCGGGCAGCGGATACTCCGCGGAGCTGCGATCCGGATGGAGCACCGCGATCTTCCCGGCGCTGGTTTCCGAGTACCACGCCTTGCCGTCGGCGGCGACGTCGACGCCCTGCGGCGTGCTGTGCTGGGTGGGTGTGGCGAAGGTGGCGAAGCCGGCCTTGGCGGGAGCCGTATCGGCAGCGGCGAAGGAGGGCGCGGGAAGCAGGAGGGCTGCGGCGCCGAGCATGGCCGGCGCGGCCAGATAGAGCATGCGATGCATCACTCATCTCCTTATGAATGGGCGGGAATGCCCGCGATCCGGACGGCTGTCCGGATCGCGCGGCACGCTAGCACAGGGCCTGGTGAAGGCCCGTGCACGCCACTCGGGCTTAGGACTCAGTGTCCGGCCGGCTTGCGGAACTTCAGCGCGAACTTGTCGGTGTGGCCTTTGATATCCGGCGTGAATACCGACTGGTCGTGCGCGTCCTGCGGGTTCTCCAGCACCGCGCTGCGGCCTTCGAGCACGAAGCCCGCGGCCTTGGCCTGTTCGATCACCACGGCCGGGTCGATGCGATGCAGCGTGCGCGCATCCTCTGCGGTCGCCCCGGCCTTGGCGGTGTGGTCGACCACGATAAACACACCACCCGGCTTCAAGGCCTTGAACACCGCGGCATCGAGCTTCGCCGCCGAGTCCGGACCAGGGGTGCCGTCGACACCGAACACGGTGACCGCGCCGTAGATGTCGTGGTAGTTCTGCGAGGTCCACACCACGTCCAGCGGCGCGCCGACATCGAGGCTGCCGTAGGGGCGCACTTCCACGCTGGTGTTGTCGCGATAGGCCGGATCGGCGGCCAGCGTACGAATGGGTTGCAGCTTCTGCGGGGGTGCCTTGGTGGAGACGCTCTCGGGAAGCACCGCATAGACGTGGCCCTTCGGCCCGACCACCTTGCTGAAGAGACGGGTGAAGTAGCCGCCACCCGGAAGGATGTCGGCGACGCGGTCGCCTGGCTTGATGCCGGCGAAAGCGATCAGCTCGGCGGGCTTGCGCACCGGATCGTTGGCCTTGTCCGCCTCGGGGCGGGCGCTGTCGGCGATGGCAGCCGTGATGTAGGCGGGCACGGCCGTCTGGGCGGTGGCGACGCCCAGCAGGCACAGCGTGGCTAAACCCAGCAGATGTCTTTTCATAAGAACCTCTTGGCTTGTGCTGATCGGGAGGGAGCGCGCCATCGTAGGCAAGCGCCGGAATGGCCAACAGCTGCGAAAGGCAATTTCTAAGATGGTGTTTTTAAATGGCCGCAGGCGAGAGGATGTTAAGCGCCTGGGCCGTACGTTCTTGCCAGGTACCCGTCAGTAAACGATACGGAATGTTGCGCGCGGCGAGTTCGCGCAGATACCACTGGTGCTGCCAGTGGCGGAAGGCTTCTTCACGGCGGGTGCCGTCCTGCACGAAGGGTACATCGGGGGCGCACAGCAGCACTTCGTCGTAGGGGCGCCCGGCGAGCGCTTCCAGCTCAGGGCAAGCTTCGCCGAACATGGCGTGCGCGTAGAGCAGGGTGGTCAAGGGCGTGGTGTCGCAGAGCAGCAGGCGATGCGCCGAGTCCATGAGGATTTCCTCGCGAGCCGCCTGCACCTGGGCGATATGCAGCATGTCGTCCGATACGAGCTGCCCTTGCTTGTGCTCCCACAGTTCTCGCCCGTACTCGGCCGCGTGCCGCGTGCCCAATGCTGCCGCCAGCGAAACCGCGAGCGTGGACTTGCCGGTCGATTCGCCGCCGAGGATGGCTACGCGCCGGACGAAGTCGCGATACACCAGCGGGTCCAGCGAAGCACGCCGGCCATGCACGTCGGCGCGTACGGCAGTGCCGGCAACCGGCACCGCGGCGCGGGCTTCGTCCACCGAAACATGGACGACCGCCGGTCCGCCACGCTCATCCTGTGCCTGCGACAGCGCAGCAGCGAAACCATCGCCATACGCCTCGCTGGTGAACACGGCATCCACCTCGATCCGCAACACCTCGCGCAACAACCAGGCGACGAAGGCGCGATGTTCGTGGTCCGGCGCTTCGTTGTGCGGCAGCGCGGCGCCATACGCCGCAAGCCGCGCATCGTCGACCACCAGCCGCAGCGCATCCGGGTACAGCGCGGCCAGCCAGCGCTCGCGCCGCTCCGGCTCATGCCCGGGAAACTCCGGCTTGGTATAGCTGATGATCGCCAACCGCTCGCATTGGCTTTGCGCGCGATCCAGCAGGTATTGATGTCCGCGATGCAGCGGACAGAACTTGCCCACCACCAGGCCGGTGGCGAACCGCTTCATGCCGCGGCTTCCGCGCGCCGGAACAGATTGCGCCAATGGCGCCACGCAACCAGTGCGTTGACCCAGTACGCCGAGTACAGCACGGCGGTAAGCGTCAGTCCGCGCGAGGCATACAGCGGCACCGCCACGCTGTTGACCAGCAGCCAGATCGGCCAGGTTTCGATCTTGCGCCGCATCAGCAGCAGCTGCGCCAGCACCGACATCGCCAGTACCGCCGAGTCGGCAAACGGCGCGAATGCATCGGTAAAGCGATGCAGCAGCGTGCCGTAGGCCAGCGCGGCGACCGCGGCGCCCAGGGCGAACCACGCCAGCATGCGCGGCGGGGTGCGGCCGATCGGCAGCTCCGCGCGATCACCGTGCCGGCTCCAGTACCACCAGCCGACGATGCTGGCGCCGACGAAGAACACCTGCAGCAGCACGTCGGCATACAGCCGCGCCTCCCAGAACAGCAGCGCGAACAAGGCGCAGCCGACGATGCCGGTCCACCAGGTATGCACGCTGTTGCGGCCGGCAAACAGAATCGATGCGGTGGCCAGGGCATTGGCCACGCCTTCCAGCAAGGTCATGCGCCGAGGCCTCCGGCGAGGTCGGTGGTGTATTGCAGCACTTTGTCCTCGCTGGTCAGGTCGATGATGCGTATGGCGCGGCCGCGCAATGCGGCGGAAAGGCGCGTGGCGGCGTCCTGCGCGTACGCCATCTCGGTCGGCGCCAGGCCCAGACTCACCGTGCCGTCGGCGGCTTGATGCACGGTGTAGCGCGAGAGCGGCAGCGGCAGCAGGGCGTGGGTCAGATCGATATTGTTGATCCAGTCGCCGTCCTGGGTAAGGAAGCGCACAGGACGGCGCCCTTGAAGCTGCGCGATGGCAGGCCCTTCGGCGGTATCGATCAGCACGCCATGGTCGCCGGTGCGGTACCGCAGCAGCGGCAGGTAGAAGTTGAAGCCGCCGGTCAGTGCGATTTCGCCGGCTTGTCCTTCGGGCACCGGGCGGCCGTATGCGTCGAGCGTTTCCACATACATGCGCGGCTGCAGCAGCACGAAGGCATCGAGCGCGTCGTCGTACACGCCCAGCGGGCCGGCTTCGTTCATCGAATACACGTCCAGCACCGGGCAGCCGAAACGCTCGCTGAGCTTGGCACGCAGCGTTGTGGACAAGGCCATCGATACCGAGAGCAGCGCGCGCGGCCGATGGCTGACCGGCAATTCCAGCAGCGCCGCGAAGGAAATCGGATCCCCCGCGATCACCTCCGGCTGCATCGCATCGAGATAGCGCGCGCGGTCGGCGGGATCGCGCCAGTCGTCCGGATGCAGGTTGATCTTGGCCAGGCCCGACTCGTCCATGGTCGGCGTGACCGAGACATAGGTGAAGCATCTGCGCTGCAGCCCTAGCAGCATCACGCCGACCTGGCCGCGGCCATGGCGCGGTTCGATGCCGGCGCGGCGCAGCGCGCGCTTGTGGAAGGCGAGATAGCGGCCAGCCACCACGGGGTGGGACGGCAGTATCAGCGGATGGCCGGTGGTGCCGGTGGTACGGAAGTTGATCAGGCGTTCCAGCGGCACGTTGTCCGGCACGAACTGCGCGATGTCGGCCGCGAGATCGCCACGGCCGCTCGTGGCGATGTCCAAGAAGCTGGCTGGCCGGCCGTGCTCGCGGTAATGCGGCACCTGGGCGAACACTTCATCGACGAAGGCATCCAGCCATGGCGGCACCTGCTTCGTGTTCCAGGCGAAGCGCGCACCGATCACCTCGCGCTCGTAGGCGCGCAAGTCTTCCACTTCATCGGCGAGCAGGCGGTTGCCGCTGCGGTTGCGCAGTACCGGCGCACTCGGGTGCTCGCTCATAAGGCGCAGCATGGCGCGGCCCGCGTCGCTCAGCGTGGGATAGCGCTCGGCATCGGTGGGCTCGCGATTCACTCGCGCGTCCATTTGTCCGCTGATTCCTCGGCGGCCTTGCGTGCCAATGCTTCTCGGATCGCGCGCGCACGGGCCTCCGCTTCACGGCTGGCGTCGAGCAGCCGGCGCCGCTCGACGCCGCTGACGCTGGCCAGCCGGTCCGCGGCCTGGCTGGCGGTTTCGCCGTCGGGCGTCAGGCCCAGGCGCGCGATGGTGGTGCGCGCCAATTCTTCGCGCCGCTCAGGTTCGAACACATAGCGCGAGGCCGCGGCTTCGGCAGCCAGCGCGGGAGCCACGTCGGAGAACAGCACGAGCAAGGCCGGCGAAGCCATGGCGAAGTCGCGCCATGCATCGTCGGCCAGCAGCCAGGCCAGCACCGCCGACAGCGCCAACTGCTCGGCGGACACCGCGGTCAATTCGCCTGACAGCGTGGCCAGCAGCGGCATCGGCGCCTGGCAGTCGAGCGCGGCGAGCACGTCGTTGACCACGGCCGCCACGCGCACCTGGCCTGAGCCATTGCGCCACGGCGGCGCGAGGAAGTCCGGCGGCGTCTCGATCAGCCGCCGCTGCAAGCGTTCCAGCGAGGGTCCGGTTGGCATGCTTATGTCCCGAACTTGGCGAAAACCTGGGTGGAAGGGCAGTCCCCGCATACCGCGGCCGGCTGGCGGGCAGCCAGGCGGGCGCGCAGGGTGGCGATATCGCGCGCCGTACGCACGTCGCCGGTGGTCATGGGGCTATGGTCGACGGTGAAGCTGCAGGCTGCGATGCGGCCGTGCTCGTCGATAAAGATGCTCGGGCGGCGCGGCGCGCAATCCGTCACCGCGATGGCGCGGCCGGAGGCGCTCGCTTCGAAGCGGTCCAGGTAGGCGTCGTGCGCGCACAGGCGTACGCCGCGCGCGGCCATGCGTTCGACCAGCGCAGGCAGGTTCGCGCGCAACCAGATGATGTCCGCCGCGCGCAAGGCGTGCCCGGCATGGAATTCCGGACGGTCGCGGCCGCCGAGCTGGTTGAAGGTGATCTCGTCCACGCCCCAGTCGGCAAGGCGTTCGCATAACGCGGGGAAGCGTTCGAGCGTGTCGTGCATCAGCACGGTATTGATGCGCAACTTCGGTGTGCCATGCGTACCGCGTTGCGCAGCCAGGCGGGAAACGCCTTGTTCCAACCGTCGCCATCCACCCGGCCAGCCGCGCAGTCGTTCATGTGCTTCGCCGATATCGTCGACGCTGATCGTCACTTCATCGAGTGCCATCACCATGGCGTCGATCACTCCCGGTCGATGCAGCGTGCTGCCATTGGTAGTGACGCTGACGCGCAGACCATGCTGCTCGCGCAGGCGCTGCGAAAGCGCAAGCACACCCGGCCACAACAGAGGTTCGCCGCCCAGCCAGCTGAGCAGAACGTCTTCACCGCTCGTACGCCGATGCTCGCCGAGCAGCGAGGCAAAGCGCTCGACTTCCGCCGAATCCACTTCCTGCCGCGGCAAGCGCAAGCGCCTGTCGTAAGCACAGAAGCCACAGGCGAGATTGCATAGAGTGCTGATGCGCCACAGCACGATCATGCGCGCGCCCTCGCCGGCGATCGATCGTAATGCCGCCGGCTGAACTCCTGCGCGAAGCTCAGCAGATCGGCCATATCGCGCACCGCATGGATCGCCCATCCCGCTTCTTGCGCGCGCAGCAGATCGCCTTCCCAGTGCTGCTTGGCCGCCGCGAGATGCGCCGGCAACGGGCTATACAGATTCAGTGCCATGGTGCCGCCGGCGCGCCCCACCGCGAGCGCCCGCGCCGCGATATCCCATCCGCTGTTGCCGCGCTCGTCCTTGTCGAACATGGTGGTGATGCCATCGTCGGAGATATGCAGGATATGCACGGCGCGATCGTGCGGCTTGCGGCTGGCATAGGTGTCGCGCAGGCGATGGATCGGAAACGCCGTGGCGCCGCCGAAGAATCCCGTCAGCACGCGCAGGATCTCGTCCTCCGTGCGCACGAAGCCATTCGTATGCAGCTCCTGCTGCTTGCCGCTCCACAAGGTCGCCTGCACGCGCGCTCCAGCGCGCAGCGCGGACAGCGCGATGATGGCGCCGGCCAGCGCGAGATAAGACATGCGCTGTTGCGGATTGGGCATCGAGCCGGAGCTGTCGACGTAGAGATCCAGGTCCACCGGCTCAGTGGACGGCTCCAGGCCCGGCGCATCGCCATAGGCGCGCTGCACGGTGGTGAGCCCGGGAATCACCCGCGGCGACTGCAGCACGCTCTGCATCCAGTCCAGCGCATCCAGCGGATCACCGGCTTCCCACGGCTCCAGCCCTTCCAGTTGCGGTTCCATCGCCTGCGGTTGCGGACGCACCGGGAAGCGGATCAAGTGCGGCAGCGCACGCTCGCGGTAGTAGCGCACGGCGATGTCGTGATCACTCAAATCCAGGCCGGCGGAGCGCAGGATCTCCCCGTATTCGAACGGTTCGCGCGCCTGGCCTCGCGTCTGATCGAGCTTGCCGGGAAGCTCGTCCGCCGGCGCGGTCTGCGGCGGCGTCACGGCTTCGCCGGTGACGCGCGGGTCCAGCGCCGGATGCACGGCCTGATCCAGCTCGCCGTCCTCGATCCGCTCCAGCCCCACCGGCTGGCTGCCCTGGCCGGCCTGGCGCGTATCCATCAGCACTTCCACGCGCCAGTCCTTCACCGAGCGCAGCAGATGCGGCAACAGCAGGGTGGCGAAGCGCGAAGCGCCATCCATCCACTCGCCGGCGTAAACACGCACCACGCGCGCACCCAGCCAGGCATCGCCGCGCAGCGCGGCATCATCGACCGGGCCGCCGAGCGAGCCGGGCGCCAGCTGCCACAGCTGCTCGTAGATGCCCATATAGAGCGTCCATACCGGCGATGCGGTGGTGGACGTATCGTGCTCGGCCAGGTGGCGGTAGATATCGGCCATGCGCAGGCCGCACTGGCGCTGCAGGCGGTCGTTGATCAGCAGATCGGTAAACAGATTGGCCACCATCGGCGCCTGCGCTTCCAGCGTGGGCAGCGCATGGCGCAGCCGCGCCAGCAGGCGCGCATGGTCGGTGGCGGTGGCCGGCGCCAGCACGTGGTGGCCGATCTCGTGCGCGAGGATCTCCACCGCGTGATCGGTCAGCTCCAGGCGCTCCACCTCGGGCAGGTCGATCACCACGCGCTGGTCGAACAGCCGGATCATGGCGAAGCTGCCGGTCAGCCCTTCATTCGCCGCTTCGACGCGGCTTTCGCACAGGCGCGGATCGCGCAGGCGAGTGAAGCGGCTCCATGCCGCCAGCGCATCCGGCCACGCCGCCTGCCAGCGGGCCAGCGTATCGGTGGCGGGCTGCGCTTCGCTCACGCGCGGGCCGGCACGATGCGCACGTGATGCGACCACGGCGAGAACAAGGCCACGCTGTCGGCGCCGCTCACGGCCTGCAGGCGATCGCCGGGCACGCTGAAGACGATCTCTCGACCATGCACGCTGCCGCCGCGCGGCGTGATCGAGACGCCGGCGGGCGCAGCCGCGCCGGCCTGGGCGAATTCGTCCGCCGCCGCCGGCAGCACCACCGCGCCGAACGCATCGGCCATCAGCAGGTAATGGCGCCCGGCGCTCTCCGCCACGAAATGGCCGGCGCCGGTGCGCACCGCCGGCGGCACCGCAAACGGGCCATCCATGCCGCTGAAGCCGCCGACGGTCTGACCTTGCGCATCCACGCTGCCGGTCGCGGGGTTCCACCAGCGATCCGCCGCCAGCCGCTCGCGCAGCGTCGCCCACGGCGTATCGGGCGCGCCCAAGGCCGCGGAAGCGAGCGCCGGATCGAGTCGCTCGGCCTGCGCCAGCGCCGCTGCGCGCAGATGCGCCATGCCGGCACGCCAGGCGCACAGCGCGCCGAGCGCGCGCAGTTCGTCGAGATCGCGGCAGCGCTGCGCGAGCGCCTGCATGGTGTCGATCCACACCTCGACCTGCACGCCGCGCACGCTGCTCAAGCGCACCACAGCGTTAGTGACGATGCCCAGCGTTTCCTCCGGCGCCTGCGCAACCAGGCCTGCGATCGGCGTCGCCAACTGCTTCCACGCGCGATCCACCCATGGCAACCGCGCCTTGGGTCCGGCCAGGCCTTGTCCAACCAGAACCAGGCCGATCTCGAACGCGGCTTCCACTGCCGCGCCGGTGGCCAGCGTGTCTACGCCATGGACCGCGAGACAGACCTTGTCGAGCGTGTCCCCGACAAACGCGCCGAACGCCGCGGTATCCAGGCTTGGCTGACGATGCCGGGCTTCCGCCACGCGCTGGTTGAGCAGCGTGCGCCGCGAGGCCAGCACGCTGGCGAGAGCATCGGAGACCATCTCAGCGCGCCTGCTGCCAGTGCAGGTAATTGGTGTAGCGCTGGTGCAGGTACTTGAGCTTCAGCAGATCGTCGTACAGATGTCCGTAGAGCTTGCGGCCCTTGACCCGTTCCTCGATCAGCCGCTCGATGCGCACCAGCCGCGCGCGCGTGTCGCGTTCGCTCAGGCCATCCAGGCCGCGCGCGAATTCCGCCGACAGCTCGCCCACCGGGTCGTTGCGGTCCAGATCCAGGCGGTCGTACTCCGCATTGGAAGCATCGAACAGCCAGCGCAGCCAGCTCAGCCGGTCGGTGCGATAGGCCGCGTTCTCCGGCAGCGCGAAGAACGGCGCATCCAGGTCCGGCTGCAGCTTGTCGTTGAGCACGAACGGCAGGATATGCCGCACATCGTCCAGCGTCGCCGCCGCATTGCCGCGGAAATACGCCAGCGCCTTGGCGAACACCAGCAAGGTGGTGAGGTTGCGCACCGACAGGCCGTTGCGGGTCTGGCAGCCAAGGTCTTTCATGCGGTCGCGGCCGGTGTCGGCCGCCGTGGCCTGCGCCCAGTCGGCGCCGGCCAGGCGCACGGTGTCCTTGGTGAGGTATTCGAACTGCGCGCCCGCCGTCTCCATCAGCTCGAACTGGCTGGCGAAGAACTCCACGCGCCGGCGCACATCGTGCGGCACTTCCACCGCGCGGATTTCCTCGCCTAGGCGATCGACTTCCGCCTCGGAGAAGATGATGTCGCGCGGCACCACTTCTTCCGGCCGGATGTTTTCCTCGATGCGCAGCAGCAACTCGTCCAGGAAGCGCGGATTGAAGGCCAGCGCCTGCACCACCACGTCGATGCGGTCGCGCAGCGCCTCCACCACCTGGTAGGTGCCGCCGCCGCGGTCGTCGTTGGCGGTGAGGTACCAGGCCGATTCCGGGCATTCGTAGACGTGGTTGAGGATCTCGGCGTAGTTGTCGCCCATCACCGTGAGCAGGGCGCTCTGCGTGCGGGTAGGGATGCGGTTGTACTCGTCGATGATCTTGACCCGCATCGACAGCCACTTGCGCCAGGCGATGCGGATATCGCCCATGTCCTGCGCGGCGACCAGGTCCGCCGGCAGCGGATTGCCCAGCAGGTCGGCGATGGTCATCTGCGGATGGCCATGCTGCATGGCGCGGCGCACTTCGCGCACCGGATAGCCGGCAAGTACGCCCATCAGGATCGCGCTCGCGGTCTTGCCGCGACCCGGGCCGCCGATAAACAGGCATTTGCGCCGCGCCGCGAAGCTCAGCAGCGGCAGCAGCACATAGCTGGAATAGCTTTGCGCCGAGGGCAGGGTCAGGGTGCGGCGGGTATCGCCCACCGCGAAGGTGGCGGCGGGGCCGTCGTGGTATTCGATGTCGTAGTGCGGGCTGATGATCGCGTTGTTGACGATCCAGAAATAGGCCTGGCGCAATTTCTCGTCGAGGCGTACCGGTTGCGCTTGCGCATCGGCGGCGGTGCGCACGGGCCCTTCGTACAGCTCGGCCACGTCGAAGTTGCGCGGCGCGGGCTCGGCCCGCGGGTTGGTGGGCGCTTTGGATACGCGCTGGAACAGATTGAACGGCGACACTCGATCCCTCGTTACGCAGCCATTCGCGGCATTCTAGAACGCGCGCTTGCCGGCCGTAAGTGCATGCTGCCAGGCCGGGCTCGCCGCATGGGATAGCAACCGCGACGCGGCTGGTCATAATGGCGCCCATGAGGACGACGACGGCGACTTACCTGTTTGGTGAATTCGAGCTCCATCCGCAGGCGCGGGTATTGCAGCAGAACGGGGAGTCCGTCGAACTCACCAGCAGCGCCTTCGATTGCCTGGTCTACCTGGTCGAACACCGCCAGCGCCCGGTGGGCAAGGACGAGCTGATCGCCGCGGTCTGGGGCAGCACCGAGGTCAGCGACAACCTGCTGGCGCAGACCATCGTCCGCTTGCGCCGCGTGTTCGGCGACAGCGCCGATGAGCAGCGCTGCATCAAGACCCTGCCCAGGGTGGGCTATCGCTGGATGATGGCGACGTCCATCGTGTCCGACCAGTCCGGCCCCGAAGCCGAGGCCGTGACGCGCCAGGCGCCTTCGCCCCGGCTGCGCGGCTTGTGGTGGGGCGCGCCCTTGCTGCTGTTGCTGATCGCCGTGGCCGCTTATGGGGTGTGGCGCATTCACGGACGCGCCAAGGCGTTCCAGAAGGGCACGGCGGTCGTGCTGCCCGCGCAGATTCAGGCGCCGGCGGAGTGGTCGTGGCTGCGCCTGGGTTTCATGGATCTGGTGGTGGGCGATCTGCGCAGCGCCAAGGTGCCGGTCGAGGGCAGCCAGGTCGTCGTCAACCTGCTTGAGCACACCGATCAGGGCGGCAAGCCGTTCGCGGCGTACGCACTGGTGATCCAGCCGCAGGTAACGCTCGACAACAACCGCTGGCATGTGCAGCTGGGCGCGACGGCGCGCGACGGCAGTGTGCTGCACGCTGAAGCCTTCTCCGACAACATGCTGAAAGCTGCGCACGAGGCGAACGCGCTGCTGCTCGCCCAGCTCGGTGCGGCAGGCTCCGACCGCGTCGCCTCGGCGGATGACAAGGAGCAATACCTGCTGCGCATGGAAGCGGCTTCCTATACAGGCACGCTGAAGGTGCTGCGCGAACTGATCGACAAGGCGCCCGCCGACCTGCGCCTGACACCGGAGTTCGCCTACGCCAAGGCTGCCTTCTATTGCGACCAGAGCGAGTACGAGCCCTGCAAGACCGGATTGGAGGATCTGCTCGATCGCCTCCCCGCGAAAACGCAACCCGCGCTGCGCGGCCGGGTGCTGGCCAAGCAGTGGTATGTCTATTACCGCGAGCACAAGTACAGCGAGGGAGCGGATGCCCTCAGCGAGGCGATCCGCCTGCTGAAGCAGCAGAACAATACCGGCTATCTTGCCTACGCTTATGCGCAGCGCGCCGAGCTGCTGAACATGGTGGGTCGCTCCGACGAAGCCGAAGCCGATTTCGGCACTGCGCGCGTCAACTACGCGCTGGCCGGCGATACCGCCGGAGCGCTCAGCATCGACGAATCCCTGGCCGGGCTGAGCATGCAGCGCGGGCATTATGCGGAGGCGCTTCCCCCTATCGAACGCGCCTACGAGCAGTACCAGCGCTTGGGCATGCGGTTCTATCTGCCGCCTTTGCTCATCCATCAAGTCGTCGCGCAGAAGATGCTGCTGCAGCACGCCGATGCGTTTGCGACGACGGAGCAGTTCTGGCCGCTGGAACAGAAGTTCCCGGAGTACAACGAGAAGGTGGGCCGCCACATCCTGATGTTCCAGCGCGCCGACGCACTGGCCGGGCTCGGCCGCAGTGCTGAAGCCAGCGAGCTGCTGGAACAGGTGCTGGTGCAGATCGAGGCCGATCCTCACGGCGAGCCGGGCTTGAAAGGCACGGTCTACACGCTGCTGGCCAAGCTGGCTTTTCAGCGCGGGGAGCTCGCCGCCGCGCAGGCATGGATCGCCAAGGCGCTCGGCGGACATCTGCTGGATTGGGACAGCGACAGGCACGACAGCGCCGATGCCTGGCTGCTCGACGTGCTGATCGCACAGCAAGCCAGGGACGTGAAGGAAATCCAACGCGCGGTGGCCGCCATGCAGGCCTGGGCCGCCAAGCTGCCGCCCCCGGACCAGGACGAATGGATCGCCATCCAGCTCCTGCGCGCCCAGGCCGCCCAGGCCCAGGCCGAAGGCGATCGCGACCAGGCCTTGAACCTGCTGCAGCAAGCCATGAACAAGGCCAGCCGCTACGGCGTGCCGGAGCTGATCGCCGATGTCGGCCTCGCCCACACCCTGGCCCTGCTGGACAGCGGCAAGACCAGCGAGGCCCTGGCCATCAGCGGCCAGCTCTCGGCCTGGGGCCAGCTCGACTGGCGCGTGGCCTGGGCGCAGGCCAGCGTGTACCGGGCCATGGGGCAGGCGCAATCCGCGGCGCAGTACCAGCACAAGGCGCAGGAACTGGCGGGCGATCGCGTCTTGCCGCCGTCATCACATTCCGCGCCTTGAAGCCAAGGCGCCCGCGGCGGCTATGATGCGGCCACAGGCAGGGGGTCAGTGATTCGGAATGATGGGCAGCGCAGGCGACAGGGTTTTTACGCACCATGGATGAGCGCGGATCGGAACCAGGCCGCTCGGAACCGGGCCGGATGGCCGCCGTCTTCATCGTCTTGATCGCCCTGTTCACCCTGGGTGCGCTCTATCTGCCGCGTTTCGAGCAGGCGCCGGTGCGCTCGCGGGTGGTCACCTCGGCGCGCCCGATCATGCCCTCCGTCGAGCTGTGGCTGAGCACCGAGGACCGCCGGCTGCAGATGAAGCAGCAGCCGGATATCGCCATGAGCGTCCGCGACAAGCAGGACGCCGACGTCATCATCGACGCCAAGACCACCTACCAGACCATGACCGGTTTCGGTGCGGCGATGACCGATTCGTCGGCGTGGCTGCTGCAGAACAAGCTCAGCGTGTTGCAGCGCGCGGCCTTACTGCACGAGTTGTTCGGGCCGCCGCCGAATCTCAACTTCAATATGCTGCGGCTGACCATCGGCGCATCCGATTTCTCTTTGCAGCCCTATACCCTGGACGATGTGCCGTTCGGCCAGACCGATCCGGGCCTGGCGCATTTCAATATCACGCCCAATCTGCAGCAGGACGTGATACCGGCCGTGCGCGATGCGCTCGCCATCAATCCTGGCCTGTTGATCATGGCCTCGCCGTGGAGCGCGCCGGCGTGGATGAAGACCAGCGAGAACCTCATCGGCGGTGAACTGCTGGAACAGTACGAGGGCGTGTACGCGGATTATCTCGTCAAATATGTCGACGCCTTCCGCGGCTTCGGCATTCCCATCTTCGCCTTGACCGTGCAGAACGAACCCCATTTCACGCCCGTCACCTACCCGGGCATGCTGATGGACGCGGAGACGAGGGCGCGTGTCATCTCGCAGTACCTGGGCCCGAAGCTGGCTAATCGCAGGCAGAAGACGCGCATTCTCGACTGGGACCATAACTGGAACCATCCCGAGCAGCCGCTGGCCGTACTGGGCGACCCGGATGCGGCGCGCTATGTCGATGGCGTGGCCTGGCATTGCTACGAAGGCAGCCAGTACGCGCAGGGCGAAGTGCATCGCGCCTTTCCGCAGAAAGATACCTACCTCACCGAATGCTCCGGCGGCGACTGGGCGTCGAGCGTCAATGGCGAGCTGATCTGGTTTACGCGCAATCTGCTGGTGCTGGGGACCAAGCAGTGGGCGCGTGGGGTGATCTATTGGAATCTGGCGCTGGACGAGAATCACGGGCCGCATTTCGGCGGCTGCGATCTGTGCAAGGGCGTGGTGACGATCAATTCGAAGACCGGTGAAGTCAGCCGCAATGACGAGTACTACGCGCTGGCGCATTTCAGCCGCTTCGTGCTGCCGGGTGCGGTAAGGGTGAAGTCCACCGATACCGATGCGGACAAGGGCTTCGCCAATGTGGCGTTTCTGAATTCGTCCGATGAGTCGATCGTGCTGGTGATGGTGAACAGCCATGCGACGCCGCGCACCATCTCGGTGGCAGAGGGGCAGGTGCGCTTCGAGTACAGCTTGCCGGGGCGGAGCGTGGGGACATTTGTGTGGAACTCGGATCGGGCGGGCACCTGGATACGGCGCGCCCTGCGTTGGATCACGGGGCATCCGGGCCAGGATCTACGCCTGCATTGAGAGCATGGCGCCTACAGCGCCTTCTCATAAAGAATGGTGGTGAACCCGCTGTTCCATTCCAGGTCCGGATAGCGATCCATTTCCACATAGCCACGGGCAAGGTAGAACGCCTGGCTGCCGGTGTTGAAGGTGTCGGTCTCCAATCGCGCACGCTGGACGCCTGCCTTGCGCATGGCGTCCTCGGCCGCATCCATCAGGACTCCCGCAATACCGCGCCGGCGGCCGGCCCGCAGTACGTGGACCGCATCGATAAAATCGCCGTTCCAGTAGATCATGCCGAGCACCTCGCCATCGATTTCGGCCAGCAGCGCGTCCTGGCCGATCCGCGCGACGTACTCGTTGAGGCTGCGCGTGTCCTGCCGTTCGGCGATGGCCTCGGGACTGAGACGCGGCAGCCAGGTGTCTTCATAGGTGGATTGCAGAATCGCCTGCAGCTTGGCGGAGTCATCAGGACGCGCGTGGCGCAAGCTTATGGCCGGGTGACTCATCGATGATCTGCGGTGGGTGATACGAGGCCCGGCAGATTACCTCGAAACCTGCCGGGCATCCCTTGCAGTGCTGCGCAATGACTGGAAGCTGCTCACGGGATCATGCCGGGGATAATTCGCGACGGTGGGACGCGTCACCGTGCGGAACACCGACTCCGGCATCACGTAGTAATAGCCGAGCTGGATCGCCTTCTCGATCAGATCCTGCTTGGTCAGCACGTTGAACTTCTCCTTGAGGAAGGTCACGTACTGCTCGACCGTGCGCGAGGAGATGGAGAGGAAGTCGCCGATGCGCTTCGCGGTGGCGCCGCGCAGCATATAGAACAGGACTTCGTACTCGCGCCGGGTGATATCCAGATCCGTGTCGCCGCCGGCGATCACGTAGCTGACCCCGCCCGGGTGGCTCAGGTCATTGAAGATCTTCGGCGCATTGCTGCGATACGGACCCAGCAGGCCGGTATTGAGCGCGGACATGTCGGTCAGATGGAACAGCACGCCGCTCGTGCTCGTCTCCTGGTCCGTAAACGGTTTCTTGGTGACCAGGAAGGCGTTGATGCGTGCGCACTTCATCCGGTACACGTTGAAGGTGGTCATCGGCGCCTTGCGTTCGAGCACGTACTGGTCCTGCTCGCGAAAGGTCTGCGCATGGACCGCCATATCGCCCGGCAGGTCGAAGTCCGTCAGCCCCGCGATCGAATCCTCCGGGCGCAGGCCGGCGATGGCTTTGAACTCCTGATTGGCGTACAGGAAAATCGACTGTTCATCCTTGCAACCGCAGGCGCCAGGGATCTGGTCGATAATCGAAGCTAAATTGCTGCTAATGGCGTGCGGCATGAGTCTGCTCCTTGCGTATCGATATCAATGGCGTAATTGCTTAATCGCCTTCGGCCTTTCTTTATTCGAAATAAAGTGCGGGCCGGTCGTGATCATCCGTTTTCATCGGCGCAGGCGTTATACGCGGCAAAAATCCCTGCGCCTATCTGTCATTTGTATTACGGCCAAATGCACAAGGCAGCTTTTTTACGGTAATTACAGGCAATACGGTACGCTCGCGATCCGCTATGCGCAGTCGCAAGTTCCAGGCCTCTTGGAAGCCCCTCTGGTAGCCCTTCAACAGAAGCTAAAAGTAAACACGAAACCAGTTTCTGTTTCGTGACGTGATTAACCGTTGCCTTATTTCAAAATCCTCTTCGCTCATTCCTTTGGGCGATTAAAGTCGGCATGTAGACGTGCAATTCACAAATGTGTGTTGACTAATAAACATCGCTCTAGTCCGTTAAAGAATCGGTCGACTATGACTAATTCCGGTGTGAACAGAGTGTGTAATGCGTTTGCGCTTGAGGCTCCCGCCGCGCACGCGATCATTGAATCGATCCAGCTTTCGAGCGACGAAAAAAAACGGCTATCGCGACGCGCGGTCGCGATAGCCGTTGCGGTTGTGCAGCGCGAACTGCGTCGTCTAAGCCACGTCAGAGCACCGGCGCTGCCACTCCGTCGTTTGCCGCGGCCAGGATAGGCGCTCGGAAGCCGGCGGGCTCGAAGCTGTAGCCCGCATATCCGTTCGATGCGATATCCGCCAGGCGTTCCCGGTAGGCCGCCAGGCCGCCGAAGAAGAACAGCACCCGGTTAGGCCGGCCGTCGATATTCGCGCCGAAAATCCAGGATTTGACCTGGGGGAACAGCGTGTAGGCGGCCATGTGCTCGCACTCGGTGGTCCAGCCGTCTTCGACCGCCGCTTCCGTATCGACGACGAGCTGGCCAAGCTGCTCCGAGCGATCGATCAGATGGCTGATCCAATCCACCTGCGTCTCGATCGCCGGCGCCAGATTGCTGAAGACGCTGTTCGGCCCCAGCACCATGAACAGGTTGGGGAAGCCATGCACCGTGATGCCGAGATAGCTGCATGGGCGCGAGCCCCAATGGTCGAGCAGCAGGTTGCCGTCGCGGCCGCGGATCGTCATTTCGCGGTAACTGCCTTCCACGCACTCGAAGCCGGTGGCATATACCAGAACGTCGAGGTCATGCTGCTCGCCATCCGCGGTGCGGACACCGTTCTTGGTCACCTCGACGATCGGGTTCGCCTTCAGATCGACCAGCGCGACATTCGGCCGGTTATAGGTCTCGTAATAGCCGTCGGCGCAGACGGGGCGCTTGGCGTAGAACTCCCTGGGCGAGAGCTTCGCCGCGTTCGCCGGGTCGGTGACGATGGTGGCGATCTTGCCCCGGATGAAATCGCACGCGGCCTCATTGGCGGCCGGATCGATGGCGATGTCGCAGAAGGTGCCGAACATGAAGCGGAAGCCATTGCCGGCGTCCCAGTGCTCCTGGAACACGCGGTTGCGCTCTTCGGCGGAGACCGACATCGCGGACACGCCGCTTTCGGCGAAACCGCAGGCAATCCGCGTCTGGCGCAGCTGCGTCCAGTAGTCGGCAAAGTTCGAGCGGTACTCGCGGATAAACTCCGGCGAGAGCTGGTCGTTGCCGGCGGGCACGCAATACTGCGCGGAGCGCTGGAACACGGTCAGATGGCCGGCCACCGCGGCGGCGGCCGGAATGAACTGCACGCCGGTCGAGCCGGTGCCGATCACGCCGACCTTCTTGCCATCCAGCGACAGGTCTTCCGGCCACGCGCCCGTATGCACCTGGCGCCCTTCGAAGCGGTCGAGGCCCGGCAGGTCCGGCTTGTTGAGCTTGGAAAGCACACCGACCGACGTGACCAGGTAGCGGGCTTCCACCACGTCGCCATCACTGGTCTCGACAGACCACACGCCCCGCGACTCGTCGAACGTCGCCGCGACGACGCGGGTATTGAACTGGATCAGCGAACGCAGGCCATGCCGATCCACCACCGCATTCAGATAGGCAAGCATCTCGCTCTGCCGCGCATATTTCTGCGTCCAGTTCCAACCGTCGAAGGTCTCCTGGTCGAAGGAGTAACGGTAGACGTAGCTCTCGGTATCCGAGCGGGCGCCGGGGTAGCGGTTCCAGAACCAGGTCCCACCCACGCCCGAGCCTTTCTCGAAGCCGCGCACCTTGAGCTTCAGCTCATTGCGCAGCTTGTGTAGCGCATAGATGCCGGCGATGCCGGTGCCAATCACGATGGCGTCCACTTCGGTTTTCTGCTCGATGTCCACGACACAACCTCCTTAGGAACAGGCTTGGGCCTTGCGTGCAGCAGGGGAGAGGGTTGCCTAGCCGCTTCGTGAAGACCGCTCGGCAACAGCGTTATAGGTGCGCGTGATGCGCTCGATTTCCGCCGACTTGTCGGCGCCCGCGGTGGCGGCCAGCGATCGCTCGGCGCTGTCGCGTTCGCGATTGGCCTGGGCGATGTTGCTGGTGGCCGGCTGGCGGCGGATTTCGTAGTCGCGCAGGCCTTCGACCAGGTCGGTGCTCGATGCCAGCGTATCGGCCAGTTCGAAGCCATCGACGATGGCCTGCGAGCCGCCATGCGCGCCGACCGGGTACATCAGGTGCGCGGAATCGCCAAGCAGGGTCACCCGGCCTTTGCCCCACCACGGCAGCGGTGCGCGGTCGACCATGGCCTGCCGCAGCACGGTGTCGCTGCCCGCGAGCATGGCCTGCAGATCGAACGACTCCATCTTCCAGCCGGCGTAATGAGGAAGAATGTCCTGCGCGGAAACCCGCTCGCGCGCCCACACATCCGACGTCGGCGGCAGCAGCTCGTCGGGAATCATGCAGACCCAGTTGACCAGCGCCCGGCCTTGCTGGGCATGCCGCGCAGAAATGGGATAGGCGATCAGGCGGCGCTTGCTGCTGTCGTTGGCGACGATCATGGTTTCGCCATCGAAGAACGACGGCAGCTCCGTCACGCCGCGAAACATCTGCAGGCCACCGGAGCGCACGTTCATCGCCTCCGGATGCAATTGGCGGCGGACATTCGAATGGATGCCATCCGCGCCGATCAGCAGGTCGCCGGAGATCTCGTTGACGCCAACCGCCGCGGGCGATGCCAGGCGCACGGTGACCGTGCTGTCCGATTCATAGAACGCGACCACCCGTGCGCCGCCGATGACGCTGTCCGGGCCGAGGCGATCGCGCACCGCATGCAGCAGCATCGACTGAAGATCGCCGCGATGCAGCGAGTACTGCGGAAAACGATGCCCTGCCGCGGTACCACGCGGCTCGCTGCGGTGCTGCTTGCCGGACTCGTCGAGATAGGCGATGGCGCGCGTGCGGATGCCGGTGCGCTCGAACTCTTCGCCAAGTCCCGCCAGGCTCAGCTCCGCTATCGCGGCAGGTTGCACATTGATGCCAACCCCCAGCCGCTCGATGGTCGGCGCGGATTCCAGCAGGATCACATCGCGAAACCCCGCCGCGTGCAGCGCCAGCGCGCAGGCGAGGCCGCCGATCCCCGCCCCGGCGATAAGGATTCTCGGCTGTTGTGCAGGCGACTTCATGGAATCCCCTCCCAGGGCAAGGATCGGGCGGGCGCCGCAGCGACGAGGCGCTGCGCTGCCCGCCCGCAGGCAGTCGTCAGGCCGTATGGACGGACGACACGGTGAACACGTTCGGCGTGGCCTTGGCGATCTCCGCCATGCGCTTGGCGAACGGCGCCGCGTTCGGGTCTTCGCGCGTGGCCTTCACGTCATCGAGCGACTTCCACTGCGCGTAGTTGACGACGCGCGTGCCGTCCTTGCTGGCCAGGATGCTGGCGGAGATAAAGCCGGGGCGCTTGCTGATCACCTTCTCGGCGCCTTCGTTGAGGACGTCGATCAGCTGCTGCTGCTTCGCGGGCTCCACATCGAAGACGCTGATGAAGGTGACGGTCTCATCGGCGCGGATCACAGCTTGCTTCTTGGTCATGATGAATTCCTTGGGGAACGAATGAGTGGCGCAATGGATGGAGCAGTAGTCGCCCGGCGCCTTGCTCGATGCCGGGCCTGTTCGACGGTAACCAGCGAGGCCGCGCAGTACATCGGTAATTTCTACGGACTCGTTGCTTCGCCGCGGCGCCGGGCGCGATCAGCCGCGCCGGCGCCATTCACGGCGTGACCACATCACACCGGCACGGCTTCGACGATGCTCATGCCGGTAGGCGTGGGGATGATCCGCTGCAGCTTGAAGCCCGACGCGGCGAACAGATCGCGGAACTCGTTGGCCGTACGCTCGCGCGCGCCAAGCAGCACGCCCATATGCAGGTCCAGCCACTTGCCGAAGAACGGCGCCTGTCCTTCCGGCAGCACCAGTTCGACCACCAGCAGCCGTCCGTTCGGCGCGATCGAGCGGCGGATGTTCTTCAGGATCGCCACGCTGCGCTGCTCGTCCCAGTCGTGCAGCAGCAGCGACAGGATGTAGGCGTCTGCGCCCGGCGGAACGGCCGCGAAGAAGTCGCCGCCTTCGGCAAGACAGCGCCCGCTGAGACCGGCCGCCTGAATGCGCGTCTTTGCCGCCTCGGCGACATGCGGCTGATCGAACAGCACGCCACGCAGGTGCGGATAGCGCGCGAGCAGCTTCAGCAGCATCGGGCCATAACCCGCACCCACGTCGACCACGGTAGCGAACGGCGTGAAGTCATACGCATCGACCACCGCGCCTGCCACTTCCTTGGTGTAGCCGGCCTGCGCCTCGTTGAACACGCGGTCCGCTTCCGGATGCTCGGCCAGATAGCCGAAGTAGGTCTTGCCGAATTCCTTTTCGAACGCGATCTCGCCGGTTTTCACGTTGTGCAGCACGTCCGACCAGGCGCGGTACTGCTCTTCGCCATGCATGATCGCCTGCGGGCGCATGGTGTTGGGCAGGTCCGAGCGCAGCAGGTCGGCCAGCGGCGTCAGGCCGTAGCTGTCCTTGCCGTGAGCGGTGAAGATGCCGACGCTGCACAGCGCGCGCAGCACGCGGTTGAGCAGGTCGGTCTGCGCGCCCGAAGCGCGCGCAAGTTCTTCCACATGCCGCGGACCATCCGCGACGAGATCCGCGATGCCGAGCTTCGCGACGACGTAGATGGACTGCGTCAGCCAGTATCCGGTGATCATCTGCAGCAGCTGGTAATGCGGCGGTACGTCGGCGACGGCTTGCTTGTCGCGCACGGCTTCGGCTTGCGTTGACATGTGGCGCTCCTCGGTTGGGTTGGGCCATGGCATAGGCCAGTTGCGATAGCTGGCGTGCGCAACGTAATGCACATGGCGTTGCGCGCTTACCGGGTTTTCTACGGTTCTTTGCCCCGATGTGTTTTGTTAGCTTGCCGATCGCCGATGCAAGTCGGCGCTGTGTCGCGCGTCGGCATTCAGGGGCCGGCGTATCCATGTCGTCGAACACGGAGGTCGGTGAGATGAGCAGTCAACAAGGCCACACGAGAGAGGATGGCGGATGGACTCCGTCTTCCTGGCGCTCGCGTCCGGCGCTGCACCAGCCCGCGTATGAGGACAGCGGAAAACTCGATACCGTGGTGGAACGACTCGGCAAGCTGCCGCCGCTGGTGACATCCGGCGAGATCCAGGAACTCAAGCGCGCGCTGGCCGATGCCCAAGAAGGCCGGCGCTTCCTGCTGCACGGGGGCGATTGCGCGGAGAGCTTCGGCGATTGCGATGCGGATACCATCGTCAATCGCCTGAAGGTGCTGTTCCAGATGAGCCTGATCCTGGGGCACGGGCTCAAGCAACCGGTGATCCGGGTCGGCCGGTTTGCGGGGCAGTACGCCAAGCCGCGTTCCAGCGACAAGGAAACCATTGGCGACGCCACGCTGCCGAGCTTTCGCGGGGATATCGTCAATGCGCCAGAGTTCGATGAGCTGGCGCGGCAGCCTGATCCGGAGCGGATGTTCAAGGCGTATGCGTTCTCTGCGCTTACCCTGAACTTTACGCGCGCCTTGTTCGAGGGCGGCTTCGGCGATCTTCGCCATCCGGAGTACTGGCAACTTGACTGGATCGACCAGTCGCCGCGGGCGATCGAGTACCGGAAGGAAGTCGAGGAGATCGCCAACTCCTGGCGTTTCCTGCATACGATGGGCGGCCAGGTGGGAACCGAGCGCGTCAGCGCGGGTTTCTATACCTCGCACGAAGCGTTGCTGCTGCCGTTCGAACAGGCGGTGACGCGCCGCGTGCCGCATCGGCGCGGGTGGTTCAACCTCTCCACGCATCTGCCGTGGATCGGCATGCGCACCAACGATATCAGCGGCGCGCATGTCGAGTACTTCCGCGGCCTGCAGAACCCGATCGCGATGAAGGTCGGTCCTTCGACCAAGCCGAACGATCTGCTGCAGCTGATCGAAGTGCTCAATCCGAATGAAGAGCCGGGGCGCCTCACGCTGATCACCCGCATGGGCCGCAAGCACATCGCCGAAGCCTTGCCGCCATTGCTCGCCGCCGTGCGCCGCGCCGGCAGGCATGTGCTGTGGGTGGCCGATCCGATGCATGGAAACACCGAAACCACGCCGACCGGCATCAAGACGCGGCACTTCGACAATATCCGCTTCGAACTCGAAACCGCATTCCAGATCCATGCGGCGGAGGGAACCCGCCTCGGCGGCGTCCATCTGGAAATGACCGGCGAGGACGTGACGGAGTGTCTCGGCGGCGCCCGCAGCCTGACCGAGCAGGATCTTCCGCGCGCCTACAAATCCACGGTGGATCCGCGCCTCAACTACGAGCAGGCGATGGAGCTGGCGATGCTGATCACCAAGGCGAATCGCTCGGGTCCGCAGGTTCCCGCAAGGGCCACCAATACCCCACGGCCCGTCGCTGTTATCTGACGCCGCCCTTTGACACCACGAGGTTTGCACAGGCCATGACCGGGATCCCCTCGATCAGCGCATACACCTTGCCCGGGTCCGGGCAACTGCCGCGGAACATCCCGCGCTGGACCATCGATCCGGCACGCGCGGTCTTCCTGATCCACGATATGCAGCGCTATTTCCTCCGGCCGCTGCGCCTGGCGGGGCTGGATGCGCCGCTGATCCAGAACCTGCGCGCCATTCGCGACTACGCGCTGGACCACGATATGCAGGTGGCCTATACCGCGCAGCCGGGCGGAATGAGCCGCGATGAGCGCGGACTGCTGCGCGATTTCTGGGGCGATGGGATGCAGGTGGCTCCGGAAGATCGCGCGGTGATCGACGAGCTGGCGCCGGAAGATCGCGACTGGGTCTTCAAGAAATGGCGCTACAGCGCGTTCTGGCGCTCGGATCTGCAATCGCGCATGCGCGCTCATGGACGCGACCAGCTGGTGATCGGCGGCGTTTATGCGCATATCGGGATTCTTACCACGGCGATCGAGTCGTTCTCGCACGATATCGAGACCTTCGTGGTTGCCGATGCGACTGCCGACTTCTCGCTGGAGCGGCACATGATGGCGCTGGAGCATGCGGCTCGTTGTTGTGCCGTCGTGCTGACGACCGCGGAGGTGGTGCAATGAGCGCGACCTTGCTCGAGCGCATCGTGAGCGGCAACTTGCGGGATCGCGCTTTCGCGCTGATCGTGCGTGACAACGACAGCGGCTCGCGCTCGCTCGAGGTCTTCGCGGGCCATGCGCGTCGCTGCGAATCGTTTGTCGACCTGCCGGAAACCGGCGCCTCCAAAGAAGGCGTGCTGGTGCTTATTCCCTACGCCCAGCTGCGCGAGCGCGGGTTCGCCTGCATCGATGATGGCGAAAGGCTATGCGCGATCGAGGTGCAGGAGCGCGAGGTCTATGCGCTCGATGACGCGCTTGGCGTGCTTCCGGAAGAGGCGCTGCACCTTTCCGAGGGTGCGTTCGACATGGAAGACGAGGCTTATGAGGAAGCTGTTCGCCGGGTCATCACCGACGAGATCGGAACGGGCGAAGGGGCCAACTTTGTCCTGAAGCGCACCTATCGCGCTCGCTTGCACGGATACTCGCTGGCGACCGCGCTGGCTGGATTCCGCCGTCTGGCCACGCAGGAATCCGGGGCTTACTGGACCTTCCTGGTGCATGTGGGCAATCGCACCTTTATCGGCGCCAGTCCTGAGCGGCATGTCAGCGTCGAGGATGGCCTGGCCACGATGAATCCCATCAGTGGCACCTATCGCTACCCGTCGACCGGCCCGACGCTGGATGGAGTGCTGGACTTTCTCACGAACGAGAAGGAAGTCGACGAGCTCTACATGGTTGTCGACGAAGAACTCAAGATGATGGCGCACTTCTGTCCGGCCGGCGGCACGGTGCGCGGACCGTATCTGCGCGAGATGTCGCGCCTGGCGCATACGGAGTACTACATCGAAGGGCGCACGCAGGCCGAGGCGCGCATCGTGCTGCGGCAGACGCTGTTTGCGCCGACGGTGACGGGCAGCCCGATCGAGAATGCCTGCCGTGTGATTGCGCGACAGGAGCGCGACGGGCGTGGCTTCTATGCCGGCGTCATCGCCCTGATCCGCAACGACGCTTCGGGTGGCGAGCAGCTCGACTCCGCCATCCTCATCCGCACGGCGGAAATCGCGGCCGATGGCGCGATGAAGATCGGTGTCGGCTCGACCATCGTGCGGCATTCGCAACCGCATGCCGAGGCGGAGGAGACGCGGGCGAAAGCCAAGGCGCTGTTGGCAGCGCTGGGCGTGCAGGCGACGCGAAGCTTTGCCGGTGTGCCGGCGGTGCAGGCGGCGCTCGGCAAGCGCAACGGCGATGTCGCCAACTTCTGGTTGACCGACAGCAGCCGGCGCATCTGCGTCGATCCGTCCCTGCGCGGGCGCCGGGCGCTGATCATCGATGCCGAAGATGCGTTCACTGCCATGCTGGCCCAGCAGCTCGAGGCCATCGGCCTGGAAGTGACCATCAAGAGCTGTACCGATCCGGATCTGTTCGACAGCGACTGCGATGTGGCCGTGCTAGGCCCCGGACCGGGTGATCCGCGCGACAGCCGTGACCGGCGGATCGCCAGCCTGCGCCACACGCTGAGCGAGCTGCTGGCACGCCGCAAGGCTTTCCTGGCGGTCTGTCTCAGCCATCAGATCCTGTGCCTGGAACTCGGCCTGGACCTGGTTGCGCGCGCTGAACCGAACCAGGGCGTCCAGCGCGAGATCGATCTGTTCGGCAGCCGCGAGTGGGTCGGTTTCTACAACTCGTTTGTCGCCAAGTGCGAAGCGAGCGCGTTCAAGGCCAATGGCACCGGCAACGTGGAAGTCAGCCGCGACGCGGCGTCCAATGAAGTGCACGCACTGCGTGGCGATCATTTCGCTTCGATCCAGTTCCACGCCGAATCGCTGCTGACGCGGCGCGGTGTGGACATCATCGCATCCAACGTCAAGAGAGTGCTTTCATCATGATAGCGACCATAAGCTGGTGGAATCTCGAGCGCTCGGCGCAGACGATCGAAACGCTGCGCACCTATCTGCATGGCGAAGGCGTAGCGCCGTGGGAGGCCATCGCCGGCATGCGGATGAAGTTCTGGATGTCCGACCCGGCCAATAATCTGTGGGGCGCGGTGGTGCTGTGGGAAGACCACGATGCGATGAGCCAGTCGCTGCCGCCGAATCGCGCGACCGAGCTGATCGGCTATCCGCCGACGTGGCGTTCGAGCTTCGATGTCGAGGCGCTGATCGACCAGGGTTCGCCCGCGGCATGGTTCGGTGCGGAGCGGCTCGGTGCGCCGCTGCCCGGGCACGCGCCTGTGGGCTTTCCGCAGGGAGGGCCTTGATCATGGCGGAGTATGAAGTCGCCACGGTGGCGGTGCGGGATGCAAGCGTATTCGGCGCGCCGCCTGCCGATCCGATGGGCGTGATCCGCGCCTGGTTCGACGAGGCTCGCGAGCTCGGCGTGCCGGAGTGCGGCGCGATGGCGCTGGCCACCTCCGATGCGCACGGGCGCTCGTCGGCGCGCATGGTGCATATCATCGAAGTGCGGCCGGATGCGCTGGTCTTCACCACCCACCGGCATAGCCAGAAGGGGCGCGAGATCGACGAGACGCATTGGTCGTCGGGCGTGCTGTATTGGCGCGAGACGAAGCAGCAGATCACGGTGGCGGGGCCGACGCGGCTGGTGTCGACCGAGATCTCCGATACCTTGTGGGGACGGCGGCCGTTGACGACGAATGCGATGTCCTTCGTGTCGCGGCAGAGTGCGGAGCTTGAGAATGAGGCCGCGTTGCGCGATGAGGCGAACGCCTTGCTGGCCGCTTCGCTGGGTCTGCCGCGACCGGACGGCTGGGTGGGCTATGCCATCTATCCGGAGAACATCGAGTTCTGGCACGCCGCGCCCGATCGCCTGCATCAGCGCCTGCGCTATGACCGGGACGGGCAGGGTTGGAACTGGCGGAGGCTGCAGCCTTGAAAGCGATGCCTTATGCCGTGGCGGATGTATTTACGGAGAACCCGCTGGAGGGAAATCCGGTCGCCGTGTTCTTCGACGCGCAGGGTCTGGAAGCCCACGATATGCAGCGGATTGCGCGGGAACTGAATCTGTCGGAGACGACCTTTGTGTTTCCTCCGCCGGCGGGTGCGGATGTGCATGTGCGTATTTTCACGCCGGTGAATGAGTTGCCGTTTGCAGGACATCCGACGCTGGGGACGGCCATCGTGCTGGGGCAGCGTGGGCATAGCGGCACGCTGCGGATGGCGACGGCGATGGGGACGATCCCGTTCGAGCTGAAGCGGGACAGGGAAGGTGTGGTGCGTGCCGCGTCGATGCAGCAGCCGGTGCCGACGTGGTTGCCGTATGAGCATGCCGGGGTGCTTATCGACGGGCTGGGGATCGAAGGGTCCACCTTGCCGGTCGAGGTTTATCACATCGGTCCGCGGCACGTGTTCGTCGGATTGCCGACGATCGAGGCGCTGTCGGCGGTGAAGCCGGATTTGCGCGTGCTGGCGACGTTGCCGGATGTGGCGGTCAACTGCTTTGCTGGCGAAGGGCGCCATTGGCGGATGCGGATGTTTTCGCCGGCTTATGGGGTGGCGGAGGATGCGGCGACGGGGTCGGCTGCGGGGCCGTTGGCGTTGCATCTTATTCGCCATGGGTTGCTGGAGTTCGGCACCACGATCGACATTCTTCAGGGTGTCGAAATGGGGCGGCGCTCGCTGATGCGGGCGACGATTCATGGGTCGATGGATGCGATCGGACCCGTTGAAGTCTCAGGCGCAGCCACGGTTGTGGCGCGCGGAGAGTTGTTGCGCTGGAAGGCTTGATGGAGCCCCTCTCCCTTCGGGAGAGGGGTTGGGGTGAGGGTACGGGCGGAGTGGGGCGTAGCACTCCACCCGTACCCTCATCCGGCTGCCGCCACCTTCTCCCGGAGGGAGAAGGATTTTCTTCTGGCAAGTAAATGCATTGATGAGAGGAATATCCATGTCGAACACCAACCAGCCTCAGTTCGCCGGCGACCAGGAACTCCGGGCGCTGCATCGCAACGTCATCGAGGACTACTTCAGCCGCCGTGGCGAGGGCCGGCTCACCCGCTACCAGCTCTTCACCGAAGACGGCAGCGGTGGCCTGTGGACCAACGATACGGGCGGTCCGATCGCTTCGTACGGCCACGAAGCCCTGAAGGCCCACGGCTCCTGGTCGCTGAAATGCTTCCCGGATTGGCAATGGATCAATGTACAGATCTTCGAAACGCAGGACCCCAACCGTTTCTGGGTCGAATGCGATGGCGAGGGTCAGATTCTCTTTCCGGGCTATCCGCCGGGCATCTACCGCAACCACTTTATCCATTCGTTCCTGATGGAAAACGGGAAGATCAAGCAGGGCCGCGAGTTCATGAATCCGTATGAGCAGATGCGTGCGCTGGGCATTCCTTTCCCGGCGATCAAGCGCGAAGGCATCCCCGCCTGAGGGCGGGGATGCTGAACAGTCAAACCTGCGGCTGCTGGTGCGTGACGCAATGAATCCCGCCGCCACCCGCCGCAATCGGGTCGATATTGAGCTGCACGATGCGGTGCGCCGGATAAAGCGATTGCAACAGGTCCCGGCAGTAACGGTCCGCCTGTGAATCGCCGAACTCCGGCGCGATCACCGCACCCCGAACCAGGGCGTAGTTGATATAGCCGGCCGCGAACGCATCATTGCCGTTGATAAAGCGATTCTTGCGCAGCCGTTCGGGCGGCGGCAGCGTGTGGACTTCCAATGCTCGCCCATTCGCATCCGTAGCATTGCGCAGAATATCCAGGTGAGTCCGGGTAACGGCGTAGTCGTAGGACGACGGGTCGTCGTCGAGATTGGCGATCACCACGCCGGGCTTGGCGAAGCGCGCATAGAAATCCACGTGAGCGTCGGTAATATCCTTGCCCTTGATGCCGGGCAGCCAGATGATTTTCTTCAGGCCAAGCACCGCCTTCAGCTCGTCTTCGATCTCGCGGCGGCTCCATCCGGGGTTGCGATTGGCGTTGACCCAGCTGCTTTCGTTGAGGATGGCGGTGCCCTGGCCATCCACCTCGAGTCCGCCGCCTTCTCCGGTAAGCGCGCTACGGATGTACTCGGCACCGGCATCGTTGCTTACCAGGCGCGCCACGTGCGCGTCGCTCTCGTGTTCCTGCTTGTCGCCCCAGCCGTTGAAATTGAAATCGACCGCCCCGAGCTCGCCGTGGGCGCCGATAACAAAGTTGGCGCTGATGTCGCGCATCCAGATGTCATCGAGTTCGGTGATGATGAATCGTGTGTTGTACGTGCCGCACAGCTCCCTGGCGAGATCCAGCTCGTCGTCGCGGCACAGGATCGTGACCGGCTCATACTGAGCGATGGTGCTGGCGATAAGGCCAAGACAGGCCTGGACGGCCGGCGTCCAATCCCGCCAGATCGACGTCTGCGCGCCGAACGACATCAGCGTGCGTGTGTGCGGGTGCAGCTCATCGGGAAGGTAAAGCCCGCTGTCGGTCTCGCCGCCGGGCCACGAAGAAAGGCGCGACGAGCCGAATACCAATGGAGATGCCAGGCCAAGGCCGATCAGGGATGAAGCCTGGGTTATGAACTGCCTGCGCGTAGCCACACTGCCACCTCGTTTGCCTGGTTTGAATGAGAGGCTAAAGAGGTGTGGGTAACAGGCAGGTAACAGCGGCCGATTGGGCCGCGTAGAAACGCGGCTTCAGGGTTTGGCGTAGATCACTTGAACCTCGAACCAGTCGTCGGTCTGCGTCACCTTGACCTTCCAGCCCAGGCGATCGGCAATGCGCTCGACCAGATGGAGTCCAACGCCGAAGCCATGCGTACCGTCGTCGTTGGATTGATCTCCGCCGATGGCATTGCCGACATGGAGGCTGCCGGCGTCCGCGGCGATCCGGATGACGCCCGGCGCGCCGTGCTGCAACGCATTGCGCAGCAGGTTGTGCGCGATCATCTGCAGCAAGGTTGGGACAGCCTGCACGGTCAGGTCGGTTGCGACATCGATCTGCGGACTGAAGGCTTGATCCGGAACACGCGAGCTGACGTCACGCCACGCTTGCTCCAGCAACGGCCGTAACGGAACGGCCGCGAGCGGAAGCTCGTCCTGTCCGTCGCGCCACAGCCAGAGCAAGGTCTCCGTCATGGCGCGCATATCGCCGTGCGCGCGGCGGATGCGATCGAGCTGGCTCTGCCATGGCGCCAAGGAATCGTCGCGCTTCTTGTCCAGCAGATCGAGCGTCGCGCCGGTCACCGCCAGCGGCGTGCGCAGTTCATGGCTGAGTGTCTGCAGGAAGTACTGCTCACGCTGATGAGTAGTGGCGAGTTCGCGTATCGCAGCTTGCAGCTGCGCGGCGAGAGTGTTCAGTTCATCGATCCGCAGGGCAGGGGCTATCGCCGCCGGCTCGCCGGGCAAGATTCTGGCCCAGGCGGTGAGTCGTTCAATCGGTGAGGCTACAGACCGGAACATCGCGATGGCTACGACGCCAACGATAGGCAGCGACAGCAGCAGCAAGATGATCGCGACCATCGTCAGGCTGGGGCCGGTATGTCCCGCGTCGTCCTCGGGCAGGAAACGATGCACCACGAAGGCCGGGGCATGCCCAGGCGCCAGATCGAACGGCATGACATAGAGAAATGCCTGCCCGGTATCGAAGGTCGCGGTCTCTCCCGACTTCCATTGGGTCTTTGTCACCCTCTGGCCATAGTGAGCGGCAAGCGCATCCGCATCGATAAAATACTGGCGAAACGAATCGCCAGCCGGCATGCGGCCGGTCGATTCGTAATAGGCGGCGGCCTGCTGGGCGTCCTTCCCTAGATAGAACTCGCTGCTGTCATCCAGGCCCCAGTTGTATAGGCGATAGATGGCATAGCCATTCAAGCAGCTGACCAGGACGACAAGGATGATCAGGCGTCCGACAAACAAGCGCCTCAATTTCATGGTTGCGATACCTGCGCGCGCAGCGCAACGCCATGGCCCCGGACCGTATGCATCAACGGTTGCGATTCCTGCTCGTCAATCGCCTGGCGCAGCCGATAAAGCACCATCTTCAACGTATCGGCGGACGGGGCGCCATTGGGCCACAGCAAGTCCTCCAACTGCTCGCGCGTAACGACTTCCGGACTCTTGCGCGCCAGGTGCACCAGCACATCCCACTCCCTGCCGCTGAGCGCCAGCAGCCGGCCATGGCGCGAAGCCGTGCGTGCGGCGAGGTCGATGGTCAAATCGGCCACCGTCAGGTGTTGAACGTGACGCCCCCGCAGCGAGAGCGCACCCAGGCGCGCCGACAGCTCGGCCATATCGAATGGCTTGACCAGATAATCGTCGGTGCCGCTGCGAAAACCAGCCAGCTTGTCGGCAAGACTGTCCCGCGCGGTCAGCATCAGGCAGGGCGTGGCCACGCCGGCTTCGCGCATGGCCTTGCACAGCGCAAAGCCGTCCATGCGTGGCAGGTTCACATCGAGAACGATGGCCGCATAGGCCTGCGCTTGCAGCAGCTCCAGCGCTGCTTTGCCGTCGGCGGCGTGGTCGCACTCGTAACCGTCGGCTTCGAGATATTCCAGTACCGACGCGGCGAGATCCCTGTCATCTTCAACCAGAAGGACGAGCATGGTTCGAATCTCTGGATGCTGGCGTAGCTGGCCTGGCGCGGATCATGACAGAACTGCCTGTCGCTCGGCGTACGGAAGGTTGATGTCCGCTTAGCGGGAGACTCGAGGAATCTCCAGTGGCGTGCGCTCGCGGTTGATGGCGACCGAAGCCGTATTCTGCGTTACGCGCTTCCCTATAACGAATGACTCTGCACCATTCGCCCGACCCTTTCTGGCGATCGGCCGCGATCAACCGCGACTTCTGGCATCAGGGCAACTGATCGCCTCCATCCACGGAAAGCTGAGCCGTCCCGGATGCACTGCGACACAGATCGCTTTGCCCTTGATCGCCTGGGCGTACTGTCCACGCTCAACACGGATGCTCGGACCTGTTCCCAGTACCGCCGAATTCTCGAGCTGCAGGTAGTAGTTCGTGGAGCTCTTTCCGTGCTGTACGTACTTACCGACTACTTCTGTCGAAACGATCTGAGCCGGCAGACTGTCCATCGTGCGATTGGCAAGCGCGAGTGTGCCGCTGGCGTAAATGAACGCAAAAGGCAGGTAGAGCACCATCAAGACGTTCAGGTCACGGGACTTGGAGTTCGGTTTGGATAGGGCCGCAAGAAGACTGCGGCCTGCCAGCATGAGCGCTATGCCCATCGCCAGACCCCAAATAAAGATCCCTTTGGGGTGCATGAGGCGAGCGTTGTCTATCGCGGCGACCCCAACGGCCAGTGCGGGCAAGATAATCGACAAGGGAAGAAAGATGAAACTCTTGCCGTCCGGACCCGCGGTCTGGTCCCGGTAAAAGATCGCCAGAAACAGAGTCGCCCACGGCAGGATCGCAGCAGAAGCAAGAAACGCTGCGAGATGTTCGTGACTACGTGACACGGTAAGAAACAGTAAGAAAGACGCTATCGCCAGGAGCACGCCGATAAGTACGAAGTTCTTTCTTCGTGCGGTATTTGCTGCGATTCGCTCGTCAGGAGTGGCGCCTAACACCGTGTCGTTCCGAATACGCTCCAGATGCTGGTCGCGCTCGATTTTCTGAAGATCGGGGATCTGCTGAAACCATCGGTTGAAACGCTTGTCCAGACCATATGAGGTCTTGTCGATGGAGAACGGCCTGCCAGTCTTAGGCACGATGACCGGATAGCCCGAGCCGCGGCCTGCGGTGTAGCGGCGACCGGCCATGTTGTTGAGTTCAAGCATTCTATGTACGAACGGCTTGTCTTGCTCGAAGCGGTCCGCGTACAAGCTGATTCGCGCGGTGAATGCCCATGCGATGCCATAGGCGAATCCCGCGATGATCAATACGTCGATACCCAGGAGAACCGGATTAAATACGGTCTCACCATGGGCATAAGGTGGGCGGAGGCTCATGTACGTCCATGCGGAACTGAAAGCCAGGCCCATGACCACCATCAGCACGCGAACCCAGGCGACCACGTTGTAGACGACCGGATACCTGATGTCTTGTTGCGGTGTTGCGATGGACATCGTTTCGGTTCCTCAATCCTTTTGGTTCGGTTGCGTTCATTACGCCAGGGTTCCTCAGCCTTCCGAGAGGCCGATTGGACTACGGCCGCAAGTTGTCCGAACCCACCCCAGACGCTACTTCACCGATTGCTTGACGATGTCGCGAAATGCATCGATGTCTTCATTAGCTGCGAAAAAGTGCTTGGGGATCATCTGGAACAGATGGTCGGAGAGATAGAGAAGAAAAATGCTGTTTCCCTCTTTCCATTTGAGGTAATCGCTCCACGGCTTCACGACGTGGCCCTGTTCCGTGCGCGTCTCTATGCCTGCACTGGTAATCAGCATGCTGATTTCGTGCTGAAAGTCCTTCCTCTGGCGATAGCTCTGCCGAACTCGTTTTGGCGCCCAGACAAAGGCCATGAAGGCCAGGTACGCAAGACTGCCTGGCAAGATCCAGAGCATCGGGTCCGTCAGCGATTGACCATGCCGAAGGAATGAGTCAGCCACTACGAAAACAGCCAAGCCAAGCAGCAGAATGCCCAGCACAGCGAAAGAGCGCCTCGGCCGCGCATGGACCCGGCTCGCAGCCATCAAGTCATCGACGGCAATTCTTCCCTTCAGTTCCATGACTTTCCCCCGACCTTGGCTACCTTTCCTTGGAGATCACTTTTTCAAAGTCAACGACTTGCTATCCATCCACATCTGCGCGGAAGTTTCGCCTGAGCCAGCGATCCAGCTCAAGTGCGTATGGCTGCTGATACCGGGACGCGAACCTTATCCATGCAAACGCTTGCGTTCCGCTACGGAAGCGGCAACAAGTTGCTCGAGGACTTTCGTATCCACATCGCCGAGCCTGCGGATATACAGGCACGCCTTGGCCGTCTTGTGCTTGCCGAGCTTGGCGAGCAGTTCCTCGCGCCGGGGAAAGTCGCCGACCAGGTACACGCTGATATCGCCCTTTCGCGACGAGAAACCCACCACGCACATATCGCCTTCGCGCCCACTGTCATACTTGTAGTGGTAGCTGCCGAAACCGACGATGCCGGTTCCCCACATGGTGGCCGGTTGCTTGGTCACTTTCGTCATCAGGCGCGACAAGGCTTCGCAGTCTTCGCGTCTTGTCTTGTCTTCGATGGCGGCAAAGTAGCTGGCGACGGACGCCTTGGTGGCTTGGGTCTTGTTCTCTGCCATGGCAGCTTCCCCCGAATCGAAGAGTACGTTACCTGATGACCGGCATGTCGCCATGCTGGTCGGCCGGGGCATTCTGACGTATCACTGTTTCGCCCGCTCTATGGCCTTTGGCCGAAACAGTTCCGCGCTGGCTCAGGCCCACTAGGCCAATCCGTTAAAAGCCAGCTCCAGAAACTCCCGGGTTTCGGGGTCATATAAAGCTCCCCAGTAGGAAGAGCCGCCGTCGCATACCATGACCGGACTCCGTTTCCACGCATCCTTGTCCTCGGGTTTGATGAAGATCGCGTGCCGAAATGCGTTTATGTAAACGTACTTTTTGCCGCGTATCGTCACCCCGACGTACTGCCTTAAGTACGCAGCGGGATCGTTTACCGTTCCTCTGAACGAGCAGCATTGGTAGGACTTTAAGCCGGCCAGCTTATGCAGATCCTGCTCCAGCTGCGCAGCCACATTCGGTGGAATCGCCCATGCGCCATCGACATTCTCCGGCGTTGCGCGGGAGCACTGCTTGAGCACAGCCTTGGCCTGGTCGGGCGGTAATACCACGGAGCGGTCTTCCGAGGCGGCTTTGCATGTGGCAGCCAAGATCAAGAACAGAAGCAACAAGCACGTCTCCTTTATTTGCATGTCTACGCCTCCTTAGTAAATCCGTGTGAGCCGCTGAGAGCAGGGCGCGTTCATCGCACGCCACCTGCCTCATCATGATCCGTTTCCGGTTATTGGCTTTGCAACAGCATCGACCGTGCGGAGAACCATGGAATGCCCGCCAGCACGGAGAACGCGGCCGCTATCACCACACCCTTGAGTGCACCGATCAGCAGGAGGGTGAGGGCAGCCCAGAACCCGGCGGCCGGGAGGATCAGCATAGGCAAAAGCCAAATAAGGCTGTTGGTGATCCCTCCAGCGATACAAAGGCCCGCCCCGCTTACGGAGTTCCGGGCGCGGGCCGAACGATAGATGGGGTAGCCAATCACCCAGAGGGCGACGTTCGCGATCAATAGCTCACCAAGAAATATCGGCCACAGGTCATGCAGAGGCATCCACCGCGAGAGCTCATGCTTGCTATCGAAAAGCCGGTAATAGATGACGGTGCAGAGCCAGCTCAAGATAGGCGCAGCCGCTGGGGCCAGCAGTGCGCCCAAGATCGGTTTCGTTGGAGATGGCCGGCCACCCGGCAATCCATCGTTCGGAGCCATATCGCCTTTCCTTGGCTGAGAGAAAGCAAAGCCTGTCTGGTTGGAGAGCAAGCTTGGTTAGCTTAGCGCCAGTCGGCTCGGGAGATAAAACCCACCGGCCTCAAGTACCCATGGCAGGACCGATACCGATGTTTTCTCATCACCATGGGTAAAACCATTCGGCAGAAGATCGAACGCCGGCATGGCGGACGGATTCGATAGCCGTGGTGGACACGACAGCCTCTTCGGCGTGACCATGTGCATTCACAAAGGAGGAATGTCATGACGGACCAAGCAACCGATGCCGGCGCACCAGGCAATACCGCTGCTACAGCAGAAGAGTGGGTGACCGTGGGTGGCTATCAGGTCAGCAGCCAGCGCGGAGCACTGGTGATCAAGCCTGTTTCGGGGAATGAGGTATCGGCCTTCTTTCCGGGCACATTCAGCAGGGAAGACGTCATGCTGGTAGCCGATTCCAGGGGGTTGTCGCTCAGGCTCAGGTCGAGATAACAGGGCTCGCGCCTCGTGCAAGACGGTTATCTGAAACGACGGGGTTCGCCATGGCGAACCCCGTTCCTCTGAATAAACAAGATCCAAAGCGGAGAGTCGAAGTGGAAACGATCGGGCGCGACCTCAGGGAAATGCAACGCGTGCCGCTGGCCGCCTCACACGTGGCGGCCATGCGCGCAGAGGGCGTCGAAGCGCGTTATGCGGCGGGCGACTTTATCGTCAAGCTGGGCGAGCCGATCGACCGCTTCGTTTATGTCGAGGATGGCGAGATCGAAGTGGTGAACCCTTTTACGGGCGAACGCCATTTTCCTTCGACGCTGGGCCCGACGCAGTTCATGGGGGAAATCTCTTTCTTAAACGGTGGCGTGTGGGCCTTGCCCATGCGCGCGGTGAAGGACACCCGCGTGCTGGAAGTGCCGCGGACCGCCATGCTGCGCCTGATGTCCGAGATACCGGAGATGTCGGACATCATCATCACCGTCTTCTCGGCGCGCCGTCGTCGCCAGCTCGATGAGCGCGACGGCACTCTGGTGCTGATCGGCGAAGAGATGGACCGGAATATCCAGCGCATCGGCGAGTTCGCCAGCCGCAACCGCCTGCCGTATGCGTCATTTGCGATGGGCAGCACTGAGGCGCAGCAGATCGCTACCAGCTGCGCGATTTCCACGGAGCGGCCGGCGGTGATTTTCGGCCGCGACCATGTGGTGAGCGAGCCGACGCCGGACAAGATCGCCAAGCTGATCGGTCTCAGTTTCGAGCTGGCCGACGAAGAAGCGGTGGACGTGCTGATCGTCGGCGGCGGCCCCGCCGGCGTCGCTGCCGGCGTGTACGCCGGAGCCGAAGGCCTGAGCGCGATGGTGGTGGAAGACATCGCGATCGGCGGCCAGGCCGGCACTTCCAGCCGCATCGAGAACTACATGGGCTTCCCCACCGGCATCTCCGGCGCCGATCTGGTGTGGCGCGGCGAGGTGCAGGCGATGAAGTTCGGCACGCGCTTCATCATGCCGCGGCGAGTGGTGAGCGTGGAGCGTCGAGCCGACGGCAAGTTCTGCTCCACCTTCGATAATGGTCAGCGCATTCTGGCCGGCGCGATTGTGGTCGCCACGGGTGTGCAATATAAGCGCCTGCCCATTGATCGACTCGCGGAATTCGAAGGCGCCGGCATCTATTACGCGGCCACGGAAAATGAAGCGCGCTATTGCAAGGATGGCGAAGCGCTGGTGATCGGCGGCGGCAACTCCGCGGGCCAGGCGGCGATGTTCCTGAGCCGGGCAGCTAATCGCGTGCGCCTGCTGGTGCGCGGCACGTCGCTCGCGTCGTCCATGTCGAACTACTTGTGCAGCCGATTAGAAGCGGATCCGAAGATCACCATTGAATATGGTTCGGCGGTGCGCCTGCTGCACGGTGGTGAGCGGCTTGACGCTGTCACTGTCCACAACAGCGAGAGCGGGGCGGACTACACGCTGCCGACGTGCGCACTGTTCATCATGGTTGGAGCGGAACCCAATACGTCCTGGCTGTCCGGGTTGGTCAAGCTGGATCAGAAGGGTTTTGTTGAGACCGGAGAGGCGGCCGGAGCGGATTCGCCTTATGCGACTTCGCAGCCGGGGATTTTCGCGGTGGGGGATGTGCGGGCGGGGTCGGTGAAGAGGGTGGCTTCGGCGGTGGGCGAGGGCTCGGTCGTTATTTCCAAGGTGTGGGCTTACTTGAACGGCTGATGCTTGCTGAGGCGGCTAAGAAGTGATGCCCGTGTATTGGCAGCGGATCTTCTTTGCTCGCCTGCTTGCTCGTTCTTCGTCGGCAGGCGAGTCATGCTTGCGAAAGCAAGAACTTGCTTACTTCTCGTCGAAGTTCCAGATCGTTGAGCAGCTTTGCTTCGTCGTCCGCTGCGATGGCGTACTCAAGTGCCAGATCCTCCTTGCCGATGGCTCTGTGACGCTCAGCCAAGGCAAGTCGGATTGACACGCGATACTCGCGTGCATCTTCGTCTTTCGCCAAGTCGAGAGCTCGCAGGTATAGCGGTATGGCCGCAGCATCATCTGTCGTGAAATCTGCCAAGCTCTCCCACAGGAATGGATGGTCATAGCCGCCGAGGCTTTGCGCCTCGCAATAGTCCTTGAGCGCGTTGTAGTGAGCCCAGTACTTTTCAGTCTGGTCTTCATTGACGAGGTGATTCGCGAGTTCCATGACTCGCTCCCAGACTTCTGTTCTTAAATCCATTGATCCTCACTTTAAGTCATCCTTGATGACGTACAAGAATGAAATGCGTTGCGGGACGAGACTCAGGCTCTGGGCCGAGAGCCTGCATGCCGATCTTACTGGTCGATAACACTCACTACCTGCCGCGTCGACTCGCCGGGAGGTCCGTAGCGTCTGGTGACCTGAGCGCCCTTCATGAAGGGTGACGCCATGAGAACAGGCCTGATTGCATCAAACAGGCGGTCTGCATTCTGACCATACAGATAGATGTCGCCATCGCGGCCATCATTGGCTATCTCATCACCATCCAACACTCCGACACCTGCGCCTTTGACGGTCGATTCAAGCTTATCCTCCAAGGCAAAAAGCGGCTTGAGGTCGGTAGATCCATACTTGAAGTGAATAATCACGGCTTGTTCGTTGCCGTTCGTGACGTCATCGGCATTGGCGGGATGTGCCGAAGCGACCAGCAAGCCCGTGAGAAGTATCCATATGCCTTTCATGTGCACTCCAATGTTGACGAAATTCGTTGCAACGAGGGCATGATGTTCCAGGTAGCGATTGCCCGCTTAACCGTTCGCGGCCTCTTCTCGACGCTCGGCCTCAGCCTCTGAACTCACGTATGACTTCAATTAGCCCCACGATATTGTCGTTCAGATCTTCGAGGTCTTCGGCTGGCACCCACCACTCCGTATGATCGGATCCGCCGACTCGTTGGATCTGATATCTGCTCATGAACGACGAGCGCACATGGAATCGGGTGACCGCGCCATAGCCGCTGTCGCGCACATTCCAGCTGCGAGCTATCTCGCAAGCGTAATGCTCGTTGGTTACGGGGTAGAAAATTGGCTGCTCCGGCAGCCGCGGTGGCCATCGCCTGAAGGCAGCCTGCCGTAACAGTTCCAGTTCTTCGGGCCCTATAGGGCGAAACATCACAACCACTTCTTCTGCGTTCGCCATACCGTTACGCACTAGCGGCCCCTAGTTCGCACAGCGTGTATCCCACTGAGACATAAGCTGTCCAACGACCTTCAAGTCCGCAAGCAGATCCGCCGAGCGAGCAAGCACCCGCTCGCGCTCCTCAGGTGTTAGTGCGTCCGGCTTTCCGCCGATCAATACCGGCGAAACCGCCCTTACCTGGGCCTGGAAGAGTGCCATCGCTTGCGTGTTGATGATTTGCTGCTGCGTATAGATACCTGCGTAACACTGCACTTCGCTGTACTTCATGAAGCCCAGCGCGCCGGTATCACGCGCCGTGGTCCATGCGGTATCGGAGAGGCCTGACCAGGCGAGGCGGTACTGGAGACCGGAACCTTCGGGGGTATGCCCCGTAGTACGGAGAGTGGCCAGGAGTTGGAGATTGGCGGCCATCCGGGTCATATCAGCCTGCACATCGACGTCGTTCTGCTTCAACTGTGTGCGGTTCTCGTCGATCTCCCGCCGGATATTCTCCCGCGCCTCGTTGACCAGCGCGCGGTGATGACGCCACTCGACGAGCGACTCCAGGCTCAGCGCGATAAGGATACCCACGGTGACAATGCCGATATGAATGAAGAACTGGCGCCAGGTCATCACCGGGTGATCAGGTGCGTGGAATTCCATGAGGGGCTCCTGCGAAGAGGGCGCCGAATCATGATCGGCGTCCGGTGTATCGACGTTAGACGGTTGCGATGGCGCTGACGGGTCAGCCACGTGATCAAACCTTTGGGCAAGTTGCGGTGATTGTATTTGTGGCGTCTTGGCTGCGGAACGTCCGCATCCTGCCACACTGGCCGATGGCGAGATCATAGGCTTTCAACCTAGGCAGACGGTAAGGATGCCAGGCACCGGCGATGCCTCCATCTTCGCCACGCGGATCGCTTCGGAGATTGGCGCGGGTGATCGAAACTTCGAGCAGCGACGAGATCGTCGCCAACGCGAGAGAGTGTCGGCTCTGGGCCGGAAGCGTAACTTGAGAATCAAATTGCTTATTTCTTGCCAAGCCAACGAATCGCCAATGAACAGGCTGGCTCCCGGCTCACTCGTTCGAAAGCGGAAAGAGCAGCTCATTGTCATCGGGGTCCAGGATACGAATCACGTCGTTTCCCCACCATGACTTCTGTGTGGAAACGGACCGCTCGACGGTCTCCCGAAGCAGCATATCGAGCCCCTCACGCGTCAACTCGATATAGAGACGACCACGGTCATGGCGGCCAGCGTCTTCGCACAGGATGATTTCGCATCCCTGTCGATGGACTTGGCACACGCCACCCTTGCCGTCCGCTTCGTGCCATTGCTTCTCAAATCCCAGCTTGCCGACATAGAAATCGAGAGAGCGCTGGACGTCCGCGACGAACAACACGGGACGCGCGTACCACCGATGAGTGGCGTGCTCCTTCGCAGTTTGTTCTGTCATGTTGGCCTCCTTAGGGACTGTGCCCCGGATATGGCTATGTCCGCTTCGGGTCGGAAGCGGACGCTACGAAATCAGGCAGATGTCAGTCACTCTTCCGGTCCATGTATGTTTTGAAGTTATCGATGTAGTCATCCAGGTTCTCTTCAAACATGGATCGAAATTGTTTGACGAAGTACTCAATCGTTTCCTGTTTCGCGGCCGCCATGTCCTCGCCCGACTCGAAACCGCAGGCGCTCAACCAAGCACTGAAGCGGGACGAGGCATACATGCACGAGGCACTGACCTTTCCGCTCGAGACCTCCGCGAGCTGATCATTCGCTAAGCGAATTACAGCATCTGCGCGATTGTAAAAGTCTTTATCGGTATCTATAGCCAAACGATTCCCCTTGGTGGACGACAAATCATGCGAGACGGACTCTACCGAAAGTGTCCGTTCTGGGTCGAAAGCAGACACACGGCCATTTGAAAGCGCAATCCGCTCGAGATGTCAGCAACCGCTCAACCGGCCCTAACTACACCACTTACTGGCGCCGGTAGTAGGCACGATAATCCCCGCTCTCCACGCTAACCGCCCCGACCTTTCCGTGCGCATCGCGATGAAACTCGATCTGCATGAGCGGCATCGAATCGGAATCCGGATCGACGAAGCGTGTGGGCGATAGAGCTTCTAACTGGTGCACCTTATCGTCGCCCGGCACTCGCATCGATGCCTTGCCGTGGGACATCGAGATCTGAAACGAGTCGGTATCAAAGTCATCGGCGAGTCGGCCGCGGACGTCCATAGGCACGGCGTTATCCACGCGATACGTGCCCTGGTAATCCGCGTAGGAGACATCAGCAGGATCGAGTGCAACGGCATGCAGTACCGGATCCACGCCCTGGCCGATCATGTCGGACAACGCATGCCGGATTTCCAGGCGCAGGCGGGCGCCGTTGGGGCTGTTGGTAAGGATCACGAAGCCGTCGCCTGTCTCCAGGTAACCCTCCATCCAGGCGCGATAGTTGTCGTTGGAGCCGCTGTGGAAGAAGACCCGTCCGTTACCCGATCCAAGCAGCTCCGGTCCAAGCCCCTGAGGGCTGGGCGCGACGGGACTCATCATCTGCGTGGCAAAGGCGCGCGACAGGAAACCGTTATGCCCTTGGTAGCTCTCGATCAGCATGGCAACCATGGCACCGAGCTCGTTCGCGCTCGTCCAAAGTCCCGACGCGGCCTGCTCTGGAAACGACTGCCAGCCACGCGGCAACGCGATGAGCTTGCCTTGCTCGTCGTGGGCCTTGGCGATATTGCCGCGAGAGGCCGACAGGGGACTTTCAAACGTGCTGCGTTGCATATGCAGCGGATCGAGCAGCCAGGTGCGGGCCGCCGTGGCGAAATCGGTGTGCGTCACGTCTTCGAGTAGCTGCTGCTCCACCTCGATGCCCCCACCCGAATAAGCGTAGCGCGAGCCTGGCGGGTAGATAAGTCGAACGGCATGGTGTTTCGCAGGCGGCAGGCCATCCAAGGTCTGCAGCAACGTCGGCACTTGCTCCCGAGGCATGAAATCAGGAAAGCCGCCCACGTTGAACCCGGAGGTATGCGACATCAGCATGCGCAGGGTTACGCCGGGATGGGGTATGTCCTTGGTAGCCGGAACATGCCAGCTCGTCAGGTAGCTATCGATGTTGCGGTCGAGGTCCAGCTTCCCGGCCTGCACCATGCGCAGGATCATCACGGCCGTCGCTACCTTGCTGGTCGAGCCCGCCGAAAACAGGGTATCGCCATCGACTTTGTCATTCGTGCCAGCTTCCCGCAGCCCGTATCCCTTCACCTGCCAAACCTTGCCATCGCGCAGCACCGCGACGGCAACGCCGGGGATGCGGTAGTACGCCATCCGGTCGCGAAGCGACCAGTGCGGAACGGGCTGGCCGGCCTCCACGATCGCGGGGCGAAGCTTGTTTTCCCAAGAAGAACTGTCGGTAGCCGACTCAGCAGCCGAAACGGGCGGAGTCGAAAAAGCAACGAAGGCAAGGACCGCCAGTTTCCCGAGAAAGCGAGCTGTCTGACGCTGCACAAACTTGATCGGCATATGGCAATTCTCCAATCATCCATGAACGCCGGCGCAGCACGCCGACAGATGGCTACCCTCTGCGGGAAGCAGGTAGATCATCACAGAAGAACACGCTGAAAGGCTTCTTGACTATCGGTCGAAAGCGATGCTGATCTAATCGTACTGATAGCGCTCAAGTCCGCAGTGAGGACATCGACGCCCCCTGGTCATGCCACCATACGTCGCCAAATGAAAATGGCGACGACAGTTCGGGCAGCGAAACTGGATGAACCAGAATTGCGTTCCAAGCGCCAGAAGTAAAAGCGATCCAGCGACGCAACCGATGAAGTTACCGAACAGCTTCAGAGCTTGCGGAGCTACCACGACTAATGCGCCCGCAAGCAGAGCGCCGAGCCACGCGAGAATCACGGCGCGCTGCCTGCGGCGATACTCCGACCATCCAAGCGCCAGGCGCTGAAGCCTTTCCGCATGCTCATTCATGGCTACCCCAGCCGAACCATCTTCCTTTATCGCCGCCTTAGAGCTTCTCAATCATCGCCAACATCTTCTGATACTGCTCCACCTGATCCGGCGCCTTAAGCATATGTATCACCACCGCCGCGATCGCCGCCTGCTTCATCACACCCATATTGGTTTCCAGCGACACCTTCATAAACTGATGCAAGGCGTGCGCAACGGTATCCATCAACTCCCGCGCCGCATGGCACCACGGGCCGGCTTCCTCCAGCGCATGCTTATTCGCAGCTTCGATCTGCCGCCCGATCTGCGACAGCGAATCGAGCGCGGCCGTATCCATCGTCCCCTTAGGCTCTACAACACGCAGCGGGTCCTGAGTCGCAACCCCTGTACTTGCGGTGTCCAACGCCAACAGCTGCGCGACGGCCTGCGTCGTCGCCGCCTGCATCAAGATGCTCTGCTGCTGCTGGCTGCTGACGGCGTTCTCTGCCGCCACGCCCAGGGCATGTGCAGTGGCCTGATAAAGATTGCCAAGCGCAATCGCCGGCGCATCGCCGCGCGGCGAGGGGTTGGTCTGCGTAATGGCGTCGGTGATCTGCGGATTAACCTGGGTCGTCGTCGACATAAACAGTTCCTTTGTAATGAAGTCACTCGAACGCGCTCCATTTAAGGAGCGCAGCAGGTCATGCATGCCTTGAATTACTTGTCGTCGCCGCCCAGCAGCGAGCCGACGATGCCGCCGATCAGCGCGCCGCCGCCGACCGCGCGTGCACCGCCTTCACCGCGGGGCAGGTATTCGGCCATCTGGTGTGCCAGGCGCGAGATGGGCAGGGTCTGCAGCCACACGGTGCCGGGGCCGCTGAGTACGGCGAGAAAGAGGCCGTCGCCGCCGAAGAGGGCGTTCTTGATGCCGGGTACGGTGGTGATCTGAAAGCCAACCGAGGCTTGGAAAGCGCCGACGTGGCCGGGGTGGACGCGCAGGGTTTCGCCGGGCGCCAGGTCTTTGCGGATCAGTTCGCCGGACAATTCCAACCATGCCGTGCCATGGCCACCGACCTTCTGCAGCATGAAACCGCTGCCGCCGAAGATGCCTGCGCCCAGCGATTGCTGAAAGCCCACGCTGATTGTCACCTGTGGCGTGGCGCAGAGAAAACCGTGGCGATGCACCATGTATTCGCTGCCCGGGCTCACCGCCACCGGCACGATATGGCCCGGCACCTTGGTGGCGAAGGCGACTTCGCCGGAGGTGCGCGCCGCGCGGTATTCGGTCATGAACAGGGTGCCGCCGCCGACCACGCGCTTGAGCGCGCCGAACAGGCCGCCGCCGCCACCCGCCTGGGTGTGGGTGGTCATCTGGATCGATGCGGTCATCCATGAGAGTTCGCCGCTCTCCGCGAAGATGCTTTCTTCGGGGTCGAGCTGGATTTCCAGTACGGGCATGACGGTGCCCTGGATGCGGGTCTGCATATGGTTTTCCCCCTGGTGACGGATGGCTGGTTGGCAGCTTCCGCGCGATCGTATCGCATGGACCGGCAGTGGGCATTACGGCGCCGGCGGGGAGGATTCGTTAGTTCTTGCGTTGCTTTGTCGCCGGCGATTGTTCTGAGGGCGAGGGGCGATAGTTCCCATCAGAGCGATGGACGTATCGGATATGTCCGTAAAGTGCGGTTTATGCGTGCAACGCACGCTTGCGCCTACAGACACGCCAGAATGGCTTTGATAGTTTGGGTGGCGTTACCCGCGCTGTTCTTCGATGCGCGCCGCGGGTAGCCATGGCAGCAATGCTGTGTAAGCGCGGGCCGCAGAAGTTGCAGCTCCTACGACCCGCTAACCATCACCAACTGTTGGAGAGTCGATCATGGCTAAGCCAGATCATACGGTACTTGCGCGCTCGCCGATCCCCAGGGCGACACACCCACCGCCTATCCGGGCCGTCCGACGACATCGCGGACACGGTTGAAGAACCGCGGTCTAGGAGTTTTCGCAGGAATCATCCGAGCCGTATCCACCCGGCGCGTTGCCCTGTGCGACGGCGGAAACCGCTGACACCGCAAACCACTTCCTCAATCAAGCCGCCCGGAGGCCTGACCAGGCCATCGGTGAACCTCGAGTCCGCGTGGTCGCGGCACGTCGTGTTGCTTGCGGCGTGCCGTTTACGGAGCGAGGGCGCGGCGTTTATCTAGCAAGGAGTTGCTTGTGAATATTCATGGCGAGCCGTGGCTGACGCGTCACGTAAATTACTTTTCAGATCCGGATGCGGGGACGGAAGCTTTGCTAAACGATGCTACTGAGTGGTTGAAGTATGCGCATACGTCCATCCAGTTCCTGGCGGAGCTGGTGCATGAGCGGGGGAGTCCGGATGCGCGGAGATTGCCGATCATGTTGGATGGGATTGGGGCGTTTATTGAGATGGGAGAGCGGTGTGTGGCGCAGGCGCATTTGAGGATGCAGTGGCAGCAGGTGAGGGACGAGGCGGCGCGGACGGCGGCGGAGAGGGCGGCTGCGGCTACGTAGTGAGGCGGGTCTTTTAAGAAGCCCGAGGGGACGGGGGAGCTACTTCCTTTAGTTGTTTCCGTCCCCTTTGGTGGTGATGCCTACCCTTGCTCATATCACTTCCTCCGTCGTAGCCATCGTCTGCCGAGTCGCGCCCAGGGCGTCTCTCTTGGTTATCGGGGGCTTGCGCCTATGCGACATCTCGCGAGCGGAGCGTCACGCCAGGCTGCAAGTCCGTAAAGCTTTGCGGGTAGGGTCCTTCGCAGCATCGCAAACATCCCAGGTCCGCTCCTGGCGAATTGTCAGGCTTTCACCAGCTCTACGGCAATCTGAACTTGCGCGTGGCGCGCAGCGGCCAGATAGACGTAAAGCTGTTGCCGCCCGCCACGCGGAAGGCGGCTGAAACGCCGCTCGAAACGCCCAGTCCGTCCAGTACGTCTTTTGCGCGCCGAAAAGAGTGCCGCGGGTCAGCGGTGAGCATGAAAAGATTGATCTCTTTCGGGCTGATGTCGTAGCCCTCCAGCTCGACCGCATCGCCCAATGCTTCTTTCAACTTGCCCTCGACCGCCGCGAGAAAGACTTCGTCGGCGAGAGACTTGCGCCAGAATTTGATGACGAGCTGATAGTCCATCGGGCGATTGTATGCCCAATTGCCCCAAGGGGCGGCCCTGAAGGGTGCGGCCCGTGCGTACCCAAGGTGTTCGAGCTTGCAAGGAACGCCATGGACGGCAAAGACGTAGCGCCATATCTGTCCTGGAAGAGCGCGGATTGTATGGGCCTGAGGCCACATCCTGGGGATGACTTGTCGGTAGTTGGGGTGTTGCTTGTCTGGAGCAACCACCTCATGTGAGGCTCTGCAACTGAGGTCTGCCTCCGACCCAAAGCCGGCGTTGAGAAACTCACAGCGTCCGTCCAACCCTTCGTCCCAGTTTCAGGCGCTCTAGATGCAACGACCGGTGCCCCCTCGAATTCATGTACTGCTGGCTCGCGACAGTGCTGCCGCGGTAGTGGTCCGCCGCGGCCCATCGCGACACACCGCACTCATCGGGTGGGACAGAAAGACAGACAAGTTCAAAACGGCGCAATGGTTCTACGGTCGTATCTACGAGCGCCGTTGCGACCTCGCTCCCGACGGCAAGCATCTAATCTACTTCGCGATGAATGGACGTTGGGAGTCCAGCACGAAGGGTTCATGGACCGCTATTTCGAAGGCACCTTACTTAAAGGCCGTATCCCTTTTTTCGAAGGGTGATTGCTGGCACGGCGGCGGACTCTTTCGGACGTCGACCGATTACTGGTTGAACGATGGGCATGGGCACGAACTACAAAAGGAAGATCGAAGCCTGCGCAGAGTCGTTGAGTACCCGTGGCACGAGCAGTATGGCGGGGAGTGCTTAGGTGTGTACTACATCCGTCTGCAACGAGACGGCTGGCAGATGAAGTACTCGGCACAAGATGGAAAGGGAAGCCAAGTGACCGTCTTTGAAAAGCGTGTGAACAATCACTGGACTCTCCGTAAGCTGGCTCATAGCGGTATCGGCCATCCTGTCGGCCGTGGCGTCTACTTCGATACGCACGAACTGCTCAACTCTCGAACTGGAGAGGTCATCTCCAAGATGGACTGGGAATGGGCGGAACTTGATGGAGCTCGATTGCTATGGGCGGCAAACGGTTGCTTGCACTGTGGCCGGCTTGACGCGAAAGGCCTGCATAACGAGAAGTTGCTGCATGACTTTTCGCCCATGCAGTTTGAAAGTCTCGCAGCGCCGTATTGATAGTGACGCCGCACCTTCAAGGGAAACCTGGATTCGAGGCTGGCCGATGAACCAGATCATGGGAAGAACCTGCGAATCGTCAAGTCATCGCAAGCGACTCCTCGCAAGCGAGGTGGCAGTTTGCTACTACTGCTTTGCTGAGTTTGCCCCTGATGTCATCAGCGAGTGGTGCGACGGCGACGATCAAGATCAGACAGCGATCTGTCCGTATTGCGGCGTGGATGCAGTCGTCGGCTTCAACGGTCCTGTGGATGCAGCATGGGTAAAGGCCGCCCATCTGCGGGGCTTTGGATAGATTTGGCATCGTGTTATCTGCTTCCGACCCAAAGCGGACATCCTTGGAGTGTCAATTGTCATTTGGGGCCCTAAGTGCATATAAGCGTCTCCCAGAACGACGGCAAAGGAGGCCGTGTCCAGGTTCACTTTCTCGGTGATCAGAAGTAAGCCTGGCCCAGCTTGGCGCGGGGCCGTCGATCGCGGCCGGCATAGCTTGGTTTCCGCAGCGGTGCTGACGGACCAGATCCATGGCCTGCCGCAGCCTCCAGGCAGCTCACCGCTTGGGGATGCGAGGTTTGTCGACAGGCAAACTTTCCGCTATGTTGAACAGAGCTACTCGACTTCAAGCAGTTCCAAGGGGATCTTTCAGCATTTCCAGACATCCCTGCCGGGGCAGGGGTGGCGACCTGGCTGTCAGGGAGACAAGGAAGAGTGGTTCTGCCGGAATGGCATTCTCGGGGCAGTCATTGTTTTGGGGGGTAACTCTTCGGAGTACAGAATCCGATTGACCACGGGCTCGTCCTCGTGTGGTTGAGCAGCGCGTGGGCGTATGTACTGCGGCTCAATCGGGTCGCCGGTCAGTGGATGGCCATGGCGCATCGCGCGATATCTGCAGCCGATGATGAGAGAAATATGCTCGCATCGGCGTTTTTGTCGCGTAATCACTTTGGGGATGCCGTGTGTGCACTTACCCATAAGATGTCTGCTTTCCGGCGCAGGTCAGGTCGAAGCGTCAAGGAACAAAATCCTTATCCCGACTCGGTTAGGCTTTGGCTCGACAGCAAGGTGATCGATGCTTGCGGTTCCATAAGCTAAGCCAAAGACGGGCTGCGCATACTTTTCCTCGCGCTCCTCGCAGGAATCTGCCCGATGGCAGTCCTTGCGCGGTTCGCGCCTCGGTTTGATCCACGTAACCCGCTATCGGTGCCGCTTGAACCAGCCTCTCGTGAAACATGGGCAGGAGCCCATTCCGAGAAAAGGACTTTATCGCATCCTCGTCTGCCGGCCGAACCATCGGCTGGGCAATACTATTTTGCTCACGCCGCTGATCAGCGAGCTGGAGCGTGTCTTCAAAGGCGCGGAGATCGACATCATCTCCGAGGGCGATATCGCCCGCGAAGTGTTTGAAAGCTTCTTCAGCGTCAAACATATCTATTGCCTGCCCAAGCGCGGCTTCAAGCGTCCGGCTCCCTTCCTTGGCATGTTGTTGAAGGTGCGCAAGACCCGCTATGACCTGATCGTCGATCCCTGCGTCGGCTCCGGTTTCAGCAGGGCGCTGACCAAGTTCTTCCGAGGCCGGTACAAGCTGGGTTTCAGCGACGCGCCGGAGGGCTCGGGTCTTACCCACGCGGTGCCCGTGGCGATTGCCATGCGGCATATGGCCCAGCGGCCGGTGAACCTGTTGCGGGCGGTGCTCAAGCCATCGAGCGATTCCGACGAAGCGTATTCCTCGCTGGATATCCGCCTGACCGAGACCGAGCGGACGCGGGGGCGCGCGGTCATCCAGCAGCTGCTGAGCGATTCCATGCAGACGGTCACGCCGCCGGTGGTGGGTATCTTCGCCAATGCCACGGGCGCCAAGCGCTATCCGGCCAGCTGGTGGAGCGAGTTCATCGCCGCATTCAAGGAAGCCAGTCCGGCATCGAGCCTTATCGAGCTGATTCCCATGCATGGGCACTCGATGCTGGGCGAGGCATGGCCGGGCTACTACTCGTCGGATATCCGCCGCATGGGCGCGGTGATGGCCGGCATGGATCTGATGATCAGCGCGGACTGCGGCGTGATGCACCTGGCCGCCGCGTCGAAGGTGCCGACCGTAGGCATGTTCTGCGTCACCGATGCGGCCGTGTATTCCCCTTATGGGCTCGGCAGTTTCTCGCTCGATACGCAGGAGCTTTCTGCGCGTGACGTCGCCATCAAGGTGGTGGCCGCGTTTCCCGCCCTGTTTGACCAGGAGCAGCGCCGCAGAGGGCATGCCGATGGCGCCGGGCACGATTCCCGGCATCAGGTGCTGTCGCGCTGATGGTGGGGGTGGCACAGGAGGCAAGGCGCGAGGTGGTGCAGCGCTGGCTGCTCATGCTGGGTGCGTTGCTGCTGCTGGCGGCGGGTATCGGCCTGCGTGGACCGACGCCGGCTGACGAGCCTCGCTTCGCCTTGGTCGCGCATCAGATGGTGGCGTCCGGCAACTGGCTGATTCCGCATCGCGGAATGGACTGGTACTCCGACAAGCCGCCGACCTTCATGGCCATGCAGGCCTTGTCCTACACGTTGACCGGCGATTGGTGGATCGCGTTTCTGCTGCCCTCCCTGCTTTGCTCCATGGGAACCCTCTGGCTGGTGTACGACCTCGGCCGCCGCCTGTGGGGGCACCAGGCAGGCATGTGGGGCGCCTTGGGGCTGCTGTGCACCGTGCAGTTCGTGTTCCAGGCCAAGCGCGGCCAGATCGATCCGACGGTGACGTTCTTTCTGACGCTGGCCAATTACGGTCTGCTGCGCCACCTGCTGCTGGGGCCCGATCGCCGCGCGTTCTGGCTCGGCTGCTTCGCGGCCGGCCTCGGCGTGATCACCAAGGGCGTGGGCGTGCTCGCCTTCCTGCTGGCCGTGCCGTGGTTGTATGCGCGCCATCGGAACTGGGCCCAGCTGGCGGCGCCTCGCGAGCGATGGATCACCTGGCTGGGCGGCGCCGCGGCATTCGGCCTCGCCATCGCGGCATGGCTGGCGCCCTTGCTGAGCTATCTGCACACGCACGACAGCGCGCAGGCCCGGGCCTACCTCCACGACATCGTCTTCAATCAGACGGTGCATCGCTATGTGCATCCGTGGAACAGCTTTCAGCCGCCGTGGTTCTACGTCGAAGTGATCTTCACCTCGTGGCTGCCGCTCAGCCTCGCCCTGCCGGCGCTGCTGCCGGCCTGGTGGCGGCGCCTGCGCGCGCGCGACGCGCGCTATCTGCTTCCGCTGGCCTGGTCGGTGCTGGTGATCGTTTTCTTCAGCCTCACCCGCGCCAAGCGCGACGTCTACATCATGCCGGCGCTGCCGATGCTGGCGCTCTGCGCCGGCCCGTTCCTGCGCGAGATCCTGCAGCGAGGCTGGGCGCGCTGGGCGATCGTGGCCTTCCTGCTGGTGCTGGCACTGCCTGCGCTGGTGCTTGGCATTGAAGGCCTGTGGTGGCCGACGGCGTGGACGGCGCGTTTTGCCGCTGCGCGCCAGCTCGGTGAGCAGTCCGCCGCGTTCTGGCTGATGCTGATCGTGACCGGAGCCTGGATCCTGCTGTGCATCGCCGGCCTGCGTCTGCGCCGCGCCGGCATCGCGCTGATCGCCGCGCTTGCAGGCGTGTGGCTGCTGTGGGGTTTGTGGGCCGCGCCGATGCTGGCGCGGGCCAGTTCGCCCAGGCCATTGGCGCAGCGTGTCGAGCGGTTGATCGGTCCGGATGCGGAGCTGGCGCTGGTGGCGTGGAAGGAGGAGTTGCCGCCGGTGTTCACCCGCCAGCCGGTCGACTTCGGCTTCACCGTGCCATGGCACCAGCAGCTGGCGGACGCGATCCGCTGGCAGGAGCAGGCGCCGGGTACGCGCTGGGTGCTCATCCTCAGCGACGTCATGGCGCCTTGCGTCGAGCGGGATGCATCCATCGATGCCGGCATCACCAGCGGCCGCGACTGGCGCCTCTATCGGCTCGACGCGGTTGCGCCGGCTTGTCGTGGCGGCGTGGTGCCGGCGGGCGCGGCGGACGACTGGGGCGGCATCGACAGCCGCCGCTGATGCAAGACCTGCCGCCACTTACCCTCCACCATCGTGCCGACCACGCTCTTCAATCCATGACTCTCGCGACACTTTCGGATGGCGCAAGGCGCCTTGCTTCGCACTTCGTCGGCTACGCCGGCAAGCGGCCATGGCTGCTGTGCTGGATCGTGGCCGCACTGATCGCGATCTTCCAGCACGGCCCGATGCCGATGTACTCCACCCGCACGTTGTCGGTGGCGTGGGAGATGTGGACGCGCCACAGCTTTCTCGTTCCTTATCTCAACGGCTTGCCTTACAGCGACAAGCCGCCGCTGTTGCTGTGGCTGATTCATGCGGGCTGGGCGCTCGGCGGTGTGGGTGATGTATGGCCGCGCCTGCTTGAAGTGAGCTTGGGCGCCATCCAGCTTGTGCTGGTGTCGAAACTGGCCGGACGGCTGTTTCCGGAACGCCCGCAAGTGGCGCAGGCCGCGCCATGGATCCTGCTGGCCTTCACCTACGGCTTCCTGTTCGGCCTGCAGATCATGTACGAAGTGTTGCTGGCCGACTGCGTGCTTGCTGCATTGCTGTGCCTGGTGCCTGGCGCGCAACGCGAGTCGCCACGTTTCGGTTGGCTGGCGCTGGCGGTCGGCTTGGGGCTGCTGGCCAAGGGGCCGGTGATGCTGTTGCACGTGGCGTTCCCATGGTTGCTCGGGCCTTACTGGAATCCCTGGGCACGCCGCGCGTATCGCCGCTGGTACGCCCAGGGCGCTCTGGCCATGCTGGGCGGCTGCTGCATCCTGCTGGGCTGGGCGCTGCTGGCGGCGTGGCAGGGCGGCGCGGCGTATCGGCAGAGCCTGCTGTTCCATCAGACCGCCGGCCGCGTGGTGGATGCGTTCGCGCATGCCCAGCCGTTCTGGTGGTATCTGCCCTTGTTGCCGGTGCTGGTTTTTCCGTTCGCGCTGTGGCCACGCATGTGGGTAGCGCTGGCCCGGCTGCGCCTATCTTCCGCGCCGGGACTGCGCTTTCTGCTGGCGTGGCTCGGTCCGGTGCTGCTGGGTTTCTCGCTGGTAAGCGGCAAGCAGGCTTACTACCTCCTGCCCGAGTATGCCGGCCTGGCCATGCTGATGGCGGCGGCGCTGATGCATCTGCCGGCAGGCCATGCCGGCGGCCAGCGCTGGTTGAGTCCGTGGCCGCTGGCGCTGCTGTGCGCCGCGGCTGGAACGGGGCTGCTGGTGCTGGGCCTGGCGGTCAGCGCCGAGCGCCTGGCGGGCTCCCTGTTGGAGACGGTGCAGCCGCATGCCGTGCCGTTCGGCGTGTTGTTCCTGGTGCTGGCCCTGGTCTTGCCGAAAGCCGGCAGGGGCGAGTTGCATCGGGTAGCGGTGACTGGCCTGATCGCCACGGTGGCCATGCAAGGGTTGTTTACGCTTTCGCTGTGGCCGGCCTACGACTTCATGCCGGTTGCGCGGATTCTGGCCAGCGCGGAAGCCGGCGGACATCCTGTTGCCAACCTCGAATCGAACGACGGCCAATACACCTTCCTGGGCCGGCTGACCCAGCCGGTGACGCAACTGCATGGACTGGACGCATTGAAAGCCTGGAGCGCCGCGCATCCCGGCGGCCTGGTGATCACCTACCCGCGCAGCCTCAGTGCCGAGGATCGCGAGCATGCGGTGTATATCCAACCGTTCCGCGGCATCTCGGTGGCGGTATGGCCCGCGCAGGCCTTCGTGCAAGCCCGCGAACAGCGACTGCTTGAAGATTGACGACGCCGGGCCGCGGCGTCCAGTTCAACCATCGGCGTGGCTCGCTGTGCTCGAAGGTTTCGGAGCGCCGGGGACGTTGGCCACTGACTGACGGAAATCCGTCAGTTCGTCTTTCTATATCGCCAAGGCAGCGCAGGCCTGGCCCAAAATGACTTGTCAGTGTCTTCGTTCGAGGAGACATGCAAGTTTCTGCACTGAGTTCACAGTGCGGAATTGAAAAACGTCGTTGATTGTTCTGCGCTATGGGAACCATAACAACAATCAATTTTAGATATCGTTGACCGCGCACTAACGTCTCCGTGCTTTTCCTCAACCGGAGACCTCCGATGCACCGACGCATGCTTTCCTTGACGATATTGCTGACGCTGGCAATGTCGTCCCCTCTGGCGATGTCCGGCACCGCCGACGCGCAGAGCAAGCCGATGACCAACCAGGACTGGTGGCCGCAGCGGCTCGACCTCACGCCGCTTCGCCAGCGCGCGGAAGAATCCAACCCGTACGGCGGCAACTTCAACTACGCGGAAGAGTTCAAGACGGTCGATCTCGAAGCGGTCAAGAAAGACATCGCGTCGGTGCTCACGACGAAACAGGATTGGTGGCCGGCCGACTACGGTAACTACGGTCCTTTCTTTATCCGCATGGCTTGGCACAGTGCGGGCAGCTATCGCGTGGCTGATGGGCGCGGCGGTGCCAATGGCGGCGAGATACGTTTCGAGCCGCGCAACAGCTGGCCGGACAATGCCAACCTCGACAAGGCCCGGCGTCTTCTGTGGCCGGTCAAGCAGAAGTACGGGCGCAAGCTTTCCTGGGGCGACCTGATGGTGTTGACGGGCAACGTCTCGCTGGAGCAGATGGGCTTCAAGACCATCGGATTTGCCGGCGGCCGGCCGGACGCGTGGGAGCCCGACGTGATCTTCTGGGGCCCCGAGAACAAAATGCTCGACGCGCAGCGGACGGACGCCAACCATCAATTGCAAGGTCCGCTGGCGGCGACCCAGATGGGCCTGATCTACGTCAATCCGCAGGGTCCGAACGGTAATCCCGACCCGATCGCCGCAGCGAAGGACATCCGCCAGGCGTTCAATCGCATGGCCATGGACGACGAGGAGATCGTCGCGCTGATCGCAGGTGGTCACACGTTCGGCAAGGCTCACGGCGCTCATGATGAGCACAAGTGCGTGGGCGCAGCGCCCGCTGCTGCCGGCGTCGAGCAGCAAGGCTTGGGCTGGGCGAATAAATGTGGAACCGGCAACGGCAGCGATACCTTCACGAGCGGTTTCGAAGGTGCCTGGTCGGTGAACCCGATCGCTTTCACGACGCAGTATCTCGATAACCTCTTTGCGTTCGACTGGGTGCAGACGAAGAGCCCGGCAGGCGCCATCCAGTGGATGCCCAGCGACAAGGGTGCGGCGAACCTCGTACCGGACGCACACGATCCGACCAAGCGCCACCCACCCATGATGTTCACGACGGACTTGTCGCTGAAAGAAGATCCGGCGTTCCGCGCGATCTCCCTGCGCTTCAAGCAGAACCCGCAGGAGTTCGCCGATGCGTTCGCCCGCGCCTGGTTCAAGCTGACCCATCGCGACATGGGGCCGCGTGGGCGTTATCTCGGCAGCGAAGTGCCCAAGCAGGTGTTCTCCTGGCAGGACCCCATCCCTGCCGTCGATTACGCCTTGATCGACGCCAAGGACGCTGCTCAGCTCAAGTCCAAAATTCTCGCGTCCGGCCTGAGCACCTCGGATCTGGTGACGACCGCGTGGGCATCGGCCGCTACCTTCCGCGGCACGGACATGCGTGGCGGAGCCAACGGCGCGCGCATTCGCCTCTCGCCGGAAAAGAACTGGGCCGTCAACGATCCGCCGAAGCTGGCCAAAGTGCTGGCGAAGCTTGAGTCGATTCAAAGCGACTTCAATCGCACGCAGAAGGATGGGAAGAAGATTTCCCTCGCCGACCTGATCGTGCTCGGCGGTAATGCCGCGATCGAACAGGCCGCCAAGCAGGCCGGGTATGAAACTTCAGTTCCGTTCCAGCCGGGACGCAACGATGCCACCCAGGCGCAGACCGACGAGACATCCTTCGCCCATCTCGAGCTGACTGCCGACGGCTTCCGCAACTATTACGGCCCGAACAACCGCGTATCGCCCGCTGAAACGCTGGTCGACAAGGCAAACATGCTCGACCTGACCGTGCCGGAGATGACGGTGCTGGTCGGCGGCATGCGCGCCCTCGATGCCAATGAGGGGCGTTCCTCCAACGGTGTCTTCACGAAGCGGCCGGGCACGCTGTCCAATGACTTCTTCGTCAACCTGCTGGACATGTCGACGAAGTGGACGAAGTCCACCAAGACCGAAGGGTTGTACGAGGGGCGCGACCGAGCCACCGACCAGCTTCGTTGGACGGCCACGCCGGTCGATCTGGTGTTCGGTTCGAACTCCGAGCTGAGAGCCGTGGCGGAGGTTTATGCATCCGACGATGCCCACGAGAAGTTCGTGAAGGACTTCGTTGCCGCGTGGACCAAGGTCATGAACCTGGATCGCTTCTGATTCGTAGAGGCAGCTTGGGAGCCGGCTGCTTGCTTTGAGGCAGCCGGTTCCTTTCTTACCGCGGGATACCCCGTCCTATCGCGGGGAACGTCTGAGAGCACGGTGATGACCCATTATCTTGAGCATTTCGAACGAAGCCTGGCCGCCCTGAAAAAGGAGAAGCGGTATCGCGTCTTTGCGGACCTCGAACGGCAGGTGGGTCGTCTCCCTAAGGCGATATTGCGGGAAGACTCGCGCACCAAAGAAGTTACCGTCTGGTGTTCCAACGATTACCTGGGGATGAGTCAACATCCCCAGGTGATCAACGCGATGAGGGATGCTGCGCAGATGTTTGGCGTGGGCGCCGGCGGCACGCGCAATATTTCTGGAACGCATCACGCCATCGTCAGCCTCGAAGAAGATCTCGCTAGGCTTCATGAGAAGGAGGCGGCGCTGGTCTTTACGTCGGGCTATGTGTCCAACGTCGGAGGCATTGGCGCCATCGGGCGACTGCTCCCGAACTGCCTGATCTTATCCGATGAGCAGAACCACAACTCCATGATCGAAGGCGTGCGCGCGTCCGGGGCATCCAAGCTCATCTGGCGGCACAACGACCTGGCGCACCTGGAAGAGCTGCTGGCAAAGGCCGGCAAGGATCGCCCCAAGCTGATTGCTTTTGAAAGCGTCTACTCCATGGACGGCGACGTGGCGCCAATCGCGCAGATCTGCGATCTGGCTGAGAAGTACCATGCCATGTCCATGGGTAAGGTGGTAGCGAAAGTGAGCAAGTGCGGGGACCTCAACACGCCCCTTGCAAACCCCTGCATCGGACTCGCCCGGTCCAATCCTCCGTCCGCGTGGGGAATCCAGTACGCGATGCCGTATATCCGGCTAGATGCGGCGAGGAAGTACTGCATATCGCGTATCGCTGGCTTGCGCAGAATTCCATTCATTCGTCCGTCTCATTTAAAGCTTGCAAAGATTCATATGCCTAGGCACCTAAAGTCCCGCTTCCCAAGTGCTGCCCTAAAATTCGCGGGGCGCTCGAAAAAAGGTAATTTAGGTAATCAAGCTCTGGGAGGCGACACTTTTGCCGTGAAAACAGCTATCTATGAGACCATGTCAAGGGTAACTATAAGGTAATTGATAGGTAACTAATTACCTCTCTAAAAGGTAATCCTGAAAGACAAGTCGATCCAAATAAATCAATTACTTGGGCGCAAGTTACCTTTTAGGTTACCGCGCATCACCCCCGGCAGGTAACCATGATTTACGTTGCAAACAATGCCTTGCGTGGTAAAAGGGCGCCGATTGCCTGAATTACCAAGTTCCTTGGTAGCCTGCCTATCGCCTGAAAGGTCTCCCAACTGGCCCCCCAAGAGCCATACGCGCGTCACTATGCGTCGCCGTCGATGCCCTTTTCTTGCGCCCAACCATCGTCCGTTCGGTTGACCACGAGCTTCTGTGGCTTGTGGACCAATGCGTCTAAATTGATGCGGAAAGGCCGCGCGGGTGCGGCGGGGGTAACCGCGCAGCCCCGGGCACATGCCGGGGGCAATAGCTGTACCGACGCCCCAAACCTGCCAAACGGGTTGGGTGTGCTGCGGACAAGCACAAACCCGCGGGTACGGTTCCCCAGGGACTCGCCGCAGAATATTTTATACGGGACAAAATGTCCGTCCATCGTCCGGCTGCCAGCGCTGCTGTGCGCACGCTTTGTGCCAGAGGTTTGACATCTTGCAGCAGCAACATGTCGCCGTGCCGTGGGTGTCGGCTTGTCTCCGCATCTGAGAACGGAGCTTTGTAGGCTGTGCTCTGTCTGGTGCCGTCGACAGATATCTATGTCACGATCATTGGGTAACCATAAAACATCTGCCAGGGGACAGGAGCGCCGCAGGCGCGCTGGGGAACGTCATGGATGGACCGGATTTGAGCGTCGTCTCGACGCGAACCTCAGCACCTCTTACTTACATGCATCGGGTCGTCGGCCACCTCGGCCGAGACGGCTTCGGTATGGCTCGTCACGAACAAACCAAGACATTGCGTCTTTGCTCAGACTCGACACTTCAAAGGGACTATGTATGAAGCGTTGGTTATTCGTTGTGCTGTGTTGCCTAGTGGGCTTGGCGCCTGCTGCGCAAGCGCAGAATTGGAATGCAGTGGCGTATGGCACTTACCACAACTACGTCAAGTGGTCGGAAAGCGACGCAAAGGCGTTCCTGCAGCCATCTATCGCGTACCCCGGACCCTATGGCCCCCCGATGTGTGTGGGGGAGGGATGGCGGATGCTGCCTTACCCTAACTCACACTTGGGCGGCGGCAATCAATACACGCGTGAGATGGCCGCGTTCTCGCTTTGCACCTACGACAACGGCGGCAAAGAGGAGTTTATGCAGGCCATGTACGACGTGTACACCTGCGCCAACTCGACGATCTGGGTGTTCGACAAGTATCGCGGCCTGTGGGGCTGCAGAGCGGGTTACTACCTGGCGCTGCCGGGAGATAAAGCCAGCAGTGGCCACTGCGATAGTTGCGAGGGTCGCGTGGCGACGGCCCATCCCATTGAGGTCGGTACGGGAAACATGTCGGAGTCAGCGCTGGACTTCGCCAGCGGCGACGGCCGGCTGAGTTTCGCTCGCCACTACAACAGCAACCCTGTGCTGCCCGATGTGGGCATTACGGGCTGGCAGAACGAGTACGCCGGGAGACACCTGTATCTCATTGTCAACGCCACCAAGATGCCTCCTCCCGGCGTCACCACCCAAGGCTCGGCAAGTTCCAGCACGTATGGATCAGCCTCGGAGGCTTGCGTGCAAGGCGTGGCTGATATCGGCCAGGGCCTTGGCGGCACGCCTCCCAATCCTGCTTATACCGGCGTGACCGCGACCCTCACCGCGGATAACCAATGCCAGCTTTCCAACGGCGAAGTTGTTCCGGTGTTGAACACCAGTGGCCTGTCGGTCATGTCGGGCGGGATCACCGACGCCGGCACCGGTCTGACGGTCCTGCGCCCTGATGGAACGACGCACTACTTCGCCTGCTACCACGACGCCTGCCGGTCCTACGCGCAGAGCAAGGTCTCTCTGGCGGTAACCGCCAATGGGTATGCCCTCACCGCGGAGAACGGGGACGTCGAGAGCTATGACGCCACCGGCAATTTGCTGCAGATCACGGGACGCGACGGCTACACCCGGACCCTGACCTACAACACTTCCGCCGACAGCGATGTCTCGACAGTCAACACCGTAACCGACAGCTATGGGCGTGCCCTTACCTTTGTCTATAACGTCAGTGGGCAGCTGGGTCAGCTGACCTTACCGGATGGGACGGCGATCAAGTACGGGTACGATCCACTCGCAGGCCTGGCATCCGTCGTCTATGCCGATGGCAGTACCGTCGGTTACAAGTACCAGAACACGAACTTCCCTCGCGCCTTGACGGCCTGGGTCGACGAAAGTCAGCAGACCTACGCCACCTGGACCTACGACAGCACCACAGGAATGGCTACAGCCAGCGCTCTCGCCGGCAACGTCGACACCAGCACGCTGAGCTACAGCACTAATGCGACTACGCTGACGGACAACCTCGGCACCCAGCGCACCTACAACTTCCAGCAGGTCGCCGGCGGGACGCGCCTGGTCTCGGTCACGGGCCCCGTCTGCAGCGATTGCATGGGTCAGAGCATGACCTATGACGCGAAGGGGTTCTTGAAGACGGCGCAGGACTGGAACGGCGTCACGACGAGCTACGTCTTCGATGCCAAAGGTCTGTTGCAGCAGAAGGTCGATGGCGTCGGCACCGCCACCCAGCGCACCACGAACCTCACCTGGAATACCGCCTTCCGCGCTCCGTTGACGCGTGCGATCAACGACGCTGCCGGTAGTACGGTAGCCAGCACGGGCTGGGTCTATAACGCCACCGGTCAGGTGATCGCGCGTTGCGACATCGATGCGTCGGTCGCGGCCGGTTATGCCTGCACGGCGACCGGAGCGGTCCCGGCGGGCGTGCGTCGCTGGACTTACACCTATTGCGATGCGGTCGATAGCACGCAGTGTCCTCGCGTGGGATTGCTGCTGAGCGTCACCGGCCCGCGTACCGATGTCACCAGCACCGCGCACTACAGCTACTACCTGAGTACGGACGAGTCGGGCTGCGGTACGGCGGGTGGCGCCTGTCATCGTGCTGGGGATCTTTATCAGGTTACCGATGCGATCGGTCACGTCAGCACTGTGGTGGCCTACGACAAGAACGGTCGTGTGGTGCGCGAGCGCGATGCCAACGGCGTGGTCACCGATTCGACCTACCACGCCCGTGGCTGGCTGTTGACCCGCACCGTGCGCGCCAATGCCGATGGCACGCCCTCGGCCAACGACGCCATCACCCAGATCGGCTACACGCCCTACGGCGCCGTGTCCTCGGTGAAGGATCCGGACGACGTCCAGATCACCTACACCTACGATGCCGCCCATCGCCTCACGGACATCACCGACGCCCTGGGCAACCGCATCCACTACACCCTGGATGCCGCCGGCAACAAAACCAAGGAAGAAACCTTCGACGCCGGCAACACCCTGCGCCGCTCCCTGGCCCGCAGCTACAACACCCTGGGCCAGCTGACCAATATCAAGGATGGCCTGAGCCGCACGGTGTTCGACGCCAGCTTCACCGACAGCTACGACGGCAACGGCAACCTGGTGCGCAGCGCCGATGCTTTAGGCGTTCAACGCAAGCAGGGCTACGACGCCCTCAACCGCCTGGTCAGCACCATCGACAACTACAACGGCACGGATACGGCCACGCAGAACACTCAGAGCGTGTTCGCCTACGACGCCAAGGATCAACTCCAGGGTGTCAGCGATCCGGACGGTCTTAACACCATGTACGACTACGACGGCCTGGGTAACACCAAGGCGCTGCATAGCCCGGATACCGGCACCTCCAGTTACGTCTACGACGCCGCCGGCAACCGCATCCAGGCCACCGATGCGCGTGGCGTGATCAGCCACAGCACCTTCGACGCGCTCAATCGCCTCACCGCCACCACCTATCCGACCACCGACGCCAACGTCAGCTACCGCTACGACGAGGCCGACAGCGTCACCGGCTGCGCGAGCTCCTACCCGGTAGGCCGCCTGACCAGCGTGATCGAAACCGCCGTCACCACGGTCTATTGCTACGACGTCCGCGGCAACGTGGTGCAGAAGCGCCAGACCCAGGGCACGGCCGTCGACACGGTCAGCTACAGCTACACCTTGGCCGACCGCCTCGCCAGCACCCGCACCCCGGACGGCACCGCCATCCAGTACAGTCGCGACGGGGCCGGCCGCATCAACGGCGTCACCGCACAGCCCCCGGGCAGCGGCAGCGCCGGCAACGTGGTCACCAACGTCAGCTACCTCCCGTTCGGCCCCATCGCCAGCTACACCCTGGGCAACGGCCAGACCCTGACCCGCACCTATGACGCGAACTACGCGGTGACGGATGTCGTCAGCCCGGCGTTGAACCTGCACTTTGCTCGGGATGCGATGGGCAACATCACGGCGCTAGGCAATGCCGCCGGGGCCAATCCGGCGATTGAGACCTACAGCTATGACCCGCTGTATCGGCTAACGGGTCTGAAGGATGCGCAGGGTCAGGCCATCGAGGCCTACACCTACAGCAAGACCGGCGACCGCCTCAGCAAGACGAGTAACGGGTTAGCCACCGGCACCTACGGCTATCAGACCGGTACCCACTGGCTGACGAGCATAGGCAGCAGCGCCCGCACTTATGATGCCAACGGCAACACCACGGGCAATGCGACCGGCGGCGACACGTTCGGTTACGGCTACAACGACCGCAATCGCATGACGGTGGTGCAGCGTAATGGGCAGACCGTCGGAAGCTACACGTACAACGCCATGGGTGAGCGTGTAGGCAAGGCAGCATCGAGCAATCAGCGCTTCGCCTACGACGAAGAAAGCCAGCTCATCGGCGAATACGGTGCGACAAGCCGTAGCTATATTTGGATCGACGACTTGCCTGTGGCGGTGGTGGATGCCAGTGGCGCCGCGAGTACTGTAAGTTATGTACATGCGGATGCCTTAGGCACGCCACGTGCGGTCACTGACGGCACCGGATCTGCGGTTTGGCAGTGGGGTTATCAGGCCAATCCGTTTGGTGAGAAGACTCCTTCAATCTTAGGGGTGGCCCTCAATCTGCGCTTCCCTGGTCAGTACTACGATGCTGAATCGGGTCTGCACTACAACGTTCAACGAAATTACGATCCGGCTGGCGGGCGTTACATTCAAAGCGATCCGTTGGGTATCGAGTCCGGCCCATCTACGTACGCCTACGTGGATGGAAGTCCAATTGATCACTACGATCCGCTTGGGCTGCAAGAGGCGCTCATAAGGCCTTGGCCGTGGTTAGAGCCATTCACTCGGGTGGTTGCCTCAGACGCAAGTAAGACCCCGTGGGCTGAACGGCCTCAAATGCGGATATCTCCGCGCACGAGCGGCGGGGGTAAGATGAAAAATGATGTGCCAGATTGGGCGCGTGGCTTCGTGCCAAAGAACGGAGAGACTCCCAATGAATTTGCCAGGCGGGTATGTGCGGAAAGGGGGCAGGAGCCAGGAAAGGGACCCACATCCAATTTGAATAGAATCAGTAAGTGGGGTGCAGATCACTTTAAGAAGACGCCGAAGCCCTCTTTACTCGACATACTCCATCAATTGTTCGATCCGCCGCCGCGATATGACTGGGCTATGATCTAAAGGAGGGAGAAATGGAAGTATTTCCTGTCGAGATTGCGTTAAGGGGCGAGACGATCTGGCTTGGCTGGGTCTCCCCAGAAGACGGTCACAGCTTCTTTTTGACAAGTAACGGCAACCTAATTTTTTCGCGCGACAGCAAGGAAGAGTTAACACGGGAAGTAATGATGGCTTTTCCCGACTCCAAGGTAGAGACTGAGAGCTCTTTTGATTTCAGTTCTATAAAAGAAAAATTCGACAAAGGTATTTTTCTTGAGAGCGATTTCGCACTGGATACCTGGAACTTGCTCACTGACCTCTATTACACATTTGATAGCGATGGAAGAATTTTCTCCGAAACCAGTGTGGAGGCTTATCGTCGGTTATTCTCCCAAAGTGAAGCTGCGTTGATGGTGGATGTTCAAAGAGTCCAATTATCTGCGCGCGATATAGAGTTGGTGCGGGATGTCCTTATGGAAGGGGCTGAATTCTTGACCCAAAAAGTCAGGCTTGCGAAGGCGGCTCGAAGCCATTAGGTGGCCTTGGATAGAACGGGTCTAATGGAGCGGGTGATGTTAGCTCTCGTCAGTTAACTTCTCTCGTGCCCGTCACCGCATCTGGAGCCCCGGAGACGTACTCAGCTAGCTCGCGTTATTGATGGCAAGTCCTGTCACGGCGTAGTCATTGAACGACATCACCTCTTCGCCCAGCCAATCGTTGAGCTGACGGAAGCGCGCCATCAGTGGCAATAGTTCGTTGATCGCGAACACCTGCGCCGCCGGTACCACCGAGCCAAATCCGGTGGTGCCGGTAGGCACTAAGCCGAGCAGCTGCGGCGGCACACGGTGCGCAGCCAGCACATCATCCCGCGTGACATTCTTGATGCTGAAGAACTCGTCCTTGGCCGCCACTTCGCTGATCGGCATCAGCTGCAGGCCGTCCTTCTTGCCGTTGGGCGCGTAGATAAAGAGGTTGCGGAAGTTGCCCGGCCCCTTGCTGTTCTTCAGCGCGTCGCGAATGCCGTTTACCTGCTCTTCGTCGGCCAGCGCATCGGTGACGTAGAGGATGTACCCGGCGTGCGAGCCGTTGAGGTAGTACTTACGCCTGAACAGCGTGCCTGCTTCATTCAGCCAGGCGCTCTGCAGTGCCGACAGGTACTCGGGTACGCCATAGACCTCCTGGTGAATATCTGGCTCCATCAGGTGGAAGATTGAGCCCTTGGCGAACTCGTGTTCCGCCTTCCATCCGGTCACCTGAAAATATACGTCCATATCATCGGCGCCACGCCGCATGTACTTCGCCAGGGCTGGCTGCAACTCCATCGTGGTGCGCAGCCGGCTCTTCCGGCGCTCGAGATAGCCGTTGCCGAACACCATGAAGTCCAGTGCCCAGCGCGAGAACGCTTCGCGGCTGAGCAGCTTGTGCGGCTTAAAACACGACACCAGGATGTTGCGCTTCACATAGATCGCGCTCGAGTGATGTGGCGTCGACCGAAACGACCGGGCCAGGCCGCTCATGGAGACGGGCGTTTCGTACCACCGCCCGTTGCGCCAGGCTTCGATGTATTCGAGCACGTCACGGCCATCGAGCACCGGCATGGGATCGCCGAAACTGAAGGCTTCCGCGCGCGCCGGGGTGTTGTTGATCTCGGTCATATTCAGAACATCTCCACAAAGCCGGAGTTGCGCCCATTGGCGCCCTCCAACGGTTCATTGATCAAGGTGTGCATGCAGGCCCATGCCAGGTCGGCATGGCCAGTTTCTTCCGACCGACCAGCCGTGTATTTCACGTGCCGGCCGCTATCGGTCAGGGTCTTGCGGATCGCCATGAAGGACTGCGCGAAGTCGGTCCATCCGGCGTCGAACTGGAGGCGCCCCTTGCCGATCACGTGCTGCGCCTTCATGACCATCTGCGCCTTGAGCTCGACGGAGTAGACGAACTTCCTTGCCAGCGGGAAAAACTGCACCACCAGCTGGTGTACGGCGGCGCCAATGCCGGTGCAGTCAATGCCGATATAGGTCACGTGGTAGCGCTTGGTAACTTTTCGGATGAATTCCGCTTGGGCTTCAAAGTCCAGCCCCTTCAAGCGGTGACGCTCGAGCACGCGGAACTTCCCGCCCGGCGTGCGCGGCGGTGCGACCACGACCAGGCCGGCACTGTCGCCACCGTTGCCGAGCGACGGGTCATAGCCCACCCACACCGGGTGATGGCCGAAGGGCCGTGCTGCCAAGGGCTGGAGGTCGGTCCAGTCAACCCAGCTGTCGACCATGCCCTCCTGCATCATCCGCAGCGTAAACAGGCTGTCGCCATCGTCGATGAACTGGCACATCAGCAGGTTGGCGAACTCGTCCGGCGTGTACTCGGTGCGTAGCTCGTCGATGTCGAACAGGCTGCAGCCGCCGCGCTCGGCATCCTCGATCGTCACGATCTGGCGCCATACTTTGTCGCCGCAACGTAAGCCGGCCACCAACGCCTCGTGCGCGGTGACGATCTCGATCCGCTGATCCTTCGGGCGGCGCCGGTTGTAGCGCTCGCCGGTCCAGTACGGATAGGCCGGATGGCTCTTGGCGCTGGGCGTGGAGAAGTACGTCTTGCGCCATTGCTTGTGCATGGCCATGCCCGAGGCGACCTTGTTGATCTCCTCGAAATTGCAGGTCCAGAAGAACTCGTCGTAGTAGAAGTTGCCGTGATAGCCCTGCGCGGTGCGGGCGTTCTGGCCCAGGAAGTACAGGTGCGCGCCGTTCCATAGGACAATCGGGTCGCCTTTGAGATCCACTTCGCAGGTTTCGATCGCGAACTGCCGGATGTACTGCTTGAAGATGTGTGCCTGCGCCTTGGAGGCGCTCAGGAAGATCTGATTCCGGCCGGTGGTGATGGCGTCATAGAGCGCCTCACGCGCGAAGTACCACGTCGCACCGATCTGGCGGCTCTTGAGAATCATGCGCGTGCGTTCATCCGCCGCGCGATGCCAGAGGTGCTGATACTCGAACAGGGAGCCGAGGAACGTCTTGCGCAGGTGCTCGACCTGTTCCTCGGAGAACTCGTTGCGCTTCGCCGCCCGCTTCGGGCCGGCGTTACGCGCCTCGACATTAGGGTTTAGATCGGCCTCATTGCCGCCGGGCTCCTGATAGCGACGCACCCGTGCCATTCGCTCGATCTGACGGCCGAGCAAGTCGATCTCCTTGAAGTCGCCGCCGGTCTTCTTGTCCTTGCAGACCAACTGCACCAGGCGTGCTTCGATGCACGTCTCGACGCGTTCGATGACCGGCGCCGCATCCCACTGATCGCGGGTCTTCCACGCCTCCACCGTCGTGCGCGGAATCACCAGCTCCTGCGCGATGTCCGTGACGCGCCATCCCTGCCAATACAGCGCACGCGCCATGCGGCGCTGATCGACATCGGGAGGCGAAATAAGCATGGCGGCATCGTCGCCGAGCGCTTCACTTTTGCAGGGTCCACGTGGGTGGATGAGTCCACTCCTACACCCGCGTCGCGTTGCCGCTGTGCGCGCACGTGCCGACGATGGACACGCCTTTTACGGCGCCCACGTCACCGAGGTTTTCCCATGGCCAAGAGCAAGTTTTTCCGCGTCGCTGTCGAAGGCGCGACCACCGATGGCCGCACGATGGAGCGCAGCTGGATTCAGGACATCGCGGCAAACTACAGCCCGAACACCTACGGCGCGCGCATCTTCCTCGAACACCTGCGCGGCCTCCTGCCGGAAGGCCCGTTCAAGGCGTACGGCGACGTGACCGCGGTGAAGGCCGAAGAGATCACCACGGGCGATCTCAAAGGCAAGATCGCCTTGTTCGCGCAGATCGAGCCGACACCCGAGCTCGTCGCGATGGCAAAAGCCAAGCAGAAGATCTATCCCAGCATCGAGGTCAACCCGAAGTTTGCCGACACGGGTCGCGCCTACCTGGTGGGCCTCGGTATCACCGACAGCCCGGCGAGCCTGGGTACCGACATGATGCAGTTCGCCGCCGGTAACCCGGCGATCAGCCCGTTCACCGCCCGCAAGCAGTCACCGGACAACCTGTTCACGGCGGCCACCGAAGCCGTGGAGATCGAATTCGAGGACGAACCGGCCCCGGCGGTGGCGCTGTTCGCCCAGATCAAAGAGCGCCTGGCCAAGCTCACCACCAAGGTCAAATCCAGCGACGCGCAGCTGGCGGACGTCGCTGCGGCGATGGATGGCCTCACCGCGGTGGTCGAGTCCTTTGCCGAGCGCGACACGGCGCTGGTGACTGAGCTCTCCGCGCTAAAGGAACGCCTCGCCACCCTCGAGCGCAACGCCACCACCGCGCAAACCGAGTTCTCGGCGCTGCGTACCGAGCTGGGCCAGACCGAGGCCACGCCCCGGCGTCCCGCGGCGACCGGCGGCAACCGTGCCGCGCAGACCGACTGCTAGTCGGTCACGCCATTCCCGCTTGCCTTCCCCTTCGCGCCCGTCTCCGGAGCTTGACCCATGCGTAACGACACCCGCCTCGTCTTCAACCAGTACACCCAGCAGATCGCCGCCCTCAACGGGGTGGACAGCACCGCCGTGCATTTCAGCGTCGAGCCCAGCGTCCAGCAGCGGCTGGAAACCAAGATGCAGGAATCCAGCGCGTTCCTCTCGCGCATCAATATCGCCCCGGTCACCGAGCTGGTCGGCGAAAAGTTGGGTCTGTCGATCTCCGGCCCGATCGCCGGCCGCACCGATGTCACCAAGGGCGCCCGTCAGCCGCGCGACCTGAGCGGCCTGGATGACCAGCGCTACAGCTGCGCGGACACGGAGTACGACACCTTCCTCGGCTACGCCAAGCTCGATTCTTGGGCGAAGTTCCCGGATTTCCAGACCCGTGTGCGCGACGCCATCCTCAAGCGCCAGGCACTGGACCGCATGACCATCGGCTTCAACGGCACCACCGTCGCGAAGCAAACCGATCGCGCGACGAACCCGATGCTGCAGGACGTCAATGTCGGCTGGCTGCAGCAGTACCGCACGCAGGCACCGGATCGTGTGATGGCGAGCGGCAAGGTGGCCGGCAAGATCCAGATTGGCAAGGACGGCGACTACGCCAACCTCGACGCGCTGGTCTATGACGCTGTCGCCAGCCTGATCGATCCCTGGTATCGCGATGCCTCCGACCTGGTGGTGCTGATCGGTCGCGATCTGCTGCACGACAAGTATTTCCCACTGGTCAATCGGGACCAGCCGTCGACCGAGGTACTGGCGACGGATCTCATCCTGGCGCAGCGCCGGGTCGGCAACCAGGCCGCGGCCGGCGTGCCGTTCTTCCCGAGCAACGCCATCCTGGTGACCAGCTACGACAACCTGTCGATCTACTGGCAGGAGGGTGGTCGTCGCCGCTACATCAAGGAAGAGCCGGAATGGAAGCGCGTGACCAACTACGAAAGCTCCAACGATGCGTATGTCGTGGAGGACTACGGCCACGGCTGCCTGATCGAGAACATCGCGCTGGTCGGTGCGGGCGGCGCGGCCTAAGCCATGCCGTCCCCCGCCCAACTGCATCGACAGCGCACCCTCGCGGCGCGGGCTTCGGCCCGTGCCGCGGAGAACGGCGAACCGTCCCTGGCCGGCGGTTCGGCCTACGAGCTTATGCGCGCCAAGCTGGCCGAAGACAAACGCGTGCTCAAAGACATCAAGTCGATCGAGCAGAAGATCGCCGTCAAGCGGCAGCGCCTGCCCGAGTACGCCGCGTGGATCCGCGGCGTGCTGGAGGCCGATCAGCCGGTGCAGGATGACGTCTTCGCCACCGTGATGGTGTGGAGCATCGACACCGGCGATATCGGCCAGGCGCTGGACATGGCCGCGCACCTGCTGAAACACGATCTACGCCTGCCCGAGCACTATCAGCGCGATCCGCCCACGCTGGTGGTGGAGGAAGTGGCCGAACGCGCCGGCCTCCCCGATGGCGGCCAGGTCACCATCGACGATCTGCTACGCGTCGGTGCGCTGACGGAAGGGCGTGACATGCCCGACGAGGTGCGCGCGAAGTTGCATCGGGCCATCGGCCTGGCCCTTCGTGCGGTCAGCCCGCCTCAAGCCCTCGACCATCTGCAGCGTGCGCTGCAACTGAATCCGCGGCTCGGCCTGAAAGCCGAAATCGCCAAGCTGACCAAGCAGCTGGCCCCCGCAACCTGAGCTCGCCCCCGAGCGCCGCGGCGGCTCGGTGGGCACCGGCCGACTCTCTCCCGCCCGTTGACCCACCGACCACCGCCGCACCTTTGATTCACGAGAGCCCATGAACGCTTTTGTTGCCACGGCGCCTGCGCCCGCGCTTGGCCCCATCACCTCCGGCGATTGGTTTCCGGCCATCGACCCGACTAATGCGCGCGCGGTGATGCGCATCGACGGTACAGTCACGACCGAGCGCCTGGTCGAATGCGTGAGCCTTGCGATCGCCTCGGTCGAGGACGAACTCGATGCCTGGCAGCACCAGCAGCAGGCCCTTGGCCGCACCTCCCTCGCCGACGTGCCGAGCAAGGTGATCGCCGGCGAATCTCGCCTGGTGCTGTTGTATCGCCGCGCGGTGTACGCGACCGCCCAGGCGGAACTGGCCGAGCGTTACCGGGATATCGACACCACCGGCGCCGGACAGCGGCGCGCCGACATGGTGGAGTCCACCGCGGACGACTACCGCCGCCTCGCTCGGTACGCGATCCGCGACCTGCTCGGCCGTCCGCGCGCCACGGTCGAGCTGCTGTGATTGTCCGGGCGCGACAAGACGAAACCCTGGATGCCCTGTGCCTGCGTGCCCTGGGGCGTACCGCCGGGGTGACCGAAGCGGCCCTGATCGTGAACCCCGGATTGGCCGATGTCGGCCCCTTTTTGCCGACGGGCTACGCCGTGACCTTGCCCGACGTCGTGATGCGCACGCCGGTGGAAACCAGCCTCGTGCAGCTCTGGACCTGACCCCAAGGAATCCTGATGGCCGAACCGACCACCACCAGCACCACACTCGCCGGCTTCGCCGCGGCGGGCGTCAGTGTGGCTAGCCTGCTGCCCGGCATGGATGGCAACGCCATCGTCGGCGCCTTCGCCGGCGCCGCGCTGATGGCCCTGCACGCACGTGACCTGGGGATTCCGAAGCGCCTGATGTACCTGGCGATCAGTTGGATCGCCGGTTACCTGGCCGCGCCCGAGGTCGCCAAGCGTTTCGATCTGCAACAGACCGGCGTCGCGGCCTTTCTTGCTGCAGCGCTGATCGTCGCCGTCACGGTGCAGCTGCTGGATCGGGTCGGATCCATCGACCTCACCCGAGTCTTTCGGCGCGGGGGCTCCTGATGGCGTCGCTACTTGCTCTCGTGATGATGGTGGCGAACACCACCACCTGCCTGCGCTTGCTGCTCTATCGACGCGACGGGTCGCGCTACCGGCCTGCGATCAGCGCCGCCGCATGGATCCTCATCGTCTCCACCGGCACGACGGCACTCGAGCTCGGACTCGGGCTGTATCCGGCCCCGGCGATTCACCTGGGTGATGCGGGCATCGCCCTGGTGCTGTGCCTGCTGAGCCTGCGCGCTCGCGGCAACGTCGCCCATCTCCTTCGGAATAGCTATGACCGTTGAACCACGCACGCTCCGCGCCGGCGATCACGGGGCCGACGTTACCGTCCTGCAGACGCGCCTCATCGCCGCCGGCGTCCCGGTCGCGCTCGCCGGCTTCTATGATCCGGCCACGGAAGCCGCGGTGCGCCAGTTCCAGCGGGATGCCGGTCTCGTCGTCGATGGCGTCGCCGGACCTCGCACGCAGCGGGCGCTGGCTGGCCGCTCCGATCCTCGCGCGTTGTCTCAGGCCGACATCACCTCGGCAGCTGACCAGCTCGGGGTCGAGGTCGCGGCGCTGCAGGCGGTGATCGAGGTGGAGAGTCCGCAGGGTGGTTTTCTGGCGGATGGCCGTGTCGTGATCCTGTTCGAGCGGCATGTGTTCTGGCGCCGCCTGGTGGCTATTGGCATCGATCCGGCCGCGCTGGACGTGCCCGAATCGATCCTCAGCCAGCAGCGCGGTGGCTATGTCGGCGGTGCGGCCGAATACATGCGGCTCGCCCAGGCGGCGGCGGTTGCCCGGGAGCCAGCCATGGAAGCCTGCAGCTGGGGGCGCTTCCAGATCATGGGCTATCACGCCGTATCACTGGGTTATGCCAGCGCGTCGGCGATGGCGGTGGCATTTGCAACGGGCGAGGCCGAGCACCTGGGCGCCTTCATTCGCTTCGTACAGGCCGATGCCGAGCTACACAAGGCACTGCGCGGCCGTAAGTGGGCGGCCTTCGCAAAGCGTTACAACGGCCCCGCTTACGCCGACAACCTGTACGACGCGAAGCTCGCACGCGCCTATGCCCGTCACATCGTGGTGTCCGCGGCATGAGCCTCCTGCGCCAAGGCCTGCTCGCAATCGCGCTGCTCGGCGCGCTGTGGCTCTACCACACGATCACCGCCGACCGGATCGACAACGCCGAGGCCCGCGCGGTCTCGGCGGAACAACGCTCGCGCGATCTGGCCGGCAAGCTGGCTACCCAGAATGACGGCGAACGCATCGTGACCCGGTACGTCGATCGCGTGCAGATCGTGCGCGAGAAAGGCCAAACCATCCTGCAGAAGGTCCCTGTCTATGTCCCCGCGTCCGCTGATGCTGCTTGCATCGTGCCTGCTGGCTTCGTGCGCCTCCATGACGCCACTGCGACGGCCACAGTGCCCGATCGCCCCGGAGCTACTGATGCGCAAGCCAGCGGCCTTGCGCTCTCTACCGTCACCGGCACCGTCGTCGACAACTACACCACCTGCCACGCCATCGCCGAACAGCTGACGGCGCTGCAGGACTGGGTGCGCCTTAACAGCGGGGGTGAGCCATGAGGAAGCCCGACAGTCTGCGCGCCGCGCTCGTCGCCGCGCTGCCAGATCTCGCTCGAGACCCGGAGCGCTTCCTTGTCTTTATCGACAAGGGCTCGCTCCATGCGACCTACGTGCCCGGCCTATCGTTCGAGTGCGCGTACACGCTCAACATCATCCTCACCGATTTTGCGGCGAACCCATTGATCGTGTGGGTCGCACTGCTCGCCTGGCCGTGGCGCGACAGCAGGCGATCAACGCCGACCATCCGACGGTGCAGGAATTTTGGGAGCTCTTCGATTTCCTCGACGGCGAAGGCGAGGGCATTCCGCGCCTGAACCATAGTCGCGATGACGAACTGATCGCTGTCAGTCTGCCGCATTTCATGGCGGTCGCGTCGCAACGCGGCATCAGCAAGGTACCCGGCCTCGCTGAGTTGAAGCGCCTGTTGCCTGAGAGCCGCGCTCGGAAATTCGTGGCCTATAAGAGCGTCAATAGCCAGATCACGGTGCGCGATAGCCAGGGCGTGACGGTGAAGTGCTGGGTGTTCCGGCGCGGTGCGGTAGTGCGCTCCAACGGTGATTGAGGCGAGCGGCGCCAACAAATTGACAGGGTGGTCCGAACATTGCTCGAAAGAACTTGCGATCTCGTTGGGCTGCGCAGGGATGCCGGTGCAACGACCGCTCGTGAGTCACTTAAGGAGTTAAGCATAATGATCGAACCGGACCGCCATCCCCCCGACCTCCTTCGCGAACTCGAGGCGCTGCGACTACGCCTTGATGCGCTCGACGTCGTGGCCACCGGTATTTGCGAAGGCATGCGCCTCAATGTTTTGCAGCCTGATGCTGCGTATCAACTGCTGGACATCATCAGCAGCGAGCTGAAAGCGCGTGCCGACAAGCTTGTAGTCATAGCAACTTGAGGTAGCGCCGCGGTCGCCGGCGTGTTGCGCGGCGACCACCATCATGTCGGCCACCTTCGGCTGACCTAGTTCGGCGGGGGGTACCCGCTACGATAGCTACGATCCGACAATAGGCTATAAAGCTATAATTTAGGCTTCGAAGGGTCTCGCGATATCCGCCGAATTATGGTAATGTTACCCTTAGAATCAGTGAGTTAGCGTCATTTTCAGCCCGCCCGGTGTTACACGACATGACCTAGGATGGCTATGACCGGAAGGCCGGACCCCGTATGGATCTATCACATCACTGACTTGGCAAACTTGCCGGGAATTCTGGCTGCCGGAGGACTTCAGTCCGACAAGGTCATGAATGCCAAAGCGCATAGCAATATTGGTTACAGCCACATCAAGCAGCGCCGGCTGACCGAGATCCAAGTTCCCTGCTGCGGCGATGCTTTCGTTGGCGAGTTCGTCCCCTTTTACTACTGCCCTCGTAGTCCGATGCTGTATACGGTGAACAAAGGCAAGACGGGTAGGCAGCCCGGCTGCCAGTGCACCATCGTGCACCTGGTAAGCACCGTGGAGATTGCCATGGGTTTGGGGCGGCCTTGGGCAGTAAGCGACGGCAATGCAGGTGCGCACCACACATCATTCATGGCAGCTCCACAAGCGTTGGATACATTGGACTGGGCGACTATCAATTCCAATCAGTGGAGCGGCAAGACTCATCAAAAAATGGCCGAATTCCTTGTTAAGGATTCTTATCCTTGGGAAGGAATTTCACACATAGGTTGCCTGAACAACCAAGCCGAAGCAGCGCTTAGAGAGCTTCTACAGGGAGCAACGCATGTCCCAAGCATTGCTGTCTATCCGAGCTGGTACTACTGACATGTTAGAAATCGCGAAAGGTAACTTGCTAAAGGCTAATGTCGACGCCTTGGTAAATACTGTCAACACTGAAGGCGTTATGGGTAAGGGTATTGCTCTGCAGTTCAAGCAGGCATATCCGGAGATGTGTCGTGCCTACGAACGCGCCTGTGAGACAGGACAAGTCAAGCTTGGCTCAATGGACGTGCATGACCTAGGAGGTCTAGCGGAAGGGCCTCGCTGGATCGTTAACTTCCCGACAAAAGGTCACTGGCGAGCGAAGAGCCGCCTTAAGGACATAGAGAGCGGCCTAGTAGATCTAGTTTCTACTGTGAAAAGACTGGGAATTAAGTCGATTGCCATTCCTCCGCTGGGTTGCGGTTACGGTGGCCTAAGGTGGGAAGATGTGTACCCGATGATCCAGTCAGCTTTCAGCGGATTGGATGATGTTCATGTGCTGGTTTATGGGCCTACGGGCGTTCCAGAGGCATCCAGCATGCCAAACCATACAAAGAAGCGTTCGCTGACTTCCGGTCAGGCTGCTCTAGTAATGCTCGTGGAGCGATACCTGCAAGGGATGCTTGATCCAATAGTCAGCTTGCTGGAGGTGCACAAGTTAATGTACTTCCTGCAGGAGTCGGGTGAGCCACTCAGGCTGAAGTACACCAAAGCAATCTACGGACCGTATGCTCAAAATCTGAGGCACGTTCTGACGCGGTTGGAGCAGCACTACACCTCTGGATATGGTGCTGGTGAAGACACGCCTACAAAGGCTATTACTCTGGTAGGCGATGCCGCTGATCAAGCAAGAGCTGTTGTAGAAAAGGACGCCCCATTACACGAGAGAATGGAGCGAGTGGCCGCACTCATCGATGGCTATGAAGACTCTTTTGGGTTGGAGCTTCTGAGCTCCGTACATTGGGTCGCAACGCAGCAGTCAGCAAAGAATGCTGACGATGCAATATCGATGGTTCGTGGTTGGAGCGACCGTAAGCATGCCTTGATGAAACCTGAGCACCTGCGGAAGGCTTGGAGCAGACTTGAAGAGCAAGGCTGGCTCGCGGTGGGCACGGCGGCAGGGCGATGACCTAAACCAATTAGAGTCCAGCGGGCTTCTCATCAAAGAAGGTCGCTCGGAGATAGTCAGCGGCGGTCTCAAGATCCACGCAGACGCGGTGTTGGCTCTGGTCAGCTGATTATCGGGGCGCTGGCGCAATGCGCGGGTGCCCCTTTTTACATCGCTGCTGCTTTCTTGCCCTTGCTAGTTCGTCGCATCTTCGTAGCCCCATCATCCTGACGTAGTCGATCCAGATAGTCAGACCACGCTTGCATCATCTGCCGTCGCTCTGTGAGGTACTTAGCTTTGTTGTAGATGCCACGGATGCGATTCCTATCCTTGTGCGCTAACTGGCGCTCGATCGCATCTTCGTCCCAACCTGCTTCATTGAGCGCAGTGCTCGCCATGTGGCGAAATCCATGTGCAACGATCTTCCCCTTGTAGCCCAACGTATGTAAGGCGGCGTTGACGGTGTTCTCGGACATGGGGCGATCGGAAGATCGCTCTCCGGGGAAGAGGAGGCGCCCCGCTCCAGTCAGTGCATGGAGTTCTTTTAGTAGTTGAATAGCCTGTTTACTCAAGGGCACGATATGCGGCTCAGCCTTAGCCTTTTTCGCCTTTCGCATCTTCAGCCGCACGCCAGGTACGGTCCACACGCCGTTCGCCAAATCAACTTCACACCACTCGGCATAGCGCAACTCACCGGGTCTGGTGAACACCAGCGGCGATAGCTTCAGTGCGTAACGGGTGATATGTGTGCCACGGTATCCGTCGATTGCACGCAGCAATCCACCAATATCCGAAGGTTCAGTGAGGGTGGGGAAGTGAACGGTCTCTGCTGCAGGAATGGCTCCCGCGACATCGGCAGCAGGATCGTGTACTGCAAGCCCATTGCGGATGGCGAAGCGGAAAATCTCGCTGAGGTAGTTACGAGTACGATGTGCCGTTTCGGTAGCTCCCCGCTCGTGGATCCTCCGCATCGTAATCAGAATCTGCGGCGCGGTGACCTCGGTGATGGGAAATGTGCCGATCCACGGAAAGACATTGTTCTCGAGGCGGCTGATTACGCCGCGAGCATAGCTCTCTACCCAACTGCCTTTCTTTTCGGCGAACCAGGCTCTGCCGATAGCCTCAAAACTATTCTCAGTGGCCAGTTCACGTGCAAGGCGATCGGCGCGACGTTGCGTACTTGGGTCAATGCCTGCATCGACGAGTAGACGTAAGCGATCACGCTCGGTACGGGCATCGGCCAAGCCAACCTGCGGAAAGACGCCCAGGCTAATCATCTTGGGCTGCTTCTTCAGGTGCCGATATTTCAATCGCCAGTACTTGGCGCCGTTCGGCATCACCTGCAGGTAGAGGCCTTTGCCCGCTGCCAGCCGATACATCGCGTCGCGCGGCTTCGCACTTCGCGCGGCCAGCACAGTCAACTCCGTCATCTCTTTCTCCTACTGCGCCACCTGCGATCCCGCTGGTGGTATCTCGCCAATTTCACGAATGCTGCCACAGTGATACCACCAAAGGTACCACCGGGCTTCATGCGCTGTAGTGAGCAGACTTGCGGTAATGTGAGACATAGAAAGGCATGAAATAGGCCATTTATTGCGGATTCGGTGCGGCGGCGAGATGTTGTGAGATGCTCTGAGAGCAATGGATGGTGGGCCCACCAGGATTCGAACCTGGAACCAAGGGATTATGAGTCCCCTGCTCTAACCGTTGAGCTATAGGCCCTGACGCTGGCCGGCCGCATTGCACGGCCGGTCTCGCAACAGCTTGTCATGTTAGCCGCGCACCCGGGGACCGTCGAGACCGGCAACCCCGCCCACCGGCACATCCGGACTTATCGCAGCTGGCGTAGGCTCATAAGCCCTTTGACCCCGGAGGTGCACGATGAGCACGGAATCGGTAGCGAAGCGTCTGGTGGAGTTGTGTCGCGAGGGTAAGTACGAGGATGCGCAGAAGGAGTTGTATTCCAAGGATGCGGAGAGCATCGAGCCGGAGGGCTCCCCGGGTGGCGCGCTGGGCAATGTGAAGGGCCTGGATGCCATCTTCGAGAAGGGGCGCCAGTTCCAGGCGTCGATCGTGGAAGTGCACGGCGGCCACGTTAGCGATCCGGTGGTGGCGGGCAACTGGTTCAGCATGGAAATGACGCTGGACGTGACGATGAAGGAATACGGCCGCGTCAATATGACGGAGATCTGCGTCTATCACGTCAACAAGGACGGCAAGATCGACAAGGAACAGTTCTTCTACGACATGGGCGGCTGATTCTCCGGCGCCGGCGCAAAAGAAAAGCCCCGCTTTCGCGGGGCTTTTTTGTTTTCAGGCAGACGCCGAAGCGATCAGTCGATATCGAGGAACGAACGCAGCTGCTCCGAGCGGCTCGGATGGCGCAGCTTGCGCAGCGCCTTCGCTTCGATCTGACGGATGCGCTCGCGCGTCACGTCGAACTGCTTGCCGACCTCTTCCAGCGTGTGATCGGTATTCATGTCGATGCCGAAGCGCATGCGCAGCACCTTCGCTTCGCGCGGGGTGAGGCCGGCGAGCACTTCGCGCACGGTTTCCATCAGGCCGGTTTCCGTGGCCGACTCGATCGGCGAGCTGGCGTTGGTGTCCTCGATGAAGTCGCCCAGATGCGAATCTTCGTCGTCGCCGATGGGGGTTTCCATCGAGATCGGTTCCTTCGCGATCTTCAGCACCTTGCGGATCTTGTCCTCCGGCATCTCCATTTCCTTGGCCAGTTCCTCCGGCGTCGGCTCGCGGCCGAACTGCTGGAGCATCTGGCGGGAGATGCGGTTGAGCTTGTTGATCGTCTCGATCATGTGGACCGGGATGCGGATGGTGCGCGCCTGGTCCGCGATGGAGCGGGTGATCGCCTGGCGGATCCACCAGGTGGCATAGGTGGAGAACTTGTAGCCGCGGCGGTATTCGAACTTGTCCACCGCCTTCATCAGGCCGATGTTGCCTTCCTGGATCAGGTCCAGGAACTGCAGGCCGCGGTTGGTGTACTTCTTGGCGATCGAGATCACCAGGCGCAGGTTCGCCTCCACCATTTCCTTCTTGGCGCGGCGGGCCTTGGCCTCGCCGACCGACATGGTGCGGTTGATTTCCTTGATGTCGGTAAGCGGCAGGAACAGCTTGTGCTCGATGGAGGCGAGCTTTTCCTGTTCGCCGTCGATCGCTTCCTTGTAGGCCTTGATGTTCGGCGACCACTTCTGGCGCTTGCGGCCCAGCTCGTTCGCCCACTCGAGGTTGCCCTCGTTGCTGGGGAAGGTCTTGATGAACTCGGCCTTGGGCATCTTCACCTGCTTGACGAAGATCTCCATCAGCACGCGCTCGTGGTGGCGGATGTCGTTCACCACCTCGCGCAGCTTGCGCACGAAGCTGTCGATCAGCGCGGACGGCAGCTTGAGCTTGAGGAATTCCTCGGCCATCTGCTCGCGCAGCTTGATGATCTTCTTGTCGCCGATGTCGCTGGTCTTGGCCGAGGCCTTCTGGAACTTGCCGTAGTAGTCGCGCAGCAGTTCCATGCGGCGCTTGACCTCTTCCGGATCGGGACCGGTCGGGCCGGCTTCCTCTTCCTCGGTGGCGCCTTCGGTTTCTTCGTCTTCTTCGGTTTCGCCGTCGCTGTCGGCGGCTTCCACTTCGGCGGCGGCCAGGGCGGCGTCGGCGGCTTCTTCCAGGTCGGCGAAGCCGGCCAGGATCTCGCTCAGGCGGCGCTTGCCGTCCAGGTGCTGGTCGTATTCCTCCAGCAGCATCTCGATGGTCAGCGGGAAGCTGGCCAGCGCGGTCTGGACCTGGCCCAGGCCTTCCTCGATGCGCTTGGCGATGGCGATTTCGCCTTCGCGGGTGAGCAGTTCCACCGTGCCCATCTCGCGCATGTACATGCGCACCGGGTCGGTGGTGCGGCCCACTTCGGAGTCGACGGCCGACAGCAGGGCGACCGCTTCTTCGGCCGCGGCCTCGTCGTCGGTGGCCGTGCCGGTGGCGTTGTCGGACAGGGGGTCGGCGTCCGGGGCGGCATCGTGTACTTCGATGCCCACGCCCTTGAGGACGGCCATGATGTCTTCGATCTGCTCCGGATCGACGATGTCGTCGGGCAGGTGGTCGTTGATTTCGGCGTAGGTCAGGTAACCCTGCTCGAGACCTTTGGAGATAAGCGCCTTGATTTCAGACTGTTGCTCGGGAGCTTTGTTGTTCATACCTACCGCCGCGGATGCAGGAACCGATCAGTATAGCGATGTGATGCTTTTTTGACCAGTTTTCAAGTGAAAGATCTGGGTAGCCAGCGCACGCAAAAAGCGCGCCAAACCCCCGCTTTGTGAGAATTTTTTTCGGAATCTTCGCGGTCACCCGGCGGGTCCGCGGTCATGGCGTTTCGAGCCAGAAGGTGACTGGTCCGTCGTTGACCAGCTGGACTCTCATATGGGCACCGAAGCGGCCGATTTCCACCCCCGGATGCGCCGCGCGGGCCAGTTCCACCAGCCGGTCGAACCAGAGCCGGCCCTGTTCGGGCGAGGCGGCGCTGGTGAAGCTGGGGCGCATGCCGGAGCGGGTGTCGGCAGCCAGGGTGAACTGGCTGACCAGCAGCAGCTGGCCGCCGGTGTCCTTGAGCGAGCGGTTCATGCGGCCCTGTTCATCGGCGAACACGCGATAGCCGAGCAGGCGTTCGAGCATGCGGCGGGTGCTGGCTTCGTCGTCGGCCGGCTGCACCGCGACCAGGGCGAGCAGGCCGGGGCCGATGGCGCCCACGGTTTCGTCACCGACATCGACTTGGGCGGACAGGACGCGCTGGATCAGGGCGATCATCGATAAGAGGCTGGGCTGGCTGGGGGGCGCAAAGATTACCCACAAAACGACGTAGCGGCCGGAGGGTGCACGGCTTGAGCCGCTACACTGCGCGGCTCATGCGCTTCGATATCTTCCTGCTGTACCTCCTGCTACGCCTGATCGGCCTGCTGCCATTGCGGGTGCTCCATGGCGTGGGCGCTCTGCTGGGCCGGCTGTCGCTGCGGCTGGACGGCAAGACCGTGCGCAGCACGGCGGTGAATATCCGTATCACCCGGCCGGAACTGGCTGCGCCGGCCCGCGCGGCGCTGCTGCGCGAGGTGATGATCGAGAGCGGCAAGTCGGTCACCGAGATCGCCAAGATCTGGGGCAGCGACGCCGAGCGCGCGCTGGAACTGGTGCGCGAGGTGCGCGGCGAGGCGTTGTTCGATGCGGCGCTGGCCTCGGGCCAGGGCGTGATCATCGCCGCGCCGCACCTGGGCTGCTGGGAGCTGCTCAATTACTGGCTGTGCCGCAAGACGCCGATGGCGATCCTGTACCGCCCGCCGCGCATCGCCGCGATCGAGGGCCTGCTGCGCAAGGCGCGCGGCGCGCTGGCGCCGGAGCAGGTGCGCGCCGAGGGCGCCGGGGTGCGCACGCTGTTCAAGCGGCTGGGCGCGGGCGGCACGGTGGGCATCCTGCCGGACCAGAAGCCGCGCGAAGGCGAGGGCGAATTCGCCCCGTTCTTCGGCCGCGACGCGCTGACCATGGTGCTGCTGCCGCGCCTGGCGGCGCGCACGGGGGCGACGGTGCTGTTCGCGTTCGCCGAGCGGCTGCCGCGCGGCGAGGGTTTTCGCATCCATCTGCTGCCGGCGCCGGAAGGGCTGGCGGATGCGGATCAGCGGGTGGCGTGTGCGGCGCTCAACCGTGGCGTGCAGGACTGCGTGGAGCTGGCGTATGCGCAGTATCAGTGGCATTACAAGCGGTATTCGGCGAATGACCGGCCGAGTCCGTATGACCACCCGGATGTGTTGAACGAGGGGCGCTGAAAGCCTTTGTGCATGTCCGTCACCCCAGCGGAGGCTGGGGTCCAGTGACTTGAGCGCCCCCAGAGGCCCTGGATTCCAGCTTTCGCTGGAATGACGGGTGGGGGCTGCGCAATGACCGGGTGTGTGGGAGCGCTGCGCTTAGCCGGCGTCCTTCGGTTCGACCCGGCGCAGAAACACTGCCATTTCCTTTTCCGCCTGCTTGTCCCCGCGTTCGCGCGCGGCCTCGATGCCGTGCCGCCATGCCTCGGCGGCGCCGGCGTGGTCCTCCATGGCCAGCAGCGCCTTGCCCAGCAGCTTCCACGCGGCGGAATAGCGCGGATCGAAGCGTACGGCCTGGCGCAATTCCTCCGCCGCGGCCGGCGCGTCGCCGGCGCCCAGCAGCGCATTGCCCAGCGAGAAGCGCAGCAGCGCGCCGTCGCGCGGACCGCCGCACTGCGCGCGCAGGTTGGCGATCAGCGTGTCGTTCATTGCAGCGCGCGGTGGCGCCAGGGGTCGAGCTGGTACAGCCGGGTCGGGTGCGGCGGCTCCGCCGGCGTATGGCCGGCGCGCTGGGCGGCCAGCGAGGCGGCCGGCCAGATCACCACCCAGCTCGAGCGGAACGGCTGCACCAGCAGCGGATAGCGCAGGTCTTCGGGGCCGAGCTTTTCGGCGTGGACCACGATCAGCCCGTCCGGATGGGCGCGGGCGAAGGCCTGGATCGACTCGCCTTCGCTCAGCCGCTCCAGCGGCCGGGTCAGGCGGCCTTCGAAATGGAACTGGCCTTCGTAGTTGCCCACATAGCCCAGCGCGCGGCCTTCCGTATCGGCGGCGCCGAGCAGATGGGCGGCGGGGCGCAGGTCGAAGTTCGGCCACATGGTCAGGGTGAACAGCGTATTGAGCGCCAGCGTGCCGATCAGCCCGGCCACCGCCAGCCGGCGCAGTTCGCCGCGGCCGCGCAGCAGCAGCAGCGCGCCGAGCAGCACGAACACCACGCTGAAGAAGCGGCTGTACTGCGAGGTGGCGTCGATGAATTCGCCATGCATCAGGTTGTGCGCCACCAGGTTCGGCAGCACGAACAGGAACACCGCGAACAGGATGCCGCCCACGCCCAGCGGCCAGGTGCCCAGCCAGGCGGTGGTGCCCAGCTTCGGCCGCTGCTCGCGCAGCACAGCGATGGCGCCGGCCAGCAGCAGGGTGGCGCCGGCGAATTCCGGCAGCGGGTAATACAGCTGCTTGCCGCTGATCAGCGAGAACGCCAGCAGGACCGGCAGCAGCCAGCACAGGGCGAAGCGGATGCCCGGTTCCAGCGGACGGCGCAGCGCGCCCAGCGCGACCCAGGCGCGCGGCCAGCCGCTGAAGGGGAACAGCAGGGCCGGGATCGCCGTCAGGTACCACCAGAACGGGCGGGCATGGTCGAACGCGTCCACCACGCGGCCGGCGGTCTGGGTGAAGAACAGGCGGTGGCGGTATTCGTCGCCGCCGCTGAAGCCGGCCGGCAGGGCCCAGGCCAGCAGGATCGCGCCGCCCAGCAGCACCGCCAGCACGCCGCGGCCGTACCAGCGCGCGCGGTGGCGGTTGGCCCACTCGTTCCACAGCGGGCCCAGCAGCCAGGGGAAGGCCACGTGCAGCAGCATCACCGGGCCCTTGGTCATCAGGCCGGCGCCGATGCACAGGCCGAACAGCAGCCAGCGCGGTTCCTCGCGGGTCGCCTTGGGGGTCAGGGTCAGCAGCGCCGCCAGCACCCACACCGCCAGCAGCACCTCGTACATCACCTGCAGGCCGAACAGGAAGGCGTAGGCCAGCGCCAGCAGCATCCACGGCGCGCCCTTGGCCACCCATGGGCGGTTGGGGAACAGGCGCCGCGCCAGGGTGGCCAGCAGCACCAGCTCGGCGCCGCCGAAGATCACTTCCAGGATGCGCGGCCACACATCGTTGACGCCGAACACGAACCAGCCGGCGTGGATCATCCAGAACAGCAGCGGCACCTTGTCGCTGTACGGCTGGCCATTGATATGCGGCACCAGCCAGTGGCCGTGGCTCCACATCTCCCAGGCCACGGCCAGGGTGCGGGTGGAATACAGCGGCATCGGGCCGTGCGAGAAGATCGCCAGCAGGGCGACCGCGGTCCACAGCGGCAGCCAGGGCCACAGGGAGCGCAGGTGTTCGGAACGGCTGTAGGCGCTGGAAGGCAAGGGGGCGGCTCTTTCTCAGGAAGGTTGCGATTCTAGTGCGGGCTTTCTGTCCGGGGGCTTTAGGAGCGCGCCGGACCCCAATATCCGATCCGGCGCCGCAGCTTGAGCTTGCGCCACCAGTTGCCGGGCTTCGGCCTGCGGTTGCGCCCGCCTTTGGCGATGAAGGCGTCGATCGCATCCAGCACGCGCTCGCTGGAATGCCCGTCGCGGTAGGGGTGGATGGCATCGCTGAATTCGCGGATCGCCTGCATCAGCGCGGGCGGGCGGCTGAGCGCGGTGCGGATGGCGGGTTCGAACTGGGCCGGCTCGTCGATATCGATCAGCTGCGGGCCGGGGCGCCGGTTCTTGAAGGTGATCACCGGCTTGCCGGTAAGCAGGAATTCGCTGAGCGCGGACGAGGTGTCCGAACACATCATGTCCGCCTGCGGGAACAGCTCCAGGATGTTGTCGTTCTCGGCAAACGTCAGGTGCTCGTTCTGCAGCGCCTTGAACTTGGCCACCGTCGCCGGATCCATCTTCGGATGGAAGCTGACGATCCAGCGCCACTCGCCGCTGCGCGACAGCCGCTGCACTTCCTCGTACAGGGTTTCGGCCGCGCTCCACGAAGGCGAGAACGTGGAGTGATAGAGGATCACCGGCTGCTCGCGCACCGGCGGCAGCGCGCCGGCGATCTCCTTCATGAAGGGATCGAGCTTGGGCCAGCCGGTCTCGGCCACCGCGAAGTGGCCTAGCTCGTCGGCCAGCGCCTGGAACTGCGCGGTGTCGCGCGGGCCGGTGGTGCAATACAGGTCGAAGAAGCCGCGGATATAGATATGCCGCGGCTTGCCGGCGTCGAAGCCGTGGAAGGTCTCCACTTTCACGCCGGGGAAGAAATGCGGCAGATGGTTGGACGAGGTGATGCAGGCGATCGGCTTCCACGCGCGCACTTCGCGCACCGTGAGCAGCCGCTCGCCTTCGACCAGGTCTTCCGCGCCGGGGCCGTCGAAGAACCATGCCGCCTCGTCGCCGCGCGCGCGGATCGCCTCCTGTACCGGCCGCAGGATGGCCAGCGCGTAGCGTTCGGAACCGTAGAGCAGGTAATGCTTGGGCATGGTCAGCGGTCGATTCCGTGGCGATGGAGCGCGGCCGCACCGCTCTCGATAGAAGCCGGGTTGCGGCGCATTTCGTAGTAACGCATGCGCTTGTACACCGCATACGAGGCGGCGGTCTGGGCGATGGCGTAGCCGCGCCAGCCGTCGAGGAAGGCCAGGCGGAACAGATAGTCCTTGAGGAAGGCCAGGGCGAACACGAACGGCGTCTGCCACATGCGCACGGGCTTGTCCTTCTCCAGCCAGTCGCGGCACTTCAGCTCGGCGTAGCGCAGCACCTTGATCTGCTTCTCCGGCAGGCTGGGATTGTTCTCGTGGTTGAAGCGGGCCTGGAAGGTCGCCGCGGGGCCGTCGAAGCGCAGCGATTCGTGCACCCGCACGTCGGACCAGCGGGCGCGGTCGCGGTGGTAGAGGCGGGCCATCTTCTCGCCCATCGAGGGCAGGTAGAAGCGCATCGGCGCGCCCATATAGATGGTGGCGCGGCGCAGCCACACGGCGCAGGTGTCGCCGGCCATCAGCGCGGGCAGCTTCGCGGCGATCTCCTCGGCCAGGGCCGGGGTGAGGTATTCGTCCGCGTCCAGCGCCAGGATCCAGTCGTGGCCGGCCTGGGTGGTGGCGAAGTTGCGCTGCGGGCCGAAGCCCAGCCAGTCCTGGTGCACCACGCGGGCGCCGTGGGCGCGGGCGAGCGCCACCGTGTCGTCGGTGCTGCCGCTGTCGATAACCAGTTTCTCGGCGGCGAGCGGCACGCTGTCCAGGCAACGGGCGATGTTCTTCGCCTCGTTGTAGGTCATCACGACGAGGGTGAGGGGGAGCGTCTGCATCCGGGGATTCTAGCCGATGGCCGGGTGCGTCCCGGCCAGGTCCGCGGTTGCGCAAATCCGCCCCCCGCACGTCCTGACCTGGGTTATGCCCCCGTTCGCGCTTCATTTCCCCCGGTATGGGTATCCTTGCGCGCCGTTGTGCGTTGACTGGTGGGGTATGGCTCCAGCGGCACCCGCCGGTAGACAGGAATCGCCTCGAGAATGTGGAAGGACAGCTTGAAAGACACCGTGCATGGCGAGGCAAGGGAGGCGGGCCTGGCCGCCCAGTTCAAGCGGCACTGGCTGGCCCTGCCTGCCTGGCTGCGCCTGTGGATGCTGCTGGGTCTGGGCTGGCTGCTGGTCGGCATGGCCGCCACGCCGTCCGGTCCCAAGGTGTGGAATCCCGGCAAGTACTACCACGACAGCCTGATCGCGCTGTTCCTGCTGCCGGCCGCGTGGCTGGCGTGGTCGTGGCGCCGTCCGCTGGTGCGCGGGCTGCTGGAGGCGCGCGAAGGCAAGCTGCTGCTGGTGTTCCTGGCCTGGGCGCTGCTCTCGGTGACCTGGGCGCGCCACGGCAAGTTCGGCGACGACGCCACGGTGGTGTTCTACGTGCTTACCTTCGTGACGCTGATGGCCAGCCTGGTGGCCGGGCAGCCGCGGCGCGCGCAGACGCTGCTGTACTGGGCGGGCGCGGGCCTGGCGCTGGCGGCGCTGGTGTCGATGGCGGTGTTTCCGCTGCGCGTGGATTCGACCTGGCAGGAGCAGGACCGCCTGGTCGGCTTCGGCACCCTGGATAACCCCAACCTCGCCGCATTCGCCTTCGGCGCGGCCAGCGTGTGGCTGCTGCAGCTGTCCGTGCGCGGGCGCTGGCAGCGCGTGCTGCAGATCGGCGCGATCGTGGTGCTGATGACCTTCGTGCTGCTGACCTTCACCCGCTCGATCTGGCTGGCCCTGATCGCCACCCAGGCGGTGATGCTGCTGGCGGCGCCGCACCGGCATATCCGCCGCCGCGCCGCGGCGATGCTGGGCGTGGCGGCGGTGATCATTGCCCTGGGCGGCTGGCAGTACATGAAGGAACGCGGCCTGTCGTACCGGCCGGAGATCCTGCAGCAGTCGCTGGCGATGATCGGCAAGCATCCCTGGCTGGGCTTAGGGATGGGCTCCCATTACGACATCGTCGGCGAAGGCCAGACCTGGGAGCACAGCCACAACATCCTCAGCCACCTGGCGATCCTGCTCGGCGTGCCGGCCATGCTGCTGTGGTCGGTGCTGTGGCTGGTGGTGGGCTGGCGCGCATGGCGCTACCGCCATGTGATGCTGGGCCGGATCATGCTGGCGCTGTGGATCTACGCCAGCGTGGCCTGGCAGTTCGACGCGCCGCAGCTGCTGCGCCGCCCCGATGTGGAATGGCTGTTCGGCTGGCTGCCGGTGGCGCTGGGCCTGGGCCTGTCCTGGAGCATCCGCCCGCGCGGCGCGCGCGTGGCGCCGCGCAGCGTCACCCTGCTGGTGCTGACCTACAACTGGCCCGAGGCGCTGGAACGCGTGCTGGCCAGCGCGGCGGCGCAGCGCCGGCTGCCGGACGAAGTGATGGTCGCGGACGACGGTTCCGGCCCGGCCACGCGCGCGCTGGTCGAGCGCATGGCCAGGGATTTCCCGGTGCCGCTGCGCCATGTCTGGCAGGAAGACCTGGGCTTCCGCGCCTCGCGCTGCCGCAACCTCGGCATCGCCGCCAGCCGCGCCGAATACGTGGTGATGATCGACGGCGACATGGTGCTGCATCGGGATTTCATCGCCGATCATCTGGCGCTGGCCGAGCGCGGGCACTTCCTGCAGGGCGGCCGCTTCAAGAGCAGCGACAAGGAATCCAGGCGCCTGCTCGCCGGCGGCCGCCCGGTCTTCGCGCCGTGGGCCGATGCGGACTTCAACGTGTTCGACGGCATCAAGCGCCTGTACGCATTCCGCTCGCTGTCGCTGGCGCGCTGGAAATCCCGCGCGCGCAGCGGCGGCCGCGTGATGAGCTGCAATATGAGCTGCTGGCGCGACGACCTGCTGCGCGTGAACGGCTTCGACGAACAGATGGAAGGCTACGGCGCGGAAGACCGCGAACTGGCCGCGCGTTTAGGCAATGCCGGCGTGCGCCGCCGCGCGCTGAAGTGGGCGGCGCTGGCCGCGCATCTGGAACACCGCAGCCGTGCGCAGGAAGAAGTGGACGATCCGGCCCTGCCGAACAACCAGGTCTATCTGCGCACCGTGCGCGAACACATCGTGCGCTGCGAGCAGGGCATCGACGTCCATCTGGCGGCGATGGCCGCCGGGCAGAGCTTCGAACTCTCAGCCGTTGCCGGCTGAGTCGCCCAGCGCCTGACGGATGCGCGGGATAAAGCCCGCGCTGTTGTCGACGAACCACCGCCGCGCCTTGGCGCCCATCTCCGCGAGAGCCGCTTCCGGCATCGCCAGCGCACGCGCCACGGCGGCTTCGAGCGCCGCCTCGTCGAACTGATACGTCGTCGCCAGCCCCATCCGCCCGGTCTGCCCATACGGCACCAGCAGTCCGCGCTCGGGCGTCACCAGCTCGTTCATCGGCGGCGCATCGACCACCAAGGCGATCGCGCCCACGCCCAGCGCCTCGACGATGTAGTGGCCCCAGCCCTCGATCTCCGAAGTGCAGATCTGGAACAGATGGCCATTCTGCAGCCGGCTCAGTTCCGCGTACTGCGCCGGCACGTTGCCGTCGAGGAACTGGCGCAGATGGCGGATATTCGGGCCGCTCAGATCCTGCGGCGCGCAGCTCGGATGCTGCAGCACGGTCAGCACCGGCCATTCCGGATGGCGCCGCCATACAGCAAGCAATCGCTCGGTGCCGCGCGTGACGCTGCCGCCGGCCAGATGGAAGAACGCACGTTCGCGCGGCACTGCCGCGTCGTAGCGATCCTCGCTGTCGAAGCCGATCAGCGAGGTCGGCTTGCCCAGGCCTTGGAACACTTCCACCGCATCGCCGGTCTTGCACCACACCCGCGCCACGCGCGGCAGGTGCAGCACATCTTTGTTGTCGAACCAGGCGGTGTTCGGCAGCGCGATGGTCTGGCGCGCCAAGCCGAAATGCGCCGGCCACAGATGCTCGAACATGATGTTGAGATCGAAGCGCGGCGGCTCGCGATGGCTGATGGCGTAGCGCCAGCGGCGCAGCTGGCCGCGCAGGCCTTTGCGCCCGAGCGACCAGCGCAGGCGCTCGTCGGCGTCGCTCAGGCGGGTGAAGTGCACGCTGCAGCCGCAGGCCTGCAGCGCATCGGCGGTGAGCTGCAGATCGCGGCTCAGGCCCAGGCCGTTGTCGGGTGCGATGAGGTTGACGCTGGCGCTCATGGTGGGTGCGGTCGGCATGGTCAGGGCAGCGTATCCAGGGCGCGCAGCAGGCGGCCGGGGAATTCGCGGCGGTTGGTTTCGTACCACTGGCGCGCGGCTTGGCCGAGGCGCTGCTGTTCGTGTTCCGGCATGGCGATGCAGCGCTCGATCGCGGCGCGCATCGCATCCATGTCGAAATCGTAGAGCGTGGCCAGCGCCTGCGTGCCGGCGGCGTGCGCGGCGACCAGGATGCCGTGTTCGGGCCGCACCAGCTCGTTCATCGGTTCGGCGTCGGTGGAAATCACCACCGCGCCGACGCCCAGGCTTTCGACGATCGAATGGCCATAGCCTTCGGTCTGCGACGGGCACAGGTGGAACCTGCTGGTGTTCTGCAGCTCGCGCATCTGTTCGTCGCCGACGTAATCGAGGATCAGCCGCACGTTCGCCGGCGGCTGCCACGCGCGCGCTTCGTCGCTGCGCCACACCACGGTCAGCAGCGGCCAGTGCGGATGGTCGGCCCACAGTTTCAGGATCTGCGCCGTGCCCTTGTTGTTGCTGCGGCCCGGGCCGTGGAAGAAGGTGGGCTGGCGCGCGATCTCCGGCGCCTGCTGGTCTTCGCTGACAAAGCCGGTGTGGATCACCGGACGGCCCAGCTCGCTGAAGATGCGCTGCGCATGGTTGGTCTTCGCCAGCACCAGGTCGATGCCGCCCAGATCCTTCAGCCACGCTTCGTCGAACCATTCCGGATGCGGCAGCAGCGCGCTGGCGCCGGCCTGGCGGAAATAGCGCTTGCTGACGCTTTCGCACATCACGTTGAGGTCGTAGCGCGCATGCAGCTGGCCGCGGCCGAGATTGCGCAGCAGCTGGCGCAGCCGCCCCGCGAAGCGCTGCCAGCGATGGCTGAGCCGCGCGCGGTTATTGAGCCTGGTCACGGTGACCTGATGGCCGCCTTCGCGCAGGATGCGCGTGACCAGGCGCATGTCGCGGGTGAGGCCGGCGCCGTTGTCATTGCCGATCAGTTGTATGGCGCGCTTACGCATGCGGGTTCCGGTGCGGATTCAAGACAAGGCGTCGATGGCGGCGCGCAGGCGCGCGGGCCAGTCGGCGCGGTTGGCTTCGTACCATAGCCGCGCGGCGTGGCCGAGCTGTGCGGCGCCGGCGCTGTCCATGGCGATGCAGCGTTCGATCGCCGCGGCCATGGCGGTGTCGGTATAACCGTAGAGCGTGGCCAGATCCTGCGTGCCCGTGCTTTGCGCCGGTACCAGCACGCCGCGTTCGGGGGTCACCAGTTCGTTCATCGGTTCCGCGTCGAGCGTCACCACCACCGCGCCGCAGCTCATCGCCTCGACCAGATAATGGCCATAGCCTTCGGTCTGCGACGGGCACAGATGGAAGCGGTGTTCGTTCTGCAGGCGGCGATAAGCCGCGTCGTCCAGATGGTCGCGCACCACGCCCACGTTGGCCGGCAAAGCCGCGATATCCACGCGCTTGCGTCGCCATACCACGGTGAGCTGCGGCCATTCCGGATGCGCAGCCCACAGGCGCAGCAGGGCTTCGGTGCCTTTGTTGCCGCTGCGTCCGGGGCCGTGGAAGAAGGCATGCCGGCGCGGCACCGCGGCGTCGAGCCGGTCCGGACTGGTGAAGCCGATGTACTGGGTGCGTGCGCCCAGCGCGCCGAACAGGCGCTGCGCATGGCGCGTCTTCACCCACACCGCATCCATCAGGGCCAGATGTTCGCGCTCGAACGGACGGAAATATTCGGGATTGGGGACCAGCACATTGCGCCGCGCGCCGCGCGCGAACTCGGGGCGGATGCGCTCCAGCATCAGGTTGATGTCCTGCGCGGGCTTGCCCCAGGCCAGCCGCAGGCGCGTGATCCATTCGGCGAGGCGGCCGCGATGCGGCAGGCCGCTCACCGCGACCTCGTTGCCGGCGGCGCGCAGCGCGTCCGCCAGCAGGCTCATGTCGCGGGTGAGGCCGGCGCCGTTGTCGCGCGCGATCAGGTCCAGGCGCGCCATGCGCTCACTCGGAATCGGCCGTGCTGGCCGGCACGCGGTCGACGTCCTCGCCCGGCGTGCAGCCCGCGATCACCGCGTCGGCCTTGAACAGCCACCACTCGCGGCGGTTGGCATGGCCCAGGCTGATCGCCTTGCTGCGGTCGACGCACTTGTCCATCACGCCGTCCAGCGCGAACAGCCAGCGCTGCGCCGGCGCCTGCGCCTGCCATGTCACCGCGGCGACGTACTGCTCGTGCCAGGGCACGGTGAAGCCGAAGTCGGTGGCGGGGCGGTCCAGCATCAGCAGGTTCTGTTCCTTCCACGCGACCAGGCCCAGTTCCTCGTTCGCCGGCACGCGCTCGCGCACGTCCTGCATCAGCGCGGCGGCGGAGCTGGAATCGTTGAGCAGCGGATACGCCCACAGGCCCCAGGCCAGCCACATCGCGGTCATGCCGCCGCACACCGCCCACACCGCGCGGCGCAGGCGCAGGATCGCGATCAGCAGCAGCTGCGCGGCGCCGATCGCCACGAACATCCACCACAGCGCATGGCCGCCGTCGTCGAAGCCGCGGGCGGTGGCGAACTCGGTGGCGAACTTCGGATGCGCCACCAGCGCAGCCGCGCCGACGCCAAGCATCGCCGCGCCCATGACGCCGATAAACACCAGGCCGGCGATACGCAGCCAGCGCTTCTGCAGCAGCTCGTGCAGGAACGGGCCGGTGATCAGCGCCAGCATCGGCAGCGCCGGCATGATGTAGACGTCGCGCTTGCCCTTGGGGATGGCGAAGAACACCAGGATCAGCACGATCCAGCCCAGTGGCAGCAGGATGCGCGCATCCTTCGCCTTCAGCCGCTGCCACCAGCGCGGCAGCGTGCCGGGGTAGGTCAGCGACAGCGGCAGCCAGCTGAAGAGCACGATCGGCACGTAATAGAACGGCGAGTGGTGGTGGTCCCACGACTTGCTGTAACGGCCGGCGGTCTGATGGAACAGGATGTCGTTGACGTAGGTGGCATACGCCGGATCGCCGCCATGCGCCTTCGCGCCCAGCAGCATCGGCACCAGCCACAGCGCGATCGCCGCCAGCAGCGCGACCAGCCCCAGCGGCCAGCGCCACCATGCGCCCGGACCCATGCGCGAGACGCCGTCCCACTGTCCGCGCCACGCCACCAGGTACGGCAGCAGCATGAACAGCGCGAGCACGCCCACGCCCTTGGTGATCACGCCCAGTCCCGCGCAGAAGCAGCCGAACCAGAACGCGCGCCAGTTCGGGCCTTTCAGCATATGCAGCAGCAGGCCCCAGTTCGCGGCCGTGATGTAGAACATCACCAGCGGATCGATCTGCGCGCGTTTCACCTGGTAGACGAACTGGAAACTCACCAGCAGCGCCGCGGCCGCATACAGGCCGGCCTGCCGGCTCCACAGCCGCCGGCCCAGGTCGTACACCAGCAACAGCGTGCCCAGCGCGGCCAGCAGCGAAGGCAGCAGGAAAGCGGCGCGCCAGCTGCGCAGCAGCGTGTAGCTGGCGGCTTCCGTCCACATCAGCATCGGCGGCTTGTCCGAATACAGCTCGCTGCCGCGGTGCGGGAACAGCCAGTCGCCGCTTTCCACCATCTGCTTGGCGGCCAGGGTGAAGCGCGGCTCGTCCGACGGCCAGGGATCGCGCAGGCCGATGCCGGCGCCGATCACCACCACGGCGAAAATCAGCAGCAGCCAGAAATAGCGGCGTTCCTGGGAAGTGGCTTGCGAGGAGACGGGCATGCGTGGAGTTCCGGCGGCGGCGCCGCGGCTGCGTGGAGGCGTGAACGTTTCTAAGCCAGGCGCCTTATCCGGCGCTTAGGCAGGCCCGCTCAGTCGACGATCATCCAGCCGACGATCAGGCCCGTTCGAGCACGGCATAGTACATGCCGTCGAGGTCCCCATCCCCGGGGAGAATCTGCCAGCCCACGGTGGCCGCCTGCCCGGTGGGCAGCGCAAAAGCGCTCGCGCGTGCTTCGGGCTGGCTGGCCAGGAGCGCGCTCACCACCGCCTCGTTCTCGGCCTTCAGCAGCGAACAGGTGACGTAGACCAGCCGCCCGCCCGGCGCCAGCAGCGGCCACAGCGCCTGCAGGATGCGGCTCTGCTGCGCGGCCAGCGCGGCGATATCGCTGTCGCGGCGATGCAGGCGCACGTCCGGCCGGCGGCGCAGCACGCCGGTGGCCGAGCAGGGTGCGTCGATCAGGATGCGGTCGAACGGGCGGCCGTCCCACCAGGTATCCGGCTGGCCGGCGTCGCCGATGACCAGCTCGGCGGCGAGGCCGAGGCGGTCGAGGTTCTGGCTGATGCGCCGGGCGCGGCCGGCGTCGGATTCGAGCGCGATCAATTCGAGCGTGGCGCGCTCGAGCAGATGGCAGGCCTTGCCGCCGGGAGCGGCGCAGGCGTCGAGCACGCGCTGGCCTTCGCGCACTTCGGCGAGGTCGGCGGCGGCCTGGGCAGCGCCGTCCTGCACGGCGAAATGGCCTTCGGCGAAGCCGGGCATGCGGGTGACGTCGGCGCTGTGCGGCAGCACGATGCCGTCGGCCAGCCAGGGATGCGGGTCGGCCGTATAGCCGGCTGCGCGCAGGCTTTCGAGCAGCGCTTCGCGGGTGCTGCGGCGGCGGTTGGCGCGCAGCATCAGTGGCGGTTCGACGTTGTCGGCGGCCATCACCGCATCGGCCTGCTGCGGCCAGTCGCGCGCGATGGCCTTGGCCAGCCAGGCGGGATGCGCGTGGCGTGTCTGCGGCTTGGCGTCGAGCGCGGCCAGCAGTTCGGTGCGTTCGCGCTGCCAGCGGCGCAGGATCGCGTTGACCAGCCCGGCCATGCGCGGCCGCTGCAGCTCGCGCGCGGCCTGCACGGTGGCGGCGACGGCGGCGTAGTCGGGCAGCTGCAGGATTTCCAACTGCACCAGGCCCAGCACCAGCAGGGCGTGCACGGCCGGTTCCTTCTGGCGCAGCGGCTTTTCCAGCAGGCGGTCCAGCGCGGCGTCGAAGCGCAGCCACCAGCGCGCGCCGTCGCTGACCAGGGCGGTGAACAGGGCGCGGTCGCGGGGATCCGGCAGGCGCGGTGCGTAGCGCTCGGTGGCGTCGCGTTGCGAAGCGCCGCGCAGCGCTACTTCGGCAAGGGCCTGTGCGGCCAGGGCGCGGGTGTCGGTCATCGGGCGCTGCGCAGTTCGGGGCGTGCGTTGAGATAGTCGGCCGCGCCGATGCGCTTGCCGCCGGCGCGCTGCAGCGAGGTCACGCGCAATGCGCCGCTGCCGCAGGCGATCTCGATGCCGTCGCGGCCGGCGGACAGCACGCTGCCGGGTGCGGCGGCATGTTCGCGCGCGATGGCTTCGGCGGCCCAGATGCGCAGCGCCTCGCCGGCGACTTCGCCTTCGGCCACCGGCCAGGGATCGAAGGCGCGCACCTGGCGTTCCAGGGCGAGCGCGTCGCGCTGGAAATCGAGCCTGGCTTCGGCCTTGTCCAGCTTGTGGGCGTAGGTGACGCCCTCTTCCGGCTGCGCGCGCGGCGTCAGCATTTCGCCGGCCATGATGCGGCGCAGGCCTTCGGCCAGTACGTCGGCGCCCAAGGCGGAAAGACGGTCGTGCAGGGTGCCGCCGGTGTCGGCGCGCTCGATCGGCGTGCGGCGTTCCAGCAGCACGGGGCCGGTGTCGAGGCCGGCTTCCATCTGCATCAGGTCCACGCCGCTCTCGGGGTCGCCGGCCAGGATCGCGCGCTGGATCGGCGCGGCGCCGCGCCAGCGCGGCAGCAGGCTGGCGTGCACGTTCCAGCAGCCGAGCCGGGGCAGGGCCAATACCTTGCGCGGCAGGATCAGGCCATAGGCGACCACCACCATCAGATCAGGCTGATAAGCGGCGAGCGCGTCGCGGGCTTCCTGGCTTTTCAGCGACTCCGGCTGCTGCACCGGGATACCGGCGGCCAAGGCCGCCTGCTTCACCGGGCTGGGCGTCAGCTTGCGGCCGCGGCCGGCCGGGCGGTCCGGCTGGGTATAGACGGCCACGACCTCCGCGCCGCTGGCGCGGCAAGCCTCGAGGCAGGGGACGGAGAACTCGGGCGTGCCGGCGAAGACGACGCGCAAACGCGCGCCCGTCAAGCGCTGGCCGCCTGCTTGCGCTGCTTGTCCATGCGCTTGAGCAGCATCGTGCGCTTGAGCGGCGACAGGTAATCGACGAACACCTTGCCGGCCAGATGATCCAGCTCGTGCTGGATGCACACGGCCAGCGGGCCCTCGACGTCGAGCTGGAGCTCGTTGCCGTCCACGTCCTGCGCCTTGACCTTGATCTTCAGCGCGCGGGTCACGTCGGCGTAGACGCCGGGGAAGGACAGGCAGCCTTCCTGGTACACCTGGGCGCCTTCCTTCTCCAGGATCTCGGCGTTGATCAGGGCCAGCGGCTCGTTGCGCTCGTCGCTCATGTCCGCGATGAGTACGCGTTTGTGCACATTGACCTGGGTCGCGGCCAGGCCGACGCCGTTGGCGGTGTACATGGTTTCGAACATGTCGGCGACAAACTGCTTAAGCTCGGCGTCGAACACGCGCACCGGTTCGGCCTTGGTGCGCAGGCGGGGGTCGGGAAATTCAAGGATGGTCAGGGTCGACATGTAAATCACCTCGGCGCCAAAAATGCGGGCGAATTGGTGAAAACCCAGCCCGGGCGCGATCTAGAATGAACCTTATTGTACGTCGGCAACCCCGTGTCTGGCAGACGATTCTGCCAACTGGCTCTGGTTGCGGGCGTTAAACCTTCGGTTACACTCCGCCGAGCATCGGGGGATGGGGGATTCCCGTTTATGATTAGAAAGTCCATCGGGCTGCTGGCCGGCATGCTGGTCACGGTCGCCGTGTACGCCGCTGGCGCCCAATTGCGTTCGGACCATCCCGATTCGTACACGGTGCGCAAGGGCGACACGCTCTGGGCCATTTCGGCTCGCTTCCTGTCCAAGCCCTGGCTGTGGCCGGAGATCTGGCAGGCGAACCCGCAGGTGCAGAATCCGCATCTGATCTATCCGGGCGACGTGCTCAACCTCTCCTTCATCAACGGTCCGCGCCTCGGCCTGCAGCCGCGCGTGCGTGCCGAGGGCGAGCCGATTCCGGCGATCCCGCTGTCCGCGCTGCGCATGTTCCTGAAGGAAACGCGGGTGCTGAGCTCGGACGAGGTCAAGCAGCTGCCGTACGTGCTCGGCTTCGAGGAAGCCCGCCTGCGCGGCACCGTCGGCCAGAACATCTACGTGCGCAACCTCAAGGCCGACCCCGGCCAGCGCTGGGCCATCGTGCGTCCGACCCACACCTTCCGCGGCTTCAACCAGGATGACCGCAGCGAGCCGTATCCGCTGGTCGGCCACGAGCTGGACAGCGACGCCTCGGTGGTGAGCACCCCGTGGCGCGAAGAGTTCCGCGGCGACCACCACTACGGCACGGGCACCGACCTGGGCACGGAAGTCACGGTCATCGGCAACGCCGAAATGCTGCGCACCGGCGACATCTCCACCCTGCTGCTGCTGGACTCCACCCAGGAGATCCGCAAGGGCGACCGCCTCCTGCCGATCGACGACAAGCCTTACGACGCGTACTACTACCCGCACGCGCCGAAGGCGGTGCCGGACAACTCGCGCGTGATCGCCTTCAGCGATGCGATGGACGCGGTCGGTCCGCACCAGGTGATCGCGATGTCGATCGGCGCGAAGGACGGCGTGGAAAACGGCCAGACCTTCTCGATCGTGCATCCGGGCGAGACCATCAACGACGACGTCGCCAGCGACAGCTGGAACCGCGGCACCGGCAAGAGCGCCACCCTGCCGGAGGAATTCGTCGGCCACGTGATGGTGTTCCGCACCTTCGACAAGGTCAGCTACGGCCTGGTGATGGACGGCATCAAGCCGATCTCCATGGGCGACCGCCTGACGATGCCTGAGTAAGCGCATCGGCATCGGCTGACAGAACGGCGCGGCATCGTCCGCGCCGTTTTCGTTGGCGCGCCCGCATAGACTCTCCGCCATGAGCGAAACCGATACATGGCGAGCGTGGCTGGTCCTGCTGCGCACCCCGGGCCTGGGGCCGAGCATCCTCCGCCAGTGGCTGCTGGCCCACGACCGGCGCATCGAGACCGTGCTGGCGCACGCGCCACGCCGCGCGGCCGCGCTGGGCGCCGAGGCCGTCGCCTGGCTGGAACGGCCCGACGAGGCCCTGCTCGCCGCCGACCTGGACTGGCTGGCCCAGCCGGGCCACCGCCTGCTGTGCTGCACCGAGGCCGATTTCCCACCCCTGCTGGAGGCGATCCCGAACCCGCCGGCGGCGCTGTTCGTCAGCGGCGAGGCCGGGCTGCTGCTGTTCCCGCAGGTGGCCATCGTGGGCTCGCGCAGCGCCACCGCGGCGGGCCTGGCGCAGGCACGGACGTTCGCGCGGGAGCTGGCCCTGGCCGGCTTCGTGGTCACCAGCGGCATGGCCGACGGGGTGGACGGCGCGGCGCACCTGGGTGCGCTCGACGCGGGCTGTCCCACTGTCGCGGTGGTGGGCACAGGCCTGGACCGGGTCTACCCGCGCAAGCACCTGGCGCTGGCGCACCGGATCGCCCAGGAAGGCGTCCTGGTCAGCGAATTCCCGCTCGGCACGGCGGCGGTGGCGGGGCATTTTCCGCGGCGCAACCGCATCCTGTCCGGCCTGGCGCTGGGCACCCTGGTGGTGGAGGCGGACCTGGAATCCGGCTCGCTGATCACTGCCCGCCTGGCCGGCGAGCAGGGCCGGGAGGTGTTCGCGCTGCCCGGCTCCGTCCATAATCCCCTGTCCCGAGGTTGCCACCAGCTGATCCGCGACGGCGCCCGGCTGGTGGAAACGGCGGCCGAAGTGGGCCAGGTGCTGGCCCCGCAGGCCCGTGCGCTGGGCGCCGAACTGGCGGCGCGGCTGCAGGACGAGGCGCCGGCGGCAGGGTCCCGCGGCGGCGGTGCCCGGCAAGGCTGGAGCGGCGACCCCGAGTACGGCCAGCTGCTGGCCGCCCTGGGCCACGACCCGGCCAGCCTGGACGAACTGGCCGGCCGCACGGGGCAGTCCGCCGCCGCCTTGTCATCCATGCTGCTGATGCTGGAGCTGGAAGGCGTGGTGGGCAGCCTGCCCGGCAATCGCTACCAGCGCCTGCCGGGCTAGCCGTACGGATCGCCGAAACCGCTCTGCACCTCGTTTTCACGAGACCGAGCTTGACGGCGTTGGCGCGGCATGCCTTTAACTAAATAAAGAAGGCCCGCCCATTGTGGCGGGCCGTTAGCTTCTGGAACCCCCGCTGCATGGCAAAGAATCTGCTCATCGTCGAGTCGCCCGCCAAGGCCAAGACGATCAACAAATACCTGGGCAAGGACTTTCAGGTCCTGGCCTCCTACGGTCACGTGCGTGACCTGAAGCCGAAGGAGGGCGCGGTCGATCCCGAACATGGTTTCGCCATGGCCTACGAGATCATCGAGCGCAATCAGAAACACGTCGACGCCATCGCCAAGGCGGCCCAGCTGGCCGACGACATCTACCTTGCGACCGACTTGGATCGCGAAGGCGAGGCGATCAGCTGGCATATCAGCGAGATCCTGCAGCAGCGCGGCCTGACCAAGGGCAAGCAGCTGCACCGCGTGGTGTTCTCCGAGATCACCCCCAAGGCGATCAAGGCCGCCGTGGCCCAGCCGCGCCAGCTCTCGCACGACCTGGTCGACGCCCAGCAGGCGCGCCGCGCGCTGGACTACCTGGTCGGCTTCAACCTGTCGCCGGTGCTGTGGCGCAAGGTGCAGCGCGGCCTGTCCGCCGGCCGCGTGCAGAGCCCGGCGCTGCGCATGATCGTGGAGCGCGAGGAAGAGATCGAAGCCTTCGTCGCCCGCGAGTACTGGTCGGTGGAAGCGGCGCTGCGCCATCCCGAGGGCGACTTCAGCGCTCGCCTCACCCGCCTGTACGGCAAGAAATTCGAGCAGTTCGACCTCACCAACGAGGCCGACGCCATGGCCGCCCGCGCGGCGCTGAAGGAGGCCGCGCACGGCCGCCTCACCGTCAGCGACGTCGGCAGCAAGGAGCGCAAGCGCCGCCCGGCGCCGCCGTTCACCACCTCGACCCTGCAGCAGGAAGCCGCGCGCAAGCTCGGCTTCTCCACCAGCCGCACCATGAAGGTGGCGCAGGGCCTGTACGAGGGCGTGTCGATCGGCAGCGAAGGCAATGTCGGCCTGATCACCTATATGCGTACCGACTCGGTGGCGCTGTCCGAAGACGCCCTCGGCGAGCTGCGCCAGCTGATTGCGCGCGACTACGGCACCAAGGCGCTGCCGGACCATCCGCAGACCTACAAGTCCAAGTCCAAGAACGCGCAGGAAGCGCATGAGGCGATCCGCCCGACCTCGGCCATGCTCACGCCGCGCGAGGTGGCCTCCTACCTCAACGACGAGCAGCGCAAGCTGTACGAGCTGATCTGGAAGCGCACCGTCGCCTGCCAGATGCTCCACGCCACGCTCAATACCGTCTCGGTGGATTTCGCCCTGCCGCACGCGGCGGGCGGCGAGGCGGGCTTCCGCGCCACCGGCACCACCGTGGTCGATCCGGGCTTCCTGGCCGTGTACGAGGAAGGCCGCGACCAGAAGAGCGCCGAGGACGACGACGAAGGCCGCCGCCTGCCCAAGCTGGAAGTGGGCGAGCAGGTCGCGCTGCACGACATCCTGGCCGACCAGCACTTCACCGAGCCGCCGCCGCGCTATTCCGAAGCGAGCCTGGTGAAGGCGCTGGAAGAACACGGCATCGGCCGGCCGTCGACCTACGCCAGCATCATCCAGGTGCTGCTCAACCGCGAATACGTGTTCCTGGACAGCCGCCGCTTCAAGCCCACCGACGTGGGCCGCGCGGTGAGCAAGTTCCTCACCCAGCACTTCACCCGCTACGTCGACTACGACTTCACCGCCAAGCTCGAGGACGAGCTGGACGCGGTCAGCCGCGGCGAGGAAGCCTGGGTGCCGCTGATGGAGCGCTTCTGGCAACCGTTCAAGCAGCAGGTCGAGGAAAAGACCGAAACGGTCGACCGCAGCGAGGCCACCGGCGCGCGCGAGCTGGGCACTGACCCGAAATCCGGCAAGCCGGTCTCGGTGCGCCTGGGCCGCTACGGGCCGTACGCGCAGATCGGCGACAAGGACACCGACGAGAAGCTGCAGTTCGCCAGCCTGCGTCAGGGCCAGAGCATGCACACCATCACGCTGGAAGAGTCGCTGGAGCTGTTCAAGCTGCCGCGCAAGCTCGGCCAGACCGAGAACGGCGACGAGGTGTCGGTGGGCGTGGGCCGCTTCGGCCCGTTCGTGAAGCAGGGCAGCACCTATGCCTCGCTCAAGGCCGAGGACGATCCGTACACCATCGAGCTGCCGCGCGCGCTGCAGATCGTGCAGGAGAAGCTGGAGCTGCTGGCCAACCGCGTGATCCAGGATTTCGGCAACGGCGTGCAGGTGCTCAACGGCCGCTTCGGTCCGTACATCACCGACGGCGAGAAGAACGCGCGCATCCCGAAGGACCAGGACCCGAAGGCGCTGACCGAGGCCCAGTGCATCGAGCTGCTCGCCGCGGCGCCGGTGAAGAAGGGCCGTGGCGGCGCGAAGAAGGCCGCGGCGAAGAAGGCCGCGCCGGCCGCCAAGAAGGCTGCCGCGAAGAAGGCGCCCGCCGAAAAGCCGGCCGCCAAGAAGGCCGCGGCAAAGAAGACCGCCACCAGGAAGACGGCCACCAAGAAAGCGGCCGCCAAGAAAACCGCCACCAAGAAAGCGGCTGCGAAGAAGCCGGCGGACAAGGCCGGGGCCTGAGTGGCCCGGCGGTTCGCGCCAGGGCAGCTCGACGATGCCGCCGCGCTGCTGCGCGGCGGCGGCGTGCTGGCCTATCCGACCGAGGCGGTGTTCGGGCTGGGCTGCGATCCGCATGACCGCGCCGCGTTCGAGCGGATCTTTGAACTGAAGCAGCGGCCGCCCACCCAGGGCGTGCTGCTGATCGCCGCCGACTTCGCCCAGGTGGAGCGCTATATCGAGCGCTCCGCCGTGCCGGCCGAGGTGCTGGCCCAGGTGCAGGCCAGCTGGCCCGGACCGAACACCTGGATCTTCCCCCGCTCGGCCGCCGTGCCGGACTGGGTCGCCGGCGCCCACGCCGGCATTGCCCTGCGCGTCACCGCGCATGAGCCCGCCGCCGCCCTGTGCCGCGCCTGGGGCGGCGCGCTGGTGTCGACCAGCGCCAACCCCCACGGCCAGCCGCCGGCGCGCACCGCCGTGGCGGTGGAGGCGTACTTCGGCGAGCGGCTGGATGGCCTGCTGGACGCCCCGCTGGGCGGCCAGGAACGGCCCACGGTGATCCGCGACGCGCTGACCGGCGCTATCATCCGGGTTTGACCCGAGCCGGCTCGCCGGCCCGCCTGAATACGCTCTGGATGCTACCGGCGCCAGTGGGGAGGTATTCAGCGGCGGTCGCGAGGATGGGATGAGCCTCGCCGGGCCCAATCCGTAAACCGATCCGTCGGCCCGGCTTCCGGGGCGGCTCCATCCATGCGTCGCCGGTGAACAGTTCGGGGAGAACACCGCTTGGCCATTGTCTACGACAGCTATCGCCACGATCCGGCCAGCACCGGACTGCCGCTGCTGGCCGCCGGCCAGCAGGCACGCACGCTGGCCTGGCGCGGCGGGCAGGCGGTGAGCGCCGCGCAGTTCCTGGCGCATGTGCAGCAGGTGGCGGCACAGCTGCCGACGGCCACCGCCGCGGTGAATCTGTGCGACGACCGCTACGCCTTCCTGGTCGCGTTCTGCGCCATCGCGCTGCGCGGGCAGGCCAACCTGCTGCCGTCCTCGCGCCAGCCGCAGGCGGTGCTGGAAGTGATGGCGGCGCATCCGGGCAGCTATGCGCTGGGCGAGCTGGAGCTCGACCCCGCCCCGCACGGCTACCGCCGCATGCCGGTGCTGGACGCACCCGCCGCCGACGGCGAAACGCCCGCGCCGCTGATCCCCGCCGAACAGGTAGTGGCGATCGGCTACACCTCCGGTTCCACCGGCGTGCCCAAGGCCTATCCGAAGACCTGGGGCAGCTTCCACGCCAGCAACGCCGGCAATATGCGCGCGCTGCGCGCCATCGTCGGGGCGCATTTCGATGTGGTCGCCACCGTGCCGCCGCAGCATATGTACGGCATGGAGACCTCGGTGCTGCTGCCGCTGCTGGGCGATGTCGGCGTGCATGCGGCGCGCCCGTTCTTTCCGGCTGACGTGGCCGATGCGCTGGCGCAGACGCGCGGCCCGCGCGTGCTGGTGATCACGCCGATCCATCTGCGCGCGCTGATCGAATCCGGTATCGAACTGCCGCCGCTGGCGGCCATGGTGTCGGCCACCGCGCCGATGCCGGCCGAACTGGCGGCGGCCGCGGAACAGCGCTTCGGCGCGCCGCTGCTGGAAGTGTTCGGCTCCACCGAAACCTGCGTGATCGCCTCGCGCCGCGCTTCCGCGGACGAACCGTGGACGCTGTACGACGGCGTGCGCCTGCATCCGCAGCCGGACGGCACCCTGGTCGACGCGCCCCAGCTGGCGCAGCCGATCGCGCTGGCCGATATCGTCGCGCTGCAGGACGAGGGGCGCCGCTTCCGCCTGTGCGGCCGCCACGCAGACCTGCTGGAAATCGCCGGCAAGCGCGCGTCGCTGGGCGATCTCACCCGCCGCCTGCTGGCGGTGCCGGGCGTGCGCGACGGCGTGGTGTTCCAGCTCGACGGCGACACCATCGGCGTCAAGCGCATCGCCGCGCTGGCGGTGGCGCCGGGGCTGGACGAACAGGCCATCCTCGACGCCCTGCGCGGCTCGGTGGAGCCGGTGTTCCTGCCGCGCCCGCTGCGCCTGGTCGATGCGCTGCCGCGCAACGAGACCGGCAAGCTGCCGCGCAGCGCGCTGCTGGAGCTGCTCGGCCGCTGAGGGCCGGCCGGGCGCCCCGCCCGCTACAATGCCCCGCTGCGCCGCCCCGGGCGCATCCTTTCGCAGCGGAGCAAGGCATGAAAGTTCTGGTCATCGGCAACGGCGGTCGCGAACACGCGCTGGCGTGGAAGCTCAAGCAGTCGCCGCGCGTGAGCGAGGTGATCGTCGCCCCCGGCAATGCCGGCACGGCGCGCGAGCGCGGCCTGCGCAACGCGGACGTGGCGGTGACCGACCTGGATGGCCTGCTCAAGCTGGCGCGCGAGGAAAAGATCGAGCTGACCGTGGTCGGCCCCGAAGTGCCGCTGGTGGCCGGCGTGGTCGACAAGTTCCGCGCGGTCGGCCTGCGCATCTTCGGGCCGCGCGCGATCGCCGCGCAGCTGGAAGGCTCCAAGGCCTTCGCCAAGGATTTCCTGCTACGCCACAACATTCCCACCGCGCGCTACGCGGTGTTCACCCAGCTCGAACCGGCCCTGGCCTATGTGCGCAAGCACGGCGCGCCGATCGTGATCAAGGCCGACGGCCTGGCCGCCGGCAAGGGCGTGGTGGTGGCGCTGACCCTGTCCGACGCGGAGCTGGCGCTGCACGACATGCTCGGCGCGCACAGCTTCGGCGATGCCTCCTCGCGCGTGGTGATCGAGGAATTCCTCGACGGCGAGGAAGCCAGCTATATCGTGATGAGCGACGGCAGCCACGCCCTGCCGATGGCCAGCAGCCAGGACCACAAGCGCCGCGACGAAGGCGACCTCGGCCCCAATACCGGCGGCATGGGCGCGTACTCGCCGGCGCCGGTGGTGACGCCGGAAGTGGAGCGCCGCATCCTCAAGGAAGTGATCGAGCCGACCCTGCACGGCATGGCCGCCGAGGGCGCGCCCTTCATCGGTTTTCTCTACGCCGGCCTGATGATCGACAAGAGCGGCGCGCCGAAGGTGATCGAATTCAATGTGCGCTTCGGCGATCCGGAGACGCAGCCGATCATGCTGCGGCTGAAGTCCGACCTGGTCGAACTGATCGAAGCGGCGCTCGACGGCGAACTGCGCCACACCACCGCGCACTGGGATGCGCGCCCGTCGATCGGCGTGGTGATGGCGGCCGGCGGCTATCCGGGCAAGGTGCGCAGCGGCGATGTCATCAGCGGCTTGGATACGGCGTTCGGCGCTGACGTCAAAGTCTTCCACGCCGGCACGAAACTCGATGCGCAGGGCCAGCCGGTGACCGCCGGCGGCCGAGTGCTGACGGTGTGCGCGCTGGGCAAGGACATTGCGGCGGCGCGCGAGCAGGCCTATGCCGCGGCCGCGAAGCTCCATTTCGACGGCGCGTTCTGCCGGCGCGATATCGCGCACCGCGCGCTGCATCGCTGAACGCCTGGGACGTCATCCCGGCGCAGGCCGGGATCCAGCAGCGTCATCGTTGGCATGTCGCGAGAGACTGCATTGCTCGGCGTTCGCGTCTCCGTGCAGGCTGTCGTCACTGGATTCCGGCCTGCGCCGGAATGACGGGCTAAGGGGGCGCGGCGGATCAGGTGAAGTGCAACGGCCGGGTTTCCAGCTAGGCTATGCCGCATCGCTCTGACGCCAAGGACCTGCATGAGCCAGTTCTCCCTGCTGGGCAGCCGCCGTTTCGCGCCCTTTTTCTGGACCCAGGCGCTGGGCGCGTTCAACGACAACGCGTTCCGCAATGCCATGGTGATGCTGGTGGCGTTTCAGATGGGGCTGGACGACCGCACGGTGTCGCTCTACACCAGCCTGGCGCCGGCGCTGTTTATCCTGCCGTATTTCCTGTTTTCGGCGACGGCCGGACAGCTCGCCGAGAAGTACGAGAAGACGCGCATCATCCGCTTCGTCAAGCTGTTCGAGATCGGCGCGATGCTGCTGGCGGCGATCGGTTTCTATACGCACCACATCTCGCTGCTGCTGGTGGTGCTGTTCCTGATGGGCCTGCATTCGACCGTGTTCGGGCCGATCAAGTACGCGATCCTGCCGCAGGCGCTCAAACCGCAGGAACTGGTCGGCGGCAACGGCCTGGTGGAGATGGGCACGCAGCTGGCCATGCTGATCGGCATGATCGCCGGCAATGCGCTGATGCTGATCGCGGGCTTCGGGCCGGTGGCGGCTTCCTCGCTGACCATCCTGGTGGCGTGCATCGGCTATCTGGCTTCAAGGCAGATTCCGCAGGCGCCGGCGACGGCGCCGGACCTGCGTTTCAGCTGGAATCCGTATACCGAAACGGTGAAGGTGCTGAAGCTGACGCGTGCGGATCGCGCGGTGTTCAATGCGGTGCTGGGTATTTCCTGGTTCTGGTTCTTCGGCACGGTGCTGATTTCGCAGTTGCCTAATTACACGCGCTTGAATCTCGGTGGCGATGGTTCGGTCAATACGCTGGTGTTGACCTTGTTCTCGATCGGCACCGGTATCGGCTCGCTGCTGTGCGAACGCATGTCGGGACGCCGCGTGGAAGTGGGCCTGGTGCCGCTGGGTGCGTTCGGCCTGACCGTGTTCGGCGTGGATCTGTACTTCGCGCGTTCGGGGCTGGCGCTGCTGCATGGCCTGGACTGGACCATGTTCCTGCGTTCGCCCGGCAGCTGGCGCATCGCGCTGGATCTCACCCTGGTCGGCATGTTCGCCGGCTTCTACGTGGTGCCGCTGTTCGCCTTCGTGCAGAGCCGCGCGCCGCGGGAGCAGCTGTCGCGCATCATCGCCGGCAACAACATCCTCAATGCGCTGTGGATCTGCGTGGCTTCCGGTTTCGGCCTGGGCCTTAGCGCCGCGGGGCTGACGCCGGCGCAGATCTTTCTGGCCACGGCGCTGCTGAACATCGCGGTGGCGGTGTACATCTTCACCCTGGTGCCCGAGTTCCTGATGCGCTTCATCACCTGGGTGCTGGTGAATACGCTGTACCGCGTGCGGGTCGATGGCACGCAGCACATTCCCGAAGAAGGGCCGGCGCTGCTGGTGTGCAACCACGTCAGCTTCATGGACCCGCTGCTGCTGATGGCGAATCTGCGCCGGCCGGCGCGTTTCGTCATGTACTACAAGATCTTCAATATCCCGCTGCTCAACTTCGTGTTCCGCACGGCGAAGGCGATTCCGATCGCGGGGCAGAAGGAAGATCCCGAGGTGCTGCGCAAGGCCTACGAGGAAGTCGATGCGGCGCTAGCCGACGGCGAGGTGGTGTGCATCTTTCCGGAGGGCGGGCTGACCAAGGATGGCGAGGTGGCGACGTTCCGCCCCGGTGTCACGCACATCCTGCATCAGCGTCCGGTACCGGTGGTGCCGATGGCCTTGCGCGGCTTGTGGGGCAGCGTGTGGAGCCGTCGCGACAGCATGCTGAGGCGCGCGCGCCTGCCGCGGCGCTTCCGCGCGCGAGTGGAACTGGTGGTGGGCGAGCCGGTGGCGCCGGCGGATGTGCAGCTGTCGGCGCTGGAAGAAAAGGTGCGCGTGCTGCGCGGAGACAAGGCCTGAGCTTAAGGCCGGCGGCTCAGTGCAGCCAGCCGGCCATCACGATCAGCGCCACCACGCTGAGCCAGCCCAGCAGCGCGCGCACCAGCGCGCTGCGCAGGCGGCGCAGTTCGCCGAGCACGTCGGTGCGTTCTTCGGCATAGCCGTCGCCGGCTTCGATATCCACTTCGATATCGGCGCGCGCGGCGGCGCCGAGAAAACCGGGGCCTTCGCGCAGCCAGCTGCCGGGAATCGCCTGCTGGTGCCATTGGCGCCAGGCGCCGATCACCGCGTCCCAATGGCCGACCAGGGCCAGGGTGAACACCATCAGCTGCGCGGGAATCCAGTCCAGGCCGTACGCGATGCGGCGCGCCAGCGCCTGCGCATCGCTGTCCAGGCGCAGCGTGGTATCGCTGCGCAGGGTCTGCGCCAATCGATACAGCAGCGCGCCGGCCGGCCCCAGCACGAAGAACCAGAACAGCACGCCGAAGCGGCGGCGCAGCGCGGCATAGGCGACGGCTTCGCCGACGGCGAGCGCATTCCAGGCGACCGGCTCGCCGTCGTCCGACAGCGCCTGCACCGCAGCCTGGCGGCTGAGACCGTCAGAGGCCTTGAGGATCGCTTCCAGATCGGCCTCGTAAGCATGCGGGCCGAAGCAGTACAGCAGCACCGCCAGCGAGAACACCAGCAGCACCAGGTCGCGCATCGGCAGCAGGCCGATCAGCCAGATCGCCAGCAGGCACAGCACCACCGGCACGGCCAGCGCGATCAGCGTGCGGCCCGCGCCGCTGGCGTCGCCGAGCTGGGCCACCCAGCGCCGGAAGCCGCCGTCGCCGCGCCAATGCGCAAGCGCGGGCTGCATATGCAGCAAGCCTAGGGCGATAAGAGCGGTGAGCAGGCTGACGGCCATCGTGCGGGACTCCCTTGCGTTGGCCGCATTGTAGCGAGGAGCGTGCGACAGCCGCGCGCCGGGCGGGCCGGTCTTTCTTTATACGTCGTTCGTCGTGCGCGCTCTCAGCGCGCGGGCGTGGCCTGCCGTGCGCGGGCCTGTTCGGTGAGCGCGTCGAGGTCGAGTCCGGCGCGCCGCTGCAGCCAGTCGGCGAGCAGGTGATACGACACCGACAAGCGCGGCGAGGGCAGGAAGCTGCCGTCGTTCAAGCCGTCGACGATCTGGCGCGGGGTGAACCAGCGCGCGTCTTCCAGTTCGTCGTCGCGCAGGCGGATCGCCGGCGACAGCGCCTTGGCCATGAAGCCGACCATCAGCGAGGCCGGCAGCGGCCATGGCTGCGAAGAGTGGTAATAGACCTCGCCGACCAGCACGCCGGATTCCTCGGCGACTTCGCGGCGCACCGCATCTTCCAGCGCCTCGCCCGGTTCGACGAAACCGGCCAGGGTGGAATAGCGGCCCGGCGGCCAGCCGGCCTGGCGGCCGAGCAGGCAGGCGCCTTCGTGTTCGACCAGCACGATGATCGCCGCGTCCGTGCGCGGGAAATGCAGGCGGCCGCAGTCGGCATTAGTGCATTGCGCGCGATGGCCGGAAGCGACCAGCACCAGCGCCGAGCCGCAGCGCGCGCAGAAGCGCGTCTCGCGCTGCCAGTGCGCCAGGCCCTTGGCGTAGGCGAACAGGCCGGCTTCGTCGGCGGGCAGGCGCAGGCCGGCGTCGCGCAGATTGGCGCGGCGGGCATCGAGCGGGGTTTCCAGCGCGGCGGCGCGCTCCGCGTCGTCCAGCGCCAGCAGGAAATGCGGACGGCCGTCGGCGAAGCCGAGCAGGCTGGCGTCGATGGTGCCGAGCAGGCTTTCGCGTTCGGCGGCCGTCAGCCAGCGCAGCGTTTCGCTGTCCTTGCGCAGATAGGTGTCGCCCAGGCTGTCCAGCAGCAGATAGCGCGCTTCAGGCGAGGCGCCCTGTTCGGCGACCCAGGCCAGCTCTTCGCGCCGTTCGGCGAGGCGATCCAGGATCAGGCTGAGGCCGGCGAAGGTGTTGGGCCGTGGCAGGGTCTTTCTGTCCATGCCAGGTGGCCTTTAGGCGGAGAAGGAGGAACCGCAGCCGCAGGTGGTCTTGGCGTTGGGATTGCGGATCACGAACTGCGAGCCGCTGAGGCTTTCCGCGTAGTCGATCTCGGCGCCGGTGAGATATTGCAGCGAGAGCGGGTCGACCAGCAGGGTCACGCCCTCGCGTTCCAGCGCGAAGTCGTCCTCGGCCTCGGCTTCATCGAAGGTGAAGCCGTACTGGAAGCCCGAACAGCCGCCGCCGCTGATGTAGACGCGCAGTTTCAGCGCCGGATTGCCTTCTTCCTGGATCAGCTCGCGCACCTTGTGCGCGGCGGCCTCGGTGAATACCAGCGGCGCGCCGGCGCTGCGGTAGTCGGGAACGGTAGGGAAGGGAACGACGGTATCCATCGCAATCACATGGGGCTGCAGCGGGCGATGCGCAAGGATACCGCGTTTCGGGCCTGGCTCAGGCGGGAACCGGCTCGCCGAGGTCTTCCGGCGCGGGCAGCTCGCGCGGGGAGTCGCCGGTGCGGTGCGACATGCGGCCGTTGACCTGGGCGCCGGCGGCCATTTCCAGCGTCTTGTAGTGCACGTCGCCGTGGATGCGGGCCTGCGGCGCCAGTTCCAGGCGTTCCTCGATATGGATGTCGCCCTGCACGTGGCCATTGATGATGGCGTGCGGCACGCGGATATCGCCCTGGACCTGGCCGGATTCGCTCAGGGTGAACACGGCATCGGGACCCTCGCCCAGCACGGCGCCTTCGATGCGGCCGTCCAGGTGCAGCGCGCCGCTGAAGCGCAGGTCGCCCTGGATCACCGTGCCGCGGGCGATCAGGCTGGTGTCGTGGGAGGTGCTGCTGCTGGTGCGCTCGGTGCGCTGCTTACGGTTGAGCATGGGAGTCCCCTGGCTTGGTGAGAGTGCCGCCGACGGCATCGGTCCAGGCGACGGTGCGGTTGACCGCATCGTCGCCCGCGGGCTGCGCGCTGACGTACACGCGATTGGGGCGGAAATCCGCCGGCAGCACGATGGTGGCGTGCAGTTCCTGGAAATACTTGAGGCGAAACGGCAGGCCGTCCTTCTGCGCGGTGTCGCCCAGCGCGGGCCAGTCCAGCTTCACTACCTTGTCGCCGCGCAGGCCTTCGACGCTGACCGTGGCGGTGCCGCTGGTGTCTTCGCCGCGCTTGGCGTTCTGGGTCAGCGAGACGGTGAGGTTCCAGCCCTTGGTGCCTTCGATCGCCTGGGCCCGCACGTTCTGGATGCGCAGGCCGCCGCGCTGGGCGTCGCCGCCGACCAGGCGGGCGTAGAAGTCGAGGTCGGCGCGCAGGCCGCTGATTTCCTCTTCGCGCTCGGCCAGCGTGGTGCGCAGCGAGCGGTTGGCGATGTCGTTGACCTGGGCGGCGCGCAGCTGGTTGGTGACCTGCTGCTTGAGGTCGTCGTTCTCGGTGCTGAGCGACTGGATCTGGCGGTGCTCGCTGGCGGCCGGCGTGCCGTGCCCGACCAGCAGGCCGGTGACCAGGGCGACCAGCAGGATGCTGGCGAACCACGCCACGCCCAGCCAGATCCAGCGGCGGCGCTGGCCGGCCATGTCGTGCGGTCGCACGACGAAGCGCGGTGGTGGACGTGAAGCCATGCGGGCCATCCCGGGAAAAAACACGGTATAGCCGCGGCGTGACAAGAGCGTCAAGGAACGACCGCACGCTTCGGCGGCCGTTCCCGGCATTTCACGATAATTCCTGGACGTTTATGTCCGGATCGTGACGAATCAGCTGGACATCTTGCTCTGCAGATAGCGCTCGGCGCCGATGTCCTTGACCAGGCCGAACTGGGTTTCCAGCCAGTCGATGTGCTCTTCCTCGTCGTGCAGGATGCCCTTGAACATGTCGCGGCTGACGTAGTCGGCGATGCCTTCGCTGTAGGCGATCGCTTCGCGCAGATCCTTCACCGCGGCCATTTCCAGGTCCAGGTCGCCCTGCAGGGCTTCGAGCACGTTCTCGCCGATGCGCAGCTTGCCCAGGTGCTGCAGGTTGGGCAGGCCTTCGAGGAACAGGATGCGTTCGATCAGGTGATCGGCGTGCTTCATTTCCTCGATCGATTCCTTGTACTCGTGCGAGGCGAGCTCGCCGTAGCCCCAGTCCTTGAACATGCGGTAATGCAGGAAGTACTGGTTGATCGCGGTGAGCTCGTTGTAGAGCACCTTGTTGAGGAACTCGATGACCTTGGTGTCGCCCTTCATGGTGTTGTCTCCTGATCGCTGCAGCTGGCGACTATACGGATCCGGGCCGGGCCATGATGGAACGCAAATAGGAATGCTTCGCTCACACGAAAGCGCCCGCGGCGAACCGCGGGCGCAAACATAACCGTGGGGACGGTATTAGGCGGTGATGATGGGCAGCTGGAGCAGCACGTGCTCCACCGCCTTGTCGAGCGTGGCGCGCGCTTCCTGCTCGCAGCAGCCACAGCAGTCCGAGCAGCCGGTGCGGGCCTGCAGCTCGGCAAACGAGTGCACGCCATCGGCCGCGGCGCGGCGGATGTCGTGGTCGGTGACGGCGTTGCACATGCAGATGTACATGCGGCGTATGGGAACGCAAATGCGAATGATTGTCAACTGATGTGCCCGGACGGCCGGAACCGCTATTCAGGCCGCCTGGCAGCCCGGACCGCCGCCCGGCCGCTCGGCCTCGTCCTGCCGCGGCAGATTGCCGAGCTGGATGCTCAGCAGGGTCTCGACCATGGGGGCGAACTGGCGCAGCGCCCGCTCGTAGACCTGGCGCTTGAAGTTGACGACATGGTTGGCCGGGTACCAGAAATCCACCCAGCGCCAGTGGTCGAACTCCGGCTTCTCACAGCCGTCGAGACAGAACGCCTCTTCGCTGCCGACCAGACGCAGCAGGAACCACACCTGCTTCTGCCCGATGCACATCGGCCGCTGGTGGTGGCGGATATAGCGGTTGGGCAGCTTGTAGCGCAGCCAGCCGCGGGTGGCGCCGATCACTTCGACGTCGGCCGGATTCAGGCCGGTTTCCTCGGCCAGCTCGCGGTACATGGCTTCCAGCGGCGTCTCGTCGCTGCGCATGCCGCCCTGGGGGAACTGCCAGCCATCACGATTGACGCGGCGCGCCCAGAACAGGCGGCCGTCTGGACTCAGCAGCACGATGCCCACATTCGGACGATAGCCATCGACGTCGATCATGTCTTCTCCTAGGGCAGGCGCTGCCATAAAGCCGGCAACACCTTGTTCCCGCGACCGATTCAACCACAGCCCCGGAAGCAGCGGCAAGCCGAGCCTGAACTGGAGACTTGAACCTGTGGCTAAGCCCGACTAAACTTCCGCGCCCTCGCCCTGGTGCTTCCGCGCCCGCCTGGCGAAAGACCTTACCGTGGCTAGGTAGCTCAGATGGTTAGAGCGCGGCACTCATAATGCTGAGGTCGGCGGTTCGATCCCGCCTCTAGCCACCATTTATTCCCTTCGCCGACAGCGGCGAACGGTCAGGAAACCGCGCCAGGCGCGGTTTTTTTGTGCCCGCGATTCCTTAGGCGCCACGCCCATCGGGATATCCCTAGCTAGGGTTCGACCTAGCTAGGCGCCCGCGGGCGCCCGCGGATACTTCGCGTACGGCCCGGAGGCGGTCTGCACGGGGCGAGGCCATCAGGCGCATACGCGCCGGCAGGGCCATCCAATCCCTTACCCCATCGATGCAGAGGAATCGCCATGTCGCACGGAATCAGTCTCGACTCGATCAATAACCTCGTCTTGAACGCGACCTCCGCCTCTCTCAGCGGTGGCTCTTCCATGGTGCTGAACTCCGCCGTGCGCCAGATCGCCAAGGAAGCGTTCGCCAACACGATCACCCAGCAGTTCGGCCCCGCCACCGGCACCTACGCCAGCGATGCCTTCAATGCCTCGTTCACCGGCGGCGACACCGCCTCGCTCAGCGGCTGGAACGACAGCGCGCTGCCGCAGGCCGCCAACGACGTGATCAACGCCGCCAACCACCAGGGTCCGAACGGCGCCTACACCGGCGACGCCGACCGCTTCCGCAGCGACCTGCAGGATGCGATGAGCAAGGACATCCAGGACGTCATCAATAACGAATCGCTGATGCGCACGCTGAAGGGCGGTTCCGACAAGGATTCCGACGGCCTCGGCGAAAGCTGGCTGGTGGCGATCGCCAAGGCGATGGGCAAGATGCTGGGCCAGCAGGCGCAGCACCTGGTCGACCTGACCAACCAGATGTCGCAGCACACCGGCAAGGACGACGCGCAGGTGTTCCAGCAGCTCAATGCCGAGTTCTCCGCGCAGTCGCAGATGTTCGGCATCCTGTCCAACTCCTTCAGCAACTCGATCAAGACCATCGGCGACGGCCTGACCACGCTGGCGCGCAAGAACTGAGTCTTCGGCAACACCGGTCGTTCACGCGCGGGGGCTACCATGCCCCCGCGCTGTTTTTTGTGGGAGCCATGCCATGAAAAGTCCATCGATCGTGCTTGCGCTGCTGCTTTTCGCAGGTACGGCGCACGCGCAATACGACGCCGGCGCCACGGTGGGCATGGGCCAGGGCATGGTGCTCAATAATGCGGTGATCGGCTCCAATGTGATGGGCGACGTGATCCTGCAAAAGGGTCGCGACAGCACGCATCGGCAGCCGGCGCCAAGCGCAGCCAACCTCGCGGCATTGCAGTTCCATGCTTCCTCCGATGTCAGCCAGAACGTGCTCGAGCGCATCGCCCGCCAGTTCGGCGGCCGCCAGCCCGACACCTATCGCCAGGCGCTGGTGCGCGAAGGCGTGCTGGCGAAATTCGATGCCTTGCTGCAGCGCTACGGCTACAGCAACCGCGATGTGGCAGATGCATTCACCGCGTATCTGGTGCTGTCGTGGGAAGTGGTGAACAACAGCGAGGCCAGGTCCGACCGCGCCGGCGTCGACGCCATCCGCCGCAACATGCAGCAGGCGCTGGCGCGCAATCCGCGCTTCACCGCGATGCCCGACGCGCAGAAGCAGGAAATGGCCGAGACCTTCGGCTATCTCGCCATGATCGCCACCGCCACGCGCAGCGAGCTGCAGCGCAAGGGCGACCCGATGGGCATGGCCAGACTGCAGGACGGCGTGAACGGCATGGCGCAGAAGATGGGCGTGAATCTGCGCACGATCAAAATGACGCCGCAGGGTTTCGTCGCCTTGTGATGCGCATGCCTGGGGAAATCCCCAGCTAGCCAGCACCACCGCCGCGCGTCAGAGTCGCGAAAGTTTCGACGGGGACGCGGCGATGAGCGACACGGCGCAACGGCAAGTCACGTTACGGCCCGCGCCGCCGGCTGCGATGGGCGTGGAAGTCGCGCGCAGCCGCCGTATCCGCCTGCGCGAGCTCGGCTACGGCGATATTCCCTGGCTCAGCCATCTCTACGCGCAACCGCACGTACAGCATCTGCTGCTGGACGACAGCCCCACGCGCTTCTTCGAAGTGGCCGCCCTGGTGGCCTGGGTCAGGCAGATCTACGACAAGCATCGCGGCCTGGGCATCTGGCGCGCGGATTCCATCGAAGGCGATTTCCTCGGCACCTTCTCATTGATGCCGGTGGCAGCCACCGGCGAAGTGGAGATCGGCGCGCGCCTGGCCACTGAAGCATGGGGCCGCTGGTATGCGATCGAAGGCGGCCGCCTGCTGTGCCGGCATGCCTTCGCGACGCTCGGCCTGCCCGCGCTGGCGGGCTATTTCCATCCCGATAACGATGCGGTCGCGCATCTGCTCGCGCGGCTCGGTTTTCAATCGACCGGACGCTGCAGCTACGCCGGCAAGCCAGCCTGCCGTTTCGAATTGCGCGCTGCCGATTGGGGCGCTGCTGAAGCGAACTGAGCGCCCGCTCAGAGCCGATGCACGATCCAGCCCGGCGGCACCGGCGTGGTCGGCGTATCGCCGCGCAGGGCCGCGCGCACCACTTCGTCAGGTGTGCTTTCCGGCTTGCGCCAGCGCTGCGCCATGCGGCTGAGGATGTCGCGCGTATCGCGCGTGTAGGTGCCTTCCAGTTCGCCGCCGGCGTCGGAGCCGAGCTTGCCGGCATACAGTTCGCGCAGTTCCGGATTCAGGTCGAACAGCGCGAGCAGCTTGCGCACCGCATCGGCGTACAGCGTTTCTTCCAGCATCGGCCGCTGGGTCTGCTGGCAATGCCATACGGTGAGATATTCGATCGGGCCGAGCAGGCGTCGGCGCGTATGCGAGCCCGCACCCGCGCCGTCGGAGCTGCCCCAGGCGCTCAACGGACCGCTGGGCAGATCCATGCGCCGCGCCGCGGCAGCGAGCAGATCGGCGACCAGCTGCTTCGCGGCCGCGTCCTCGCTCTCCGCCACGATCAGCAGGATCTTGAGGAACACCGGATACGCCTCGTCGCCGAGCTGGCGCACCATGCGCTTGGCCAGCGCCAGGCGCATCTCCACCGAGGGTTCATGCTGAAGCGCGCCGATCAGCCGCCGCGTGGTTTCCAGCAGCGGTGCGGCCAAGGGTTGCAGCTGGGCGCTCATCGGCGCTCGTGTCTAACCGAGCGGGGCCAGGATATGGCTGACGAGCTGATCGAGCTGCGCGCCGCCGCCCGGCAGCGCCGCGGCGCTGCCCAGCAGGCGCTCCGCCGCGCTGGTGCCGGCCCATACGTCCAGGCCCAGCAGCTGGTTGCCGTGGCTGGCCGGCAGGCGTTGCGCCAGGGCCTGACCCGCCAGCGCATGCAGGCCGCCGACCTCGAGGGACGGCGCAAGCTGACGCGACTGGAGTTCAGTAAGGCTCATGGCACCTGACACGCTTTCGAAGGGTCGGGAATCGATGCTTGCCATCAGTCTAGGTCTCGCATAGGTGCCGGATCAGCTGGGGTAATCCCTAGGTGGCCGGCGGCGTTGAGCCTGTCCACACTGGCGCCCTGGTCACGGTGAAAGCCCAACGCTGGGGCGTAGCATCGGTTGACCGTAACGCGCGCGAGCTTACTCATGGCCGGGCAGAACAAGGACAGCGGTGACCGCACCGAAAAACCGACACCGAAACGCCTGCGCGATGCGCGCAAGGACGGCGATGTCCACAAGAGCCGCGAGCTGACCAGCACCGTCCTGGTGCTCGCCTGGCTGCTGATGGTGATGATGGGCATGCCGTTGATCCGCGCTCGTCTCACCGGATTGTTCGATACCACCCTGCTCGGCCTCAATCAGCCATTTGGCCAGGCGCTGCACACGGTGGGGGTGGCCACGCTGGAAGCCTTCCTGTGGCTCACCCTGCCTTTCCTGCTCGGCGCGGTGGCGGTGGGCGTGATGGTGGAATTCCTGCAGGTGGGGCCGGTGTTCGCGCCCAAGAAGCTGAAACCCGACGCCAGCCGGCTCAATCCCGCCGAAGGCATCAAGCGGCTGTTCTCGCAGGAGAACCTGGTCGAGGTGATCAAGGCCATCGCCAAGAGCGGCCTGCTGATCGGCCTGTTCGCCTGGGTGCTGTTCGCCCTGATCGGCCAGTTCGCGCAATTGCCGCAGGCGCCGCCGGAGATGCTGGGCGAGGCGCATTGGGTGGCGGTGAAGCGCCTGGCGGCGGGCGTGATCTTCGTGTTCTTCTTCGTCTCGGTGCTGGATGCGTTCTACCAGCGCTACGCCTTCACCAAGAAAATGAAGATGAGCCGCCGCGACATCCGGCAGGAGCTCAAGGACAACGAAGGCGACCCGATGGTCAAAGGCCGCCGCCGCCAGCTGCATCAGGAATGGGCCCAGCAGAACACCCTGGCCGGCGTGCGCAGTGCCAGCGTGGTGGTGACCAATCCCACCCATCTGGCCATCGCCATCCGCTACCAGCAGGGCGAGGATGATCTGCCGGTGATCGTGGCCAAGGGCGAGGACCACGAGGCCGCGCTGATCCGCCAGGCCGCCGAGGAAGCCGGCGTGCCGATCATGCGCAACGTGACGCTGGCGCGCGGCCTGTACGAGAAAGTGGAAGTGGACGAATACCTGCCGGCCGATTTCTTCGAAGCCGTGGCCGAGCTGCTGCGCTGGGCCGAATCGATCCGCGATTCGCGCGACGGCAAGTGATCAGAGAATCGACTGCAGCATCTTGAGCAGCCCGCGGTTCTCATAGAGCTTGCGCATCACCACTTCGACCATCGCGCCCAGCGCCAGCAGCAAGACCCAGGTCGACATCCACGCCTTGATCGGCATGGCCAGCGCGAACACGTTCAACTGCTGCGCATAGCGGTTGACCAGGCCCAGCGCGATATCCACCAGCGACATCACCACCAGCGCCGGCGCCGACAGCACCAGCACCGCGGTCATCAGGTAATTGAACTGGCCGACAAAGAACTCCATGCCGCCGGCCTTCAGCGGCGGCAGCATGCTGGCCACCGGCCATAGCGCATAGCTGGACATCAGCAGATCCAGAAACACCGTGAACGCGCCGCTGGTCATGAACAGCCATGCCGCGAGCTGCATCAGGAACACGCTGGTCAGCGTGCTCTGCTGGCCGGCGATCGGGTCCATGTCCATCGACATCGACGAGCCGGCCTTGGTGTCGATCACCGCGCCGGCCGCGCCCAGCGCCCAGAACACCATGCCGAAGCAGAAGCCGATCAGCAGGCCGATAAACACTTCCTTGCCCAGCACGCCGATCCAGTTCGTGCCGGTCATCACCGTCATGCCCGGGCTGGCCGCGGCGGCCAGCGGATAGGCCAGGATCGCCAGGCTGACGTAGAAGCTGTTGCGCACCAGCGACGGCACCGTCTCCGCGGTCATCAGCGGCAGCACCAGGAAGGCCGCGACGATGCGCGGCAGGGTCAGCGCCACACCGGTGAGCTGGTCGCCCAGGTATTGAACGGAAAACGCATCCCCTGTCATCACGCGCTCAATGCAGCATGCCGGGGAAGCCGCTGAACAAGCGGTCGGCGAATTTGAACAGCGTGCCGCCCAGCATCGCCGCGGTGCCGAGCAGGGCGACTACCACCACTACGAATTTCACCGCGTAGGGAAAAGTCTGTTCCTGGATCTGCGTGGCCGCCTGCAGAAACGCCACCAGCAGGCCGGCGATGGCCGCGGCGAGGATCGGCGGCGCGGACAGCACCAGCACCAGCCACAAGGCTTCGCGGGCAAGTTGGATTTCCTGGTCGTACATGCCGCCGCCTCCTATTGATAGGTCATGACCAGGCCGTGGATCAGCTTGGCCCAGCCGCTGAGCAGCACGAACAGCAATAACTTGAACGGCAGCGACACCATGGTCGGCGACAGCATCATCATGCCCATCGCCAACAGGATGTTGGACACCACCAGGTCGATCACCAGGAACGGCAAAAAGATCAGAAAGCCGATCTGGAACGCCTGGGTCAGCTCGCTCACGGTGAACGCCGGCACGATCACCAGGTAATCCTCGTTGCTGATATCGGCCTGGCGATCCGGCGGCAGCAGGCGCTTGGCGCTGGCCAGGAAGAAGCCGCGCTCGTTCTCGTTGCTGTGCTTGATCAGGAATCGCCGCAGCGGCTCCTTGCCGGACTGCACCAGCTGGCCGAGCTTTTCCATGGTCATCGGCCCCGGCGCCTGCGTGCTCATCTGCGTCTGCACGTCGCGGTAGCTGTCCGACATCACCGGGTTCATCACATAGATCGACAGGATGATGGCCAGCCCGTTGATCACCACGTTCGGCGGCACCTGCTGCAGGCCCAGCGCGTTGCGCAGCAGGCTCAGCACCACCACGATCTTGGTGAACGAGGTGACCATCACCGCGACGAACGGCGCCATCGCCAGCGCCACCACCATGGTGATGACCAGTGCGGGCGAGAAGTTGTTGAAATCCATGCATCAGTCCTTGTGTGCGATGCGTACGCCCAGCCACTCGCCCAGCCGCACCACCGTGCCTTCGCCATAGCGCCGGCCGCCGAGCATGATGCCGACGGTGGCGCCGACCAGCGCGCCATCCACCTGCAGCACGCTGCCGGCGCGCAGGGCGCCGAGATCGTCCAGGCTCATGCTCAGGCGCGTCAGCAGGAACAGCGGTCGTGCAGCGTCGTTGCCCGCGGCCAGCAAGGGGCGCGGCGAGATCTGCCATTCGCCCTGGCGCCGCTGCACCGGCCAGCCTTCCGGCAGGCCGAACACATGGCGCGCGCTTTCGTCGTCGGGCTGCAGCCGCGCTTCGCAATCCGCTTCCTGGCCGACGATCAGCACGTCGCCCGGCAGCAGCGCGGCGACCGCGGCGGCATCGAGCGCATGCCCGGGCACTACCAGCCGCAGCGACAGCGATGCGGCGTCGCCGAGCAGGGCCGGCCAGGTCGGGTCGACGCGCCATTCGGGCCGCTTGGCCAGCTCGCGCAAGTCGGTTTCGGCCAGACCGATCCAGCCGCTGACCGTGCCGCCGTCGTGTTCCTGCCACAGCACGCCGAGCCAGAGCTTGTCGCGCTCGCCGCCGATCGGCAGGAAGGCGGCAGGCAGCGCCTCCTGGCCGAGCAAGGCGCCCAGCGCGGTCACCAGCGCTTCGTGCGACAGCGACCATGCCAGCAACCGCGCCTCGCCCTCGTAGTCCTGCCAGCGCGCATCGCCGAGCGGGCTGTCGCCGCGTTCCTGTTCCAGCGCCAGCCAGCACGAGCCACAGGCATGATCCAGCCGCACGCACGGCAACCCGGCGGCATGGCGCTGGCCGCGTCCCGCATGCAGCGTGAGCACGCCGGCGGCGTCCACACAGGCCAGCACATTGCCGCGCGACAGCAGCGCGCGGGCGGCGGCGAGCAGGCTCTCGCCTGGCGGAGGAGTGGCCGGTACGGCCTCGATGGCGGCCATGCTCAAGCCTGGCCCAGCACGGCGCGCGTCAGCTCGACCACGTTATGCGCGCCCAGCTTGGCCATCAGGTTCGCGCGGTGCAGTTCGACGGTCTTGGGGCTGATCTTCAAGTCGTCGGCGATCACCTTGTTGAGCTTGCCGCTCATGATGCCGTCCAGCACCTGGCGCTCGCGGCGGGTGAGGTTGGCCAGCGCGCCGGACGCGGCCTGCGGCGCATGCGCCGACAGCGCCGACTGGATCGCCTCGATCAGCAGCGGCGCGTCGAACGGCTTCTCGATGAAATTGGCCGCACCGTGGCGCATCGCATCCACCGCCAGCGGCACGTCGCCGTGGCCGGTGACGAAGATCACCGGCAAGGCCAGGCCGCGATGGGCCAGTTCGCTCTGCAGTTCCAGCCCGCTCATGCCGGGCATGCGGATGTCGCTGACCACGCAGCTGCGCGCCGGCGGCGGCGTGCGGGTCAGTTCCTTCAGCAAGGCCTCGGCACTGGGAAACGCCTGCACCTCGAAACCGGTCTGCTCCAGGATCCACACGCAGGAATCGCGGAACTCCTGGTGATCGTCGACCAGATAGATGTGGGTGCCGTGCTGGGCGGAGGTCATGCAGCGCTTCCTCGTGGCACGGTGAACGCCATGGCGCAGCCGCCGCGTCCGTCCGGGTTCGGCTCGGCGAACAGGCGACCTTCGTGGTACTCGACGATGGAGCGGCAGATCGCCAGGCCGATGCCCAGGCCGTCGGGCTTGGTGGTGTACAGCGGCGTGAACAGGCGTTGCATATCGGCGGCGCCGAGGCCGCAGCCCTGGTCGACCACGCGGATCTCCACCATGTCGTCGTAATCCACCCGCGCGGTGACGCGGATGCCGCGCCGCGCCGGCGGCGTTTCGCGCATCGCCTCGATCGCGTTCTTGATCAGGTTGAGCAGCACCTGCTCGATCATCACGCGGTCGGCGAAGATCGGCGGCAGGTCCGCCGGCAGCGCGTCGACGATGGCGACCTGGAACTGCTCGGCCTCCAGCCGCAGCAGCTCGATCACGCCGTGCACCAGCGCATGCGCATCCAGGTTCTGCCGATGCGGCTCGCGGCTGCGCACGAATTCGCGGATGCTGCCGATGATCTGCGCCGCGCGCTCGGCCTGGCGCTTGGCCAGGCGGATGCCTTGCAGCAGGTGTGCCGATTGTAGATGGGCTGATTCCGGCGCCGCGCCGGCGATCTGCTCGCAGCCGCTCAGATAGTTCACCGCGGCGGCCAGCGGCTGGTTCAGCTCGTGCGCCAGGGTGGTGGCCATCTCGCCCACGCTCATCATGCGCGAGGTGGACAGCAGCTGTTCGTGCTGCGCCTGGTGGCGGCGCAGCAGGTCGATGCACTCGCTGATATTGGTGATGAACAAGGCCTCGGCCGAGGTGCCGGCCAGCGGCTGGCCGTCCTCGATGCGATACCAGCGCCGCGTCTGCGCCGCGTAGTAGATCGGCTTGCCGCCCTGGCCGCCGGTGCGCTCGAACGCGGCGTCGAAAGCCTCGCGCGCTGATGCCATCTCGAGCTGGGGGAACTCGCTGCGGAAGGCGTCGTTGCGCGCCAGGGCCGCGCCGCTGCCTCGATCGAACACGATGCAGGGCCACGGTACCGCGTCGATCCACGCATATCCCTGTGCTGCGTCGGCGGCTGCGTTCCGTGCGGGCGTCGGCTTGCGGTGAATCCGAGTCACAGGCATCGTGACGATCCTTGATCGATCAGGTGTGTCGCGCTATTCGTCCCCCTGACGAATGACACAGTTGGCCAAGTCAATTTGTTTTTTTGGAATGGGAATAATGCCATGAAGAGATTACTTAGCAACGTCATGGCCGGATTAACTTGGCCGACCGTCGCATTTGCAACCGATTCACCGGAAGGCGGCAGCCTGTGGATGGGCCTTTTATTGCCGCTTATCGCGGTGTGCGCCGCCTTGCTGGCATGGCTGTGGTGGCTGCGCAAGGGCCAAGCGTTACGTGGCCCCGGCGGCCCGCTCAAAGTGGTTCAGGCCGTTGCCGTAGGCGCGCGCGAGCGTGTGGTGGTGGTGGATGCGGCCGAGCGCCGCCTGGTGCTTGGCGTCACTGCACAGCGCGTGGAACTGATCGCTGAATTACGGCGTGATGACAGTGCGAAATAGCGTGATCAAAATCACGCAAATCATGTGATTCGGAAACAACTTTCGATTATTGAACAACGTGAATTTCATTTTCACGAAGGTGAATCCATAAACCTAGGGTTTTCCCTAGGTACCGATTTTCAGGGGCGCTGTGTAGGTTGCCACTTCACCGAGCGCCGACAGGGGGCGTAAGGCTGAAGTGGATCGCGCCACGAGGCGCGGCGGCATCGGCAACGGCAATGGGAAAGGGCGTTTCCATTCGCTCAATGGACGAGTGTGTCCGCTTGCCGGAGTGCTGTTGGTGGTCAGCGTCGCGAGGCCAATGAAGTTGCCAGCAAAGCGTGTCGTCACCGACCGCGCCGACGCGGTGCGCCATGGCGCTTGAAGCGATCCTCTCGCGGCTGGCGCCCGGCGCCGGCGGCTCGCGCAGCTATAGCGACCTGGTGCTGGTCGCCGGCGTGGTGGCGATCATCGGTCTGATGATCCTGCCGCTGCCGATGGTGGCGATCGATGCGCTGGTCGCGCTCAACATGCTTATAGGTGTCGGCCTGCTGCTGATCGCCATCTATATCCCGGCGCCCGTGGCCTTCTCCAGCTTTCCCAGCGTGCTGCTGCTGACCACGCTGTTCCGCCTGGCGCTGTCGATCGCCATTACGCGCTCGATCCTGCTCAATGCCGACGGCGGCCACATCATCGACACCTTCGGCAACATGGTGGTGGGCGGCAATCTGATCGTCGGCCTGGTGGTGTTCCTGATCATTACGGTGGTGCAGTTCATCGTGGTGGCCAAGGGCGCCGAGCGCGTCGCCGAAGTGGCGGCCCGCTTCTCGCTGGACGCCATGCCCGGCAAGCAGCTGTCGATCGACTCGGATCTGCGCTCGGGCCTGCTCGAGAAAGACGAGGCGCGCCGACGCCGGCGCCTGCTCGAGGTCGAAAGCCAGCTGCACGGCTCGCTCGACGGCGCCATGAAGTTCGTCAAGGGCGATGCCATCGCCGGCATCGTGATCATCGTGATCAACCTGCTCGGCGGCCTGGGCGTCGGCGTGATGATGCACGGCATGAGCCTGGGCGATGCAGTGCATACGTATAGCGTGCTCACCATCGGCGACGGCCTGGTCGCGCAGATCCCGGCCCTGCTGGCCTCGATCTCCGCCGGCCTGATCGTCACCCGCACCGCGGGCGAAGAGGACGACCGCAACCTCGGCGCGATCATCGCGCGGCAGATCTCCAGCGAGCCGCGGGTGATGATGATCGTCGGCAGCATCGCGCTGGGCATGATGCTGGTGCCGGGTTTCCCCATCGTGGTGTTCCTGCCGCTGGGCCTGATCCTGGTCGGCATCGCCTCCTGGCGCATGCGCGAGCGCGTGGGCTTCCTGCGCCGCCTGTTCAAGGTGCCGGAGAGCCAGGCCGAGCTGCTGCCGCCGGATGTGGCCGACAGCGACGTGCTGCTGCCGTCGGCGCCGCTGATGCTGGAAGTGCATATGTCGGCGCTGCAGGCGCTGGGCAGCAACCAGGTGCGCAACGTGCTGCGCCAGGTGGTGGGCGGCCTGCGCGAAGACTATGGCGTGCCCTTGCCCAAGCCCGCGCTGCGCGCCGGCCTGAACCTGCCCGAGCAGGGCTATGCGCTGTACGCGTATGGCGTACGCATTGCGCACGGCGCGCTGCGCCCCGGCCAGCTGTTTCTGCCCGGCCGCGCCGCGCTGCCGCCCGCGCCTGCCGCGGAAACCGGTGCATTGGCGCCGGAAGGCGTGAACGGTTTTCCCGGCCGCTGGCTGCCGCGCGACGGCGCGCGCCAGGCCAAGGCGCTGGAAGCGCCGCAGGTGCTGCACGAACACATCCGCATGGCGCTGGAGCGGCATCTGTCGCTGTTCGTCGGCATCCAGGAAACCTCCAATCTCTCCAACGGCCTCAGCCGCGACTACCCGGACCTGGTGCGCGAAATGCTGCGCGTGGTGTCGCCGCAGCGCGTGGCCGAAGTGCTCAAGCGCCTGGTCGAGGAGCGCGTGCCGATCCGCCAGCTGCGCGACGTATTCGAGGCGATCACCGACGCGGCCAGCCGCGAGAAGGACATCGTGCTGGTCGCCGAATACGTGCGCATGGCGCTGCGCCGGCATCTCAGCTACCGCTACGCCGACGACAACCACGTATTGCGCGTGCTGGTCGCGCGACCGGAACTGGAAGAACGCCTGCGCCGCTCGGTGCACACCGGCCCGGCCGGTACCCAGCTCGCGGTGGAACCGGATCTGGCCGCGCGCCTGCTGGCGCAGATCGGCGAGCACGCACGCGGCGAGCACGGCAGCTCGATGGTGCTGCTGAGTTCGATGGATGTGCGCCGCCATCTGCGCAAGCTCACCGAGGCGGAGTACGCCGACATCCCGGTGCTTTCTTATCAGGAGCTGGTGCCCGACTTGCGTCTGGTGCCGGTGGGACAACTGGCCGTTTGACGGCCGCGACATTGGACAGGCCAAGGAATCCGTGACGATGGGCGATGACAGGGGCAGGAAGACAGGCATGGGCACCAGGCGGGCGCTGGCCTGCATGGCGTTGCTCTGCCTGATGCTGTACGCCGCGCTGGCGCAGGCGGCGGCGATACCGTTCAAGAAAAGCAGCACGGAGATCCAGACCGACAAGACGCTGCGCGAGATCCTGCCGGACTTCTTCCACGACCAGGGCCTGGAAGTGGTGCTGAGCCCGCAGGTGGCCGCGCGCAACGGTACCCTCAACGGCAGCTTCAAGGGCACCTACGCCCAGGTGTGGCGCCGCATCGCCGACACCAACGGCCTGCTGGCGTACTGGGACGGTTCGGCCGTCTATGTCTATCTCGATTCCGAGCGCGTCACCGACTACACCAGCGTGCCGCTGCCGCTGGAGCAGCAGTTCATCTCGGCCATGGGCAGCGTGAACTGGGCCGATGCGGCCACCGGCAATGTGTGGAAGCTGGAGCCGAGCACCGGCCTGGTCAGCATCACCGGCAGCAAGCGCTTCGCCGAGCAGGTCAAACAGATGTCGCTGACCATCGCGGGCCTGGGCCAGCACGAGACCACGCGCTTCAAGTTCTATCCGCTGAAGTACGCCTGGGCCGCGGACACCACCATGAACCTGGGCAGCCGCCAGGTCACCATACCCGGCGTGGCCAGCGTGCTGCGCGCGCTGGTCAGCGATTCGGCCAGCTACGGCCAGTTCAGCGGCGCCAGCGAGCGCCTTGCTTCGCCGCGCCAGCGTGGCCTGCGTGGGCAGGGCCTGGCCGGCCAGGGGCAACAGCCGCCGCCGCCGCTGGGCAACTACACCGTGCCGCCGCAGCAGGACGACGACGGCCTCACGCCGCCATCGGCGCAGCTGGCGCCGACCGCGCAGCGCAACGGCGTGGAAGCGATCGCCGGCAGCGGCGATACGCGCATCGTCGCCGACAGCTTCCGCAACGCCATCATCGTGCGCGACACGGCCGACCGCCTGCCGATGTACGACGAGCTGATCCGCCAGCTCGACGTGGCGCCGCAGATGGTCGAGATCGAAGCGACCATCATCGACGTCAACAAGACCAAGGCGCGCCAGCTCGGCATCAACTGGTTCTACCGCAACCACCGCACCACGGTGGGCTTCATGAGCGGCAACCAGACGCCGGCCGACGCGCTCTACAACAAGGCGCTGCTGCTGGCCGCGCTGGGCCTGGGCGATACCAGCGGCCTGCCGCCGCTGTTCAACAACGGCTTCCAGATCGGCACCATCCTGGGCAATCCGGCCAAGTTCGTGGCGAACATCAATGCGCTGGAGGACGACGGCATCGCCCACGTGGTCACCCGCCCGCAGGTGATCACCATGAACGACGCCGAGGCGGTGATCCAGAGCAACCAGTCGGTCTACGTGCCGGTGTCAGGCGCCTACAACTCCGACCTGTACAACGTCACCGCCGGCACCACGCTGCGCGTCACCCCGCATCTGGTGATGGAGGACGGCGGACCGCGCATCCGCATGATGGTGCAGATCGAGGACGGCAATATCACCTACTCGGCCAAGGATGCGCAGGACATCTCGTATCCCATCGTCAGCCAGAACGCGGTCAACACGCAGGCGGTGATCCAGGACGGGCAGGGCCTGCTGGTAGGCGGTCTGGTGCAGGACCAGTCGCAGAACAACGAGCACAAGATTCCGCTGCTCGGCGACATCCCGCTGCTGGGCTATCTGTTCAAGACCGTGCAGAAGCAGCGCGCGCATACCGAGCGCCTGTTCCTGATCACGCCGCGCCTGGTCATGCTCAACCATATCAACGGCCAGCAGACGCCCAGCTCGCCGCAGGTGAGCATGGAAAGCCAGGAGCAGCTGGACAAGCAGGAAGCCGACCGCAACGCCTGGTGGAACCACAAGAAGAGCCAGGTCACGCAGCCGGCGCCCGTGCCGGTGGTCGTGCAGCAACCGCCGCCGGCGGCGCCGGCTCCCACTCCCCAGAAGCGTCCGCCGGAGTAATGCCATGAGCGCCTTGCCCGCCACCCGCCAACGCCCCAGCCAGCCGCCCAAGGTGCAGCTGGCCTTGCGCGTGTTCAGCGGGCTGCATGCGGGTGCGGAGATCCGCTTGCCGCCGCGCGGCATCCTGATGATCGGGCAGGCCGACGACTGCGATCTGATCCTCAACGACAGCGGCATCGCCAACCATCACTGCGTGCTCACCGTGGTCGGCGACCAGGTGTTGCTGCGCGCGATGGACGGCGAAGTGGAAACGCATGACGGCCGCATCGCGATCGGCGAGAACGTCAGCCTGGAACATTTCGCGATGGTCGGCCTCGGCGGGGTGCAGTTCGCCGTCGGCCCGCATTGGAGCGAACGTTGGCAGAGCCTGACCGACGCCAGCGATGCGGCGCTGCCGGCGCTTACGGAACGCCAGCTCGCCGGCCGCCGCCGCGGCGTGCTGGCGCTGGCCGGCCTGCTGCTGGCGGTGGCCGCGCTGGTGCTGGCCGGCAGCTGGAAGGTCACCCATCCGGCGGTGACGGTGCGCGCGGCCAGCATGTCCGATCAGCTCGACCGCGTGCGCGCGGTGCTGCACGGCATGTCGCTGCGCCATGTCAGCGCGCTCGCGGGCGAAGGCGGGCACGTGGTGGTGCGCGGGCTGATCGGCAACGCGGCGCAGCTGCCGCAGCTCAAGCGCAAGCTGTCCGAAGCCGGCCTCACCACCGAACTGACCGTGCGCGACTGGCCCGGCGTGGAAAAGCAGGTCAACGACATCTTCGCCATGCACGGCTACACGGTGGAAACCAAGCTGCTCGACCAGGGCGGCGTGGAAGTCGGCGGCCACTTCGGCGATATCGCCAAGGCCGAGAAGGTGAAGAAGGACGTGCTCGGCTCCACCGACATGCAGAACCTCAATGCCGAATCGCTGGGCCTGGCCCTGGCGCTGAAGAACTACGACGAACACGCGCCGGACCCGGTCAAGCCCGATCCCGGCAAGCGCATCCGCCACGTGGTCGGCGGACGCGAACCGTATCTGGTGACGCGCGACGAGTCGCGCTACTACGTGGGCAACAAGCTGCCGCAGGGCGGCGTGTTCCTCGCGGTCAGCGCGGAGGGGACCATCCTGCTGCGCATGCCGGACAACCGCTACATGCAATTGAACAAGGCCGACGACTACCAGACCCCGCAGCCGCTCGACGAAGCGGCCGCGACGGTGCTGCTGCCGCCGGCCGTGCCGGAGTCCGCGGCTTCCGCCGCGCCGCCGGCCACGGAGCCGCCTGTCATTCCGGCCAGACAAGTCGTCGCCATCGGCGCGAAGACCCAGGCCGGCGGCGGGCGTTGAAGCGAGCAGTGCAACCACCAGGAGACAAGCCATGAGCAGCAACAACAGCATCAACGGCAGCGGCAGCCAGTTTCCCAACATCAACACCACCATCGCCGGCGGCAGCGCGGCGGCCGGCCGTTCGGCCAGCGACGAACAGTCCAAGAGCTGGTTCGAAGCCATGGCCAAGGCCTGGGGCAATGCGCTGGACCAGCAGGCGTCCAAGGTCACCGATCTGTCGGCCAAGGTCAGCGAGAACGGCGCGGACCAGCCGTCGGTGATGACCCAGCTGACCGCCGAGAGCCTGAAGATGCAGTTCCTTTCCACCAACGCGGCAACCTCGAACAACGCGGTCGGCCAGGCGCTGGAAACCCTCGGACGCAAGCAGTAATCCGGCCGCGTGCCAGGAGGCATGAGCATGAACGTGGATCCTACCCAGCTGGTCAATGTCAGCCAGTTCGCGCCGACCGAACCGAAGGCGATGACGCCGGCGCACGCCGACGACGTGGCCAAGTTCCGCCAGAGCTTCGCCGACGCCGCGCCGGCCAATGCGGCGCAGACCGAGCAGGTGAAACCGGTGTCGCACGAGATGTCGCCGGAGTTCAAGGCGGTGCTTGGCCAGTTCGATTCGCTCAATGGCCGCGCCAATGAGCTGGGCCGTCTGTCCGAAGCGATGAAGGCGAACGGACGCGATCTGTCGCCCAGCCAGGTGATCGATATGACCTTGAAGTGCCACGAGCTGGTGTTCCAGGCGGAGCTGACCAGCAATGTCGCCAACCGCAGTTCGGAAGGCGTGCAGCAGCTGTTCCGCCAGCAGTCCTGAGGTCAAACCGCGATGGCTAAGCGTTTCACCACCACGCTGTGGCGGCTGGCAGCCCTGATCTTCCTGCTCGGGCTGCTGGCCGGCTGCAGCCGCGACGTGCTGTACACCAAGCTGGACGAGCAGCAGGCCAACGAGGTGGTGGCGGCGCTGATCAATGCCGGTATCGACGCGCAGAAGGAACCCGGCGAGCGCGGCGAAGGCTGGCGCGTGCTGCTGGACCGCCACGATATGCCCGCCGCGGTGGCGGTGCTGCGCGACGCCGGCCTGCCGCACCAGGGCATCGGCAACATCGCGCAGATCTACAAGAAAGACGGCTTCGTCTCCTCGCCGATGGAAGACAAGCAGCGCTTCATCTACGCGCGCGAACAGCAGCTCGGCAATACGCTGCGGCAGTTCGACGGCGTGGTGGATGCGTATGTGTACCTGTCGATTCCCGACAAGAGTCCGATCGAGGACAAGCCGGTCAGCGGCTCGGCCTCGGTGGTGATCATCGCCCGCCCCAATGCCGGCATCGAAAGCCGCGCGCCGGATATCAAGGCGACGGTGATGACGGGCACCGACGGGCTGACCGATCCCAGCCGCGTCACCGTGCAGTTCTTCCAGCGCACGCCGAGCGAGGTGCCAGTGCAGCCGGCGCGTTCGGGCGTGATGCGCGGCGATGTCGCCTCGATGTTGCTGGTGGGCCTGGCCGCATTGGCCGTGCTGCTGGCAGGCCTGCTGCTGTGGCGCAATCGTGGCGCGCTGATGGGCCGTCCGTCGCGCGGCGTGATGCGGCGCGAGGCACCGGGTGAGCGCTGAGCGCGCCATGCGTCGCGCACAGGCGCGGGCCGCGCTGGACGGGCTGCATCCGTCGCGCTGTGCGGCGGTGCCGCCGCCCTTGCTCGAACGCGCCCGGGTCTCCGCACTTGGCCGCCGGCACCTTGCGCGCGCGGCGCTGCGTGCCCAGCCGCAGGTGTTCGCGCCCGACCACGAGCGCTGGGCGGCATGGGCTGAAGAAGAACCCTGGCTGCACTGGCCGCAGCCCGAACTGGATGCTTTCACCCGCGAGCTCGGCGCCATCGCGCTCGGTCCCGCCGTGCGCGTGACGGTGGAGCGCGGCGAGGTGCTGTTCCTGCGCGAGGCGCTGGGGCTCGAGGATTGGCGGCGCGCGCAGAGCGCCGACCCCTGGCGCGGCCCTGCGCCCGAAGCAGTGCGCAATATGGGCCGCGCGCTGATCCAGCGCTGCGAGCGCGACGTCGCCGCGCTGCGCGAAGCCGTGCACGAACGCGGCAAGATCGAATTTCTCGGCCACGCCGGCCGCCGCGACGCGCGGCTGGCCGAACGCCTGGCCCTGGCCTACGCCAGCGCGCCGGCGCTGCCCTGCGTCAAGGAAGCCTGGCTGCCGGCTGCGACCGTGCCGGCACTGCTGGCGCCGCCGCCGGTGGCCGTGATCGCGGAGGAACCGGCCGAATGAACGCCCAGGCCTTGTTCGTCGACCGCGATCGTTTCCAGCTGTATCTGGATGGCGGCGTGATTCCGGCCGCGGCCTGGGCGCCGCTGCAGGAGGCCCAGCGCATGCTGGACGAGGCGAACGCGATCCTGCGCCAGGCACAGGCCGAGGTGGAGCAGATCCGCGCGCAGGCCAAGTTCGAAGGCCTGGTCGAAGGCCGCGAGCGCGGCCTGCGCGATTGCGCCCGCGCGCTGGAGGCGCTGGTGGTGGCGCGCGCCGCCGCCACGGTGGAGCTGCGCCGGCGTTCCAGCGAGATCGCCATCGCGGTGGTGCGGCATATCGCGCCGGCGATCGGCGCCGAGCGCCTGGTCGCTTCGCTGGTGGCCGAGGCCATGCAGAAGCTGGTGTTCGAACCGCATCTGCTGGTGCGCGTGCATCCGGACGTGGCCGAGCAGGCGCGCGCCGAAGTCGCCGCGCTGGGCGCGGCGGCGGCGCCGGATACCGAGATCATCGGCGACCCGGAACTGGACCGCTTCGACTGCATCATCGAATCCGCCGGCGGCATGGTGCGCGCCGGCTTCAACGAACAGCTCGAGCAGGCGCGCGTGATCCTGGCCGCCGCCGAGCACAGCGGCACGGGTGCGCCATGAAAGTGACGCAGCCCGACGCCCCGGTACCCGAGCCCTTCGCCGTTCCCGCCGACGATCCGCTGCTGCGCGCGCTGAGCCGGCGCGACACGCTGCAGCGCGTGGGCCGCGTGGCCGAGGCCTACGGCACCCTGGTGCGCGCCACCGGCGTGCGCGCGGCGATCGGCGAGCTGTGCATGCTGGAACAGCCCGACAACGATTTCAGCCTGCCGGCCGAAGTGGTCGGCGTATCGCAGCACCAGACCTTGCTGACGCCGCTGGGTCCGCTCGAAGGCATCTCCACCGCCACCACCGTGACGGCCACCGGCAAGCAGGCCACCGCGCCGGCCGGCATGAGCCTGCTCGGCCGCGTGATCGATGCGCATGGCGATCCGCTGGATGGCCTGGGTCCGCTGGAACAGGTGGAACGCGTGCCGCTGTATGCGCCGTCGCCGAATCCGCTCAGCCGCCAGACCATCGACCAGGCCATGCCCACCGGCGTGCGCGCGATCGATGCGGCGCTGACCATCGGCCGCGGCCAGCGCACCGGCATCTTCGCCGTCGCCGGCGGCGGCAAGAGCACCTTGCTCGGCATGCTGGCGCGCAATGCGCAGGCCGATGTCAACGTGATCGTGCTGGTCGGCGAACGCGGCCGCGAGGTGGGCGAGTTCCTGCACGACAGCCTGGGCGAGGAAGGGCTCAAGCGCAGCGTGGTGGTGGTCGCCACGTCGGACCGGCCCGCGCTGGAGCGCAGCCGCGTGGCCTGGCTGGGCACGGCGATCGCCGAGTATTTCCGCGACCGCGGCATGAATGTGCTGCTGATGATGGATTCGATCACGCGCTTCGCCCGCGCGTTGCGCGACGTCGGGCTGGCGATGGGCGAGCCGCCGTCGCGGCGCGGCTTTACGCCGTCGGTGTTCTCCGCGTTGCCGCGCCTGTTCGAGCGCGCCGGCACCAATGACAAGGGCGCGATCACCGCGTTCTACACGGTGCTGATGGAGGACGAGGACGGCAGCGATCCGATCGCCGAGGAAGTGCGCTCGATCCTGGACGGCCATATCTATCTGTCGCGCCGCCTCGCGCAGTCAGGGCATTACCCGGCGATCGACGTGCTGGCCAGCGCCAGCCGCCTGATGCCGCGCGTCACCGGCAACGCGCATCAGCGCGCGGCTACGCTGCTGCGGCGCTATGTGGCGAAGTACCGCGACATCGAAATGCTGCTGCAGCTGGGCGAATACAAACCCGGCGGCGATGCCGATGCCGATACGGCGATCGCGCGCATCGACGCCATCAACCAACTGTTGCGCCAGGGCACGCACGAGGCGGCCGACTTCGCCGGCACGCGCACGCGCCTGACAGGAGTGTGCACATGAGCGCCGGCAAATTTCCCCTGGAACCGCTGCGCACCGTGCGCGGCATCCGCCTGCACGCGCTGGAGACGGAGTTGAAGCAGTGCCGCGAACGCCATCGCCTGGCCGAGGAAGAGCGCGCCGCGGCGGACCAGCGCCTGCAGCAGGACAGCTTCGCGCGCCAGGATTTCGCCGACCGCGCCTGGACCGGCATGTTCGCCCACGGCGCGCCCACCGCGCTGGCGATCGACCGCTACGAACGGCATCTGGCCCTGCTCGATCACCAGATCGTGCTGCGCCGCGCCGAACTGGACGAACGCGAGATCGCCTGCGCGCAGACCCAGGATGCGCTCGACCGCGCTTCCGCCGCATGGCGCCAGGGGCGCGGCAAGCTCGACGCCGTCGACGAAATGAAGCAAGGCTGGCTGCGCGAGATGCGCGGCCGCATCGAATGGAGCGAGGAACAGAATCTGGAAGAACTGTTCCTGCGCCGCGCACCGACGAGCTGAGGTCCTTATGCGCAACGATGCCACCAACGCCACCCACACCACGCCGCCCGCGCCGCATACGCATGGGTCCACGCAGCGCGCCAAGAAGGACGAACCCGCGCGTGGCCGCGAGGATATCCAGCGCTTCCGCAAGCTGATGGACGGCAAGGGCCAGGATGCGCAGGACAGCGGCGAGACCGCCGCCGCCTCACCGCATGGCCTGACCGCGAGCGAGCAGGAAAAGGCGCTGCGCGAACTGCTGCAGCGCCAGCTCGATGCCTCCGCCGGCAAGGCGGCCGCGCTGCCGCCGCGCGACGGCGAGCGCGACAGCGGCAGCGATACTTCGTCCGACAGCGGCGGCCAGCCCGATGGCCAGGCGCTGGCCAGCGCCGGCGCGCAGGCCTGGCAGCAGGCGCAGCAGATCGTGATGCATGGCGCCGATACAGCCGCGCCTGCGGCGCAGGCGGCGCTTGCGCCGGCCCTGGCGGAACTGATCGAGCGCCACGTCAAGCAGCTGCTGGTGCCGGACGCGCGCAGCAGCGCGCAGTCGCGCGAAATCATGATCACCCTGAAGAACGGCGTGCTGCCCGGCACCGAGCTGTGGCTGAGCCGCACCGACAAGGGCTGGAAGCTGCGCGCCGATACGCGTTCGGCCGAGGGCTACCGCCTGTTGGTCGAGGGCGCGCCGCAGCTGATCGAACGCTTCGCCAGCAAGAATCTGGGCGAGCTGGAAATCGATCCCGTACTGCTGAGCTGAGGAGGGCGCCATGGGTATCGGCAACATCCTCAAGACCGATCCGCTGCTGCGTCTGCTCGGCGGCGGGCAAGGCGCGCAGGGCAATGGCAATGCCAACGGCCATGTGCAGCTGAGCTTTCCGATGTCGCCCGGCGATACGGTCAGCACCATCGCCAGCAAGCTCGGCCTGCCGCTGGACGGCCTGCTGCAGGTCAATCCCGGCTTGAGCGCGAATACGCCGCTGTCGGCGGGGCTGACGGTGCAGCTGCCGGTGTCCAGCCTCAGCGATCTGAATGGCAATTGGGGCGATCGCGGCAATGGCAATGTCGGCAACCAGTCCGGCCATGAGCTGCCGCTGCTGCCGGATCTTGCCGATGCCGTGCGCGGCACCGCACGCATCGACGGCATCCAGCTCGGCGTGACGCTGTCGACCAGCGCAAACCTGCAGGCAGTGCCCTTGATCGCCGCCGGCGCGCTGAACAGCGCCGACGTCGCCGCGCAGGCCTCGCGCAACCAGCTTGCCGCCTGGCCCGGCGGTACGGCGCCGGGCAGCGCGCCGGTGAACTATGTGCAGGGCGCGGATCGCGGCAGCACGGTGGCGACCGGCCTGCCGGCTTCCTCGCTGGGCGCCGCGCAGGCGAACGGCGTGGTGCTGAGCTTCGCCCAGGCCGCCGGCGTGATGGCGCAGGCGGCGATGAACGACCAGCACGGCAACCAGAACGTGCCGCCGCCACCGCCGATGTCCTGGCTGGAAAACACGCGGCCCAACCTGATCGCCGCGCCGATGGCCTGGCAGGCCGTGCCGCAAGGTATGCCGCCGGCCGGCTGGAGCGTGGCCGCCGCGGCGGTCGACGGCAACGAGGCGAAGCTGCAGATCATGGCCTTGCTGATGGCCCAGCTCGGCCAGGCCGCGGCGGGCAGCGCTGGCGCCGCGAATGTGCAGGCACCGGGCTTTATCGATCCGCAGGCGGTGGCCGCGCAGGCCGCGGCGATGCGCGCGGGCCGCAATATCGATCTGGGCGCGGGCCGCAGCCTGCAGTTCACCCTGGTGCAGGACCGCATGCGGCGCGTCGGCGCGGTGGGCGAAGAAGAACGCGCCGCCGCCGGGCGACGTGCCGGCGACGCGGAAGTGAAGTCCGCGCGCGAGCAGCGCGCCAACCAGAACGAGGAAACCCAGCACAGCCGCGACCGCCGCGAGCAGGGCCGCCGCCGGCGCGCCGCCGAGGCAGCCGTCCGCCGCCGCCGCCGCAAGCTCAGCACACGCTGCCGCCTGCGCCGCGGACCGCGCATGCCGCTGCGCGAGCCGGGACTGGGGCGCTATCCGACGGCGGTGGACTGGGCGGAGTTTCGTGGGCGCCTGCCGCCAAGGTATCTGTGGGGCAGTGGGCCGGAAGCGCCCTAGCGCTTTTCGATCCACGCACAACCTTCCATCAGGCGTCATCCCGGCGCAGGCCGGGATCCAGTAGCGTCATTGCCCGATGTTCGCGAGAAGGCGCAAGAGCTCAGCCTTTGGACGTCCATATGTCCTCGCGGCGTATCGCCACTGGATCCCGGCCTGCGCCGGGATGACGAGCAGGTAACGTCTGTGCCGGGATGGCGAGCAAATCAGACCTGCGCGAGAAAATCGCCATCGATGGCGTGCGTCCACCCGCTCTGATCCACCCGCACCCACTGCCGCGCCGTAACGTCCTCGTAGACGCGCGTGCCGTCATCCACCGCCCAGTCGAGCTGGCGTCCCAGGGTGGGATCGGTGGCGATGCTCAGCGGCTCGCCGCTGTTCTGGTTGACCTGATCGACCACCATCGCGCGGTCGCCTTGCGTGACCACCAGCCGGCTTGAATAGGTCTGGCCGTTCGGTGCCGGCACGGTGTTGATGGTGAGCTTGGTGCCATCGTCCAGGCACAGCGTGAGCGTGCGCTTGAACGTGCCCACTTCCTTGCCGCCCTCGTCGAAATGCGGATCGCCCCAGATGCGCGTTACCTTGCCGGTGCTCTTGCTGGTAAGGACGAACTGCGAGCTGCTTTGGTCAATCGCCAGCGTGTAGTGCCCGAGATCGATCTGCGCCTGCCTGCCGTTGTTCGACTCGACCTTCCACGGCGGTGAGGGCTTGCTGTCCACGCTGCCGCTGGCGAAACGAATGTAGTCGACGATGGCGTTCGCTTCGGCGCGGTTGATATGGCCGTCGGCCGCGGCGTAGCAGACCAGGCTGAGCACGAAGCGGCGGTCGCCGGGCGTAAAGCGCGCCAGGTCCGCATCGTTGAGCGCCTGCGCGATGCGTTGCGCCTGGGTGCCTTCGTCCGTCTGCATCAGCAGGCCGGCCGCCATGCTCAGGAAGGCCGCGTTGCGCAGGCTGTCCAGCGCATGCTGCAGCAGGCGCGGCAGCAGGTCGCCGAACGGCAGGCTGTGCGGAAAGCCGCTGGGCAGGCGCAGCGGCGGCGTATGCATGCCGGCCGGCGAGTAGCCGCCCGCGGTGCCGTAGCTGTGGATCAGGCTGACCAGCGCATCGGCGTCGGTGTGGCTGATATAGCCGTCCGCGCTGAGCGAACCGGCGAGATGCCGCAGCACGTTGCGCTCGCCCGCCGAAAGATTCTCCAGGTTCACCGAATCCAGCGCGGCCTGCACGCGCGCGGCGCCGAGCCCGGGGCCGGCGCGGTCGATGCTGTGCTCGAAATGGCTGCGGAAAAGCGCGCTGTCCAGCGTGTCGGCCAGGCTCGTCATGGGCTTCCCCTTCGCGTGTGCGATCGATGGTGCGTGATGATGATCACGCTGCGCGCGCTGGGGATATCTGGGAAAACCCTGGCCTGGGGAAGGCCCTAGCTGGGGCGATTCCCAGGTTCTACTGCACGCCCTGTTCCACCGCCACGCCATGCTGCCGCAGCCACTGATGCACCTGCTCGTGCTGCGCGCGCGCAGCGGCGTTGAGGCCGCCGGCGGGGAGGATATTGAAATAGGTCTGGAAGGTGGCGCCCTGCTGGTTGCGCTTCGTCGCGTCCGCGCCCGCTTCGAGCAGGCGCAGCACGCAGTGGGTGCGATGCACCTTGGCGGCGACGTGCAGCGGCGTGTTGCCGAGGCGGTCGGCGCGATTGGGATCGGCGTGATGGGCCAGCAGCAGGTCGAACGCATCCTCGCCCGGATTCATCAGCGCGGCATCCAGCGGCGGCGCCTGCGTGACGCCATGCGGCGCGTTCGGATCGGCGCCGTGGTCGAGCAGCAGGCGCAGATAGCTGGAATCGTTGGCCATCGCGGCCAGATGCAGCACGGTGGCGCCGCCGACGCCGGGACGCGCGGGATCGGCGCCGGCGCGCAGCAGGGTTTCCATGGCGCGGCGGTCCTTGTGCAGCAGCGCCCATTCCAGCGGCGTCACGCCGCGTTCGCCTTGCGCGTTGAGGTCGGCGCCCTGTTTGCTCAGGCTGCGTACGCCTTCTTCATCGCCGCGCGCCGCGGCATCGACCAGCGCCGCCACGCGCGCATCGGCGAAGACCTTGCTTGCATCCGTGTCGCTCATGGCCTCTCTTCCCGCAACAGGGCCGGCGAGCGCGAGGCCTGCCAGCAGGCACCAGGCAAGCCTGGGGCGATGGATCTGCATCATGCCGGGTCCTCCCTTGTCGGCCCAGCGCCGAAAGCCGCCCGAGTACAGCATGGGCGGCGTCACGGTTTCATGGTGAAGCGCTCAAGCGGACCAGGGATGGTCTTTCTGCAGCGCGGCGAGCACGGCATCGTCGTCGTGCAGGTCGACGGAATGCTTGGCCACGTCGGCCGCGTACTTCGCTTCCAGCACCTCGGCCTTGCCGGTCAGCCAGTCGTACCAGTGGATGTCCGGCTTGGCGACCGGGTCCGGATCGTTCAGCGCGATCTTGTGGCCGACCGCGTCGGGCAGCGGCGAGTTTTCCTGCACCGTGGTGAGGATTTCGCCGTTGACGGCGTAGCGGCGGATCAGGCCGTCTTCTGCCTGCTGCTTCAGCGCGGCGGGATCGCCTTCGGGAATCAGGCGGCGGATGGTTTCGTCGTTGAGCCCCGCCGCATTGAAAGTGACGCCTGCCGAGTCGGTAGCCAGCGAGGCGATGGACGCCAGCCCGCCGCCCAGCGAATGGCCGGTGATCGCCAGGCTGTTGCCGAAGGCCGCCTTGGCCTCGGTCGCCAGCGCCACCGCCTGGTTGTACTGCGCGGCGGAAATCCCCAGGCCTTGCTCGGCGTTGTTGAGCCAGTCCTTGATGTCGTTGGAGCCGGCGAAGGCCAGTACGTGGTCGCCGTTCTTGTCCTGGTAGATGGCGGCGCGGAAGCCAGTGCTGGGGTCTTCCAGCGAGGCGGGATCGATGCCGGCCTGGGCGAGCTGGTCGCCGGTCAGGCGGGTCCAGCCGCCGACGCCCTGGCTGTGCGGGTCGTACACGTCCTGCGCGATCTGCGCGAGCTGCAGGTCGATCGCTTTCGCGCCGGTGCCGCGCACTTGCGCGTCGAAGTCGGGCGCCGCGCCGGATGCGGCGCCGAACATGGAGCGGGTGAGGCTCGCCAGCTGCGGATTGAACGCGAGCTGCGGCTGCGAGACATGCGCATCGGGATGCGCGGCGCTGTTGGCTGCGGCTTGGGCCGCAGCGTTCTGGCGATCTACCGGCAGCGCCGCGCTGCTGCGTTGGGACTGCAGTTCCAGGTACATCGCTCCACCTCCCTTGGTGATGCGCCTGACCATAGCGCTGCCTCTTGAGCGGCGATCAGTAGGGCGCTCCCTAGCTGGGGTTTTCCCTAGGTCATTTGGACGTCCATCTAGGGTTGTACCTAGCTCGGGAAAGTCCCAATGGGAGAGGCCATTGTCACGGTGCTGCAATTCGGCGGTCGCCCATCTTGCCCAGCGAAAGAGGCCTTCCATGACCGCAGTCAGCGCCGTGCGCTCCTCCCCGGCCTTTGCCGCCAGCGAGGATGCATCGAACACCTACTCCGTGCAGCACGGCGATTCGCTGTCGGCCATCGCGAAACGTTTCGGTGTTTCGCTGGCTGCGCTGGAGGCGGCCAATCCGCAGATCGCCAATCCGAACCGGATCTATCCCGGCGACACCATCCATCTGCCCACCGGCGCTGGCGATGGCGGCAGCAAGCCTGCCGCGCCCGCCTCGGCCGGTGGCGCGCAGCCGGCGGCAGGCAAGGGCGGGCCGGCATCGGGTTTCAGCATCAGCCAGAACGGCGTGCAGATGATCGAGGGCTTCGAGGGCTATAGCGCGACGGCGTATCCCGACCCCGGCACCGGCGGCGCGCCGTGGACCATCGGCTACGGCCATACCAAGGGCGTGCAGCCGGGGCAGACCATCACCCGCGCGCAGGCCGAGCAGTTCCTCAAGGAAGACCTGGCCTGGGCGCAGGATGCGGTGCGGCGCAATGTGCACGTGCCGATCGACCAGAACCAGTTCGATGCGCTGGTCAGCCTCACCTACAACCTTGGCGCGAACGGTTATCCGGGCCTGCTGGCCAAGCTCAATGCCGGCGACTACAAGGGCGCGCAGGCGATGTTCGGCGAGTACGTGCATGCCGGCGGCCATGTGCTCCAGGGGCTGGTGAATCGCCGCGCGAAAGAGGCGGCCTTGTTCGGCAGCGATGCGCCCGATGGCGGCGGTGCGCCGCCGCCCGCGCCACCGCCGGCGCCGCCGTCGGGCGGTTCGGGCAATTACACGGTGCAGCCGGGCGATACGCTGTCGGCGATCGCCGCGCGGCAGGGTGTGTCGCTGAAGGCGCTGGAAGCGGCGAATCCGCAGATCAGCGATTTCAACCATATCTATCCCGGGCAGGTGATCCATCTGCCGGGCGGTGGCGGCAGTGCCGCGTCGGGCGGCAGCTATACGGTGCAGTCGGGCGACACCATGTCGGGCATCGCGGCGCGCCATGGTGTGTCGCTGTCCGCGCTGCTGGCGGCGAATCCGCAGATCTCCAATCCGAATCGGATCTATCCGGGGCAGGTGATCCATCTGCCCGGCGGTTCCAGCGCGAGCAGCGCGCCGGCGAGCCATGACTACACGGTGCGCTCGGGCGACAGCATGTCGGGCATTGCTGCAAGGAATGGCGTGTCGCTGGCGGCGCTGGAGCGTGCGAATCCGCAGATTGCCAATCCCAATCGGATCTATCCGGGACAGGTCGTGCACATCCCGGGTGCGGGCGGCACGCAAGGCACCGGCGGTACGCAGGGCACGGGTGGCGTGCATGGCAGCAGCGGAGCCAGCGGCAGCAAGGCGGTGGATATCGCCAAGCAGTTTCTTGGGCGCAATGCGTCGGAGCTGGAGCGCAGCGGTGCGTTGCCGATGAATCCGAATGTGTCTCCAGATGAGTGCTGTGCGAATTTCGTCTCAGCCGTGCTGCAGAAAGCGGGGCTGCTGGATAAGCACACCGACCTGGTGTCGGGCTCCAGCCGCACCGGGCAGGGCGCCGCCGGTTCGATCGGCCGCATCCTCAAGGACCGCGGCTGGAAGGTGGTCGACGCGGCGCATGCGAAGCCGGGCGACGTATGCATCCTCAACAACGGCGGCCATGTCGAGCTGGTGGCCGGCAACAACGGCGGCAACATCCAGCTGATCGGTTCGAACAACACCAACAGCAACGGCACGCAGCAGGTCGGCTACGGCCACCCTTACGGCGGCGCGTGGTACCTCACGCCCCCTTGAGCCTGCGGCCCGGCGGGGGAAGACGAAGGGCGGCCCACGGGTCGCCCTTCGTCTTCTTGCCTACTCGCCGAACAAGGCGGCGGGTGCGCCGTAGGTCTGCGCCCAGGACGTCCACGCCGGGTCAGTGGGGCCGATCGCTTCGGCCTTGATCGTCCAATGGCCGGCCTTGCGTTCCAGCAGCGCGGCGTAGACGCGCGACATCGCGCCGTGGCTGGCGGCTTCCTCGAATGCGGTGCCGGCGAAATCCAGCGGCCTGCCGCCGGCGCCTTGCATGTGCGCGTGCAGGAAGCTCCAGTCGCCGGACTGGCGCAGCCGGTCGACCACGAACTGCACCGGCTGGTGCAGGCGCTGTTCCAGCGGCGCGCGCGCGGCATCGAGCATGGCCTTGCGTTCGGGCGTGCCGGCGGCCGGCGTGCTGACGGACTGGGCGAGGCTGGCATTCATGGCGATGAGGCTCAGCAGCAGGGGGGCGAGGAGGCGCATGCGGAAGGGCTCGTGCCTGGTCGCGGCGAGTATGGCGCCGCCGCGGCGGGCCCCGGACCTGGGGTTTTCCCCAGTGCCCGCGGAGCGCCAGCGCGGGGCGGGCGCTAGAATGGCGCGATGCATATCTTCAAGCTCTTTCATCTCGAAGCCGCCCACCGCCTGCCGAACGTGCCGCCCGGGCACAAGTGCGCGCGCCTGCACGGCCATTCCTTCCGCGTCGAAATCCACGTTGAAGGCGAGCCCGATCCCAGCCTGGGCTGGGTGATGGACTTCGCCGACGTCAAGGCCGCCTTCGCGCCGCTGTACGAGCAGTTGGACCACCACTACCTCAACGATATCGAGGGCCTGGAAAACCCCACCAGCGAGAACCTCGCGCGCTGGATCTTCCGCCGCCTGGAGCCGCGCCTGCCGGGCCTGGACAAGGTGGTGGTGCACGAGACCTGCACCTCCGGCGCCAGCTGCAGCCGCGACAGTTTTTGACGCGACGCGCCATTTCATGGAATTGTCATAGTTGATTGTTCCGAAACCGTTTTCCGTGAAGCTTCTGCGTCTTCACAAAAAATATATTGCGCTGCACAAAATGGCTTGTTAGGCTTCGCGCCACTACCCCTATTCCCGTCGAGGGAGCCAAGCCATGACCCAGCAACTGAATGCCCAGGTTTTTGCCTACGCCAAGCAGCTGACCGACAACGCCTTCAAGGCCCAGTCGGTGGCCCTGAAGGGCCTGGAGAAGATCGCCGAGCTGCAGATCCAGGCGCTCGAGAAGCAGTCCCAGGTCACCGCCGAGTACATCGCCGGCGCGCTGGAAGCCCGCGACATCGAAGGCCTGCGCACCCTGTGGGAAAAGGGCAGCGTGCTGAGCCGCGAGAACACCGAGCGCGCCGTGGCCGTGACCCAGGAAATCATCGCCGTGACGCAGAAGACCGCCGAGTCGCTGACCGCCCTGGCGCAGGAACAGCAGCAGGCCGCGAACGACGCCGTGTCGGCGCCGGTCGCCGCGGTGAAGAAGGCTGCCGCCGCCGCTGCCGCGAAGTAATCGCTTCGACGTCGCTCCTCCCTCGGCGACGTACCGAAGGCCGGACTGGTTCCCAGTCCGGCCTTTTTCTTGCCCGCGGCATGGACGCTTTGCACACGTAAAGGTCGGCAAAGTCGGCGGCGGGGTCCGAAAGTGCGGCTTCTCGCAGGAATGCGGCTTGTCCGTCTAAATGCCCCACTGATATACTTTTTAAGATTGGACCGTGGCCCGCAGCTGGATCGGTGCCGCCTAGTGCGAAGCCGCGCGGGGACTTCACGTGCTCAACAGTCTTGCCTCCGGACGTCGTCTCGCGCTGCGCATCGTGATGCTGCAGCTCGCTGCGGCGGCGCTCGTGGGCCTCGCCTTCCTGACGCAGGGTTACCGCGACGCGATCGCGGGCGCTGCGGGCGCCGCACTGGTGGCGCTGGGTACCGCGCTGCTGGCGTCGCGTACCTTCGCGGGACTGGGCGGGGGCGGCATGACCATGGGCCGGATGATGTCAGGCATGGTCCTGAAATGGATCGCGATCGCTGGAGGGCTGATCGTGCTCCTGGGTCAATTCAAACTGCCGCCACTGGCCGCTATCACGGGGCTGGTGGCTGCGTACGCAATAAATCTGCTGGCGTTTCGATTCAAGGGCTGAGACATGGCAAGCGAGCCTCAGGGCGGTTTAACCGAATACATCCAGCATCACCTGCACCACAACGTGGTGAGCCTGGGTGACGGCCCCTTCATGAAGCTGCACCTCGATTCGCTCGTGGTGGCCTTCCTGCTTGGCGCGCTGTTCTGTCTGTGGTTCTGGCTGAAGGCCCGCAAGGCCACTTCCGGCGTGCCGTCCAAGGGCCAGGCCTTTGTCGAGCTGATCGTCGAATTCGTCGACACCCAGGTGAAGGACACCTTCCACGGCGACCGCCGCACGGTGACTCCGCTGGCGCTGTCGATCTTCATGTGGGTGACCTTCCTCAACGCGATGGACCTGCTGCCGCTGGATGCGCCGAGCTTCGCCATCAAGTCGGTCGCCGGCGCCGAGGCCATGCACGAAAGCGCGTTCCGCTGGGTGCCGACCGCCGATATCAACACCACCGTGGGCCTGGCCCTGGCAGTGTTCTTCATCGTGCTGGGTCACGGCATGAAGGCCAAGGGCACGCTGGGCTTCGGCAAGGAACTGGTCACCGCGCCGTTCCATGCGCACAACCCGGTGGTGGTCGCGATCCTGGTGCCGTTCAACCTGGCGCTCAACATCATCGAAT
>Ga0207667_10000074_pt1 | contig 171635 bp, 173 predicted proteins | sample KBSCornC52_FD_184301 | JGI IMG/M metagenome (GOLD analysis project Ga0207667, IMG submission 184301) | Corn rhizosphere microbial communities from Kellogg Biological Station, Michigan, USA - KBS Corn C5-2 (SPAdes) (version 2) | ecosystem: Host-associated > Plants > Roots > Rhizosphere > Soil ... | reverse complement strand
TCAAGGTCGCCCTCTTCAGTCCCCTCGACCTCTCCAACCGCGCCAAACCCCCGCCCATCCAACCAGCAAAACTGCACCCAATCCCACAGCTCGCTCTCGCGCTGTGAAAATCCCGGACAGCTGTGGGCCTTGTGCCAGGGTCCACCGCGCCTCAATCCCTGGGCCAAGCGGCTCGGTGGATGCCGGCACAAGGCCGGCATGATGATTATATTTGAGCCCATCCGCTCGCCAATCTCGACGTGACGCCGGCCGCACTGCCGATTAGGTCCACGGCCATGACCGCCTCCGCGATCACTCGCCGCTCGATCGTCGCACAGGCCTGGCCGATCATGATCGGCCAGATCACGGTGCCACTGGTCGGGTTGGTCGACACCGCGATCATCGGCCGGACGGGCGATGCGGTGGCGCTGGCGGCGGTCGCGCTCGGCAGTTTCGTCGTGACGTTCCTGTTCTGGACTTTCGGCTTCCTGCGGATGGGAATGACCGGGCTGACCGCGCAGGCAGAAGGTGCCGGGGATTCGGTCGAGGTCCGCGCGCTGCTGATCCGCGGCATCGCTTTGGGGGTCGGGCTCGGCGCGACGTTGCTCGCGCTCCAGGCGGCGATCATCCCGCTTGCCTTTCGGATCTTCGCGGGGTCGGGCGAGCTCGACGCAGTGGCCGAAGGATTCGTCGCTGCTCGCCTGTTTGGAGCGCCCGCCGCGCTCGCCGGTTTCGCGATCAACGGCTGGCTCTTGGGCCTGGGACGGACGCGCGCGGCGCTCCTGCTCCAGGTCGTGATGAACGCCGCCAACATCACGCTCGACCTGATCTTCGTCTGGCATTTCGGCTGGGGCGCGCGTGGCGTCGGGTTCGGCACGTCCAGCGCTGAATGGATCGCGCTCGCCACTGGTCTGGTCATTGCCGCGGTCGTGCTCGGGCGCGACGGCCGAGCCGCGATCCGCAGCGAAGCGGTGCGCGCCTTCGACCCGGCGGCGCTCAAGCGGCTGTTCGGGGTCAATGCCGACATCATGGTCCGCACCATCGCCTTGCTGATCCTGTTCGGCTGGTTCGCCAATGCCGGCGCACGGCTGGGGCCGGTCCAGCTCGGCGCCAATCATGTCCTGTCGCAATTCGTCGGCCTCGCTGCCTACGTGCTGGACGGTTTCGCCTTCACCGCCGAATCGCGCGTCGGCCAGGCGATCGGGGCGAAGTCGCGGAGCGATTTTCTCCGTGCGATCCGGCTGACGGGCGAATTCTCCTTCGCCAGCGGACTGGTGTTCGTCATGGCGATCGTGTTCGGCGGCCGCTTCCTGGTCGAGTTGATGACCAGCAACCCCCAGGTCCAGGAGCGCGCGCTGGCGCTCGCACCATTCGCCGCGCTGCAACCGCTGATCGGCGCGCCGGCGTGGTTGCTCGACGGCATCTTCATCGGCGCGACGCGCGGCAAGGCGTTGAGAAACGCCGCGATCCTGTCGACCGCCTTGTATATCGCGACCGATCTCGCGATGCGCCCCTGGGGCGCGCTCGGCGTGTGGATCGCGCTGACCTTGAGCTACGTCTACCGCGCCGCCGCGCTCGGCCTGTGGTGGCCGGGGCTGCTGCGAGAGGTCGGAACGCCCCCGCCGCTTGCGGAACCGTCCCCCGGGACTTAGACGCGCTCGCGATTCCCCAATTCAGCGTTCGGAGCCGCCATGTCGGAAAAGATCAATCGTGTCGTCCTTGCTTATTCGGGCGGCCTCGACACCAGCGTCATCCTCAAATGGCTCCAGCAGACCTATCAATGCGAGGTGGTGACCTTCACCGCCGACCTTGGCCAGGGCGAGGAACTCGAGCCCGCGCGCAAGAAGGCGGAGATGGCCGGGGTCAAGCCCGAGCACATCTTCATCGACGATCTGCGCGAGGAATTCGTCAAGGATTACGTCTTCCCGATGATGCGCAGCAACGCGCTCTATGAGGGCCTGTACCTGCTCGGGACCTCGATCGCGCGGCCGCTGATCGCCAAGCGCCAGATCGAGATCGCCAAGTTGGTCAATGCCGACGCGGTCAGCCACGGCGCCACCGGCAAGGGCAACGATCAGGTCCGCTTCGAGCTCGGCTATTACGCGCTCGCCCCCGACATCAAGGTCATCGCGCCGTGGCGCGAATGGGATCTGACCAGCCGCACCCGGCTGATCGAGTTCGCCGAACAGCACCAGATCCCGGTTTCCAAGGACAAGCGCGGCGAAGCGCCGTTCTCGACCGACGCCAACCTCCTCCACACCTCGTCGGAGGGCAAGGTGCTCGAGGATCCGTGGGAGGAAGTGCCCGATTACGTCTATTCGCGCACCGACAATCCCGAGGATGCGCCCGACACGCCCGAGATCATCACGATCGATTTCGAGCGGGGCGACGGCGTCGCCTTGAACGGCGAGGGCATGTCGCCCGCGACGCTGCTGACCAAGCTCAACGAGCTCGGCAAGCGTCACGGCATCGGCCGGCTCGACCTGGTCGAGAACCGCTTCGTCGGCATGAAGTCGCGCGGCATGTACGAGACGCCGGGCGGCACGATCTATCACCTCGCGCATCGCGGCATCGAGCAATTGACGCTCGACCGGGGCGCCGCGCACCTCAAGGACGAACTCGCGCCGCGTTATGCCGAGTTGATCTATAACGGCTTCTGGTTCTCGCCCGAGCGCGAGATGCTCCAGGCGGCGATTGATCACAGCCAGGAAAAGGTCACCGGCACGGTCCGCCTCAAGCTCTACAAGGGCGGCGTGTACGTGGTCGGCCGCAAGTCGCCTTACTCGCTCTACAGCGAGAAGGTCGTCACCTTCGAGGACGATCAGGGCGCGTACGATCAGCGCGATGCGGCTGGGTTCATCAAGCTGAACGCGCTGCGGCTGCGATTGTTGGGACGTCGCGACCGCTGAGCCCTCATCCGTCATCCCAGCGCAAGCTGGGATCTCAAGCCGCATCGTGCCTTCGCTCGAGACCCCAGCTTTCGCTGGAGTGACGAATTGGTGCGTGGGTGACCGAGCGCGAATAACTCGATTCCACCGCTTCACCACGCGCGTTTTAGCCAACCGTTAACCACTTTGCGGCCAAGGCTCCTCCTGATCATCGGGTCAGGGGGAATGGAAGACATGCGGGACGACCAGGCAGTCGATGTCGCGATCATCGGCGCCGGCCCGGCGGGCCTGACTGCCGCGTATCAGCTGACCAAGCTCGGCTATTCGGTCACCGTGATCGAGAAGGATCCGGTCTATGTCGGCGGCATCAGCCGCACCGTCGAGCATGACGGCTTCCGGTTCGATATCGGCGGGCACCGCTTCTTCTCGAAATCGAAAGAGGTGGTCGACCTCTGGAACGAGATCCTGCCCGACGATTTCATCGAACGCCCGCGGATGAGCCGCATCTATTACGAGGGCAAATTCTACAGCTATCCCTTGCGCGGGTTCGAGGCGCTGATGAACCTCGGCATCTGGCGCTCGACCATGTGCATGCTGAGCTATGCCAAGGCCAAGGCGTTTCCGACCAAGGATCCGCGCTCGTTCGAACAATGGGTGGTCAACCAGTTCGGCCACAAACTCTATTCGATCTTCTTCAAGACCTATACCGAGAAGGTCTGGGGCATGCCGTGCGACGAGATGTCGGCGGACTGGGCCGCGCAGCGCATCAAGGGGTTGAGCCTGGGCGGTGCCGTGATCGACGGGCTCAAGCGTTCGCTGGGCCTCAACAAGCGGCGCAACGACGGCATGGCCGTCAAGACGTTGCTCGAGACCTTCCGCTATCCGCGCCAGGGGCCGGGGATGATGTGGGATGCCGCGCGCGACAAGGTGCTCGCCGGCGGCAACCGCGTGTTGATGGGCACCGCGCTGCATCAGATCAGCCAGGACCAGGCGACTGGACGCTGGCGAGTCGCGGCGCGCCGTGGCGACGGCATGCTGACGATCAACGCCGGCCACGTCATCTCGTCGGCGCCAATGCGCGAGCTGGCCGGGCGTATCCATCCGTTGCCCGCGACCCTGCCCAACGCGCTCGACCTCAACTACCGCGACTTCCTGACCGTGGCGCTGATGATCCGGTCGGATGATCTGTTCCCCGACAATTGGATCTATATCCACGACCCGCGCGTGAAGGTCGGTCGCGTCCAGAATTTCCGCAGCTGGTCGCCGGAAATGGTGCCGGACGAAGCGCTCGCCTGTGTCGGCCTCGAATATTTCTGTTTCGAAGGTGATGGCCTGTGGTCGGCGTCGGACGATGATCTCGTCGCCTTGGCGACGAAGGAGCTCGCGACGCTCGGGCTGGCCGATCCGGCCACCGTGGTCGGCGGGCGCGTCGTGCGCCAGGAAAAGGCCTATCCGGTCTATGACGACGCCTACCGGGCGAATGTCCAGGAGATGCGGGCCGAGCTCGAAGCGCGCTATCCGACGCTGCACTTGGTCGGACGCAACGGCATGCATCGCTACAACAATCAGGATCATGCGATGATGACCGCGATGCTGACCGTCCGCAACATCCAGGCGGGCGAGCGCATCTACGACATCTGGGCTGTCAACGAGGACGCCGAATATCATGAGAGCGGCAATGAGGGCGAGCGCGCCGCACTGGCCTCCGAGCGACTCGTGCCGGCGCGCCTGGTAGCGGCCGCATGATGAACCGCGTCATGGCCTTGCTGTGGCGAGCGACCTATTTGCGCTATCTCGCCGCGAGCGTCGTCGCGCTCGGCGTCGATTTCTCGCTATTCGTAGCGCTTCAGGCCACCGGCATGCCGGTCGCGCTGCTGTCGGCGCTCAGCTACAGCGCGGGCATCCTGGTGCATTGGCTGATATCGAGCCGGTTGGTGTTCGCCAGTGAACTGCGCGACGTCGGCATCGAACGCGCTAGCCAACAGGCGCTGTTCCTGCTGTCCGCCTTTGCCGGGCTGTTGATCACCGTCGCGATCGTCAGCCTCGCAGTCCAATTCGGCATCGACGCCCGGCTGGCCAAGCTGGTCGCCGTCGCGGCGAGTTTCCAGGCCACGTATCTCTTGCGGGCGAAGATCGTATTCGCATGACCGGACGGCGTTTTTGGCTGTCGGTCGCGGCAATCTGGGCGATCACGTCGGTCTTGCTCGTGGTCATCACCTGGAGTGCCATCATCGCATGGCGCTTTCCCGACCCCGACGACCAGATGCGGCTGTTGCAAGTGCGCGACTGGCTGGCGGGGCAGAGTTGGTTCGATCTGACCCAGCATCGTCTCAACATCCCAACGGGTGTGCCGATGCACTGGTCGCGAGTGGTCGATCTCCCCATCGCAGCGGTAATCCTGGCGCTGCGGCCGCTGCTCGGCCAGCTTGCCGCCGAACATGTCGCCTTGGTGGTCGTGCCGCTGGTGACGCTCGGCGTGGTGATGGCCTTGGTGGCGGCGCTCGCCCGGCGGCTGCTGGCGAACGACGGCGCGGCGCTGATGGCGGTGTGTATTACGCCTTTGGGCGTGGAAGTCCTCCACCAGCTTCGGCCGATGCGGATCGACCATCACGGCTGGCAGATGGCAACCGCACTGCTCGCTGTCTGTGCGCTGGTCGGCGCTCCGACCCGCAAGGCGGGATTATTGGCCGGAGCGGCGATTGCCGTGTGGCTGTCGATCTCGCTCGAAGGCTTGCCGATGATCGCGGCGATCCTGGTGCTCGTCTCGTTGAAATGGGCGGTGATGCCGGCCAATCGCCCGCTGCTGACGGTGACGGTGGCCGCCACCAGCCTGGGCGCAGTCTTCCTCTTCCTGGTATCGCATCCGGCGAGCGCATGGCTGGTCTCGCCGTGTGACGCGGTGTCGCCTGTCTATCTGGCGATGCTCGTGGTCGCGGCTGCGGGCACGATCGCCCTGACCGCGCTGCCGATCCGGACGATCGTCGGTCGTTTGGTCGGACTGGCGGGCGTCGGCTTGGCCGCGCTCGCTCCGCTTCCCTTGCTCGCGCCGCAATGCGCGGCGGGTCCGTTCGGCCAGCTCGATCCGCTGGTCCATCACTATTGGTACATGAACGTGGCCGAGGGCCTGCCGTTATGGGACCAGACGCCGTTCGCGATCGTCAACACGATCGCCCTTCCGCTGCTCGGGCTGGCCGGGACCATGCTGGCGGTGAGGGCAAGCATCGGCGAAGAGCGCGTACGTTGGATCACCTCGTTGTTCCTGCTGGGGGCGGCGACCGCGGCGGCGATCTTCGTCCAGCGGTCGGGCGGCGTCGCCAACCTGCTGGCGATCGCGGGGGTGGTGCGCCTGCTTCATCCGCTGCTCCTGCGGGCGCGGGCCATCGACAGCCTGTCCAAGCGGCTCGCAGCGACGTTCGGTGTCTTCGCCGCAGCGGCACCGGGCGCTGTTTTCGACACGTCGTTGGCCGCGTTGGCGCCCGATCCGCGGGTCGCAACGGTGCACCGGGCGATGGGGTGCCTCGACGCCAGCGACATGCAGGCGCTCCACGCTTTGCCGCGCGGCAACGTCCTTGCGCCGCTTGATATTTCGCCCGCCATCCTGCTGCTCACGCCGCACGACGCCGTTGCGAGTGGGCATCATCGTGGCGCAACCGCCATGCATGACGTGATCGCGGCGTTTGTCGGCACCGAGGATCAGGCGCACGCCATCATTCTCAGACGGCGAATCGACTATGTCGCGTTCTGCCCCGGTCTGCCCGAGATAATGATCTACGAAAGCGGATCGCCCTCTGGGTTCCTGGCACGTCTCGATTCCGGCCGGATACCTGCCTGGCTGACGCCGGTGGCGCTTGCAGGCTCACCAGCGAAAGTGTGGCGGGTGCGTTGACCTTGCAGGACGACCCCGGCCCCGCCTAAAGCCGCCGGCAATGGATCGCATCGGCAAGCTCAATTGGTGGCAGACGCGCACCTTCGTCGTCGCGATGGCGTTGTTGTCGATGGTGCCGCTATTATGGCCCAACATCCCGCCGCTGGTCGATTTGCCCGGCCATATGGGTCGCTATCGCGTCCAGGTCGATCTCCAGAATTATCCCTGGTTGCTCGACTGGTACAATTTCCAATGGTCGCTGATCGGCAATCTCGGCGTCGATCTGCTGGTCCAGATCATGCATCCGATCTTCGGGCTCGAACTGTCGGTCAAGCTGATCGTATTGTCGATCCCGCCGCTGATCGTGATCGGGCTGTTGTGGATCGCGCGCGAAGTGCACGGGCGCATCCCGCCCACCGCTTTGTTCGCGTTGCCGCTCGCTTATTGCTACCCGCTGCAATTCGGCTTCGTGAATTTCATGCTGTCGATGGCCTGGGCGCTGCCGATGTTCGCGCTGTGGCTGCGGCTCGCGCGGCTCAAGAAGTTCCGGCTGCGCGCCATCATCTTCGTGCCGCTGTCGTGCATCCTGTGGGTCTGCCACACCTTCGGCTGGGGCGTGCTCGGCGTGCTCGCCTTCTCGGCGGAAATGGTGCGCGAGCATGATCGCATCAAAGACCAGGTCGGCGCGCGGATCGGGCCGATCACGCGCGAAGGCGCCAAGCGCTGGGCGATGGGATTCGTGCGCGCCGGGCTGCACTGCCTGCCGCTCTGTCTGCCGATGCTGATGATGATCGCCTGGCGCAACGGCCAGCACGTGTCGGGACAGACCGGCGACTGGTTCAACTGGCAGGCCAAGATCAGCTGGCTGACGATGATGCTGCGCGATCGCTGGATGGCGTTCGACATCGCCTCGGTCGCGATGATCGGACTTGTCATCTACAAGGCGGTGCGCGACCCCAATTTCGAATATTCGCGCGCGGTCGGGCTCTCGACCCTGTTCCTGGTCGCGGTCTTCGTGCTGTTGCCGCGCATCGTATTCGGTTCGGCCTATGCCGATATGCGGCTGGCGCCGTTCATGGTCGCGATCGCGGTGATCGCGATCCGGCCCAAAAAAATGGTGTCGTCACGCGCGATGAAGACGGTCGCGGCGCTCGGCCTTGCCTTCGTGCTGGTCCGCACCACCGCGACGACGGTCAGTTTCTACATTTTCGACCAGAATTACGACCGTGAACTCAAGGCGCTCGATCACATCCCGGTCGGCGCGCGCCTCGTCAGCTTCGTCGGCAAGACGTGCAACAACGAATGGCTGATGAGCCGACTGGAGCATCTCCCCGCGCTCGCGCTCGAACGCAATGCCGCCTATACCAACGACCAATGGTCGATGCCCGGCGCGCAATTGCTCACGACCAAATATGTCGCCGCCGGGCACTTTTCGCACGACCCGTCGGAAATCGTCACCGAGCGCCAGTGCCCGCGCGAATGGTGGCGCCCGATCGATCGCAGCCTGGCACTCTTCCCGCGCCCAGCATTCGATTATGTGTGGCTGATCACGCCGCCGCCCTATCACGCCAAATATGTCGAAGACCTGACGCCGATCTGGCGCGGCGGCGACAGCGTGGTGTTCAAGGTCAATCATGTCGATGTGGCGCCCCAGGCCAAGAGAGGCGACTTCCCGCTCCCGCCTAAGAGCAAGGTTCCCCTCTTCTGAACGGCGTGAGCTGCGCCAGATATTGCTGGTCGCTCTCGACGCCGGCGCGCTCGCGCGCCAGGAAATCGGCGATCGCACGACGGAAATTGCGGTCGGGAATATAATGCGCCGACCAGGTCGGCACCGGGACATAGCCGCGCGCCAATTTGTGCTCGCCCTGCGCGCCTGCCTCGACCGTCGCCAGCCCGCGTGCGATCGCCGCGTCGATCGCCTGATAATAGCAGAGCTCGAAATGGAGGAAGGGGACTTCCTCGACGCATCCCCAATAGCGGCCGTACAGCGTATCGCCGCCGATCAGGTTGAGCGCCCCCGCGATCGGGCGGCCGCCACGTTCGGCCAGGATCAGCAGCACCTGATCCGCCATCCGCTCGCCGAGCAATGAGAAGAAGGGCCGCGTCAAATAGGGATGCCCCCATTTGCGGCTGCCAGTGTCCTGGTAGAATGCCCAGAAGGCGTCCCAATGCGCTTCGCTCAGCTCGGCGCCAGTGACGTGGCGGATGGTCAGCCCGTCGACCGCCTTGGCGCGTTCCTGGCGAATCGCCTTGCGCTTGCGGCTGGCAAGCGCCGCCAGGAAATCGTCGAACGACGCGTAACCGTCATTCCGCCAATGGAATTGCGTGCCCTCGCGGATCAGCCAGCCCGCCGTCTCGAACAGCGGGAGTTGATCCGGCATGACGAAGGTAGCGTGTGCCGAACTCAGCCCATTCTGATCGGTCAGCGCCTCGATCGCGCCGATGAGGGCGGGGGCCATCGCCGGATCGCGCAGCAACAGCCGGGGGCCGGGCACCGGGGTGAAGGGCGCCGCAACCTGAAGCTTTGGATAATAATCGCCGCCGGCGCGCTCCCAGGCATCGGCCCAGGCGTGGTCGAAGACATATTCGCCCTGGCTGTGGCTCTTGGCATAGGCCGGGGCGATCGCGGCCGGGCGGCCGTCGGCGCCGTCGACGATCACCGGCAGCGCCTGCCAGCCCGTGCCGCGCCCGACGCTGCCCGATTCTTCGAGGATCGAGAGGAAATCGTGGCGCACGAACGGATTGCCCGCGCCCGCGCAGGCATCCCAGTCGGCCGCCGCCACTTGCGACACGCCTTCCGAAATTCGCGCGGTAATCGAGGCGCGACTCAAGCGTCGCTACCCTTCGTCATCCCGGCCTTGTCCCGGGATCCACCGTGCCGCGCGTCCTGCATGTCAGGGATATGCGGATCGGTGGATGCCGGGACAAGCCCGGCATGACGTTTAGTTCGTGTGCTGGTTCGCTCAGTCGGCGAGCTTGACGACCGCGTCGACCTCGACCGCGGCCCCACGCGGCAATGCCGCCACACCCACCGCGCTGCGAGCATGCTTGCCGGCCTCGCCGAACAGGGCTTCCATCAGGTTCGACGCGCCATTGGCGACTTCGGGCTGATCGGTGAAATCGGGCGCCGAATTGACGAACACGCCCAGCTTGACGATCCGCTCGACGCGGCTGAGGTCGCCACCCAGGGCCGCCTTGATCTGTGCGACCAGCATCAGCCCGCACAATTCGGCGGCTTCCTGCCCGGCGACCTTGTCCATCCCATCGCCGAGCCGTCCGGTGACGACCTTGCCGTCCTTGAACGGCAACTGGCCGGAGATGTGGAGCAGACCATTGGCGTCGACCGTCGGCACGTACGAGGCGACCGGGGCGGCCGGCGACGGCAGGCTCAGGCCCATTTCCTCCAGCTTGCGGTCGATACGGTCGGTCATGCGGAAATCCCTTCTGTTATGGCCGGCTGGTCGGCGGCGAAGCGCTGGGCGATCCAGTCGCGCGCTGCCCCCCAGTCGTCGATTCGTGCGTGCGCGTGCGCCGCGGGCGGCACTTGCGGTGCCATTGCGGGCTCGGCGACGAGGTGCAGCCGGTGGACCGTGGGCGCGTGCTTGGCAACCGATTCGTGGTGCGTTGCCAGATCGTCGACGAAAACCGTGACCGGATTGCCATATTCCGCGACCAACCGTGCGACGGGGCTGCCTTTGCCGCCCTGATTGGTTTCGACCCGGTGGCGGATACCGTGCCGCGCCAGCTGCTCGATGCGATGGTCGCGGCAATGATCGCCCAGATTGGTCAGGATGACGATGTCCGCGCGCTCGGCCAGCGCCGCCAGCGCCTCGGCCGCGCCGGGGACCAGGGTCTGGCGCTCCATTTCGGCGGGGAAGAACTCATCGAGCATCGCCCAAATCCGTTGGTGCTCGACCGGGCTACCATCGGCATGGGTCATGGCGATGAAACTGCCCGTTTCGTGCGCGAAGGCAATGTCATGGCGTTCGCGCAGCCAGGTGCCGAAATGCTTGACCATGTGCAGCAGCACTTCGTCGCAATCGCAGATCAGCAGCGGGCGCGTCATGCTTCCAGGCTCCGCCGCGCAGCGACCAGCGCCTCGGGCTTGACGCCGAGCTCGGCCGCGCAGGCGACCAGGTCGGGCTCGTGCGCTTCGAGGAATCCCAGCACGGCCGCCTGGGTACCGCGATTCGCCGCCGAACCGCGCAGGTCATCGGCGTCGAGTCCGGTCAGGTCGAGCAACCGCCGCGCGCGCGCCGGATCGGCCAGCGTCCAGGCCAGCGCGTGCAATGCCAGGGTCGGGGCGTCGTTGGTGTCGGTGGGGTTCATTGCTATGTCGTGGTCCAAGGAGACCCCGTTGGCAAAGCGCGTGCTGGTTGTCGAGGACAACGAACTCAATCTGAAGCTGTTCTGCGATTTGCTGCGCGCGCACGAATTCGAGACCGAACCCGTGCGCGACGGGCGCGAGGCGGTCGAGCGCGCGCGCGCCTTCGTTCCCAACCTCATCGTGATGGACATCCAGCTGCCTTATGTCAGCGGCTATGACCTCATCCTGCAGATCAAGGCGGACGGGGATCTGGGGAAGATCCCGATCATGGCGGTCACCGCTTATGCCGGACGCGAGGACGAGGACCGCATTCGCGCCGCCGGCGCCGATGCCTATGTGTCCAAACCGATCTCGGTCGCGCGATTCGTAGAGGAAGTGAACGCGCTGTTGTAATTCCCTCTCCCGCGTGCGGGAGAGGACTTAAAAGGGCAAAAAACGAAAAGGCCGCGAGGATTGCCCCTGCGGCCTGTTGGATCCCGGCCTGCGCCGGGATGATCGACCGGCGGCTTACGCCGCCCGCCCGATCACTTGATCTTCGCTTCCTTGAACTCGACATGCTTGCGCACGACGGGATCGTATTTGCGGAACGACAGCTTCTCGGTCTGGGTGCGCGGATTCTTCTTCGTGACGTAGAAGAAGCCGGTGTCTGCCGAGCTGACGAGCTTGATCTTGACGGTGGTCGGCTTAGCCATGACCCAAATTCCTGTTTGGCTTGAAATGCAAAAGCGGCGGACGTGCCGCCGCTTGTCAGGGGCGGGCCATTGGCCCAACCGAGGGGGATTGTCAAGCGCAAGGGGCTTTAACACTCCCTTTACCATAACGGTAGCACTCTCGCGTCAGCGAAGCGGGAGTTTGGGAAATGGGGGTTTCTGCTCGTAATGACGATCTCGCCGCGCGGATCGCGCGGCTCGACCTGATGGCGCAGCATGTGCGCCCGCGTGACCTTGTCGTCGAAGTCGATTCGATTCGCTGCGTGGCTGAAGCGGCGGGCGTATTGCCCGTGGTGGCGGTGGCGCATGCGCTCGAAGCGGCCTTGGGACGTGGAGAGAGCGGGATGATCGTGCGCGGCTGGATCGCGATGCTGACCGAGGCGGTCGGCTGCGGCCAGACCGACGCACAGACCGGCCATGTCTTCCTCGCCGCCGGTGCGATGCGACTGGGCGGCTAATGGATTCATTGATGGCGGCGCTGGTTGCCGCCTTGCTGATTCGCGCGACCGATCCGACCGCGACCTATGTCGCGCGTGTCGCCGATCGTTCTCGCAAGGCCGGCGCGGTGCTGGCCGCTGCGCTGGTCGCGATCCTCATCACCCACGCAATTGCCGCGGTGGCGGGCTTCTTCCTTGCACCGCATCTCACGCCCAATCCTAAGCGGCTGTTCGTCGCTTTTGCCCTGCTTGCCGCGGCGAGCGGCGGGATCTGGCCGGGCAAGCCGATCGCGCCGGGCGAGGGGCGCCATCCGTTCTGGACCGTCGCCGCGCGGCTGATTGCAGGCGGGTGGAGCGGACGCAGCGAATTCGTCACGCTCGCGCTGGCGATGAGCGGTACGGCCGCGCTCGCCGGGGTCGGCGGGTTCATCGGCAGCGCGGTCGTGCTCGGCTTCGCGGCGCTTGGCGGCGACCTGATCTGGCGCACCTTGCCGCACCGCGCGATCGGCATCGCCCTGGGCGGATTGCTTGCCGTCGCTGGGCTCTGGCTGGCCTTCTCCGCCCTGCGGCTGATCTAGCCGCTCGATCACTCTGCCCGGCATTTTCGTGCGGCGAGGGGCGGAGCCAATCCTATATTGATCCGTTGTCGCAACGACGCTTTCGCTCAACGGAGACTCCATGCCCAACGCCGACCTCAAGACCCCGACCGATCTGTCCTCCAACGCCGCGAAAAGCGTGAAGGACGCGCTCAACGCGATTCTGGCCGATTCGTTCGCGCTCTACCTCAAGACCAAGAATTTCCACTGGCACGTCTCTGGCCCACATTTCCGCGACTATCATCTGATGCTCGACGAACAGGCGGCGGAAATCTTCGCTTCGACCGACGACATTGCCGAGCGCGTGCGCAAGACCGGCAATGTCACCCTGCGCTCGATCGGTGACATCGCCCGGCATCAGACGATCAAGGACAATGACAAGGATTTCGTCGCGCCCGACGACATGCTCAAGGAATTGCGCGACGATAACCTCAAGCTGGTCGAAAGCCTGCGCGAGGCGAAGGACATTGCCGACACTGCCAAGGACAATGCCACCAGCGCGATGATCGACGACTGGACCGACCAGGCCGAACGCCGCGCCTGGTTCCTGTTCGAGGCTGGGCGCAAGGCGTAACCTCACGAACTTCCTCTCCCTGAAAGGGGAGGGGAGCCGCTGGCTTCACCCTTCGATCGTGATCAGCCACAGATCGGGCGGCGCGCCGAACCTTAGCGGAGGGCCGCTCGTGCCCAATCCAGCGGTGACGATGACGGCAAGCCCGGGGTCGAGCACCAGCCCGCAGCGATAATGGTCCCCGAAATGCGATACGCTCGCGACCGGGCCGTAAAAGGGCAGCACGCCTTGGCCGCAATGCGTATGGCCGGCGAGCAACAGATGCACATCCCCCGGCAACCGCGGCGCGATGTCGGGGGAATGCGTCAGGATGATGCGCGCTCCCTCGAACGGACGCAGCTTGGCCATGGTCGCGGCGATGTCGGCATGGTGCGTGTAATCGTCGTCGACCCCGCCGATCGCGATCGGTCCGCGCGCGGTTACGTCGTTGACCAGCACGGTGATCCGCGCCTGCGCCAACGCGCTGGTAACGTCATCGGCGCCGGTCCAATGATCGTGATTGCCCAGCACCGCAACGACGCCGAGCGGCGGGTGCAATCTCTTGAATGGCGCGACCAGGCTGGGCCCTAATTTCTTCGCGCCATGTGGATCGTGGCCGTAGATGAAGTCGCCCGCCATCAGCACGATGTCGGGGTTGAGCGCGTTGATCTGATCGACAATCCGGGTCAGCCGCTCCTCGTCCATCGCATGGCTGCCGATATGCACGTCGCTGATCAGGACGGCGCGGACCGGCTTTATCCCCTTGGGCCAGCGCGGCAGTTTGATCGTCGCGGTCCTGACCACGGGATCGAACCGCGCCTCGGCGCGGGCGTAGAGATAGAATCCCGCCACGATCAGCAACAGGATCAGCAGGACTTTGAGCAGCTTGCGCATCGCTGAAGGGGTAAGGGGTCCGTGACCACCCGGCAATCGACCAAAATCATCCCCCGCCAGCGCATGGCAATCGCATTTGGGCCGGGTGTGGAGATGGGGCAGTCTCGCAGCTCGTTTTGCCCGATCCAGCCAATGTTTCGGCGTTTGGAACAGTCTTTCTTCTACGTCATGCCGGCCTTGTGCCGGCATCCACCGCGCCGCTTACCCAACGGCCGATGGATGTGCGGCGCAGTGGATGCCGGCACAAGGCCGGCATGACGGCTGAAGCTGTCGGATCACAGCCTCCCGATCTATATGCGCGCCCCTCCCCGTTTCGGGGAGGAATTTTTTGGGAACGCACGATCGCGCCTCCCTTCAACAACAGCTGGTGGAACCGTTACGCCGGCGCCATGTTGGTCGCGCCATGCACGCTTTCGCGCAGCTCCTCGACTCGCTGATCTACACGCGGTCGCGCAACGCCAAGCTCAAGCTGATCGGCGATTATCTCAAGGCGACGCGCGATCCCGATCGCGGCTGGGCGATCGCGGCGCTGACCGGCGATCTCGACCTTCCCGCGGTCAAGCCGGCGGTGATCCGCGCGCTGATCGAGCAGCGCGTCGACCCGGTGCTGTTCCGCATGAGCCGCGATTATGTCGGCGATACCGCGGAGACGATCGCCTTGCTGTGGCCCGGCGCCGATGACGGCAGCGGGGAGCCCTTGTCGGTCGGCCAGGTCGTCGACACGCTCAATTCGCTGTCGCGCTCGGACGCCCCGGCAGCGCTCGCCGCGATGCTCGACCGGATGGATGCGGAGGAGCGGTTCGCGCTGCTCAAGATGGCGACCGGCGCGCTCCGCATCGGTGTGTCGGCACGCCTCGCCAAGACCGCCCTGGCGCAGGCTTTCGGTGTCGCGGTCGAAGGTGTCGAGGAAGTATGGCACGCGATTCGCCCGCCTTACGCCGAATTGTTCGACTGGGTCGAAGGGCGCGGGGCCCAGCCGACCGCCGACGACGTTCCGGTATTCCGCCCGTTCATGCTCGCCCATCCGCTGGAGGACGGAATCGTCGACCTCGCCGATTACGCGGCCGAGTGGAAATGGGACGGCATCCGCGTCCAGCTCGTCCATGTCGGCGGGACGACCCGGCTCTACAGCCGTGCGGGCGACGATATCACGGGCAGCTTCCCTGACATCGCCGTGGCGTTCCGCACGCCGGGTGTGCTCGACGGCGAATTGATGGTGAAGGGCGAGGCACAGGGCAGTGCGCTCGAGGAAGGCGCGGGTGCCGCCAGCTTCAATGCGCTGCAGCAGCGGCTGGGGCGCAAGATCGTGTCGGCCAAGATGCTCGACGACTATCCCGCCTTCGTCCGCCTCTACGATATCTTGTTCGACGGCGGCGAGGATATGCGCGCGCTCCCCTGGATCGAGCGCCGCGCGCGGCTCGAAAGCTTCGCCACGCGGCTCGATTCCGAGCGGTTCGACGTCAGCGTCCTGATCGACGCGACGGATTTCGCCGCGCTGGAAGAAATTCGCGCCGGCGCTCGCGACGCCGCGATCGAGGGCGTGATGCTCAAGCGGCGGGATTCCGATTACGTCGCCGGCCGCCGCACGGGTCTCTGGTACAAATGGAAACGCGACCCGCTCACCGCCGATTGCGTGATGATGTACGCGCAGCGCGGCAATGGCCGGCGCTCGTCCTTCTACAGCGACTATACGTTCGGCTGCTGGACCGAGGAGGGCGAGTTGCTTCCCGTCGGCAAGGCGTATTCGGGGATCACCGACGACGAGTTGAAATGGCTCGACAGCTTCGTGCGCAACCACACGGTCAATCGTTTCGGCCCGGTGCGCGAGGTCGAAAAGACCCTGGTGCTGGAGGTTGCGTTCGATTCGATCCACGAGTCGAAGCGCCACAAATCGGGCGTCGCGATGCGCTTCCCGCGCATTCACCGCATCCGCACCGACAAGCCGGCGGCCGAAGCGGATACGATCGCCGGGATCAGGAAGCTGGTGACCTGAGAAGGTGAAGTGTGAAAAGCCCCTCCCCTGAAGGAGAGGGGCTAACGTGCAACTCAGGGCAGCATGACGGTGTCGATGACGTGGATCACGCCGTTCGACTGCATCACGTTGGCGATGGTGATCATGCCGGCGTCGCCCTTGTCGTCCATCACGGCCCAACCGGCGCCCATCTTCTTGAACTTGAGCATGCCGCCCTGGACCGTGGTGTAGCTGGCGACGCCGCCGTTCATCTTGGCCTTGGCGGCGATCATCGCCGCGGTGATGCGGCCGGGCACGACGTGATAGGTCAGGACTGACGTCAGCTGGCCCTTGTTCTCGGGCTCGAGCAACGTGTCGACGGTGCCTGCGGGCAGCTTGGCGAATGCCGCATTAGTCGGGGCGAAGACGGTGAACGGTCCCTTGCCCGACAAGGTGTCGACCAGTCCCGCCGCCTTGACCGCGGCGACCAAGGTCGTGTGGTCCTTCGAATTGGCCGCATTCTGGACGATAGTCTTGGTCGAATACATTGCGGCACCGCCGACCATCGGGTTCTTCATCGCCGCGACGCCCGCGCCGGCGCCGGTGAACAATGCGGTCGCGAGCATCAATTTACGAATTGCCTTCATGTCCCTGTCTCCTGAAGCACGCCGTTGGACGCGTGCGTCAGGAGGTACGGGTGCGGGTTGCTCGCGGATGCAGGCAGGTGTGCATGAGAGAACGGAGTGACAGAAATAGAGCGCTTCCCCGGCGAAGGCCGGGGTCCAGATCCGATGACGCGGAGATGGCATCCCGCCACCGAAAACCCATTGCAACCAAGCCCCGGCCTTCGCCGGGGAGGCGTTTAAGTTGGAAGGATCTGCCTTAAGCGAGCGACAATTTCCCGCTCGCCACAACCGGCCCGGTCGGCAGACCGGTCGGCGATCCGCCGAGCGGTTCGATCGATACCGCCAGCATGACTCCCGCCTTCAGGGCATGGCGTTTCTCCATCGGCAGCATCATGCGCGACGGGCCGCTCGATGCCAGCATTCCCATCGGCTTGGGCACGCCGTCGCCGCCGATCATCCAGAGCTGCGCGGTCTTGCCCGCTGGGGCCATCGCCGCGCCGCCGACGCGCATTTCGCCCGTTGTCACGTCGACCATCGCGGGGACGGCGGCAGATTTGTCGCTCATCATGAGTGACGCCACCATCACGCGGTGCGGGGGCGCGACGATCTGGGGTGTCGGTCGCAGGATAACGAACAAGGCCAGCATCGCGGCGATCGCGGTGACCATCGCGGCGATCGGCCAACGTGCGCGCCGACTTGGCGACGACGCGGTGGGCTGGCCGAGCTGCGCGAGGCGAGCGGCGACCGATTCGGGGGCGGTGACTTCGGGATAATCGTCGAACAGTGCCGCCAGCCGCTGGCGCCAGTCTTCGACCTCGCGCGCGAAGTCCGGGTCGGCCAGCACCCGGCGCAATGCCGCGGCGCGCTCTTCGCCATCGAGCAAGCCGAGCGCGAGTTCGGCGGCGGTCATGTCGGGATCGGGAGCGTCAGGCGTCATCGACACATCCCCTCAGCTGGAGCAGGCCGCGCCGGATGATGCTCTTCATCGTGCCCAATGGCACGTTCTTGCGCTCGGCCAATTCGACATAGGTCGCCCCATCGAAGAACGCGGTCCGGATGGCATCGCGCGCGCGCTCGTCGAGCGCGTCGAGGCAATCGTGCAGCCGCTGCGACTCCTGGTCGCGCTCGACGATCTCGCGCTGGCCGAGAGACGGATCGGCTACCAACGCCGCCTCCTCGACCGGATGCGCGGGCCGGGCGCCTCTTGCCCGCACCCAATCGATCGCCTTGTTGCGCGCGATCGTCGCCAGCCAGGAGATCGGGCTCGCGCGGCCGGGTTCGTAGGCGCCGGCGCGTCTCCAGATCGTGAGATAGACGTCGTGCAGTACATCTTCGGCAGCGCTCCGCTCTCCGCAGATACGCAGGCATATGCCGAAAAGCTTCGCCGAGGTCAGGCGATAGACGTCCTGCAGCGCGTCGCGATCCTCCGCGCCCGTACGCACCAACGCCTCGGTCAGGCGAGCGCGCGCGGCGGCGGGATCGGTAGGTGGGCGCACCGCGCATGACTAGACGTCGGCGGCGGCGCACGCAATTAGGGCAAGGATGACCGTCTCGCTCGCACCGCTGCTGATGATCGCCTCGGGGTCGATCCATGCGGTGGTCAATGCGATCGTCAAGGGCGGCAAGGACAAGATGGCGTCGCGCGCGATGACCGACGGGTCGGCGGCGATCATCCTGCTTCCCTCCTTGCTGCTCGTGCCATTGCCGGATGGCGCCTGGCCGTGGCTCGCGGCGACGGCATTGGTCCACGCGCTCTATCTCTACGCGCTGATCCGGGCGTATCAGGTCAGCGACTTTTCGTCGGCCTATCCCGTGCTGCGCGGCACCGCGCCGCTGGTGACCGCGGGCGTGGCGCTCGGGCTGCTCGGCGATCATGTTTCGACGCTGGCGGTCGCCGGGATCGCGCTGATCGGCGTGTCGATGTTCGTGCTGGCGATCGGCCGCCACCTCAGCCGCGCCGGGTTCGGTTGGGCAGTACTGACCGGCTTCACCATCGCCGCCTATACCGTGATCGACGCCGCCGGCGTGCGCGCGGCGCCGACGCCGTTCAGCTATATCGCCTGGATGTTCGTGACGATGGGGCTGGTCATCGTCGGCCTGTTCGCGATCCTGACGCGCGGCACTCTGTTCGCATCGATGCGCCAGCAATGGCGGCCCGGCGCGATCGCCGGGGCATTGTCGATCCTGACCTACGGCCTGGCGCTTTATGCCTTGTCGATCGGTCCGACCGCGCCGCTCGCCGCGTTGCGCGAGACGGGAATGGTGACGGCGCTGATCATCGCCGTCGTGTTTCTGAAGGAGCGCGTGACAGTGGGGCGCGGGGTGGCGGTGCTGGGAATTCTGGCCGGCGCTGGGCTGATCTTGCGGGGGTAGTTCAAATCCTCCCCGTTCCGGGGAGGAATAAGAAAAAGGCCCGGCCCGCACATTGGCGGACCGGGCCTTTTCAAAAGCAGAACCGGAGGGCGATTAGATCGACGTCAGGTTCACCGCGGCGTATTTGCCGCGACGATTGTCGACCTCGAGCTCGAATTCGAGCCGATCGCCTTCGTTCAGGCTGGTCATGCCGGCGCGCTCGACCGCCGAGATGTGGACGAATGCATCGGGCTGGCCGTCGTCGCGCTGAATGAAGCCGAAGCCCTTCATCGCGTTGAAGAACTTGACCGTGCCGGTCGCCTTCTCGCCAGTCAGCTCGCGGCCACCGCCGCCGCCAGCGCCACCCGGGCCGCCTGCCGCACGCTCGGGGCGCGGACCGCGATCCTGGACCGGCAAGGGCTCGCCCTCGATCTTGAGGTCGGTCGCCGAGATGCGGCCGCCGCGATCGACGAGCGTGAAGCCCAGCGGTTGACCCTCGGCCAGGCCGGTCAGGCCGGCCTGCTCGACCGCACTGATATGCACGAACACGTCCTCGCCGCCATCGTCGCGAACGACGAAGCCGAAGCCCTTTTGTCCGTTGAAGAACTTTACGACGCCGGTGCCTTCACCGACGACCTGGGGGGGCATGCCGCCGCCGCCACCGCCGCCGCCACGGAATCCGCCGCCGCCACCGCCGCCGCGGAAACCACCGCCGCCGCCGCCGAAGCCGCCACCACCGCCGCCGCCGCCGCGATATCCGCCGCCGCCGCCATAGCTGCTGCCGCCAAAGCCGCCGCCACCAAAGCCACCGCCGCCGAAATCTCCGCCGCCAAAATCGTCACCGCCGAAATTGTCGCGCTTGTCACGGCCGCGACCACCACGATTGCCACGGCCACCTTTATCGAAACTCATGCCCTGTTCGTCTTTCCGGTTCGCCCCGTATCACATTCAAGAACCAACGCGTCGGACGACAGACGCAGGCCTTCGGGCGCAAACCAATAGCGCCTTATTGCGAGTCTTAACCCAAAATCGGCCACGCCGCGAACAAAATCGTCCGCATTCCTGCCCTTGTCGTCGCGATACTTGCACAGGCGTGGCCGAGACGGCACAGCCATGACCTATGCCAGTCATCGAACTTCTCGCCAGTCCGGCGGCCTGGGCCGCCCTGTTGACGCTTATCGTAATGGAGGTCGTGCTCGGCATCGACAACCTGGTCTTCGTCGCGATCCTGTCGAACAAGCTGCCCGAGGCGGACCGGGCCCGCACGCGGCGAATCGGCATCGGGCTCGCGCTCGTGATGCGCCTGCTGCTGCTCACGACGATCAGCTGGATCGTCGGGATGACCGCGCCCGTGATCAACCTCGGGCTGACCGACGGCGCCGACGCGCATGGCAATCCCAGTTTCGAAACGGCTTTTTCGATTCGCGACCTCATCCTGATCGCGGGTGGCCTGTTCCTGCTCTACAAGGCGACGACCGAAATCCATCACAGCATGGATCCCGCCGAATCGGACTCGCCGCTCGACAAGACCAACAGCCAGAAGTCGCTCGGCTTCGCGGCGGCGATCACCCAAATCCTGATGCTCGACCTCGTTTTTTCGATCGATTCGATCCTGACCGCGGTCGGCATGACCGACGAATTGCCGATCATGATCGTCGCCGTGGTCGTCGCGGTGGGCGTGATGCTGATCGCCGCCGATCCCTTGTCGAACTTCATCGCCAAGAACCCGACCGTGGTGATGCTCGCGCTCGGCTTCCTCCTGATGATCGGCCTCGTGCTGATCGCCGACGGCTTCGGCGTCCACGTCCCCAAAGGCTATGTTTATACCGCCATGGCTTTCTCGGCGGGGGTCGAGATGCTCAACATCTGGAGCCGCAAGGCACGCGAGCGGCGGGGAAGTCATTAGAGCCGGTCGTTCGCGCTATGGCCTGGAATTGATTCACGCGGAGGCGCGGAGGCGCGAAGATTTGTTCGCGCAGAGGCGCAGAGCAACGGTCATGGTGGCCTGTTCTATTGGTCGATGAAAGGCTGCTGATGCAGCCATCCGCCCCTCTCCGTACTTCTTCTCCGCGCCTCCGCGCCTCCGCGTGAACCTCTCCCTTCCCTTCTTCGACCGAATGGGCGCGGCACAGGTTCAACCATTGAGCGTTCCGCCCGGAAGGGCTAGGCGCTAGGCGATGACCGTATATCTCCATGAGGAAGACCTTCCCGCCGGGCTGTTCGCGCCCGGCGCCGCGATCGCCGTCGATACCGAGACGATGGGGCTGATCACGCCGCGCGACCGATTGTGCCTGGTTCAGTTGTCCGATGGCGGACCCGACGAGCATCTCGTCCGCTTCGGCCCCGGCAGCGATTATGCCGCACCCAATCTGAAGGCGCTGCTCGCCGATCCGGCCCGCGACAAGCTCTATCATTTCGCGCGCTTCGATCTCGCCGCGATCAAGCACTATCTCGGCGTCACCGCCGGCCCGGTCTATTGCACCAAGACCGCGTCGCGGCTGGTCCGCACCTATACCGACCGCCATGGATTGAAGGAATTGGTCCGCGAGCTGCTCGGTCAGGACATTTCGAAACAGCAGCAATCGTCCGATTGGGGCGGTCCCGAGCTGAGCGACGCGCAAAAGGATTATGCCGCGTCCGACGTGCGCTATCTGCATCGTCTGCGCGCCGAGCTCGATCGCCGCTTGGTGCGCGAGAACCGCGCCGAACTGGCGCAGGCCTGTTTCGACTTCCTGCCGTGGCGCGCCGAACTCGATCTCGCGGGCTGGCCCGAGATCGACATCTTCGCGCATGTCTGACGTCGCGCTCCGGATGCGGTCCGAGCGCCAGCGCTGGGCGGCGCCCGGGAGCGGGCACGACACATTGATCGCGATCCTGCGCGTCGTGCTGCCATCGGCGGTCGGCGTCGTCGCCGCGCTGATGGTGTTCTTGCCGCTGACGGCCGGCGGCGACGTCAGTTTCGTGCTCGATCGCAACAAGGTGGAGATCACCAAGGAACGTCTGCGCGTCCAGTCGGCGACCTATCGCGGCCAGGACGACAAGGGCCAGCCTTTCACCTTGACGGCCCAATCGGCGGTGCAGCGCGACGCCAGCCAGCCGATCGTCGAGATCGACCGCATGATGGGCGATATCTCGCTCTCGGACGGTCCCGGCAAGCTTGTCGCGCCCAAGGGCAATTATAATCTGAAGAGCCAGCAGGTCGACGTATCGGGGCCGATCACCTTCACCGGGCCCAAGGGCTATAGTCTTCAGAGCAAGGCGGCGACGGTCGATTTGCGGAAGCGCACGATGCAGGGCACGGGCGGCGTCTCCGGCACCTTGCCGCAAGGCGAGTTCAACGCCGATACGATGAACGCCGACCTCGAGAATCGCGTGGTGAAGCTGAACGGGCGCGCCACGCTGCGATTCAGCGGCAAGGCCAAGCGCAACCGATAGCCCGATTTTTTGGCGCATCCGCCGCGCGTCCGCTTGCCCATGGCAAGGCGCCGGTGCATGGCGTGAAGGTGCGCCATGCACGAAGCTTGCCAATTGCTCGCTTGATAACCATTCAGTAACCAAGAAGCGGGCACTCAGGGATCCGATATGAACGACGCCGCAACCCTGGAAGAAATTCCGCCGATTGCCGAAGCTCCGGTGATGCGCGGCCTGTCGGTCGTTTCGATCGCCAAGTCATACGACAAGCGCGTCGTGCTGACCGACGTGTCGCTATCGGTCGGGCCGGGCGAAGTCATCGGCCTGTTGGGCCCCAACGGTGCCGGCAAGACCACGTGTTTCTATTCGGTGATGGGGCTGGTGAAGCCCGATTCGGGCCGCATCATGCTCGACGGCGACGACATCACCGGATTGCCGATGTACCGCCGCGCGATCCTCGGCCTGGGCTATCTGCCGCAGGAAACCTCGATCTTTCGCGGGCTGTCGGTCGAAAAGAATATCCTCACCGTGCTCGAACTCTCCGAGCCGGACAAAGCCGCGCGCGAACGCCGGCTCGACCAGTTGCTCGACGAATTCGGCCTGACGCGGTTGCGCGATGCGCCGGCTATGGCGTTGTCGGGCGGCGAACGCCGCCGCGCCGAGATCGCGCGGGCGCTTGCCGCCAATCCCTCGATCATGCTGCTCGACGAACCGTTCGCCGGGATCGACCCCTTGTCGATCTCCGACATTCGCGACCTGATCGTCGAGTTGAAGAAGCGTGGCATCGGCGTGCTGATCACCGACCATAATGTCCGTGAGACGCTCGACATCGTCGACCGCGGCTACATCATCTATGACGGCCGCGTGTTGTTCGCCGGCTCGCCGGAGGAGCTCGTCGCCGACGAGAATGTCCGCCGGCTCTATCTGGGAGAGAGCTTCCAGCTCTGACCGGCCCATGAGTCTCGCGCCTCGCCTTGATCTTCGGCAGTCGCAATCGCTGGTGATGACGCCGCAGTTGCAGCAGGCGATCCGCCTGCTCGCGCTGTCCAATCTCGAAGTCGAGACCTTCATCGCCGAGGAGATCGAGCGCAATCCGTTGCTCGACAGTTCGAGCGCGGGCAGCGACGACGACGGCCCGATCGTCGAACGCGACGCGCCGGCTGCGATGGGCGACGAGCCGGCGAGCGCCGATGCCCTGTTGAACGGCGAGAGCGGCGGCGAAGCGTCGCTCGACGTCGATTTCGCGGCGGAAAGCTTCCACCACGATTCGCCCTCCGATCAGGCCGGGATGGACGGCTCGCTCGGCCTCAACGGCGGCGCGTCGGGGGGAGCGAGCGAAGACGGCCCCGATCTCGATGCCTTTGCCGATACTAGCCTCAGCCTTGCCGATCATCTGTTGCAGCAGGCCGGCGAGGTGCTGTCGGGCGCCGATATATTCATCGCGCAGCATTTGATCGATCTGATCGACGAAGCCGGATATCTGACCACGCCGCTGCTCGACATCGCCAACCGGCTCGGCGTGCCGCTGGTCCAGGTCGAAACCGTGCTCGCCGTGATCCAGGCGTTCGATCCGACCGGGGTCGGCGCGCGCGACCTCGCCGAATGCCTCGCGCTCCAGGCCAAGGAAGCCGATCGCTACGATCCGTGCATGGCGCGGCTGATCGACAATCTCGACCTCGTCGCACGCGGCGAGATGTCGCGGCTCAAGCGGATTTGCGGCGTCGACGACGAAGACCTGGCGGACATGATCCGCGAGCTGCGCAATTACGACCCCAAGCCCGGATGCCGGTTCGGCGGTGAGCCGATGCAGGCGGTGGTGCCCGATCTGTACGTCGCGCGCGCCAAGCAGGGATGGGCGATCGAGATCAACGCGGCGACTTTGCCGAAGGTGCTGGTCAACCGCTCTTATTATGTCGAACTGTCCTCGGGCCCGCAGGACAAGACAGCCAAGGCGTGGCTGAGCGAAATGCTCGCCAGCGCCAACTGGCTGGTCAAGGCGCTCGATCAGCGTCAGCGCACGATCATCAAGGTCGCGAGCGAGATCGTGAAACAGCAGGAAGCGTTCTTCCTTCACGGTGTCGCGCATTTGAAGCCGATGACCCTGAAACAGGTCGCCGATGCGATCGAGATGCACGAATCGACCGTCAGTCGAGTCACCTCGAACAAATATCTCAGCTGCGCGCGCGGGCTGTACGAGCTCAAATATTTCTTCACCTCGGCGATCCAGGCGGCCGATGGCGGCGACGCGGTGTCCGCGCAAGCGGTCAAGTCCGCGATCCGCACGCTCATCTCGGCGGAGAGTCCGAAGGCGATCCTGTCCGACGACACCTTGGTCGACATGCTCAATGCCAAGGGCTTCGACATCGCGCGGCGAACCGTTGCCAAGTATCGCGAGGCAATGGGGATCGGCAGTTCGGTGCAGCGCCGCCGCCAAAAGGCGCTGGAGGGAGTCGGGTAGGTTTTTACCGTTCGGCAAAACATTCGCACTAACCCGATGGCGTGGCTGCACATTTCACCGTCCGGGCCGAACCCTCGCGCGATTTGATTCGCATCGCGATGTCGGGCTTCTTCACGCCCGACGATATCCGGGCATTCTACGATGCGCGCGCCGCGGAACATGCCCGCCTGACCTGCGGGCCCAATCAGCACGTCACGCTCAACGACGTGAGCGCGATGAAGGTGCAGGCGCAGGACGTCGTCGCCGCCTTCCAGAACCTTCTCGCCGATCCTGCCTACCGATCGCGCAAGCTCGCCTTTGTCGTCGATCGTACTCTTGCGCGCAGCCAGTTGATGCGCGCGCTCAATGGGCGCACCGCGAAATGCTTCGAAAATCGGGTCGAGGCCGAACAATGGCTGTTCGCGCATGATCCGGAGATGGTGGCGGCCTGAGGCGCTGCAGCGTTCGACAGGAGCTCGAGCCTCTCGCCCTTCTGCCCAGTGGGTGCCGGAACGAACCGGGCATGACATGCAAGGGCTGGACACGTAATATTACCTGTTTCTATTGCTTTCCAATACTTTCGTTAGTTTCTCCGAACGTGGAATTGCGTTAGCCTCGCGCCCAAGGGAGAGGGCGCCATGATCATCGTCACCGGCAGCGTCACCGCGAAGGACGGACAGTTCGAGCCGTTGCGTGATGCCTGTCTCGCGCATGTCCGCCGCTCGCGGACCGAGGACGGCTGCATCAGTCATGCGGTTCATATCGATGCCGAAAATCCGCTGCGCCTGGTCTTCTTCGAGGAATGGCGCGACCTGCCCGCGCTGCAGGAGCATTTCGTCACCCCCGGCATTGCCGATCTGATGAGCGCATTCCGCGAGCACGCCGCGTCGAGCGAGAAGATCACCACCTACAGCGCGCAAAAGGCGCCGGATCAGGAATAATCGATGCTGGGGTACCAGTCGGTGCCGCGCCCGGCGGGAATCGTATCGAGCACGTTCCATAAAGGCGACATTTCGGGCGCGCCGCGCGGGTCCTGACCTGGGTCCTGCGTTCCGCCGAGTTCCGATCCCCAGAAGTGGCGGATCGTGCCGTTCTCGTCCCTGGTGAACACATCGTAGGACGGCCAGTCGCCATCATCGTGCCAGGCATTATGGTCGCGGCCGAATGCTTCGCTGATATCGCTATAGAGAGGCAGGCCGCGCCAGCCGCGCTCCTCGGCGAAATCGTAGAGCCGCTCGACCGGCGACCGCGCGACCACCGCCAGCGCGACCTTCTGGCGCAAGTCGAGCGCATTGGCCGCCAGTGCGCCGAGAAATTGCGTGCACATCGGGCATGGCCGCGCGCGCTCGGGGCCGAACATCCAGCAATAGGTGACCAGCGCGTCATGCCCCTCGAATAGGCCGGCGAGACCGACCGTCCCATCCTTCCCCTCGAACGTATAATCCTTCGTGACGACCGGCCCGGGCGGCAGCGCCCGGCGCTGTGCGGCGACCCGTTCGAGGTGCCGGCGCAATTCGACTTCCTCGGCAAGCAGCCTTTTGCGCGCCGCGGCGTAATCGGGGCCTTCGCCCGGATAGGGATGATGCGCTTTCTCTGCGAGCTCGCCAGCGGGAGCGAGCAATGTGACGTCGGCCTCGGCCATGATCCTCTCCTTTTTCCCGCCGTCACAGCGTTCGAAACCGGAATAGGGTTCCTATCGGGTGATGGTCGGATCGACCATGATCTTCACGTGGTTCTCCGGATCGCCCAGATCATCGAATGCCTGCGCCACGCCGCCGAGATCGACCGTCCCGGTGATGATCCGCCCGACATCGACCATGCCCTCGGCGATCTCGCGCAACGTCGCGGCGAATTCGTCGGGGGTATAGCCATAGACGAATTCGAGATTGAGTTGCTTGGTGATCGCCATCGACGGGCGAAAGCTGTCGGGTTCCATGCACACGCCGGCAACGACGATCTGCGCGCCGGGCGGGCAATCCTCGATGATCCGCTGCACCATGCCCGGCACGCCGACGCATTCGAACACGATCGGACGGGCGTGCAGCTTGCCCGCCATCCTGGCGATATGCGCCTCCGCCTCGGTCGCGGGTACGCCATAATCGGCCCATTTGCCGTGCGGCCCGTCGACTGCCGGGTCCACCACCACGTCGGCGCCCATCCGCTCGGCCTCGGCGCGGCGGCGCGGCGAGAAATCGGCGGCGATCACCGGTCCTTTGCCGGCGATCTTGAGCGCGGCGATGATCGCCAGCCCGACCGGCCCGCAACCGATCACCAAGGACGCCGATCCAGGCTCGAGCGCCGCCCTGGCGACGGCATGCGCGCCGACCGCGAACGGTTCGGTCAGCGCGGCGAGATCGTCCGACAGGCCATTGGGTACTTCGAGCAACAACCGCTCGTCGAGCAGCATGCGTTCGGCGAACCCGCCAGGTGCCGAGGGCGAATAGCCGACGGGATGATAGCCTTTGGAAGAATTGGTGACGGGCACCGAGACCACGCGCGTACCCGGCCTGAGCCGATGCGGTGTGTCGGGGCCGTAATCGAGGATTTCGGCGCAGAACTCGTGGCCCATCACCATGTCGGGCAAGGGCCGTGGCGTACCGCCGGCGCGCTCGGCGACCATCTTGTCCATATGGTGCAGCGCGTGAAGATCGGACCCGCAGATGCCGCAACGCAGCGTCCGCACCAACACCTGCCCCGTGTCGGGTATCGGCTCGACGATCTCGTCGAGTTCCAGCCGCTGCCCGCGCTTGACCACTGCCCGCATCGCGCTCTCCTTTTCCGTACCCTATTTTCGAAAATATGGAGCGCGGTCAATCGTCCTCGTCTTCGTACCCAACCAGCGCCAGGGCGCGCGCCTTGATCTGGCGCGTCTCGCACCAATGGATCAGCGCGTCCTCACGGCCATGCGTCACCCATACTTCCTTGGGCGCGATCTCGATAAGCGTTTCGGTCAATTCGTCCCAGTCGGCATGGTCGGACAGGATCAGCGGCAGTTCGACCAATCGCTGCCGTGCGCGCTGGCGGACGCGCATCCATCCGCTGGCCATCGCGGTGATCGGGTCGGGCAGCCGCCGCGACCAGCGATCGTTGAGCGCGCCCGGGGGGCACAGCACGATCCGGCCCTGCAACTCGGCCTTGGCGACGCCGGTCGCCGGGCGAAGCTCGCCGAGGTCGACGCCCAGCTCGACATAGAGGTCGCACAGCCGCTGCAAGGCGCCATGGAGGTAGATCGGATCGTCATACCCCATGTCGCGCAATTCGCGGATCACGCGTTGCGCCTTGCCCAAGGCATAGGCGCCGACCAGCACGCAGCGATCGGGATTGGCGCGCGATGCCGCGAGCAGTTTGTCGATCTCGTCATGCGTCTCCGGGTGACGGAAAACGGGCAGGCCGAATGTTGCCTCGGTCACGAACACATCGCATTTGACGGGCACGAACCGCGCGCAGGTCGGGTCGGGGCGGCGCTTGTAGTCGCCCGACACGACGATCGTTTCGCCACGATGCCTGAGCACGAGCTGCGCCGATCCCAGCACATGGCCGGCGGGGACGAATTCGACCTCGACCCCGCCCATGTCGCGCGGTTCGCCATAGGCAACCGCATGTCCGGCTTGCGGACCATAGCGTGCCTCCATGATCGCCAGCGTCTCGCGCGTCGCCCACACTGCTTCGTGCCCACCGCGAGCATGATCGGCATGACCGTGCGTCACCAGTGCGCGCGGACTGGGCACCGACGGATCGATCCAGACATCGGCCGGCGCCACATAGATTCCCTGTGGATGGGGCGTGATCCAGTCGCCGAGCTTGGTCATGATTCCAATATGGCGTGGCGCGCGTTCCTGTTCCATCGTCCCCGCAAATAAGGAGGAAACGGATGCAGCAAACGGCTCTCGATCAGCGGCTCGATCGGCTCGAACGCACGGTCATGCGGCAGCGGTTGATATTAAGCGTGGTCGGATTGGGTGGCGCGGCGGCATTGCTGATGGCGCTCGCGCCCGCCGCGCCCGGCACGGTCGAGGCACAAGCGATTCGTATCGTCGATGCCGCGGGCAAGCCGCGCATCCTGATCGGCGCGCCGCCACCCACCGACGGTCGCCAGCGCAAGGATGCGCAGACCGCGTCGATCGTCGTGCTCGGCCCCGATGGCGCCGATCGCCTGGTGCTGGGCGAGCAGCCGCCGGTGCTGGTCGACGGCAAGACCTATCCGCGCATCGCCAGCGCTTATGGCCTGCTGATCCACGATGCCAAAGGTAACGAGCGGGGCGGGTTCAGCTTCCTCGATAATGGCCGTGCCATCCTGTCGCTCGACCGTCCCGGTGGCGATGCGGTGCTGCTCACCGCGAACGATAAGACCGGGTTTGCCGGGCTGGTGGTCAATTACCAAAACCCGTTGGGTAAATATGCCGAAGGACTGCGGATGGGGACCCAGGCGGACACGGCGTGGCTCTCGCTCCAGGATCGTGCCGAGGGCGAGCGCGCAAGGCTGGCGGTCGAAGGCAAGGCCGCGCCCAAGCTGATCGCCCGGCCGGCAGGCGCGCCGCCGGCGCCATAGCGCGATCGGCGGCCCGCACCCTATATCGGTCGGGTGAGTTCACTCCCTCTACCCTTGACCGACTGGTTCGCCGCGCGCGGTTGGCGCCCGCGGCGGCACCAGCTGGAGATGCTCGACGCCGCGCGCGCCGGGCACCACGCGCTGCTCGTCGCCGCGACCGGCGCGGGCAAGACGCTGGCCGGTTTTCTCCCCACGCTTGCCGAGCTGATCGACGCGCCAGCCGAGGGTCTCCACACGCTCTACGTCTCGCCGCTCAAGGCGCTGGCGGTCGACGTCCAGCGCAATTTGCTCACCCCGATCGAGGAAATGGGGGTCGACATCCGCGTCGAGACGCGCACCGGCGATACGCCGAGCGACCGCAAGGCGCGTCAGCGCGTGCGCCCACCGCAAATCCTGCTGACCACGCCGGAAAGCCTGTCGCTGCTGCTGAGCTATCCCGACAGTTTCCTGATTTTCGCCGGGCTCAAGCGCATCGTCGTCGACGAGGTCCATGCCTTTGCCAGCGGCAAGCGCGGCGACTTGTTGTCGCTGTGCATGGCGCGACTCCAGCGCATCGCGCCCGACATGCGTCGCGTCGCGCTCTCGGCCACCGTCGCCGACCCCGATTCCTATCGCGCCTGGCTTGCCCCGGATGGCGATATCGACATGGTCGACCTGGTGCTCGGCGAGCCCGGTGCCGATCCCGACGTCACCATCCTGCTGCCCGAGGGCAGGGTGCCCTGGGCCGGCCATTCGGGCCGCTATGCCGCCGAACAGGTGATGGCGGAGATCGAGACGCGGCGGACGACGATCGTGTTCTGCAACACGCGCAGCCTGGCCGAGCTGATCTTCCAGGATCTGTGGAAAGTGAATCTGATGTCGCTGCCGATCGGCGTGCATCATGGCAGCCTGTCGAAGGAAGCGCGGCGCAAGGTCGAAAGTGCGATGGCGGCGGGGCAGTTGCGCGCCTTGGTCGCCACCGCCAGCCTCGACCTCGGGGTCGATTGGGGCGATGTCGATTGCGTCATCCAGATGGGCGCGCCCAAGGGCTCGTCGCGCCTCCTTCAGCGGATCGGCCGCGCCAATCACCGGCTCGATGAGGCGAGCGAGGCGATCCTCGTTCCCGGCAACCGCTTCGAATATCTCGAATCGCGCGCCGCGCTCGACGCGGTCGAGGCGGGCGAGCTCGACAACGAGCCGTTCCGCGCCGGCGCGCTCGATGTGCTCGCGCAGCACGTCATGGCCTGCGCTTGCGCCGCGCCGTTCCGGCGCGAGGAAATGCTGAGCGAAGTGCAAGGCGCGCTACCCTATTCGGCGCTTGATGCGGAGACGTTCGAGCGCGTGCTGAGCTTCATCCGCGACGGTGGCTATGCCTTGCGCGCCTACGATCGCTTCAAGCGATTGACGCAGGAGCCCGACGGGACATGGCGCGTCAGCCATCCGCGCTTCGTCCAGCAACACCGCCTCAATGCCGGGATCATCGTCGAGGCGGCGATGCTCAATGTGCGGTTCAAGAACGGCCGCCTGCTCGGCAAGGTCGAGGAAGGGTTCGCCGCCTCGCTGTCGAACGGCGACACCTTTTTCTTCGCCGGGATGAGCTGCGAAGTCCTGCGGATCGATACCGAGGACGTGCTGGTCCGCGCCTCGACCCGCCCGGCGCGCATCCCGACCTATGGCGGCGCGCGCATGCCGTTATCGACCAACCTCGCCGACCGCGTCCGCGGCTTCCTCGCCCAGCCTGAGGAATGGGCGCGCTTTCCCGACGATGTGCGCGAATGGCTGGAGGTCCAATCCTATCGCTCGCGGCTGCCCCAGCCGGGCCAATTGCTGGTCGAGACCTTCCCGCGCGAAGGGCGGCACTACATGGTCGCCTACAGCTTCGAAGGGTGGAATGCGCACCAGTCGCTCGGCATGCTGATCACCCGGCGGATGGAGACGCAGGGGCTCAAGCCGCTCGGCTTCGTCGCCAACGATTACGCCATCGCCTGCTATTCCCTCGACCCGGTGACCGACCCTGCGTCGCTGTTCTCTCCGGACATCCTCGAGCACGAATTCGTCGACTGGGTGCAGCAGTCGCATCTGCTCAAGCGCGCGTTCCGCGAGGTCGCGGTGATCGGGGGCCTGGTCGAACGTCAGCATCCCGGCAAGCGCAAGACCGGCAAACAGGTCACGTTCTCGACCGACCTGATCTACGACGTGCTGCGCAAGTATGAGCCCGGCCATTTGCTGCTCCAGGCGGCCTGGGCCGATGCGCGCGCGCGGATGACCGATGTCGGCCGCCTCGCCGATCTGCTCGATCGCGCCGGCGACACGATGATGCACGTGACGCTCGACCGCATTTCGCCGCTGGCGGTGCCGGTATTGACCCTGATCGGGCGCGAGAATGTCGCGCAGGGGCTGGCTGACGATGCGCTGCTGATGGAAGCGGAGAGCCTGGCGCAGGAAGCGATGCGGCTCGACTGAGCGGTTTCGGGGCGTATTATCCGCTAGGTACACGACCGAAACGGGCGTATGATCCGGCCATGCGCGGGTTCATTCCCTTATTGGCGCTTGGCATCGGTGCGCTGGCCGGACCGCCCCTTGCCGCGCAACAGGCGCAGCCCTCCTCGATCAAGCCGCCGATCGCCGCCGCTCCCGCCGCGGCACCCGCACTGGACGTCCTCGCGATCGGTGAACGAACCGACCGCATGACGGTGCCCGTGACGATAGGGCCACACGGGCCCTTTCCGTTCATCGTCGATACCGGGGCCGAACGTTCGGTCGTCTCGCGTGAACTCGCAGGGTATCTCAAACTGTTGCCCGGAACCGATGTGAAGCTGTTCGACTTCACCGGCGCCGCCCAGGTCGCGACGGTCAAGGTGCCGTCGCTCACCGCGGGGAAGCTCGGCACGCCTGCGATGGAGGCGCCGCAGCTGTTGCTGGCCAATATCGGCGCCCCCGGCATGCTCGGCATCGATGCGCTCCAGGGGCAAAAGGTCGTACTCGACTTCAACGCCCGGCGGATGTTGTTGCAACCGGCTCGGCGTCACGCGTCTGGCGATTTCGTCGTCCGCGCCCAGTCGCGCACCGGCCAATTGATCGTGACCAAGGCGTGGTTCAACAATCAACCGATCGCGGTGATCATCGATACTGGCTCCTGGTTGAGCGTCGGCAACACCGCCATGCTCAAACTGGCCAAGAAAGCACCGCGATCCTACGGCCCGGTGGCCATCACCTCGGTGACCGGCCGCAGCTTTTCGGCCAATTTCGTCGCGGTCAGCAACGTGAAGATCGATTCCGTTCGGTTCGACAATTTCGGCCTGGTCTTCGCCGACGTGCCTCCGTTCGATCGTTTTGGGCTACGCGACACGCCGGCGCTGATCCTGGGGATGAGCTCGCTCAAATTGTTCGGCCGGGTCGAACTGGATTTCCTCAATCGCGAGATCGGGTTCAGCCTGCCGCGACCACAGATCGATTTCCACAACGTTTGCCGAAACGCCAGTGCGGCCTGCAAGAGCATAGCTCCCTCGTCCTGACGGGTGAGCGGTTGACGCGCATCAGTGACTCGCGGCCAATCCACCGGGACGGCGAGCGGCTGCCCCAGAGACCGGGCGCCTCGAAGGCCGATGCGCCGGAAGGCGATCCGGTCGAGGTGGCGTGGAAGACCTTTTACGCGCCCATCTTCAACCCCGGCGCGGGTCAAGGTCGGCGCGATGCTGAAGGAGATCTCCCGAAAATATTGGAAAAACATGCCTGAAACCGCGTTGATACCCGAGTTGATCGCGGGGGCGCAGGCACGGGAGCAGGGAATGGCCGCAACGGCGCGCGCAAAGACCGGAGACGATGTCGCGGCCGCCTGGGCGGCGCTGCGCGACGAGGCGATGCATTGCCGCCGCTGCGATCTCTACAAGCACGCGACGCAGACCGTGTTCGGCGAAGGGCCGGTCGACGCCGACCTGGTGTTCGTCGGCGAACAGCCCGGCGATCAGGAGGATTTGGCCGGCAAGCCGTTCGTCGGGCCGGCCGGGCAGATGTTCGACCGTGCGCTGGCGGCGGCCGGGATCGACCGGGCGCGCGTCTATGTCTCGAACGCGGTCAAGCATTTCAAATTCGAGCAGCGCGGCAAACGCCGCATCCATTCCAAGCCCGGCGCCGGAGAGATCACTGCCTGCCGCTGGTGGATCGAGCAGGAGCTCACGCTGGTGAAGCCGCGCGTGACGGTAGCGCTCGGCGCGACGGCGGCGCGCTCTCTGTTCGGCAAGGCGATGACGATCAGCCGCGAACGCGGCCGCCCGCACGATTTGCCCGAGATCGGCGAGACCTGGATCACCGTCCATCCCAGCTTCCTGCTTCGGCTGCCCGATGAGGACGCGCGGCACGCGGAATTCGCCAAGTTCGTCGATGATCTCAAGGCGGCGGCGGAGCGCATTCGCCATTGAGCGCGAGCAACGCCGGCGCGTTGCCGCAGACTTCGGTTCAGCGCCCGATTGCCGATTGACCCCAGCGGCCATTCTGCGCATCGACCGGCCCCATGATCGAGAAAATCCTCGCCGTCCTCGCCGGCTTCACCATTTGGGTCATTTCGACCGGCGGCTATCTCGGCATCGTCGTGCTAATGGCGATCGAGAGCGCGTGCGTGCCTTTGCCGTCCGAAATCATCATGCCGTTCGCCGGCTATCTCGTCTCGACCGGCCGGTTCGACCTTTATCTAGCCGCGACCGCGGGCGCGATCGGCTGCAATCTCGGTTCGATCGTCGCCTATGAGATCGGCAAGCGCGGCGGCCGCCCGCTCGCGCTCAAATGGGGCAGATACGTGCTCGTCGGGCCGGGCGAGATCGATGCCGCCGACCGCTTTTTCGAGCGTTTCGGCTCGATCGCGGTGCTGATCGGCCGCTTGTTGCCGGTGATCCGCTCGTTCATCGCCTTTCCCGCCGGCGTCGCGCGGATGCGGCTGGTGCCGTTTCACGTCTATACGTTCCTCGGCTCCTGGCCGTGGTGCTTCGGGCTCGCCTGGGTGGGCATGAAGCTCGGCAAGGCATGGGACAGCGACCCGCGGCTCAAGGCGGCGTTCCACTCGGCCGATGTCGTGATCGCGGCGCTGCTGGTCGCGGCGATCGCCTTCTACCTCTGGCACCGCCTGCGCGGCGTCAGGAAAAGCCCAGCCGAGCCGCCGCGGCCCTGAACTTTTCCTCGCGATCGGGGGCCAGCTGCGCCACTCGCCGCTGATAGGTCGCCACCAGCTCGGGCCCGGCTTTCTCGGGTGATCCCGCATCGAACGGGGGCGCGGGGTCATATTCCAGGCTGAGCTGTACCGCCTTGGCAAACTCCGCGCCGCGCACCTCGGCCATCAGGGTCAGCGCGAAGTCGATCCCCGCGGTCACCCCGCCGCCGGTCACGCGGTTGCGGTCGACCACCACGCGTTCGGGCACCATCTCGGCCCCGAACATCGCGAGATAATCGCGCCACGACCAATGCGTCGCCGCGCGATAGCCTTTGAGCAGCCCAGCCGCGCCCAGGATCAGCGACCCGGTGCACACGCTCGTCACCCAGCGCGCTTCGGCCCCGACCGCGCGAACCCAGGCCATCGCCTCGTCGTCGGTGATCACCTCGGTCACGCCCATGCCGCCGGGAACGCACAATATGTCGGCCCGCATCACCTCGGCGAACGTCGCGGTCGGCAGGATCGCGAAGCCGGCGTCGGTCATGACCGGCGCGCGATCCTTCCACACCAGGTCGAGCTGCGCGTTACCCAGCCGCGACAAGACCTGCGCCGGCCCAGTCAGATCGAGCTGGGTGACGTTGGGGAACAGCAGGAAGGCGACGGAAACCGGCGGAATGCTGGCCATGAGCGGACTCCTTGTCGATGCGCGGATGCCCAGACGAGCGGCAGGATATCAGGCTGCGCTCCCCTGTGGTGCCCCACGGTTTCGCCAGTCACGCAGCGGGGGGATAATATCGCGGGCGATCGAGCGCGCCAAGCGTAATCCCGGCAATCGACCTCGACGCCCAACCCTTATCGCAATGCGGACAAGGCAGGCCATTGCCAGGCGAACAGGCCCGCGATGACGAAGAGCGCGATTGCCGCGACAACAACTACCATCCAGCGCGTGCCGCCGGGCCGATCGTCGACCACCGCTTCGTCGACTGCGGCCGGATATAGCGTCGGCAGATCGATCGGGACTGGCCGATTGGCGGGTGTGGCAACCGCTACCGGGATTGCCGGTTCGTCGTGTACGAAGGTCGCTGGATCTCCGGGGACGGCGACCGCCGAATATTCGGCCTCGGAGACAATTGCATCGCCGGATTCGGAAACGGCGTCCGGCCGGGCATCGCTGGGCCAGTCACCTCCTGCCAGAACATGCTTTTCAACCGCGATCGCCGCCTTCTGGCACCCGATGAAGCCGGACAGCGCTGTGTCGCCGACTGGATGCGCGGGAGCGGCGTCCAGAATGGCCGCAACCTCCGCCATTTCCGCCTCGATGTCGAGCAGGGTGTCGAGCGCCTGCATCGCGGAGCGACGGTTCGACTTGTGGAGCGCGAGCTGCAGCCGGACCATCGTCAACTGACTTGCCCGCGCCAGGTCGAAGCCGGCGCGCAAGGCCGCCAGTTCGTCGATCGTCGTCGGGTCCGTCGATCGGCTGGCCGACGAAGCGGCGGCTATATTCACGGCGTCGGTCCCGGCTCCCATTGCCTGACGGTAGACGCTGCGTTGCGCCGAATGTGAACCGCAATCTGGCGATCCGTTGGAACCGCGCGTCCGATCGCCTTCCTGCCGCCCCCCGAAAGCGCAGGCTGGCCCAGAACGGCGCCAGGCCGATCGCGATCAGGCAAGCCGGGCCAATGCGAACAGCAGCATCCCGTCCGCGCCAAGCGTGTGTTAGCCGAACAGCCAGCCGCCGAGCAGCCGGAACGGCGGCAAAGTGAAGAATCCGGCGATCAGCAACGCGCCGGTCACTAGGCCTCGCACCGTCGCGCGATGCCGCGCGACCTGATGCGCGCGCGCTGTCAGCCAGACGCGGGGCGCCATCACCAGTACAAAGATCGACAGGATGTGGATGAGGCTGAAATGGCCGGGGTTGATCGTCTTGACCAACAGGCTGAGCGCGGCGGTCGCGACCATCGCCACGACCCAGATCTTGCCGAGCAGGCGATGGGTCTTGGTACCGCGCGGCCGCAACAGCATCCAGGGCGTCAGCACCAATGCGACCAGCACCGTCGCCAGGTGCGCCCAGACGATGCCGGGAACCTGCGGCCATTGGGCCATGCCGCGCGCCAATGCGGTGAGTACGGTCGCAAGCAGCAGTATCGCCGCGCCCGACAGAAGCTTGTCGTACCAATTGGGCGCGATCGAGCCGATTTTCGCGTCGGCTTTCATGAATAAGGTTGCCATCGGTCCCCCATGTTGTCGGGGCGAACCTAGAATCGGTTCCAGCGCGAGGGAAGGGAACAAGTGGTCCTGGCGCACGGCGGGCACCACCGACGTCACCCCGGCCTTGTGCCGGGGTCCACTCCTCCACCACCGAGATGAGGTGTTGTCGCACGGTGGATGCCGGGACAAGCCCGGCATGACGGTTGAGCAATGCAATGCAGCGTCGGCCCGATTCAAGGACCTACAGCCGGACCCGGCCGCCAGCGCTACCTGGGCCTACTTCCCTTCTTCCTCGGCTTCCTTGCGGTCCTTGTTGAATTGCTTGGTTTCCTTGAACTGCCGTTGCGAGCAGCCGAGCGATCCGCCCGGACCTATCGCCGAGCAGGATCCGATTCCCGACGCGCCGGTGTCGAGCGTGCCCTGCGCGCGCAGCGCCCAGCTTTGATTTTCGGGCGTGATCTTGAAATTGCGCAATTCCTTGGGAACACGATATTGTTCGGCCGCGTCGCGGCGCGTGCAGACGACGATCTCGTTGCCGTCGCGGTCGGTCGGGCATTTCTCGTTGCCATAGAGCACCAGCACGCCATTGACCGGCGCGTTGCGCGATACCTGGCCGGGCGTGGTCGGCTTGGGCGGCGGCGGCACGCCGGGGCCGGCGACTTGTGCGGTCGCAGGCATCGCGCTCATGGTCGCGGCCAGCAGGCCCAGGGCAATGTTACGCATCCTCGTCTCCTCTTCCCGCCGGCGCCTAGAAGCGCTTGGCGGTTTCGATCGCCACCCGGCAGCCGAGCCGGATCAGCGCCGACATCAGCGGATAGGCCGGGGCCAATTCCGCGCCGTGCGCCAGCGCGGTCTCGCGATGCTCGACCTCCTCGGCCTGGAATTCCGCGATCGCCGCTGACAATGCGGGATCGCTATCGCCCAGTTGCTGAAGCTGTTCTGAATAATGGTTGTCGATCTCGGTTTCGACCGCCGCGGTGCAGGCCATCGCGGCTTCCGGGCCGATCGCCGCGGTCGCCGCCCCCAGCGCGAAGCCGGCGACGGTCCAGAATGGCTGGAGCAGGGTAGGGCGCACGCCGCGATCGGCGATCATTGTGTCGAAAAACGCGCGATGGCGTTCCTCCTGCCGCGCCATGCCGGCGATCTCGCGAGCGGCCGGCGTGCGGTCGCCCATGATCGCCAATTGCCCGGCATAGATGCGCGTCGCGCCATATTCGCCGGCCTGGTCGACCCGGATCATCGAGTCGATCCGCGGCCTGGGATCGCCGGGGCGCCAGCGTTTCATGCCGCCCGGCTCCGGCGGGTCAGCAGGACCAGGATGACCAGCGCGCCGCCCAGCGAGACGATCGCGTTGAACCCTGCCAGCGAAATCCCGGCGAAGGTCCATTGCGGCGCGTCGCAGCGCACCACCGGCGCATTCATGATCGCAGTCAGCGTGTCGCCACCGCTGCTGAAGGTCGACGTGCACGGCGTGAAGCCCTGCCACCAATGATATTCGACCCCGGCATGCGCCACGCCAATCGCGCCGCTAACCGCGATCGCGATCGCCGCCAGCGCGACCAGCGGCCGCTGCGGCATGCCCGGCACGAACGCCAGCAACGCGATCGGCAATGCGGCATAATGCGGCCAACGCTGCCAATGGCACATCTCGCACGGATAAAGGTGCCCGATCAGCTGGAACCCCCAGGCACCGGCGAGCAACGCCGCGGGGATCAACAGGGCCAGGGCGCGGGCTTTCTGTAACGAGGTCATCGCCGCCTCAGTGCTTCTTCGGCGTCGCCGCCGCGGTGGTCACGGCGGGCACCTTGGCCAGCCGCCCGATCGTCTGCAGCGCGTACCAGAGCTGGAAGTCGGTCACGCCTTTCTTCTTCAGCTCCTCGGGTGTCGCGGCGAAGCGCGGATCGGTCTTGGTATCCTCCTCCAGGATCGCGTTGTCGGCCTTGACCTCGTTGACCAGATGCTTGCGCAAATCGGCCTCGCGGAAGATCGGGCGCGATTTGTAATCGGGGTCCGAAATCTGCGGCACCGCAATGTCGGGGCGGATGCCGCCTTCCTGCACCGACCGGCCCGACGGCGTATAGTAACGCGCGGTCGTCAGCCGGAGTGCGCTATTCTCGTCGAGCTGGAGCAACGTCTGCACCGATCCCTTGCCGAAGCTGCGCTCGCCCATGATCAGCGCACGGTGATGATCCTGCAGCGCGCCGGCGACGATCTCCGACGCCGACGCGGTGCCGGCATTGGTCAGCACGATCACCGGCAGGCCGTTCGCGAGATCCCCGGGCTTGGCGTAATAGCGCTCGATATCCGCGGCGTCGCGACCGCGCTGGCTGACGATCTCGCCATAAGAGAGGAACGCGTCGGACACTTCGATCGCCTGGCTCAGCAACCCGCCGCCATTGTCGCGCAGATCGACGACATAGCCGAGCGGCTTGTGCCCCAGCGATTTGTCGACGCTCGAGATCGCCGAGCGGACGTCGGCGCCGGTATTTTCGGAGAAGGTGTTGATGTTGATATAGCCGATGCCGTCCTTGACTTCCCATTTGACCGGCTTCTGGACGATGATTTCGCGGACCAGGCTGACGTCGATCGGCTTGTCGCGGCCCGGGCGGACCAGAGTCAGCGCGATCTTGGTGCCGGGCTTGCCGCGCATCGCGGTGATCGCCTCGTCCAGCGTCTCGCCAAAAATCAGTTGGCCGTCGATATGGGTGATATAGTCGCCGGCCTTGATCCCGGCGCGGAACGCCGGCGTGTCTTCCTGCGGCGCGATGACCTTGACCGCGCCGTCCTGCATCGTGACCGACAGGCCCAGGCCGCCATAATTGCCTTCGGTCAGGATCTTCATGTTCTGAAAGTCGACCGCGTCCATGTACGACGAATGCGGGTCGAGGCTATTGAGCATACCGTCGATCGCGCCGCGGATCAGCGTCTTGTCGTCGACCTTGTCGACATAGGACTTCTTGACCTGATTGAAGACCTCCATGAACCGGTCGATCTCGCGATAGGTGTCGCCGTCGGACGCCGCCATTGCCGCGGTGGCGGTGGGGACGAGCGCGATGGCGCCGGCGATGGCGGTCGCCTGGAGCCAGGTAAAAGCACGGGCCATGGGGTTACTGCGTTCCGATCTTGCTCAACGTCTGTGTCATGTAGCGGTATTCGATCGGCCTAGCCAGTCAGTGCCACCGGATCGATCGGACGGCCCTTGCGGCGCAGTTCGGCGGTGACCTGGCGGTCATCGCCTTGCGGCGCCGCGCCCAGCAATGCGCCTTGTCCGACGCGCTGACCGGTGGCGACCGACAGTGTGCCCAGCCCGATCAGCACCGTGCTCCAGCCACCGCCATGGTCGATCACGACGATCTTGCCATAATCGCGAAACGGCCCCGCGAACGCGATCTTGCCCGCGGCGGGCGCGGCGATATCGGCACCGCCCGGCACTGCCCAGGTCAGCCCGCGCGAGGTGACGCCGGCGTCGGACGACACCTCGCCGAACCCGGTGACCAGCTTGCCGGTGACCGGCACGCGATAAGGCGCAGTGCCGCCGGTCCACGACAAAGGCGGGTCGGATGGTTCTCCGGGGCGCGGCAACGGCCCCGACAGCGCCGCCAGCGCGGTCGCGGTCGCGCTGGCGTTGGTCGTTTCCCGCATATTGTCGACCAAGTCGCGGGCGCGCTCGCCCAGGCCGATCGCGCGGTCGCTCTCGGCCAGCGCGGAACGGCTGAGGTCCTGCGATTTCAGGCGATGTTCCGCCTCCAGCCGCGCCAGCGCGATGCGGTTGGTCTCCAGCCGGCGGCGCCCTTCGGTCAGGCTGCGCGCGGCGAGCGCGGCGTCGGCGCGCAGCCGGCGGGTATTGTTCAGATCGGCGCGCAGCCCTGCGGTGCGCGCGCGTACCAGCGGCAGCGTGCTGCCGATCACCGCCCGGACATGGACGAGGTCGCCGACCGATCCCGGCTGCATCACGCTGACCGCGTCTGGCCGCTGCGCCAGCGAGCACAAGGCTGCAATCAATCGCGCGATCGGGCCCTGTTGCGCCGCCAGCCGGGCCTGCTGGTCGCCGAGCAGCCGATCGACCAGGGTCACGCGCGCGCTCGCCGCGGCGATATCGGCCTGGGCCTGCTGGATCCGCGCGCCCATCGCTTCTTCCTCGGCGCGCGCCTTGGCCGCTTCATTCTGTTCGGTCTTGGCCGCCGCGTCGAGCTTGGCGGCGCGCTCGGCGGCGGCGGCCGATTGCGCCCGTGCGGCGAGCAAGCGGCGCTGTTGGTCGGCCAGATCGGACTGTGCTGGATCGGATTGGGCATTGCCCTGGCTCGCGGCGAACGCGGCAGCGATCGGGAGCAGGGCAAGAGTCCAGGCGGCGCGCATCGCGCTACCCTTCGCGATGATAGGGATGGTTGGCAAGGATCGAGCTTGCTCGCCACAATTGCTCGGCCAGCATCGCGCGGGCCAGCATGTGCGGCCAGGTCAGCCGGCCGAACGACACCAGCCAGTCGGCGGCCTTGCGCTCCTCGGCCGAAAAGCCGTCCGCCGCACCGATCAGGAAGCGGATTTCGCGCACGCCGTCGTCGCGCCACTTGCCCAGTTTGTCGGCGAACGCGATGGAGCCCGGCGTGTCGCCAGTCTCGTCGAGCATGACGATGCGCGTTTGCGGTTCGACCACCGGCATCTTGCCGCCGGTATCCGGCATTTCGGTCACTCGCGTCGGGAAGCTGACGCGCTTGAGGTAACGGTCGACCAGCTCCGCCTCGGGACTGCGCCCGATCCGCCCGCGTGCAACGATGTGGAGGAGCATCGCGATGTCAGCCGTTGATCGGCAGGTCGACCTTGACCGCGTGAGTCTGGATCGGTGTTACCAGCCCACACAATAGCAGGGCGCTGACCGCGACTCCGCTCCAAGCCCAACCGAAGCGCCGAGCGCGGAAGTCCACGATGGTTCGAACGGCACAGAAAATAAACGCGACGAGCACGCCAGCGGCGAGGACTATCATGCCGACCATCGCCGGTGCCGTCTTAGTGCGACGAACCCGACGGGCCGTCGCCGAACGCCCACATCCGCTCGAGATTGTAGAAGGTGCGCACCTCGGGGCGGAACAAGTGGATGATCACGTCGCCGGCGTCGATCAGCACCCAGTCGGCGGTTGGCAGGCCTTCGATCCGCGGGCCGCGGCCGGTTTCGGCCTTGATCCGCTCGGCGAGCTTCTGCGCCATCGACGCAACCTGGCGCGTCGACCGGCCGCTGGCGATTACCATGTGATCGGCGATCGAGGACTTGCCGGCGAGCGGGATCGAGATGGTGTCGACCGCCTGGTCGTCATCCAGGCTGGAAAGGACAAGCTGGTGCAACGCCTCGGCCCCCTGAGGGTCGGACGAGCGGTACGCATGCGGGTTAGTGGCCAATGTGGGTCCTATGGTGCGGAGGAAGGAGGATCGGTGTCGTTGGATCGACGAAGGAAACGACGCTGCCAGGCCGGATCGGCCAAACGCAGCCGGGTGGCTGAGGTGGAATCAGGGCGGAAACGAAGCAGCACGAGGGCTGGCAATCTCCACGTAGTCCAGTTCTTCGCCTGGTGTACGGGCCGGAAAAAGCGCCGCAACCAACCCATAGCGGGCACCGCCTGGGCAGCATGATCATAGCCCGGCCGCGCGATAACCGCAATCGGGATCGATTTCGCTATATGGCGCCAACCCTTCCACTGGTCGAAATTGATCAGATTGTCCTCGCCCATCAGCCAGATGAAGTCGATCCGCGAATAGAGCTGCTGCAGCTTGGACAGCGTATCCACCGTGTAGCGCGTTCCCAGCCGCTGCTCGATCGCGGTCACGCGAATCGGCGCGTGTCCGGCCATTGCGCGCGCCGACGCGAAGCGCACCGCGAACGGCGCCATGTCGGTCGCCTTGTCCTTCAACGGGTTGCCGGGCGACACCATCCACCAGACTTCGTCGAGCCCCAGCGCCTTGATCGCCGCCAGACTGATCGCCCGATGTCCGGAGTGTGCGGGGTTGAACGACCCCCCCAACAGCCCGACGCGCAATGCTCCCGCCATCAGATGCCGGACGATGCCTTGAGCGCGGGAGCGGGCTTGGTCATCGTTTCTCTGTGGACGGGAGACGTTCGCCGGGCAAGGGGGCTCTCCCCTCCCGCTTGCGGGAGGGGCGGGGAAGGGGGTGTCGTGCTCGACGTCTTCCGAAGATGCCCTCCCCTAACCCCTCCCGCAAGCGGGAGGGGAATATAGTCCGGCTTCGCTGGGAAGAGCTTTCCGTTCCTACTTCCTGAAGCTCAGCCATTCCTCTTCCGGCGCACGTTCGGTGCGCAGGCGGTTGGCGGGTTCTTCCTTGTCCTCGTACCCGATCGCCATGCCGCAGAAGAGCATGTGGTCGGCGGGCGTGCCGAGGAAACGCTCGATCGTCTCCGGATACATCGCCCAGCATTCCTGCGGACAGGTCGCCAATCCAGCCTCGACCGCGAGCAGCATCACGTTCTGAAGATACATGCCGAGGTCCGACCATTGCGGCGGTCCCATCCGGCGATCGACCGTACAGAACAACGCCGCTGGCGCGCCGAAAAATTGGAAGTTGCGCGCGAACCACGCCCGCCGCGCCGCTTTGTCCTCGCGCGGAATGCCGACATGGCCGTACATTGCCTCGCCCACCGCGAAGGTGCGCGCGCGATAGGGCGCGACGAACTCTTTGGGATAGATGTCGTAGCCGGGAGCTTCGGTTTCTCCCGCTTCCAGTTTGGTCGCCATGACCGCCTTGAGCTCGACCAGGCTGTCGCCGGTGACGAGCTCGATATGCCAGGGCTGGATATTGCCGCCGCTCGCCGCGCGGGCGGCCTTCACCGCGATCTCGCGGAGCAGCGCCGGGTCGACCGACGTGTCGAGGAAGCCGCGTACCGACCGGCGCGCCGCAATGGCATCGGAGACATTCATGCCGGCGACCCTTGCCCGGCGCAGGCGGATCGGCAAGTGGGATCGTGTGGCAACTGCCCCGGATGGCACGTGCCAACCGGGGCGCGTCGGTCATTTCGCCATCGTGATCTCGGACCACAGGCCGTCGTCGATGAACGTGCGGTACTTCTCATACCCGGCCACCGCGGCCTTCCCCTCTTCCTCGCTGAACTTGGCGAGAATTTCCTTCTCGATCATCTGGTCTCTTGCCTGATCGGGTTCGAGCATCGCGGCGCTGGTGAAGTGGGTCATGATCAGGATGCTCGGCGCGCCCTTGTTATAGCCGTTGCGGACGAGGAATTTGTAGGAATCGATGACTCCGTGCGCCTTCATTACTTCGAACCCCGGAACCTGCGATTTGCGCAGGCCGGTCAGATAGTCGTCGACGTGATTGGGGTCGACCTCGATGGCGTTGATTTCCCACACGCCCTTTTGTGGCATGTAATCAGTATATTGCTTTGAGATGGCGACAGTAGCGGCAAGACAAGCGGCGCCTATCGACACCAAAATCATGGCACGACTCATGGTAACCTCCCCTATGTTAATCATAAGAGGAAGACCCCATTCGCAAATTGATGCAACCAAAATCGTTCCGTGCCGATAACGGATTGGAAATAACGAACCTGACTGACATATTATCTATGCGCTAAGTTATACCGGCTGAGGGGCTCGACTTATCCGCCAGGGGTCGGCAAGGACGAGTCATGCCTCGCCCTGCACCTTGGCGGCTTGATCCAGCCGCCTATCCGCATCACGACATCATCCAGACCCGCTTTCAGGATCTCGATGTGCTCGGCCATATCAACAACGTCGCCTGGGCGGCGTTATTCGAGACGGCGCGGGTGCGGTTCTATTCTATGCTCAGCGGTCCGGGGCCGGGGCGCAACCGCGGGCTCGTCGCCAATGTCGAGATCAATTACCTTGGCGAGGGCGATTTTCCCGCCGAAATGACGATCGCCAGCGGGATCGGTCGGCTCGGCACGCGGTCGTGGCAGACGCTGAGCCTCGCACTGCAGGACGGCGTGCCGCTGGCGACGTGTGACGTCACGATCGTCAGTACCGGCGTTAGCGAAACCGACCCCGCCTTTCGCGCCGAACTGGAGAAATGGCCGGTGCGCGAACCGGCTTAAGCCAGGTCGTAGCGCCGCGAGATGCGGTCGATCGGCGTGCCGTCTGCCAGCGGAACGCCGTGCGCGACGGCGTAGTCGGCAAAGCCCATCTTCGCGTAAAAAGCGAGGCCGCCGACATTGTCGCCGCGGATTGTCGCGTTGATTACCTTCAACCCGGCCGCGATCGCGGCGGCCCTGGTGCCGGCGAACAGCGCCGATCCGATCCCGCGCGTGGTCGATCCGCGGCGCGAGAAGGTGCCGACATCGCCCCAGCCGGGCCCGAGCTTGTCGCTGGCGAGCAGGATCTGAAAGCCCATCGGGCGGCCGTCCTCGTCCTCGGCGATCATGCTGGTGATCACGCCCGGCCCGTCGATATGCGCATCGGCGAACGCGTCGGGCGTAAACGGCGTCTCGTATGCCGTGGTGCCGCCCGCGGCGATGATCTCGTTGAGCAGATCGGCGAGCGCCGGCGCGTCGGCGCGCACCGTCGGTCGGACACGCAGTTCCATCGCGATCAGTCCTGAAACACCGGAGCGCGCTTCTGCATGTTGGCGGCGACCGCCTCCATCATGTTGGGTTTGCCGATTACCTTGACCTGCTCCTCGGTTTCCGCAGCAAGCATCGTTAGCGGGTCGGCATCGTGCATCATGTTGAGCAGGCGTTTGTCGCCGCGAATCGCATGGGGGCTGCGGCCGGCGATCTGATGCGCCAGGTCCATCGCCGCGCTGAGGGGATCGTCGGCGAGGCGGGTGACGAAGCCGTGCGCCAGAGCTTCCTGGGCATCGAATTCGCGTGCGGTATAGACCAGTTCGCGCAGCACGTCGTCGCGGACGAGGCTGCGCCACAGGGGAAAGCCGGCCATGTCGGGAACGAGACCCCAATGCGTCTCCCGGATGGCGAAACGCGCGGACGGCGCGGCGATGCGGATATCGGCGCCCGACATGATCTGAAACCCGCCGCCGAACGCCACGCCATGGACCGCGGCGATCACCGGCATCGGCAGGTTGCGCCAGCCCCACGCCGCGTGCTGCGGCAGGATCGCGCCCTGATCGTTGCGGCCGCGCGAGGACAGGCCCGATCCACCAGCCTGCATGCTCGTCATGTCGAGGCCGGCACAGAATCCGCGACCCTCACCCGACAGCACGACGCAGCGGACGTCTGTCCGTCCGGCAAGCGAATCGATCGCCGCGCCGATGCCTTCGAACATCGCCGGATCGATCGCGTTCATCTTGTCGGGCCGGGCCAGCCGGACGTCGGCGATCTGGTCGGCAATGGTAATGGTGACGCGGTCGTTCATGGCAGAGCTCCGTCGCTCCGGCGGAGGCCGGGGCCGCTGGGTTCATGCGCGCGCTTCGAATCGCGAAGCGGCCCCGGCCTCCGCCGGGGCGACGCGCATTTAGACGATCCTTGACCCGCTCTCGCCCCAATAACGGTCGCGGAGCAAGCGCTTGTAGAGCTTGCCGGTGGCGTGGCGCGGCAGTTCGGCGGTGAAGTCGATCTGGCGAGGGGTCTTCACCCCCGACAATTCGGCGCGGCACCAGGCAGTCAGCTCTTCGGCCAGCGCGGGGCCGGCATCGGCCATGTCGGCAGGCTGGACCACCGCGATCACGCGCTCGCCCATATCGGGATCGGGGCCGCCGATCACCGCGACATCGGCAACCTTGGGATGGGTGATGATGCGGTTCTCGATCTCCTGGGGATAGATGTTCACCCCGCCCGAGATGATCATGAAACTCTTGCGGTCGGTCAGATAGAGGAAGCCTTCCTCATCGAGGCGCCCGATATCGCCGAGCGTCGTCCAACCCTTGGCGTTCGACGATTCGGCGGTCTTGGCGGGATCGTTGTGATAGGCGAACTGGCCGCCGCCCTCGAAATAGATCAGGCCTTCGCTTCCCGCCGGCAATTCCTCGCCATCCTCGCCGCAGATATGCGCGATGCCGTATGCCGGCTTGCCGACCGAGCCCTTGTGCGCGAGCCATTGCTCGGACGTGATCGAGGTGAAGCCATTGCCTTCGGATCCGGCATAATATTCGTAGATCACCGGGCCCCACCAGGCGATCATCTTTTCCTTGACCGGGATCGGGCAGGGTGCTGCGGCATGAATCGCGGCCTTCATGCTCGACACGTCGTATTTGCGGCGTTCTTCCTCGGGCAGTTTGAGCATGCGGATGAAATGGGTCGGCACCCATTGGCTGGCATTGACGCGATAGCGCTCGATCAGCGCGAGTGCTGCGACCGGATCGAAATGCTGCATCATGATCACGGTGCCGCCGAGCCGATGGACGGTCATGCACCAGCGCAGCGGCGCGGCATGATACATCGGCGCGGGGCTGAGATAGATCGTGTCGGGACCGAAGCCGTAAAGTCCCTGTGCCAGCATCGCCAGGACGTTGGCCGCGGCGATATCGGGATCCTCGGGCAAGGCGACGCGAACGCCCTTGGGCCGGCCGGTCGTGCCCGACGAATAGAGCATGTCGATCCCGGCGCGCTGGTCGGCGATCGGCGTGTCGGGTTGTGCCGCCAACGCATCCTCTAGGCTGTCCCAGCCGGCCACCGTGCCGCCCAACATCAGCCGGTCGAGGTCGGGGATCAGCGCGGCGAGCGGTTCGGCCGCGGCGACAAGCGCCGCGGAAGCGACGACCAGTTTCGCGCCCGAATCGCGGACGATATAGTTGGCCTCGGGCGCCGTCAGCTTGGAGGATATGCAGACATAGAACAGCCCGGCGCGTTGCGCGCCCCAGGTCTGCGCTAAATAATCGGGCACGTTGTCCATGAAGATCGCGACCGTGTCGCCGATCGCCAGGCCGCGAGAGCGGAACAGCTGGGCGGCACGGTTCGACCGGCGGTCGAGTTCGGCATAGCTCCACGTCTCGCCGGTTTCCGCGACGATCAGCGCGGGTTTGTCGGCGTCGTTGCGCGCATGGACGCTGGGATGCATCCGCCTCTCCTTACATTATTGTCAGCAAGGCTAGCTGGTCTTCCGTCCAAGGCAAGAGCACGCGTGACGGTTGCGCCCAGCGGCAGCGTGTGTAGGGCATGGGACGATGAGCCAGGGCTTTCAGTTCGACCCCGCGCGGTTCCTCAACAGCCGGCTGGGCCATGGCGGCGCGATCGGTATCGGGTATCGCGCGCACGGCCCCGATTGGGCCGAACTCGAACTCCCCTATGACGAGCGGCTGGTCGGCAATGTCGACACCGGCGTGATCGCCTCGGGCCCGATCCTGTCGATGATGGACATGGCGACCAGCCTCAGCGTGTGGCTGCGCGCCAATGCATTCGTCGCGCATGCAACGCTCGACCTGCGGGTCGATTATCTGCGCCCCGCGACACCGGGCAAGACGGTGGTCGGGCGCGGCGAATGTTACCGGCTGACGCGATCGATCGCGTTCGTCCGCGGCCAGGCGCATGACGGCGATCCGAGCGATCCGCTCGCGCATGTCGCGGGCACGTTCATGGCGCCCGACGGCTATCCGCGATGACCGACCGGCTTCCCCCTTATGCCCAGCTCCTGGGGCTGACCGCCGAACGCGACGGCGACGGCGCCCCGGTGCTGGTGATGCCGTTCGGCAACCATGTGCTGGGACGACCGGGATTCCTGCACGGCGGCGCGATCAGCGGTCTGATGGAGATGGCGGCAATCGTCGCCTTGTACGATGCCTTGGCGGGCGAGGGCGGGGGCGAGATGAAGCCGGTCAACGTGACGGTCGACTTCATGCGCGGCGGCCGCGACAAGCCGACTCGCTCGCGCGGCATCGTCACCCGGCTGGGCACGCGCGTCGCCAATGTCGAGGCGACGGCGTGGCAGGATGATCCCGCCAAGCCGATCGCCGCGGCGCGGATGAACTATCTGATCGTGCGGCGGTAGGCGGGCGACCCACCTATCTTGACTTACCGCCTCCCCGGCGAAGGCCGGGGCCCAGTCGCGGGGAAGTCGCGGCGGTGGGGCGCCATCGCCACGTCATCGGACCTGGGCCCCGGCCTTCGCCGGGGAGGCGCGTAGAAGCGCTCGGTCGAACTTAACCCCTCGGCGTCAACCGCATCAGGCGACCACCCGAGCCCTTCTCGCCATCCTCGAGCAGCCAGATCGACCCGTCGGGCGCCTGCGCGACGTCGCGGATGCGGGTGCCGAAGTCCCAAAAATCGGCCGGCGTTGCGGTGTCGCCCGACACGGTCACGCGGATCAGCCCGGGCGTCGACATCGCCGCGATGAACAGCGATCCTTTATAGGCCGGGAACATGTTGCCCGAATAATAGATCATCCCGCCGGGCGAGATCGATGGGTTCCACCACAATTTGGGTGCTTCGAGATCGGGCCGGCTGGGATGATCGGGGATCGGCTGGCCCGAATAATTGTCGCCGTTGGAGACGATCGGCCAACCGTAATTCTTGCCCGGCAGGATCAGGTTGAGCTCGTCGCCGCCGCGCGGGCCCATCTCCTCTTCCCACAATCGGCCGTCCGGCGCGAAGACCAGACCGTATGGATTGCGATGGCCGCTGGTCCAGGTCATCGCCTCAACTCCGCCCCCGTCTTTCCTGGAGGAGTCGTACATCGGATTGCCCACCGCGGCCTTGCCGTCGAGCGTCAGCCGCAGGATCTTGCCGAGCGCCTGTTTGGGATCCTGCGCCGGGGTGAAGCGCTGGCGCTCGCCCGAGGTCAGGAACAGATATTGGCCGTCGGGCGAGAAGGTGATGATCGAGCCGAATTGTCCGCCGGGCCCTGCCGAACCCGAGCGCCAGATGACCGACAGGTCGTCGAGCTTGCGCCCCTTGAGGTCGAGCTTCGCCTTGGCCAGCGCGAGCTGGCTGCCGTCCGCGCCCGGCTCGGCATAGCTCAGATAGACGATATGGCTGTCGACATAGGTCGGCGCGATGGCGACATCGAGCAGCCCGCCCTGTCCGCCTTTGGCAACTGCAGGCACGCCGGCGATCTCGACGACCTTGCCGTCGGGCTGGCGCAGCTCGAGCACGCCCGCTTTCTCGGTGACGAGCAGCCCCTGGTCGTTGGGCAGGAAGGCCATGGCGAACGGAGCATCGAACCTGCCGATATCGGTCACGGTGAACGGCGCCGGCGCGATCGGCATGTTGGCGCGGCCGGTCGTCGCGGGCACGTTCCTGATATCGGGCTCGAGCGGCGAATTGCGCGGCACGCTGGTCTTCGTCGCGGATTGGGCGTTGGCCGGTCCGTTCGACGGGCCCGAACAGGCCGTGACGACAAGGCCGGTCAACAGCAATGCGCGACGGATCATGATCGCAGCTCCCTGGCAGAAAAAAGCACGCTGACACAACTCCCGCGCGGTCCATCGGGTTGCCCGCTTGCCACGGCGCGCGGACCGGCCTATATCATCAGCCAATCTCTACATCGCCAGGTGAAGAGGTCGGAGGGCTCCCGCTCCCCGGCGCCGAACCTGCTTGTTTCACGGACACTTCATGGCGGACATCGCCCGACTGACGCAACTGATCGAGCCCGAGGCCCAAGCCTTGGGGTTCGACCTGGTGCGCGTGAAGATGTTCGGAGGCAAGGACGACCTGACCTTGCAGGTGATGGCCGAGCGGCCCGAGACCGGGCAGCTGACGATCGATGATTGCGCCGAGCTGTCGCGCCGCATCTCCGACAAATTCGACGAGGTGGATCCGATCGAGGAGGCATACCGGCTGGAAGTCAGTTCGCCGGGAATCGACCGGCCGCTGACGCGCCTCAAGGATTTCGCGAACTGGATCGGGCAAGAGGCGCGCATCCACCTGACCGCGCCGATCGATGGTCGCAAGCAGCTGACCGGCGATCTCGCCGGAGTGGATGGCGATCGAATCACGATCGACGTCAAGAAGCATCAGCCGATGACGATCGGATTCGACCAGGTCGCCGACGCCAAATTGCTGATCACCGACAAACTGATTGCCGCAACCGCGCCGCTTTCAAGCGACGGCGCAGAAGAATTCGAGACAGAGGAAAGTAACTGATGGCCACCGCCGTTACCGCCAACCGGGCCGAGCTGATCGCGATCGCGAATTCGGTCGCCAGCGAAAAGATGATCGATCGCGGCATCGTGATCGAGGCGATGGAGGACGCCATCCAGCGTGCAGCGCGCGCCCGTTATGGCGCCGAGAACGACATCCGCGCCAAGCTCGACCCCAATACCGGCGACCTGCGCCTGTGGCGCGTCGTCGAAGTGGTCGAGGCGGTCGACGATTATTTCAAGCAGGTCGACCTGAAGGGCGCCCAGAAGCTGCAGAAGGACGCCAAGGTCGGCGACTTCATCGTCGATCCGCTGCCCCCGATCGAATTCGGCCGCATCGCAGCGCAAGCCGCCAAGCAGGTCATCTTCCAGAAGGTCCGCGACGCCGAGCGCGAGCGCCAGTTCGAAGAGTTCAAGGACCGGATGGGCGAAATCATCACCGGCGTGGTCAAGCGCGTCGAGTTCGGTCACGTCGTCGTCGACCTCGGCCGCGCCGAGGGCGTCATCCGCCGCGACCAGCAGATCCCGCGCGAAGTGGTCCGCGTCAACGACCGCATCCGCTCGCTGATCCTCAACGTCCGCCGCGAGAACCGGGGCCCGCAGATCTTCCTCAGCCGCGCGCATCCTGACTTCATGAAGAAGCTGTTCGCGCAGGAAGTGCCCGAAATCTACGACGGCATCATCGAGATCAAGGCCGCTGCCCGCGATCCCGGCTCGCGCGCCAAGATCGGCGTCATCTCGCACGATTCGAGCATCGATCCGGTCGGCGCCTGCGTCGGCATGAAGGGCAGCCGCGTCCAGGCGGTGGTCCAGGAAATGCAGGGCGAGAAGATCGACATCATCCCCTGGTCCGAGGACACCGCGACCTTCGTCGTCAACGCGCTGCAGCCGGCCTCGGTCAGCCGCGTCGTGATCGACGAGGAAGAGGACCGGATCGAGGTCGTGGTGCCCGACGACCAGCTCAGCCTGGCGATCGGCCGCCGCGGCCAGAATGTCCGCCTGGCCAGCCAGCTGACCGCCAAGGCGATCGACATCCTGACCGAGGCCGATGCCAGCGAGAAGCGCCAGCGCGAATTCGTCGAGCGGTCGGAAATGTTCCAGAACGAGCTCGACGTCGACGAGACTTTAGCCCAGCTGCTGGTCGCCGAAGGCTTCGGCGCACTCGAGGAAGTGGCTTATGTCGACCTTGCCGAGCTCGCCTCGATCGAAGGCTTCGACGACGATCTCGGCCAGGAGCTGCAGAGCCGCGCGCAGGAAGCGCTCGATCGCCGCGAGCAGGCCAATCGCGAGGAGCGCAAGGCGCTTGGCGTCGAGGATGCGCTCGCCGGCATGCCGTACATGACCGAAGCGATGCTGGTCACGCTCGGCAAGGCAGGGATCAAGACGCTCGACGACCTCGCCGATCTCGCCACCGACGAACTGGTCGAGAAGAAGCGCCAGGAACCGCGCCGCCGCGCCGAGGACGCGCCCAAGCGTCCCGAGCACAAGGGCGGCGTGCTCGCCGAATATGGCCTGACCGAGGAGCAGGGCAACGAGATCATCATGGCCGCCCGCGCGCATTGGTTCGAGGACGAACCCGCGACGGAAGGCGAAGCGGCGGAGGGTGAAGAAGCCTGATGCCTTTCGTCTCGATCCGCATCTCGGGCACCGCCACGAAGGACCAGAAGTCCGGCATCGTGGCGGACGTCACCCAGTCGCTCGTCGAGCGGCTGGGAAAGAACCCGGCTGCCGTGCAGATCGTGATCGAGGAAGTATCGACCGAGAATTATGGCGCCGGCGGCATCCTGATCGCCGATCGCGATGCCCCAAAACACGAGGGAGACGCGCATGCGGTCCCCTCGCAATGATATTGCTCGGCTAGCCGATCGTTATGGTGTTGGTGTCGGGTCGATCCCGGCACCCACGTCGCTCAAGCCCGCCGCATCTCGGCTTGCTGCCCGGTGGATGCCGGCACAAGGCCGGCATGACGCTGGAGGAAAGCGACGCGACAACCACATCCGTCATGCCGGGCTCGTCCCGGCATCCACCGCGCCGCTATTCCAGCGGCGGGAGGCCGAGGCTGATCGCAAGATCATCCCATTTGGGGTTGTCGCGCTCGATAAGGTTCTTCTTGAAGTCGCGACGCCACTTCTTGATCCGCTTCTCGGCAGCGATCGCGACCTCCATCGTGTCGGCGGTGTCGAACCAGACCAGGCGTTTGACACTATATCGGTTAGTGAAACCCTCGAACGTCCCATCGCGGTGCTGCATGACGCGGCCGATCAGGTTCGACGTCACGCCGATGTACAACGTGCCGTTGAAGCCGCTGGCCATGATGTAAACGCAGGGGTTGCGCTCTCGCATACCTGTGAATCTCCGACACGGTGGATGCCGGGACAAGCCCGGCATGACGATTGGGAGCTCGCGGCATGAAGGCCGAGAAAATCGACCCCATTCGCCGCTGTATCCTGTCCGGCGACCGCGAGCCTCGCGGCGAGTTGATCCGGCTGGCGCTCGGGCCCGACGGTCAGGTGCTGCCCGATATCCGTGCCAAGGCGCCGGGGCGCGGGGCGTGGATCGGGGTGACGCAACGCGAACTCGACGCGGCCAATGCCAAGGGCAAGTTGCGCGGCGCGCTGGCGCGGGCGTTCAAATCCAGCGAGCTGACGATCCCTGCCGATCTGGGCGCGTTGATCGCCGACCAGTTGCGGCGCGCGTTCCTCGACCGGCTCGGTCTCGAATCGAAGGCGGGCAAGATCGTCAACGGCACGGAACGGGTGGAGAAGGCGGCACGATCGGGCCAGGTCCGGCTGTTGCTCCATGCATCCGATGCCGGCGCCGACGGCGCGCGCAAGCTCGCTCAGGCGTGGCGGGTCGGGCGCGATCGCGAAGGATCTGGCGAAGAGGGCTTGGCACTTCCTCTTCCGCGCACCATATTGTCCTTGGCGCTAGGCCGCGAAAATGTGGTACATATCGCTGTGACCGACCCCGCTGCCGCGGTCCGCGTGCGTGACGCGCTCGACCGCTGGCGGCACTTTATCGGCCCTGATTTGACAACCGAGCCTTGCGAAACGGCCTCGCAGGGCGCATCGGCGCTTCCCGCGGCGATCGGTACGGCCGACAACGACGAGGATATTGAGTGAGCGACACCGACAACGACAAGCCGAAGCTCGGAATGCGCCAGCCATTGGGGCTGAAGCGCACCGTCGAGACCGGCAAGGTGAAGCAAAGCTTCAGCCACGGGCGCTCGAATACCGTCGTGGTCGAGGTCAAGCGCCGCCGCGTGCTCGGCCCGAATGCCGGCGGCCCTGCCGAGGCCCCGGTCGTCGAGGAAGCCCCCGCACCGGCCCCGGCGCCTGCCCCGGCCGCGCCTGCCGCGCGTGCCCCCTCCGCGCCCCAGCTGTCGGCGCAGGAGCGCCAGACGCAATTGCTGCGCGAGGCCGAGGAACAGCGCATGAATGCGCTGGAGGATGCGCGCCGCCGTGAGGACGCGCAGCGCCAAGCCGCGGCCGAGGAAGAGAAGCGCCGGGTTGAAGAAAAGAGCAAGGCGGCCGATACGCCGCCGGCGCCGGTCGAGGTTCCTGCTCCGGCCCCCGCACCGGCCCCGGCTGCCCCGGCCGTCGCGGCGACACCCGCCGCGCCCAAGCCCGCCCCAGCGCCAGCGCCCGCGCCCGTGCCCGCAGCGCCGGTCGCGGTGCAGCTCGATCCGAGCTTGCCGGCGCCGCGCCGCTTCACCCCGGTCGCGCGTCCCGAGATTCCCAAGCCCGCCCCGGCGCCCGCTCCGGCTCCGGCCCAGGCCGCGTCATCGGCTTCGCCCGCTGCCCCCGCGCAGCGCGCGGCGCCGACCGGCACCGGCCAGGCGACCCCGCGTCGTGGCGCCGAGACGGCGCAACCCGCGCGTCCCGGCCAGCGCGACCGCAAGGGCGAGGAGCGCCGTGGCGGCAAGCTGACCGTCAACCGCGCGCTCGGTGGCGAAGAAGGCGCGCGCGCTCGCTCGCTCGCCGCCCTCAAGCGTGCGCGCGAAAAGGAGCATCGCCGTCATCTCGGTGGCGGTGCGCCGCGCGAGAAGCAGGTTCGCGACGTTGTCGTACCAGACGCGATCACCGTCCAGGAACTCGCCAACCGCATGGCGGAAAAGGGCGCCGATCTGGTCAAGTCGCTGTTCAAGATGGGTATGCCGGTCACCGTCAACCAGACGATCGACCAGGACACCGCCGAACTGCTGGTCACCGAATTCGGCCACAACATCACCCGCGTCAGCGATTCGGACATCGACCTGTCGACCGACAGTGTCGAGGATTCGCCCGAGACGCTGAAGCCGCGTCCTCCGGTCGTCACGATCATGGGCCATGTCGATCACGGCAAGACCAGCCTGCTCGACGCGCTGCGTGGCACCGACGTGGTGCGTGGTGAGGCCGGCGGCATCACCCAGCATATCGGCGCCTATCAGGTCACGCTGAAGGACAAGTCGAAGGTCACTTTCCTCGACACGCCGGGCCATGAAGCGTTCAGCGAGATGCGTGCGCGCGGCGCCAACGTCACCGACATCGTCGTGCTGGTGGTCGCTGCCGACGACGGGTTGATGCCGCAGACGATCGAGGCGATCAACCACACCAAGGCGGCCGGCGTGCCGATGATCGTCGCGATCAACAAGGTCGACAAGCCCGAAGCCAACCCGCAGCGCATCCGCGAACGCCTGCTCGAGCATGAAGTCGTGGTCGAGCAGATGGGCGGCGACGTCCAGGACGTCGAAGTGTCGGCGCTCAAGAAGACCGGGCTCGACGAATTGATCGAGAAGATCCAGCTCCAGGCCGAACTGATGGAGCTCCGGGCCAATCCCGATCGCGACGCCGAAGGCACGGTGATCGAGGCCAAGCTCGACAAGGGCCGCGGTCCGGTCGCGACGGTGCTGGTCACGCGCGGTACGCTGAGGGTCGGGGACGTGTTCGTCGCCGGCGCCGAAAGCGGCAAGGTCCGTGCCCTGGTCAACGACAAGGGCGCGCAGATCAAGGAAGCCGGGCCGTCGATGCCGGTCGAGATCCTGGGTATTTCGGGCGTCCCCTCGGCGGGCGATCCGCTCCAGGTGGTCGAGAACGAAGCGCGTGCCCGCGAGGTCGCGGCCTATCGTGCCGGCGTCATCCAGGACAAGCGCACGACCAATGCCCCGGCCAGCCTGGAAAGCATGTTCTCCGCGCTCAAGGCCAATCAGGCGATCGAATATCCGCTGGTCATCAAGGCCGATACGCAGGGTACGGTCGAGGCGATCGTCGGTGCGGTCAACAAGATCTCGACCGACGAGATCAAGGCGCGCGTGCTCCATTCGGGCGTCGGCGGCATCACCGAGAGTGACGTGACCCTGGCGGGTGCCTCGGGCGCGCCGATCATCGGCTTCAACGTCCGCGCCAATGCCAAGGCGCGCGAGATCGCCGAGCGGCAGAAGGTCGCGCTCAAATATTACGACGTGATCTACGATTTGATCGACGAGATCCGCGCCGGCATGGCGGGCGAGCTTGGTCCCGAAGCGTTCGAAACCGTGGTCGGCCGCGCCGAAATCCGCGAGGTCTTCTCGGCGGGCAAGCACGGCAAGGCGGCTGGTCTGCTGGTGGTCGACGGCGTCATCCGCAAGGCGCTCAAGGCGCGCATCACGCGCGAGGACGTCATCATCTATCAGGGCGAGATCGCCAGCCTGCGGCGCTTCAAGGACGACGTCGCCGAAGTTCGGGCTGGCCTGGAATGCGGTGTGACGTTCACGCAGAACTTCACCGACATCAAGCCGGGCGACTTCCTCGAAACCTTCGAGGTCGAACTGCGCGAACGGACGCTGTAACTAACTCCCTCTCCCCTTGTGGGAGAGGGAAGGGGCCCGCTCGCGTAAGCGAGTGGGAAGGGTGAGGGGGAATCCTCATCCAGTCCCCCTCACCCTTCCGCCGACTTCGTCGGCTCGCTCCCGCGTCGGGTTGGCCATGCCCCCGGCATGGCCTAAACAGTGCGGGGCACTGTTTACCCGACGCGCCCACAAGGGGAGAGGGAGTTGGACCGAGGCCAGCAATGAAGAACCAGGGCAACGAAGAAAAATCGGTCCGAACGCTCCGCGTCGGCGAACAGGTGCGCCACGTGCTGAGCGAAATCCTGCAGCGCGGCGATGTCCATGACGAGACGCTGGCGCGCCATCTGGTCTCGGTCACCGAAGTCCGGATGTCGCCAGATCTGCGTCATGCGACGGTGTTCGTGAAGCCGCTGCTCGGCAAGGACGAGGACGAGGTGCTCAAGGCGCTGCGCACCAACACCGCTTATCTGCAGCGCGAGGTCGCCGGCCGCGTGCAAACCAAATATGCCGCCAAACTCAAGTTCCTCGCCGACGAGAGCTTCGACGAAGGCAGCCATATCGACTCGCTGCTGCGCGCGCCCAGGGTGGCGCAGGATCTGGACCAGAACGGCGACGACTGACCGTGGACGCGCGGCGCGCCGCGTGCTTAGTTTCGTGACATGATGCTCCGTCGGCTGTTGCCGCTCGCCCCTTTTCTCCTCGCCGCCTGCCATTCGCCCGGCGGCGCACCCGCAGCGCCGGCGGTGACGGCGGACCAGATTGCGATCGAAGCTGCGGTCGTGCGCGATTATGCCGCGCGCTATTCGGGCAATGCCTGCGTCGCGCTCCAGACTATCGCGCGCAAAGGCCCCGAGCCGGTGCCGCCCGCCATCGCCGGCAAGGCCATTACCTGGACCTATCTCGAACGCAACGCGCAGGGCATGTACCAGCTGGTCGATGACCAGCTCGAAAGCACGCTTGCCGCAGCCTGGGCGCAGGCCCGCACGCGCGACTATCCCGTTCTGACTCTTCCCGCCTCCGTGCAGCGTGACAAGCCGGCCTCATGCGGCAGGACGCTGACGCTGACCTCACCGATGATCGTCGCCAACATGGCGTTCGTCCGCTGGGACGACGGAACCAGCCGCCGCACGATCGCAATCTACAACAATGGCAAGGGCTGGGCGGTCCTCGCCGAAGGGCCCGCGAAGATCGGCTGATGGCGAAACTCTATTTCTATTATGCGTCGATGAACGCCGGGAAATCGACCACCCTGCTCCAGGCCGATTTCAATTATCGCGAGCGCGGCATGACGACGATGCTGTTCACCGCGGCGATCGACGACCGCTTCGCCGCCGGCACGATCACGTCGCGGATCGGGCTGGAGGCGAGCGCGATTCCGTTCGAGGGCAAGACCGACATCGCCGCGATCGTCGCCGAGCGCCACGCGCACGAGCAGATCGCCTGCGTCCTGGTCGACGAGGCGCAGTTCCTGACCTCGGCGCAGGTCGACCAACTGGCGCATCTTGCCGATGTGGTCGGGATTCCGGTGCTCGCTTACGGATTGCGCACCGATTTCCAGGGGCAGCTGTTCACGGGGTCTGCGCGGTTGCTTGCGCTGGCCGATTCGCTGATCGAGCTCAAATCGGTGTGCGAGTGTGGGCGCAAGGCGACGATGAACCTACGCGTCGATGAGCAAGGCCGCGCGGTCGTCGAGGGCGCGCAGACCGAGATCGGCGGCAACGACCGCTATGTCGCCTTGTGCCGCAGGCATTTCGTCGCCGCGCGGCAAGCCGCCGACCAATGAACGACACGCTCTACCGGATCGCGATCTGGCTGATCCCCTTGGTCATCGCGATCGTGTTCCACGAAGTCGCGCACGGTTATGTCGCGCGCCTGCTGGGCGACCAGACCGCGGTCGAGCGCGGGCGGCTGACGCTCAATCCGATCCGCCATGTCGATCCGGTCGGGACCGTGCTGGTGCCGATGATGCTCGCGCTCGCCAATGCGCCGATCTTCGGCTGGGCGAAGCCGGTGCCGGTAGTGACTGCGCGGCTCAGCCATCCGCGTCGAGACATGGCGCTGGTCGCGCTTGCCGGGCCGGGGATCAACCTCGTCATGGCGACGATCGCCGCGGCCGCGCTCGGTATCTGGGTAGGTTCGGCAGGAGGATTGCCGCAGGCGGGCGCCGGCGGGTTCGTCGCTGCCAATTTGATCAATTTCCTGCTGATCAACGTCTTCCTGGCGATCTTCAATCTGTTGCCGGTGCCACCGTTCGACGGAGGACACGTCGTCGAAGCTATCCTGCCGCGCCCGCTCGCGGCGCATTATGCCAAGCTTAGCCGCTTCGGCTTCCCGGTGATGCTGTTCCTGCTCGTCATCCTGCCGATGATAGCCCCCAGCGCCAACGTGGTGGCGCGAGTGATCGGCCCGATCGCCGATCGCGTGGTTGGCCTGTTGCTCGGCCTGTTCATGTAATCGGCTTCAGCCTCAATTCAGCCTCGGCGTGGTAGGACCAAGGGTGACAGTCGTTCGTTTCGTCCTTGTCTTCGAAAGGCAACGCACATGATCCGTACCCTGACGATTGCGATGCTGGCGGCGGCAAGCCTAGCGGGTAGCGTCGTCCCCGCTGCAGCCAAGCAACAGGATCGCACCTGGCCCGCCGACAAATTGGGCAAGGAAACCAGCATTCCGTTCATCGGCACGATCGGGCTCTATAATTTCGAGGCCGATGGCGACCGCGGTGTGTGGCTGCAGGATCAGCAGCGCCGCTGGTATTATGCGACCGTGCTGGGGCCATGCACGGATTTGCCGTTCGCCTACCGGATCGGCGTCGATACCCGGTTCAACGGCACCCAGCTCGACCGGACCGGTACCTTGCTGGTCGACCGCCAGCATTGCCCGCTCACCAGTCTGGTCGCGAGCAACGGCCCGCCGCCCAAGGCGAAGAAGGCGAAGAAGGGATAAGGTTGAGGTTCTCTCGCCCCCTCCCCTTTGGGGGAGGGGCTTGTAATATAGGGCCCACCCTGCGCTAGGGCGCGCGGATGCATGGCTGGATCATTCTCGATAAACCGCTCGGCCTCGGCTCGACCCAGGCGGTGAGCGCGGTCAAGCGCGCGCTGCGCCAGGGCGGCTATGGCAAGGCCAAGGTCGGGCATGGCGGGACGCTCGATCCGCTCGCCTCGGGCGTGCTGCCGGTCGCGATCGGCGAGGCGACCAAGCTCGCGGGGCGGATGCTCGACAGTGACAAGGTCTATGAGTTCACGATCGGGTTCGGCGTCGAGACCGATACGCTCGATGGCGAAGGCCAGACGGTGGCGACAAGCGAGGTTCGGCCGACATGGGCTGAGGTGGAAGCGGTGCTGCCGCACTTCACCGGACCGATCGACCAGGTGCCGCCGGTATATTCGGCGCTCAAGGTCGACGGCGAGCGGGCGTATGATCTTGCCCGCGCTGGGGAAGAGGTCGTGCTCGCGACGCGGGCGGTGACGGTGCATTCGCTTACCGTCGCCCCGGCGGAGGCCGGGGCCGCTGGAGTTGGTGCACTGTCGTCGCCAGGTAACCCAGCGGCCCCGGCCTCCGCCGGGGCGACGGCCGATGCCACCACGCTTGTCGCCCATGTCTCCAAGGGCACGTATATCCGCAGTCTCGCCCGCGACATCGCCCGCGCCCTTGGCACGGTCGGGCACGTCACCTATCTCAGACGGGTCAAGGCCGGACCGTTCGACCTATCCCACGCGATATCGCTGGACAAATTGGGCGAAACCGCTAATGCGCGGCGCCTTGAACAGATTCTCCTGCCGTTGAGGGCGGGGCTGGACGACATCCCGGCTCTCTCTCTCGATCCCGACCAGGCAGGGGCGCTCCGACAAGGGCGCGTTCTGGTCGGGATTGCCAGAGACGATGGCCTTCACTTCGCAATGCTGGGCGAAATCCCGGTGGCGTTGGTGGAAGTCGAAAGCGGGGAAGCCCGTGTCGTCCGCGGTTTCAACCTTTAATCCGCGATGTCGAAGGAAACAGAATGTCGATTACCCCCGAGCGCAAGGAAGCGGTCATCAAGGAACATGCCCGTGTCGAAGGCGACACCGGCAGCCCAGAGGTCCAGGTCGCGATCCTGACCGACCGCATCAAGACGCTCACCGAGCATTTCAAGACCCACGCGAAGGACAATCACTCGCGCCGCGGTCTGCTGATGATGGTCAACAAGCGCCGCTCGTTGCTCGATTATCTGCGCAAATCGGATGGCGACCGTTATCTCGCCCTCATCGCGAAGCTCGGTCTTCGCAAGTGACGCAATCGTTCGGCCCGCCTCGGCGGGCCGTTTACGTATTGCGTCATCCCGGCGCAGGGTCTCCCTGCAAAGTAATACTTTGCAGGGGCCCGAAGGCCGGGATCCAGGGTCACAAGCGACGTAGCTGATGACCCTGGGCTCCTGCTTTCGCAGGAGCACACGGAGGAGGACAATTCGGTCCTTACTCCACGAGCCAAAGATGGCTCGCTCAAAGGCCCCCATCGCATTGGGCGATGGGAGTGAAGGAAAATAAATGTTCGATACCAAGAAGGTAAGCATCGAGTGGGGCGGCAAGACCCTCACGCTCGAAACGGGCAAGGTTGCCCGCCAGGCCGACGGCGCGGTGATCGCGACCCTCGGCGAGACCGTCGTGCTCTGCGCGGTCACGGCCGCCAAGTCGGTCAAGGAAGGGCAGGATTTCTTCCCGCTCACCGTCCATTACCAGGAGAAGTTCTCGTCCTCGGGTCGTATCCCGGGCGGCTTCTTCAAGCGCGAGCGTGGCGCCACCGAGCGCGAGACGTTGATCAGCCGTCTCACCGACCGCCCGATCCGTCCGCTCTTCCCGGAAGGCTTCTACAACGAGATCAACGTCATCGCCCAGGTGATGTCGTATGACGGCGAGAACGAGCCCGACATCCTGGCGATGATCGCCGCCTCGGCCGCGCTGACCATTTCGGGCGTGCCGTTCATGGGCCCGATCGGCGCCGCGCGCGTCGGCTACAAGGACGGCGAGTATCAGCTCAACCCGTCGGATGCCGAAGTGCTCGAAGGCGAGCTCGACCTGGTCGTCGCCGCCACCCACGATGCGGTGATGATGGTCGAATCCGAAGCCAAGGAGCTGTCGGAAGAGGTCATGCTCGGCGCCGTGATGTTCGCGCACCGCGCGTCGCAGGACGTCATCAAGGCGATCATCAAGCTGGCCGAGCAATCGGCCAAGGAGCCTTGGGAGCTCAAGACCGGCGACGACAATTCGGCGATCAAGGCCGAGCTGAAGAAGCTGATCGGCAAGGACATCGACGCGGCCTACAAGCTGGTCGACAAGTCGGCCCGCTCGAACGCGCTCAACGAAGCCCGCGCGACCGCCAAGGCCGCGATGGCTGACAAGGCGCCGCAAGAGCAGATGGTCGCGATGAAGCTGGTCAAGAAGCTCGAGGCCGAAATCGTCCGCGGCGCGATCCTCAAGACCGGCCGCCGCATCGACGGCCGCGACACCAAGACGGTCCGTCCGATCGAGGCGGAAGTTCACTTCCTGCCGCGCGCGCATGGTTCGGCGCTGTTCACGCGTGGCGAGACGCAGACCATCGCGACGACGACCCTGGGCACCAAGGACGCCGAGCAGATGATCGATGGGCTGGGTGGCCTGAGCTACCAGCATTTCATGCTGCACTATAACTTCCCGCCTTATTCGGTCGGTGAAGTCGGTCGCTTCGGGGCGCCCAGCCGCCGCGACATCGGCCATGGCAAGCTTGCCTGGCGCGCGCTGCACGCCGTGCTGCCGTCGAAGGAAGAGTTCCCCTACACGATCCGTGTCACCAGCGACATCACCGAGTCGAACGGCTCGTCGTCGATGGCGACGGTGTGCGGCGGCTCGCTCAGCCTGATGGACGCCGGCGTGCCGATCAAGCGCCCGGTGTCGGGCATCGCGATGGGCCTGATCCTCGAAGGCAAGGACTTTGCGGTCCTGTCGGACATCCTGGGCGACGAGGATCACCTCGGCGACATGGACTTCAAGGTTGCGGGTACCTCGGAAGGCATCACCAGCCTTCAGATGGACATCAAGATCGCCGGCATCACCGAGGAGATCATGCGGGTCGCTTTGGCGCAGGCCAATGAAGGCCGCGCGCACATCCTGGGCGAAATGGCCAAGGCGCTCGACCACACCCGGTCGGAACTGTCGGCGCACGCGCCGCGGATCGAGACCTTCACGATCGACAAGACCAAGATCCGCGACGTCATCGGCACGGGCGGCAAGGTGATCCGTGAGATCGTCGCCACCACCGGCGCCAAGGTCGATATCGACGACGAAGGCGTGATCAAGGTGTCGTCGTCCGACGTCAGCCAGATCGAAGCCGCGATCAACTGGATCAAGGGCATCGTCGAGGAGCCCGAGGTCGGCAAGATCTACAACGGCAAGGTCGTCAACATCGTCGATTTCGGCGCGTTCGTGAATTTCATGGGCGGCAAGGATGGTCTCGTCCATGTCAGCGAAATGAAGAACGAGCGGGTCGAGAAGCCCGGCGACGTCGTTTCCGAGGGTCAGGAAGTCAAGGTCAAGGTCCTCGAGATCGATCCGCGCGGCAAGGTTCGCCTGTCGATGCGCGTCGTCGATCAGGAAACCGGCGAAGAGCTGGAAGACACGCGTCCCCCGCGCGAGCCGCGCGAAGGCGGCCGTGACCGTGGTCCGCGCAGCGGCGGCGGCGATCGTGGCGGTGACCGCGGTCCGCGCCGTGACAGCGGTGACCGCGGCCCGCGCCGTGATCGTGGCCCCGACCGTGGCGGTGATCGCGGCCCGCGCCGCGAGCGCAGCGAAGGCGGCAAGGATGAAGGCCCCGAGCCCGAATTCGCGCCGGCGTTCCTGACCGAGCGTAACGACGACTGAGCTTTGCGCGGAAAAGCGACTACCGCTTTTCCGCGAAAGCGATAGACGACCAAAAGGCATAACACCGGGAAAGCCGGGGAGGATGAAGCGGCTCGGGAGCAATCCCGGGCCGCTTTGCCGTTTGGGGGCGAGTGTATTGGATCCGCCGTCTTCAACAGCGGCTATCGACCCTGTCGCCGACAGCGCCGCTGTGGGGCTTTCGAATTGACGAAGTCATTACACCTCGTCTTCACGACTTCGGAGTCAGATTGGTGATATGACTTACATTGGCACCTTGACGCTTTTGGCACTCATCTGCTTCGCGATAGCGCTTGTCACATACACGAGTAGAGTCGGCAAAAAGACCAATCTATTCGTATTGATGGTCGCTGCCGGCTGTTACTCCGCCATCCCGTGGTTCGCTCTGTGGGCACTCGCGCACGTGAATCAGCAGCGATGCCCCAGCCAAGGGCCCTGTCGGCTGGACGGGATGCAGATGATCGGGGAGGTTCTTTTTCTGTATGCAATGCCGACCGCGTTCTTCTTCGGTGCGGTCAGTGCCTTTGTGATCGCGCTCGTAAAGCGCAAATAACGAGAGAAAAGCACCTATTATGTTCGGATAACCGGCGCCTCAGAAGGGCGTCAGTTAAATTCGCGGAACGTTGAACGTCGGCCTCCACCGCCGCCGCTCATACCGCGCAGCGCTGCGGACAACTGAGGATTGACGCCGCTCACGGCTTCAGCAATACTTCGCTACATGGTGAAGTATCAAACCTCGGCGATCGATCGCACCTTCTCCGCGCTCGCCGACCCGACGCGGCGGCATATCCTGTTGCGGCTGAAGGACGAGCCCGGCCTGTCGGTGAGCGAACTCGCGCGGCCATTGTCGCTCAAGCTTCCCGGCATGATGAAGCATCTCGATGTATTGTCCGACGCGGGACTGATCACGCGGGCCAAGACCGGACGCACGGTGTCGGTCAATCTGTCGGTCGGGCCGATGCGGGAGGCGATGGAATGGCTCAAACGCTATGAGCGTCTCTGGACGGTCAGCCTCGATCGGCTCGTGGCGTTCGTCGAAAAGGACGGCGAGTAATGGCCGAAGCCCTGCCGAGCGTGACGATCGTCCGCCGCATCAAGGCGTCGCCGGCCAAGGTCTGGGCAGCGATCACGCGGCCCGATCAGATGATCCAATGGTGGGGCCCCGATGCCGGACCGACGCTGCGCGCTGACGTGGATGTGCGCCCAGGCGGCCGGTTCAGCGTAGTGTTCCGCTTGCTCAACGGCGACGAGCACAATCCCACCGGTATCTACCGGGAAGTGATTCCCGAGCGAAAGCTGGTCTTCACCTGGGATCTGCCCGGCGAGCGCGAATCACTGGTCACTTTCCTGCTCGAGCCGATCGACGGCGGCACCGAACTGATCTTGCTCCACGAGCATTTGCCCGACGAAGCCGAACGCGAGAGCCATGAGCAAGGCTGGCGCGGCCTGCTCGACAAATTACCCCGCTTCCTTGGAGTTTGATGACATGGGCGACCTGACCCTCTTCACCTACGACTGGGTTCCCGAGCCGCCGCGCGGCTTCGTCCGCGACCTGCGCGTGCGCTGGGCGCTCGAAGAAGCCGGATTGCCCTATCGCGTCGCGAGCGTGCCGTTCAAGGATCGCGGTCCCGAGCATTTCGCGCACCAGCCGTTCGGCCAGATCCCCTGGCTGACCGATGGCGACCTGTCGATCTTCGAAAGTGGCGCCATCCTTCTCCACCTCGGCGAGCTGAGCGACAAGCTGATGCCGACTGACATCCAAGGGCAAAGCGACACCAAGGAGTGGCTGTTCGCAGCGCTCGCGTCGGTCGAGGCCGCGAGCCAGCCCTGGTCGTTCTTCATGTTCTCCGGCGATACCGGCGAAAACCCGATGCGGAAGTTCTTCGACGGCTTCCTCGAGGCTCGGCTCAAGCATATGGAAATCGTGCTGGGCGAAAAGGAATGGCTGGTCGGGAGCTTTTCCGTCGCCGACATCCTGATGTCCGACGTGCTGCGGCTGGTCGACCGGTTCGACGGGCTGGCGGACTATCCGGCCTGCCGCTCCTATGTCGAGCGCGCGACGGCGCGGCCGGCGTTCATCAAGGCGCATGCCGACCAGATGGCGCATTTCGCCGCGGCGGACGAGGCAGCGACCGCTTCGTGAGCCGCATCGAGATCAGGCCCCACAATTGGTCGCAACGGGGTTGACGAATCGCGCCCGCCGAACCACTTGCGCCCACGGCTCCGCATGGAGTCGCAACCCATTTTTCCTCTCAGAGGGACCCATGTCCGACAACGACCATAGTCGATCGACCGTCCCTCTGGAGGCGGCTGGCGGAGTGAACTGAGGTTCATCTCACCGGCGGCGCCCCCAGGGGGCGGTCGCAGCAATAGGTGAGTTATGAACGCAATCCGTTTCTTTGCCGGCCCCTTCCGGCGCATCCCGCGCGTCCGCGACGTCAACGAGGTTTTCGAGGCACGCCTGACCTTTGGCGACCGGCTTGCCGATCGCGTCGCTGCGATCGGGGGATCGTGGAACTTCATCATCGGGTTCACCTTGTTCATGGTGGTCTGGGCCATCCTGAACACGGTCGTTCTTGTCCGCCACGCCTTCGACCCGTTCCCCTTCATCTTCCTCAACCTGATGCTGTCGATGCTTGCCGCGCTGCAGGCGCCGATCATCATGATGAGCCAGAACCGGCAGGCCGCGAAGGACCGGCTCGACATGCGGCTGGATTACGAGACCAACCTGCGCTCCGAACAGGAGATCGCCAGCCTGCACGAGAAGATCGACCTGCTGCTGGCAATGGCGGGCGATGAGGCGATCGCGCTGCGCGAAGCGACGCACGCCTCGAAGTGACGCGCCTCAGGTCAGTCGCCAGACCAGGCAGAGGATGGTGACGAGCACGACCGGCGCCACCGCTATCAGCAGGCGGCGCCGGTCGGGCATCGCGCCGCCCGCCATGTCGCTACCCGCGATCAGCGCGGCGATCAGCACCGCGAGCATCGTCCAGAGGTGATAGCGCAACTCGCACGCCACGCTCGCCGGCAGATAGCCGAGGCCATAGAGCAGCCCCGATAATGCCAGCGGGATGACCAGCCGCCGTGACGGTAGGCCGGGCGCGACGGCGAGCAGACCGATCGCCAGCGCCATCCACCAGACTGGCCACCCCAAGGGAGTATGCGCCGACCAGCGCGCGCCGCGGTCGAGCCAGGTCAGCAGCGGATTGGGCGTGAGGCGGAAGCCCCAGTCATTGGGTGGGATCTGGCCCATGACCGGGCGTTCGACCTCGTCATGGACGAGGAAGCGGATGTTGATGTTGAAATGCGTCAGGCGATGCTCGGCATAAGCGACCGGATGCGCCAGCACCGCGCCGAGCCAATGGCGGTACGGACTCTCGCCGCTCTGCTTGAACAGATCGTCCATCGCGTCGAACCCGAGCGGGCACGGATCGGCTACCCACCAGCTGTAGGAATCCCAGCGCTCGGGTTTGTAGCAATGGCGATTGACCGCGACCGGATCGTCGACATCGTCGTCCGCGGGAAAGGCGTCGACTCCGCTGAACCGGGTGATGCCGCCGAGGTCGAAGATCACCAGCGAAAGGCCGACCCCGCTCGGCTTGGCGCCGACCGCGCGGTTGGCGAGCGGCAGCGCGGCAGCGATCACCGCCGCGCCGATCAGCAACGCCGCGCCGAACTGCACCCGCGTCGCGCGCCACGATGCCGGCAGCAGCGCGATCGCCAGCGGCAGGCAGGCGGGAAGCGCGTTGAAACGCAACGTCGCCGCGCAGACGATCAGGATCAGGGCGATCACCCGGGCGACGGGCCGGCCGCGCGTCGGGATCGCGACCAGCATAGCGCTGGCGGCGAGCAGCAGCGCGGCCATCAAGCTGTCCTTGATGATCTCCGCCATCAGCACGACTGAGAGCGGCAGGACCGAGGCGATGGCGAACGCGATGGCGAGCCGCCGCCGGCCCGCGCGCACTGCCCAGACGACCAGACCGGCGAACGCCGCCCAATAAAGGCCGAGCTGGATCGCCAGCATCGGCGCGGGTCCGTGCGCGATCGGTAATAGCCGCCGCCACAGCCATTCCATTGCCGGCGGGTGCCAGTCGTCGAAATCGCCGCTCAGCGCCTGGCCATATTGGCGGATCGAATCCCAGGTCATCAGCCCGGGCGCATAGGCATAGGCTTGCGCCGCGCAGACGAGCGCCATCGCCAGCAGCAAGGCTGCGATCAGTCGATAGTCGGTCCAGCGGATCGGCACGCCGCCCGGTCTGCGCCGATTGACGGCGCCGACGCAAGCGCGGTTGCGATCAGTCGCGGAAGCCCGGGTCGATCCGGTCGAGCTTCCTCAGCAACGCCGGCCAGGCGAGACGCTCTGCCGCCATCGCCATGCCGGCGGGCGGGGTCTGGCCTTTGACCTTGTCCTCGGTGCCCTGAGGCGGGTTGTAGAGATGGTCGTAGCCGGCCGAGAGCATCATCACCTGCGCCTGGCAGGCGCGTTCGAGGAAATAGAGCCGCAAGAAGCAGTCGCCGACGGTCTTGCCGACCGCCAGCGTGCCGTGGTTGCGCAGGATCATGGCATGCTTGTCGCCCAGATCCTGGACCAGCCGCTCGCGCTCGTCGAGGTCGGTCGCGATGCCTTCATAGTCATGGTATGCGACATTGTGCTTGGCGATCATCGCCGTCTGGGTATGCGGCAACAGGCCGAACTCCATCGCCGACACCGCCTGGCCGTGGGGCGTATGGAGATGCATCACCGCCGCTGCGTCGTCGCGCGCCATGTGGATCGCCGAATGGATCGTGAAGCCGGCCGGGTTGACCGGGTGTTCCGACCTGCCGACTGGATTGCCCTCGACATCGATCTTGACCAGGCTCGACGCCGTGATCTCCTCGAACATCATGTCATAGGGATTGATCAGGAAATGGTGTTCCGGCCCCGGCACGCGCGCCGAGAGGTGCGTGAAGATGAGGTCGTCCCAGCCGTACAGCGCGACCAGCCGATAGGCGGCGGCGAGATCGACCCGCGCTTCCCATTCGCCCGGCGCCATGCCGGTATCCTCGACTTTTGCCAATGTCGCCATGTCAGCCTCTCCGATTCCGTTCGGGCGAACCTAACTCGGAGAGCGCTATCGAACAATGGGTATGGTATGCCGGTGCCGCGCTTTGAACCGAACACGGGAATGCTACGCGGTCCGCGGGGGCGCGGCGCGATCTCGAAACCAGAGCAATAGGGCGAATAGAGTGGGGAGCTTCTGTTGCCCGGTGCTCCCCGTACCGCTGGAATCCGCTTCTGTTGCCCGGTGCGGTCCAACCGCGCATTTTAGAATAACCTTAAGCCGTTAGGCCTTGGGGTTACGCCGCAATAGCGAGTGCTTCGTTATCGTTGGCACTTGTGTAATGAGCCGTCACAGTGGCCCGTTCTGAGCGAACGTCGGCGCTTTTCAACACACGTCGATCCTGGTTCGGCCCCGTCAGAAACGGTGTCCAGATCCACCACCATTTCTGGTGGAGCCGCCGGGTACTGCCCCCGGGTCCGCTGCGTCTATTGCACGCCATCATTTATCGCCATAGCCGGTTGCCCGGCGCCCCCAATATAGGGCCTCCGCGCTTAAAGAAAAGTGGAGGGTTGGTCCGCTGGTCCCGACATGTGGCGCCGGACCGCTAAAAACTGCCGTTTTTCCGAACGTCCGCCTTTCGGTCGCCACATTATTGGGTAATAAGGTTACCCATTATGTTGACGCAGCGTTCCCGTTACGCGCTTCGCGCGATGCTCTATTTGGCCGAAGCGCCCGCGGGCGGGCCCCCGATCCCGATGAACCGGATCGCCGAGAACGCCAATGTCCCGCGCAAATTCCTCGAATTGATCCTGGCCGACCTGCGCGAGGCGGGCTTCTTGCACAGCCATCGCGGCAAGACCGGCGGCTACTGCCTGTCGCGCCCGACCCATTTGATCTCCCTGGGGGAGATCATCCGCGTGATCGAAGGGCCTTTGGCGTTGGTGCCGTGCGTCAGCCGCACCGCCTATCGCCGCTGCGCCGATTGCAAGGACGAAAGCGCCTGCGCGATCCGCCACGCCATGGCGCGCGTCCGCGACGAGACCGCGCGTATCCTCGACGGCACCAGCCTGGCCGATGCGGTCAGCGAGGACCTGGCGGCAGCCTGAACGCGCTACTTCCCCTCCCGCCTGCGGGAGGGGAGTTTAAGGATTAGCTTAAGCTCCCTTCCGCGCGCGCAGTTCGTCGCGGATCTCGCGTAGCAGCACGACATCGGCGGGATCGGCCGGCGCGGCTTCCTCGGGCTTGGGCGCGACGCGGTTCACCGCGCGGACCAGTAGGAAGATGATGAACGCGACGATGAGAAAATTGACCGCGGCGGTGATGAATTCGCCATAGCCGAACAAGGCGACGCCGGCTTTCTTGAGCGCGGCGTAATCGGTCGATCCGGCCAGCGCCGGCGGCACCTTATCCGGCGACAGGATGATGAAATAGCTCGAGAAATCGAGCCCGCCGAAGACCTTGCCGATCAGCGGCATGATGAGGTCGTCGGTCAGCGAGGTGACGATCTTGCCGAATGCGGCGCCGATGATCACCGCGACCGCCAGATCGAGCACGTTGCCGCGGGCAATGAACGCCTTGAATTCCTTGAACATGATCCGGTCTTTCCCTGTCTCAGCGCGGCACAGCCTAAGCCCGGATTGCATGGATGCAAGGGGCGGTCCGTTGCGCCTGCGCAACCGAATCCGCTTCACGACGGCGCCGGGCGTCACTACATTGCCGCCACGCAAGGGGCACTGGAGGATATCTCGATGAAGTTTCGTGCGATGATCGTGCTGGCCGCCACGGCGATGCTGTCGGCTTGCGGGATCAACTCCGTCCCGACCGCGGAGGAAAATGCCAAGGCGCGCTGGGCCGACGTCCAGGCCGCCTATCAGCGGCGTGCCGATACCATTCCCAATGTCGTGGCGTCGGTAAAGGGCAGCGCCGCGTCCGAAGGCAAAATCCTGACCGATGTGATCAACGCGCGCGCCAATGCGACGCGGGTCCAGGTCAACGCCACCGACCTGACCGATCCGGCCAAGGTCGCGAGCTTCCAGGCGGCGCAGAACCAATTGGGCTCCTCGCTCGGTCGGTTGCTGGCGACGGTCGAGGCCTATCCCGAGCTCAAGAGCCAGGAGAATTTCCGCTCGCTGATCAGCGAGATCGAGGGCAGCAACAACCGCATCACGATCGCGATCCGCGATTATAACACCGCGGTCCAGGCGTATAATACGCGCATCCGCACCTTCCCCGACGCGGTCGGCGCCAAGATCTTTTATGGTGCCAAGCCGATGGTCCCGTTCCAGGCGCAGCCGGGCGCCGAAACCAACCCGACGGTCGATTTCGGCAACACGAACTGACCGGCGTGATCCGGGTGCTGGCCCCTGTACTGCTGACGCTGGCCGCGTGCGGCCAGCCGGCGACGAGTGCGCCGACCGTGGCGGCGCCGCCGGGATATGATTTCCCGGCGCTGACCGGCCGGGTAGTCGACCGCGCTGACATATTGCCGACAGCCGACGAGGCGCGGATCGTCGCCAAATCGGATGCCCTCGAACGCACCACCGGCCATCAATTCGTCGTCGTGACGCTCCCGACCCTGGGCGGCCATGCCATCGAGGAGTATTCGCGAGCGCTCGGCAACAATTGGGGAGTCGGCCGCAAGGGCGCCAATGACGGCGTGCTGCTGGTGGTCGCCCCGACCGAGCGCAAGGTGCGGATCGAAATCGGCAAGGGGTTGGAAACGACGCTCACCAATGCCGAGGCGCAGCGGATCATCGACACCGACATCCTGCCGGCATTCCGGTCGGGCGATTTCGTTCGCGGGATCGATAATGGCGTCGACGGCGTGATCCACGACATCGGCCCGACGGGAGGCGGCGTATGAAGACGCTCCGAGCCCTGATCCTGACGCTCGCATTGCTGGTCGTTCCTCACCTGGCCTCCGCGCAGACCTTTCCGGCGCTGTCGGGACGCGTGGTCGATGCCGCCAACCTGCTCAGCCCGGTGCAGAAGCAGCAGCTCGAAGCGCTGTCGACCGATGTCGGCAATGTCGCGCAACGCCAGTTCGTGGTGGCGACGATTCCCGATCTGCAGGGCTATCCGATCGAGGATTACGGCTACAAGCTCGGCCGCGAATGGAAGATCGGGCAGAAGGACGCCAATAACGGCATCATCCTGATCGTGGCGCCCAATGAGCGCAAAGTGCGGATCGAGGTCGGCTATGGCCTCGAACCGATCATGACCGACGCCTTGTCGCAGACGATCATCGACGACCAGATCCTGCCCAAATTCCGCGCCGGCGATATGGCGGGCGGCATCATGGCAGGGGCACAGGCGATCGCCGAGCAGATGAAGGCGCCGCCCGAAGCCGCCGAGGCGCGGGTCAAGGCGGCTGCCGCGCAACCGCAGGCGGCGCGGTCGTCGGGCTCGTCATCGGACGGCTTCATCGCGATCTTCTGGATCGTCATCGTCCTGTTCTTCGTGCTGCCGATCATCTTTCGCGGCGCGCGCGGCAAGAAATATCGCGGCGGACGCGGGCCGGTCGTGCTGTGGGGGCCGGGCCTGGGCGGCGGCTGGGGCAACGGCGGCGGATCGTCATCGAGCGGCTGGAGCAGCGGCGGCAGCGACTGGGGCGGCGGTGGCGGCGGCTTTTCAGGCGGCGGTGGGTCGTTCGGCGGCGGCGGCGCGTCGGGGAGTTGGTGATGCGCGGACCGATCCTGACCCCGGCCGAACGCGAACAAGTGACCCAGGCGGTCATCGCCGCCGAAGCCGGCACCGATGCCGAGATCGTGACCATCGTCGCGCCGCGATCGGACCCCTATCACGATATCGGCCTCAACCTCGGCATCGTCGCGATGCTGTTGGTGGCGGGAATCGCCGCGCTCAATCCCACCGCGATCGAAGACAAGATCGCCTGGTTCCAGAATGGCTGGCAGGGCGGGGTCAACCTGGGCCGGTCGTTCTTCGCGCTGATGGTGGTGGAGGCGGTCGTGTTCCTGCTGGTGCGCGGCGCGCTCTATTGGGCGCCGCTGCGGCTCGCGCTGACGCCCAAGGCGGTGCGGTCGCGCCGCGTGCGCCGCCGCGCGATCCAATACTTCAAGGTGGGCGCCGAACGCCGCACCGCCGCGCGGATCGGAGTGCTGCTTTATCTTTCGCTCGACGAGCGGCTGGCCGAGATCGTCGCCGATGAAGCGATCCACGCCAAGGTCCCGCCCGAACGCTGGGGCGCGGCGATGGCCGCACTGATCGACCGGGTGCGCGCGGGGCATCCGGGCGACGGCATGGCCGCAGCGGTGGCCGCGATCGGCGCCATCGTCGCCGAACATTTCCCCAAGACGGAAAACGATGTGAACGAACTCCCCGACCGGCTGATCGAGCTGTGAGCGTCACCGACGCCGACGCCCCTGAGGAGACCGTCTGGAAAGGCCGCTTCCTCGAAATGAGGAAACGCGGCCGCTGGGAATATGTCGGCCGTGTCGGTGGCATCCGGGCCGCCGTGATCATCGCGATCGATGAAGGGCACGTGATACTGGTCGAACAATATCGCGTGCCGCTGGGGCGCCCGTGCCTCGAACTGCCCGCCGGACTGGTCGGTGACGAGAACGAAGACGAGACCGTCGAAATGTCCGCCGCGCGCGAGCTGGAGGAAGAGACCGGCTATCGCCCCGCAACATGCACGCCGTTGGGGACCTTTTACTCCTCACCCGGCATGGTCAGCGAGTGCTTCACCTTGGTCCGTGCAGAAGGACTGACGCGGGTAGGCGAGGGCGGCGGGACGGCCGACGAGAACATCATTGTTCACCGCGTGCCGATGGCGACAATCGCTGACTTCATCGCCGAGCGCCGCGGCGCGGGTGTGGCGATCGACGTCAAGCTGCTGACTCTGCTCGGACCGTCGCTGCTCTTCGATCGGGCTGTAGTTTCATAAAAAACGCAGCGTGTCGGCAAGTGACCCAAACGTCACCGTTCAGCTTTCTGATTGCAGATGTTCGTGACGGGCCAGATACAGAGCTATAAAGGGTTTTCCGTCGGGATATTGTCCATGTCGCTGATACTGCTGATTGCTGCTATCGCTTTTGCTGCAGTCAAGGTCGCCGCGACAATCTGGCTGGTGCGCCAGCCTGATGCAGCGACCGTCACCGAGACCTCGTCCGGCCGCGCCATTTATTATGCTGGCAAAGTCACGCCTGCGCTGTTCGTCGCGGTGATCTTGGCGCGCGGTTTGATCACCGGTGCGCCGACGGGATACATCGTGTTTTGTTCGGTAATGCTCGCTGTCGCGATAATCTTGGCGGTGATCGTTGCCCGTCGACGAGCAGCAGGCGAATGGTATGGTTTGGCGCACGACATTAAACGGCGGCGGCAGCGGCGTTCCTGAAAACGGTCGAGAATAGGGCTGTCAAAGCGAAGTTCGACTGGCAGCTTCGTTCTGAACTACCCCGAACGCGGCCTGTCGCAAATCCACCCAATTTTCGTCGCTTGGCCGTATGCCGATCTGGCCATAATCCGTACCTGATTACGAACAGTGCCTGTTCCATCGTGTGCCCGACCGAACACACCGCAATCTACCAGGCGCCGCGCCCCGTGACGCCTTGCCGGTATTCGGCGATCCGGCGCGCGGTGGCGGGGGACAGCGGCGCGGGCAGGGCGTCCGGCGCGAACCAGCCAGCCTCCTCTATCTCGGCCAGGTCGGCGCGGCGCAGTTCGGCACTCGTAGCGGCCTGCGCGACGAAAATGACGATATGGTCGTCCTTGCCCTCCCGCCGGCTGTGATAGACGCCGAGGACGCGCTCGATCCTGGCGTCGGTCACGCCCACTTCTTCCGCAAGCTCGCGATGTAGAGCGGCGTCGATACTCTCGCCTTTTTTCACCCCGCCGCCGGGCAGATACCATTGATCCATATAGGTGTGGCGGACAAGCGCGATGCGGCCGTCCCGATCGAGCAGGATCGCCCGCACCCCGATCGTCCGCGGCCTCGTGATCCGCCACACGATGCGCGCGGCCTTGCCGGCCAGCCGATGCGTCCACGCCATCCCCGGCCTCCTTCGCGCGAACGCCGGGCTGCGGCGCGCGGTTACCAATCCACCCGAATGTGCATGGTGGCGCACCGATCGTGCGAATTCCACCCTTTGGTAAACCGATGTCGCAGCCCGATGACCCTAGCCCTTATCCGGCCCCTCAGGCGCCGCCAGCCGCCGACGGGTCCATCCACATGATCTCCCAGACATAGCCGTCGAGATCTTCGACATGGCGATTGTACATGAAACCCAGGTCCTGCGCGGGATTGGGGTCGGCGGTGCCGCCCGCCGTCACGGCGCGATTGACGATCGCATCCACCTCATCCCTGCCATCGGCCGACAGGGCGAGCAGCAAGGGGCTGGAAGCATGGACATCGGCGATCGGACGCTTGGTGAATTCGCCGTAATGCGCATGGGTGAGAAGCATGACGAAGATCGTGTCCGAGAACATGAGAGATGTCGAAGTCTCTCCCGAAAACTGTGGGTTAACCGTGCCGCCCAGCGCGACGTAAAAGGCTGTCGAGGCCGCCAGGTCGCGCACGGGGAGGTTCACGAAAATCATTTTGGGCATGGTCTGCTCCGTTGCCAGCTTGCATCTAGTACTAGACCGACTAGTACTATCGATGAGCTAGCATTCGGTTTGAGTACTGTCTAGTACCGGATCGGCGAGGGCGTATGAAAACTGACGGCGAGACGAGATCGGCGCGCAAGGAGCGCGATATCATCCAGGCGGCGACGGCCACCTTCATCAGCCAGGGCTATGACGGCACCAGCATGGAGGAGATCGCCACCAAGGCGGCGGTCTCCAAACAGACCATCTACAAGCACTTCACCGACAAGGAGACGCTGTTCGGGGAGGTCGTCCGCTCGACCGCGGTCGGCGCGAACGACATCGTCGAGTCGGTGACGGGCTTGCTGTCCGACACCAAATTCCGGCAAGGCGGCCTGGCCGAGCTCGGGCGGCTGGTGGTGACGACCTTGCTGGACGACGAATTGGTGAAACTCCGCCGCCTGATCATCGCCAATGCCGATCGGATGCCGAGCCTCGGCCGCGATTGGTACGAGAAGGGGTTCGAGCGAATGCTCGGCACGATGGCATCCTGCTTCCGAAAACTCTCGGCTCAAGGCCTCATGCGAGCCAATGATGCCGATCTCGCCGCCAGCCATTTCTTCGGGATGCTGCTGTGGATTCCGATGAACGAAGCGATGTTCACAGGCAACCGCCATCCCCGCTCAAGGACCGAGCTGGAACGCCATGCCGATGCCTCGGTCGAGGCTTTTCTCGCCATTTATGGAGTGAAGCTCGGCCAACCGCGCTGAGGTGAATCCTGGCTAGGGCTGGTCGAATGATGGCGGAAAGGCGAGCACCGCGCCGGTATAGGTTTCGACCACGTAACTGAACGGCTCGCCATCGGCGCGGGTCAGCAGGGCCTGATGCTCGATCACCTTATCGGGGATCGGCAAGGAAGCATCTGGATCGGCGCGCGGCAAGGGAGTGCCGCCATTATCCCAACCCTCAGGTAGAGGCGACCAGAGCAGCTTGGCCGATACCGTGTGGCGCTGGAACCGAAGCGGCTGAACGACGCGACCGAACGCAACATCGCTGGTTTCGAGCGCCCGGTTCATGTCCGGCGTGAGGCGCGACGGCAGGTACCAATTGTCAGCCTCGGACAGGACGTGCGCGCCGCACCGCAATCGCACTCGGCGATAGGCTGGCCGGTCTCGACATGCAGCTGGTCACGGACCGTGGCGGGCGGCGGCTTGTCCTGGCCGCGGACGCGATCCGCGACGATCTTGGCGCCATCGGCGAGATGGTGGCGCGCGCACCAGCGGTCGAGCGTCAAGGTCGCGCTGTCGTGGCTCAGCAGGTCGGCATTCAGCGTCTGGAGCTCGGCCAGCGCTTCGAGCCTGGCGACTGGCGTATCCGGCCAGGAGCCTGGTGCAGGCGATGCGCCGAGTGCCAGCATGGCCAGCGCGCCCGCGGCGATGGCTCGCTTCAGGTTGGCCAAGTTGGATGCTCCCGGGTCGCTATCCCCATGTGGCCGCCCTTCAATGAACCGTCTCTCCCCGTGCGCACATGCCGACGAACTTTTCGATCCGCGCCGTCCGCGTTTCCGGCTTCTTCGCGGTCTGCACGCGGTACAGGATCGCATACCGATTGGCCCCGGTCAGCGTGTCGAAAAATGCCCGTGCCGCCGGTTCGGCGTCCAGCGCGGTCTTCAAATCCTTCGGTTCCTCCGCGGTCGAGGCTGGGGCGTAGGCCGCGTCCCATCGTCCATCGGCCTTGGCCGCTTCGATCTCCCTTAGCCCCGCTGGGGTCATCCGACCTTCGGCAACCAATTGCTCCGCGCGCTTGCGGTTGTTTTCCGACCATTTGCTCGTGCGCTTGCGCGCCGTGAAGCGAGTCAGAAACCAGGCCTGATCCCATTTGTCGATCTGACCGTCGATCCAGCCATGGCATAAGGCGGCGTCGATCGCCTGTGCCTTGGTCAGGCTCGACGCAGCGTTGCCCGCCTTGGCGATCTTCAGCCATATGCCGGCGGCCTTTCCGCCGTGCGTCGCCAGCCACGTCTCCCACGCTTCGGCATCGACGAAGTCGAGCACCGGCAACCCGCCGCGTTCCTTATCCATCGCGCTCTCCATCGCCGCCCTCGCATATCCCTTGGCATTACCGGGCTTGACTCTTCAATTACTGTACGACATACAGTGTATATCACACACTATGTGAAGCACAGGTCATGCCGGTCGATGACGACATATTCGAAAAGCTGCGCGTCGAACTCCGGCGGGGGTCGCTGGTGCTCGCTGTGCTCGGGGCACTGCGCGAGGAGCGCTATGGCTATACGTTGCGCCAGTCGCTCGAGGATGCCGGGCTGCTGATCGACGAAGGCGCGCTTTATCCGTTGCTGCGCCGGCTCGAATCGCAAGGCCTGCTGATCAGCGAATGGCGCGAGGAGGCCAAGCGCACCAAGCGCTTCTACCGCCTGTCGGTCGACGGCACCGACACGCTCGCCGCGCTGCTCCACGAATGGAATGCGATCTCCGATTCGATCCTGCGCCTTACCGAAAAGGACAAATGAGATGGACCTGATCGACCGCTATCTCGCCGCGATCGCGCGGCGCCTGCCCGCGGACAAGGCCGACGATATCGTTGCCGAAATCCGCGACGACCTACTGACCCGCCAGGAAGTGCGCGAGGATGCGCTCGGGCGCCCGCTCGACAGGAAAGAGGTCGCCGCGCTGATCAAGGATATCGGTCATCCGCTGGTCGTCGCGTCGCGCTATCGGGCGCAGCAATATCTGATCGGGCCGGACGCCTTTCCGTTCTTCGTCGCGACCTTGCGCATCGTCGCGATATTCCTGGCGCTCGCCTTTGCGGTCACCGCAGCGTCGAGCGTGGTGTTCGACCATGCCGATATCGCGCACGCGATCGGCCACGCGGTATCCAACCTGTTCAGTTCGGCGATGCTCGCCTTCGGCACGGTCGCCGCGATATTCTACGCGCTCGAACGGACCGGCTTTCCGGCCGACCATCTCGCCAAATGGCGGCCCCAGGACCTGCCCGAGGTGAAGGACAGGCAACCCAGTGTCTGGGGGTCGGCGTTCGAGGTCGCGATCGGCGTCTATTTTATCCTATGGTGGTGCGGATTGGTGCCGTTCCCGGCTTATTACAGCAACGTGAAGGGACTGACCCTGACGCCCGATCCGATTTGGACCGCGATCTGGTGGCCGGTCCTGGCGCTGATGGTCGCTCGCCTGGTATTCAACCTCATCCAATGGCTGCGGCCGCGTTGGAAAGCGGTGCTGGCGACGCTCGCGGTCGCCACCGCGGCGGGCGGGCTCGGCCTGGCCTATGTGATCTATCAGGCCGGCCATTGGCTTACCGCGAGCGGCACGCTCCCCGCCGACGAGCTGACGCAGATCGATCGCAGCGTGAATATGGGCATCCACTGGGCGATCGTCGTGGTCGGCACGATCCTGGTGCTTCAGGGTGTGCAAGAAGTGTGGCGCCTCGCCACGTCACGTCCTGGGGTGGTGGGCGTGAAGGCAATCTGACCGCCGGTCGCGCCGATCGCTCATTGGCCGGTCCGGCTGTGTCGCCGCCGACGGGACCGTCCGTCAGACCACTGTCCTGCCCGGTTGACCCAGGCCGAGCAGCAATCGGTCGACCACGCGGCCGACATCGTCTTGTGCCTGCGCGGGATCGGCGGCGGTCGCCAGGAACAGCGCGCCTTCGCGCACCATGCCGAGCAGGACGTGCGCCAGCGGCGGCACCGGCTGCGGCGGGATTTCCCCCGCTGCGATCGCGCTGCTCAGCAGATGTTCGACCAGCGCCAGGCTGTAGCGGTCGCCGATCGCGCGCCAGCGTTCCCAGCCCAGCACGGCCGGTGCCTCGATCAGCGCGATCCGATGCACCTCGGGCTCTCTGCAAAGGTCGAGCCATGCTCTGGTTCCGGCACGTATCCGGTCGAGCGCGCCACCCTCACCACCGGCGGCGGCGAGCCGGGCGATTGTCTCCTCCTCGATCGCCTCGAACACCGCGGCAAACAGCCCCTTCTTGTCCTCGAAATGATGGTAGAGCGCGCCGCGCGTGACGCCGGCCGCCGCGACGATCTCCTCGGCGCTGACCTCGGCATAGCTGCGCTCGGTGAACAATGCCCGGGCCGCCGCGATCAGCGCGCCGCGCGTGGCGGTCGTCCGTGCGGCTTGCGTACGGCGTTCTATTTTCATACAGACTGTATGTATGTTTTTGAATCGGGCACGCGCCATTGTCGGCACCGGACCGCGAAGTGCAAGCCAAAGCACGCCGTATCCGTGTCGGCGACCATGCCGAGTCCGTCCAGCCAGAGGCCAATCATCCGTTTTCGTGAGGGAATTCGACCCATGGACAAGACGATCCACGTTACCCGCGCGGCCGTGATCGCCGGCCTCGTCGCCGGCACGATCGACATCGGCGCGGCGGCGCTCATCAACCATGTCGGCCCCACGCTGATCCTTCAGGGCATCGCCAGCGGCCTGATCGGGATGAAGTCCTATGCCGGCGGCGCGGGCACCGTCACCTTGGGGGTCGCGCTTCAGCTCGCCATGTCGATCGCAATCGCCGGCATCTACGCCGCCGCCGCGACCCGGCTCGCCTGGCTACGGACGCGCCCCGTCCTGGCCGGTCTGGCCTTCGGTCTCGGCGTGTTCGTCGTGATGAACCTCGTCGTCGTGCCGCTATCGGCATTCGGTCCCAAGCCGGCGCACATCTCGCTGGTTTGGCTGTTGCTCAATGTCCTGGCGATGCTGGTGTTCGGCGTGATCGTCGCGACGATTGTCCGCTGGGGCTTCCGGCGCGCGACGGCAGGATAATCGGGCTGCGTGCCGACTATGCCGCGCGCTTCTCCAGTGCGTGCGCGGCCTCGGCCATCAATTGCGCGATGATGTCGGCGACCGGTTCTTCCTGCTTCACCATGCCCACCGATTGGCCGGCCATCAGGCTGCCATGTTCGACATCGCCGTCGATCACCGCACGGCGCAGCGCGCCTGCCCAATAATGTTCGATCTGCAATTGCGCCTCGGCCATTTCGACCGTGCCGTCGTTGAGCGATTGCGCGACCTCTAGCTGTTTCGCGGTGAACAATTCGGTGCCGGCATTCTTGAGTGCGCGAACCGGGATCACCGGCAGACGCGGGTCGATCTGCACGCTGGCGACGGCATCGCGGGCATTGGCGCGGAAGAACGCCTTCTTGAAATTGGGGTGCGCGATCGATTCGGTCGCGCAGGCGAAGCGCGTGCCGAGCTGGACGCCGGCCGCGCCCATGTCGAGATAGCCGGCAATTGCCTCGCCGCGGCCGATCCCGCCGGCGACGAACACCGGCACCTGTTCGGCGACTTCGGGCAGGATCTCCTGTGCCAGGACGCTGGTCGATACCGGGCCGATATGGCCGCCGGCTTCCATGCCTTCGACGACGAGGGCATCGACGCCCGATCGGATCAGCTTCTTGGCGAGCGCGAGCGCGGGGGCGAAGCAGATGAGCTTGGCGCCGTTGGCCTTGATCGCGTCGAGCGACCCCGCCGGGGGCAGCCCGCCGGCCAGCACGACATGGCCGACCCCATGCTTGCTGCAGACCTCGATCAGGTCGAACAGCATCGGGTGCATCGTGATCAGATTGACGCCGAACGGTTTGGCGGTGAGCTTTGTGGTTTCAGCAATCTCGTTATCGAGCAGCTCGGGCGTCATCGCTCCGCACGCGATCAGGCCGAACCCGCCGGCATTAGACATCGCCGAGACGAGATGGCGTTCGCTCACCCAGGACATCGCGCCGCACAGGATCGCGACCTCGGAGCCAAGGAAATCCACGCCGCGCGCCATGCGGCGCTTGAGGCGCTCGGCGCCGATCGATGAAGGGGATGTCATGCCGCCGGACCTAGCCTTGCCCGGGGGTTTGGGGCAAGCCCGCGTCATGCGGCAGCAAACCACCGAGCTGACGGTCGAGACCCGCGGTCAGGGAGTGCACGAGTGCACCGACGCGGTTCGGCGCTGGGTCGAAGGCACCGGGATCGATAGCGGCCTGCTGACGATATTCATTCGCCACACCTCCGCGTCGCTGCTGATCCAGGAGAATGCCGCGCCTGCCGCGCGCCGCGACCTCGAGCGTTATTTCGCGCGGATCGCGCCGGAATCGCGCGAGTACGAGCATGATGACGAGGGACCTGACGACATGCCCGCGCATCTCCGCGCCGCGCTGACCCAGACCAGCCTGACGATCCCGGTGATCGGCGGCCGGCTGACGCTCGGGACGTGGCAAGGAATCTACGTGTTCGAGCACCGTCGGGCACCGCATCGGCGGCACCTCGCGCTTCATCTTATCGGCGAGTGAACGGAACCGCTGGAACGTTGAGCATCATGGAACGATAGGGCCGCCGACCGGCACGATTTGTCGGCCCCAGGTCGCATTGGTGACGAAGGCGAAGCTGCCGTACATCGCCAGCGATCCGCAGAGCAGGCCGAGCCAGCCGCCGAGATGCCCCAATGCGGGCTGCCCTAGCGCCGCGCCCAATCCCAGCAGGAAAAAAGTGGGCCAGAGCGTGAGGAAGATCAGGAAGACGATGCGCGCCAACCGAAAGGTGCTGACCCAGAGACCGAGCGTCAGTACGCCCCACAAGATTAGCGCGACGCCGACCGTCGGGCCCGCCGAAGAGATATCGATCATATTGGTGTGCGCGAAAATCTGCAGCAGGCCGAACCACAGCCAAAAAGCGCCGTAGCTCAGAAAGGCCGTCATTCCGAACGTGTTGGAAAGCCGGACTTCGAGCAAACCGGCGATGAGCTGGATCAGCCCGCCAAAAGCCAGCGCCAATGGCACGACCACACCTTCGCCACCCGCGGGAAGCATGCCGGCGTTGATGAGGCTGAGCAATATCGTCGTGAAACCAAAGCCCACGAGCCCAAGCGCGGCAGGATTGGCCGGCGCCGGCACGGTGTTTGAATCAGGCACGAACCTCTCCCCCTAAGCGATCTTGCAGTTGACCTAACAAACACGGTTCATTGGCACACAGTCAAGCGCCGTGCGTCGCGGGTATTGGTACTGCATCTTATGAGGGAGGGAAGTCCCCACTCCCCTTTTAGGAGAGGGGGGCGCCGACGTTAGGCGGGGGGAGGGTGAGGGGGCGACCGCGAAGCGGTCGCGCGGCGCTCCAGCGCCGCTACCCTCATCCAAGCTTCGCTATCCTTCTCCCACAACGGGCGAAGAACTTCAGGATCAGGCCGCTTCCTCCGCATCCAGCCCATAAGCGGTATGCAGCACCCGTACCGCGAGTTCGGTCTCGTCCTCGTGAATCAGCACGCTGACCTTGATTTCGCTGGTCGAGATTGCCTGGATGTTGATCCCGCGTTCGCCGAGCGTGGTGAACATCTTGGACGCGACGCCGGCATGGCTCTTCATACCCACGCCGACCACCGAAATCTTGGCGACCCGGGTATCGTGGACCAACTCCTCGAAGCCGATCGATTCCTTGGCCTCGTTCAGCGCCTGGATCGTTCGCGCCAGGTCGACCGCGGGGACGGTGAAGGTGACGTCGGTCGATCCCGTGCGGCCCTGCGACTGGTGCGCGATATTCTGGATGATCATGTCGACGTTGATATTGGCCTTTGCCAAGGGAACGAAGATCGCCGCGACCGAGCCGGGCGTGTCGGACACGTTGGTCAGCGTGATCTTCGCTTCGTTCTTGTCGTGCGCGATGCCGGTGATCAGCTGGCGTTCCATATCGTCGATCTCCTCTTCGCCCACGATCATCGTCCCGGGCAACGTATCCGCCATCGGTGCGTCATCGCCGGTGAACGACGATAGCACCTGGACGCGGACATTCTCCTTCATCGCAAGACCCACCGAGCGCGTCTGGAGCACTTTCGCCCCGACGCTCGCGAGCTCGAGCATTTCCTCGTACGTGACCTTCTTGAGCTTGCGCGCCCTGGGCACGATCCGGGGGTCGGTCGTGTAGACGCCGTCGACATCGGTATAGATGTCGCAGCGATCGGCCTTCATCGCCGCCGCCACCGCTACCGCCGAGGTGTCCGACCCGCCGCGGCCGAGCGTGGTGACGCGGCCCTGTTCGCCGTCGGCGCTGTCGGCGACGCCCTGGAACCCGGGGATCACCGCGACCTGGCCCGAAGCGAGCGCGCGGTCTAGCGCGGCGGTGTCGATCTCCTCGATCCGCGCAGAGGCATGCGCGTCGCTGGTATGGATCGGCAATTGCCAGCCGAGCCAGCTTCGCGCCGGCACGCCGATCGACTGGAGCGCGATCGCCAGCAAGCCAGACGTGACCTGCTCGCCGGCCGAGACCACCACGTCATATTCGCGCGGATCGTAGAGCGACGACGCCTCGCGGCAGAAATTGACCAGCCGATCGGTCTCGCCGGCCATTGCCGATACCACTACCGCGACCTGGTTGCCGGCATCGACCTCGCGCTTGACGCGATTGGCGACGTTGCGGATTCGCTCGATCCCGGCCATCGACGTGCCGCCGAACTTCATGACGATACGGGCAGGGGTCGCGGCCATCGGAGGAGCGGAAGTCCTTTGGATTGGAGAGGCGCGCCTGATAGGAAGCCGCGATGGCAAGCGCAACCGTAACGTCTGTAACCACTATCGACCCCGACGAGGCCGCCCATTTCGGCAAATTGGCGCGCGACTGGTGGGATCCCAAGGGCTCGTCGGCGATGCTTCACCGGCTCAACCCGCCGCGGCTGGGCTATATTCGCCAGCAGATCGACGCGCATTGGGGCGGCGATCCGGCGAGCTTCACCCCGCTGGCGGGGAAGCGCGCGGTCGATATCGGCTGCGGCGCGGGGTTGCTGTGCGAGCCGCTCGCCCGGCTCGGCGCCGAGGTCTCCGGGATCGATGCGGCGGCGGAGAATATCGGCGTGGCGCGCACGCATGCCGCGCAATCGGGGCTGGCGATCGATTATCGCGCGGGGAGTGTCGAGTTATTGACCGGGGAGCGCTTCGACCTAGTTACCTCGATGGAAGTGATCGAGCATGTCACCGATCCGGCGGCGTTCGTCGCCGGACTGGCAGACGTGCTGGCCGAGGGCGGGCTGATGATCCTGTCGACTCCGAACCGCACCGCGCTTTCGCGCCTCGCGATGATTACGGTCGGTGAGGGCAGCGGCATGATCCCCAAGGGGACACATGACTGGAGCAAGTTCCTGACGCCTGAGGAGCTGACCGAATTGGTCGAGGATGCGCGGCTGAAGGTGATCGATGTCAGCGGGCTGAGCTTCTCGCCGGGCAAGGGGTTTGCGGTGAGCGATGACACCAAGCTCGACTATTTCCTGACCGCGGTGCGGAACTGACAGTCCCTCTCCCCTTGGGTGTATCAGGTAAACAGCGCCCCGCGCTGTTTAGGCCATGCCGGGGGCATGGCCGACCTGATGCAGGAAGGAGCGCCCGAAGGGCGCGGGAGGGTGAGGGTCGAGCTGGGTAGCTTATTCTACCCTCACCTTTCCGCCGCTGCGCGGCTCCCTTCCTCTCCCAAGGGGAGAGGAAATTGTCAGGCCATCACATTTCGCCCGCGCGCCACGGTCGTGCTGTACCCCACCATTGCATTGCTCGACTTCGCCCGCACCGTATCGACGAACAGCCAGTCGTTTGACACCTTCTCCGGCGTGATGGTCAGCGCCATGTAGCCGCGGTGCGAGGTGTCGCACCATTTGAGTTCGGGATTGCCGGCGACCAGTCCGGCGGCGACCGTCTTGGGGTCGATCTTCACCTCATGTTCGTAGCCGGGCGAGGTCACGCTGTGCCCGGCGAACTCGACGCCTGCCGCCTTGCCGTCCTGCTTCAAATCGAACGCCCAGCCATTGTGGCTGTCGCCCGAAATCACCACCAGGTTGGCGTTGGTCCCCTGCGCCGCGCGCAGGAAGCGGGCGCGCGCCGCCGGATAGCCGCCCCAATTGTCGTAATTGAACGGAAGGCCGACTTTCCCTGCCTGGATGCCGGCGAGGACGTAATTCTTCGCCCGCTCGCTGGCGTTCGGGTCGACCCAACCAAGCGCGGCGGCGGGCATCACCGTTTCGCCCAGGATCGTGCCGAAGCCGACCAGCTGCCATTTCTGTCCGGCAGCGACCGATCGGCGCAGGGCGTGGAACAGCCAGTCTTCCTGCTGCGTCCCCATCATCGTCGCGGCGGGATCCATCCATGGCCCGTCGCGGAACGCCTTGAGCGCCGCGACCGGATCGGCGGCCTTGAACAAAGGCGCGATGTCGGGCTGTTCGGTGCGCGCCAGCACGCGCGTTTCGGTGCGGAACAAGGTCGCGAGATCGCCGATGTCATAGGCTTTCCACGGCTCGTCGCTGACCGGCATCCATTCGCGATAGGCCTGGATCGCGGCCAGCTTGCGCAGCGTCCAGTCGCCTTCGTCGGGCTGGTGATTCTCGGCGCCGCCTTCCCACGAATCGTTGGCCGATTCGTGGTCGTCCCATTGCACGATCATCGGCAGGCGGGCGTGGAGCGCCTGGAGGTCGGGATCGCTGCGATAGCTCGCGTAGCGGATGCGGTAATCGGCGAGGTGGAGCAATTCGTTGGCCGGCTCGGTCGAGCGTACCGTGTCCTTGGGGGCGGGATAGCCGCCGGTCTTATACTCGTAGAAATAGTCGCCGAGATGGATGGCGAGATCGAGATCGTCGCGCGCGGCGGCATGACCATAAGCGTTGAAATAGCCGAACGGCATGTTCGAGCAGGAGAAGATTGCCGCCTTGAACGCTTTGGCCTGCGATCCCGTCGGCAGGGTGCGCGTCCGGCCGGTCGGCGATTTCGATCCGTCGGGGCCGACGAAACGATAGAAATAGCTGGTGCCCGGCTCGAGCCCATCGACCGTGATCTTGGTCGTCCAGTCGCGCCACGGCCCGGTGATCGCCATGCCGTTGCCCGCGATTTTGGCGAAATCGGCCTGTTCGGACAGCTCGACGGTCAGATGCACGGGCTTGCCGTCGGCCGGAACGTAGCGGGTCCATAACAACATCGAGTCGCCGGCCGGTTCGCCGCTCGCGACCGAATGCGTGAAGCCGGTCGCGCTGGTGACGTTGGTCGTCTGCGCGAACCCGGGGATGCTCCAGGCACCCAGGCCCAGTGTGCCGGTGACGAGAAGCGAACGGCGATCGATCCGAAGCATAGGCTCTCCCTTTCACCGATCCCCTTGCGCGCTTCATATGGCGCGTTCGTGACAGGTCCGGTACGGACGCGGCCATGTTGCTACGGATGATGCGTGGGGGGCAAGCGGGCGCGCCGCTGGTCCTGGGTCTGATCTTCCTGTTCGCGGTGCTGTCGGTGCTGCGGCCGGTCAATCACGACGAGAGCCAATATGTCGCCGCGGCGATCCTGGCGCGCAACGCATTGCCGTGGCGCGACTTCGCTTATTTCCAGACGCCGTTGCAGCCGGTGCTGTTCGCGCCCTTCGCGGTCGGCCTGGGGACGCTCGCCTGGCCGGGACTGCGGATGCTCAACGCGGTGCTCGGCGCGATCGCGGTGCTGATGGTCGGCCGTGCGGCGCGGGCGGCGGGCGCGACATCGCGGATGGCGATCATCGTCGCGGGGCTGTTCGCCGGGACAGATATCCTGCTGTTCAGTGCGGGGACCGCGCGCAACGACGCGCTTCCTGCCGCCGCTTTGGCGGGCGCGCTGGTCTTGATCGTTCGCGCCGCGCAAGGGCAGGGATCGACGCGCCACGCATTGCTGACCGGGTTCCTGCTCGCGCTCGCGGCGGGCGCCAAGATCAGCTATGCGATCCCGGCAGCCGCCTATTTCGTCTGGGCGTTGCTCGACCGGCGGCATCGCCCGGTGATGATCGCGCTCGGTACGCTACCGGTGATCGCGCTGATCGGCTGGACGGTCGCACAGGCGCCTGAAGCGGCGCGGTTCGAGATGCTGACCTTTCCGGCGCTCGCTCCCGACCAGATGTACCGCGATGCCGGGCGCGCGTTCAAATTGTCGCTCGGGTTCAAGGCGATCGATACGCTCAAATTCCTCGCGCTGGGCACCGCCTTGCCCGCGATCGTCGCGGTCGCGGCGCGCTGGCGGCGCGACGAGCAGGGGCTGGCGCGATTGCTCGACATGCTGGTCCTGGCCGGGCTGGTCGCGGCACTGCTGCCCGAGCCCACCTGGCGGCAATATCTGCTTCCCATCCTGCCGCCCTTGTTCGTGCGGCTGGCATGTTTGTGGGAGAGGATACCGCCCGCGCGATGGGAGCGGGTCGCATTCGCGGTCTTCTTCTTTGCCGGGCTGGCGCCATCGGTCGAGGCTGTGGTGCTGACCGCAGAGCATGGCGCGCCAATGGCTAACGCCGTGACCGACGGCGCGCGGCTGGCCGCGGCGATGGACCAGCAAGGGGTGATCGGCACGGTCGCGACGCTGTCACCGCAATATGTCGCCGCGACCGGACGCGCGATCGATCCGCGCTTCGCCGCAGGGCCGTTCTATTTCCGCAGCCATGACCTGCTCGATCCGGCCAGCGAGCGGACGCTCAACCTGGTGTCGGCGAAGACTTTGGCCGGCGCGGCGCTGCCCAATGCGGTACTGATCGGCGGCGATGCCGATGCCGAAGGTGGGGATCCGGCGCTCGAGGCGAAGCTGGCGGCCTGGGCGGCACCGCACGCGATCGGCATCGCGCGGTTGAACGGGAAGTTCACGCTCTACGTATTGCGCTGACGCCGGTACCGTCGCGCGCGTCGATCAGCGACTGGTAATAGGCCATCAGATCGACCGCATGCTCGCGGTCGGTGCGCACGCGCCTGGCGGCGACGATCGCCGCCTTGCGCAGGATCGCGGGCTCGCGCGCGAACAGGCGATGGATCGCCGCCGCGGCCCCGGCGGTATCGCGCGCGCGATAGGTCTCGCTGGTTAGTGGATCGGCGACCTCGGCACAGCCGCCGGTATCGGGAACGATCAACGGCAAGCCCGACGCCATCGCTTCGGACGGGACCAGCCCGAACGGCTCGGCCTCGGAACCATGGATCAAGGCGTCGGCACTGGCCATGATCCGTGCCAGTTCGTTGCGTTCATAGACCGGCCGGAACAGTCGGATGTGTGGGTTGCCGTCGATCCGCGTCTCGAGCCGTTTGCTCTCGGGGCCGGTGCCGAGCAGCATCAGACCGACCGGCAGTTTATCGCCTGCCATGCGCACCGCATCGATCACCAGCGGCCAGCGTTTCTCGCCGTGATGGCGGCCGATCCCAATCAGCAGATGCCCTTCGGGCGGCAGGCCGACCTGGCGCAGCATCGCGGCGCGCAATCGCTCGTCGCGCAGGCTGGGCGAGAAATGGCTGCGCTCGATGCCCAGGGTCATCGCGGCATCGATCCGGACGCCGCGCCGCGTCAGCCGCTTCTGGAGCGCGGGACCGTTGGTGACAACGGTATCGTAGAGCGCGAGAAAGCGGTTCATGTAGCGCGCGTAGATACCGCACGCCTCCTCGATCTGCTCGGGTGGGGCCAGTCCCTCGAGCCAACGCATCGGATAGGCCGCGATATTGTCGTTGTGCATGAAGAACGACTTGAGTGCGCTGCCCTGCCACTTGCCGACGATCCAGGCCGGGCGCCACGGCGATGAGGTTTCGACCACATCGGGCTGCAATTTGTCGAGCCAGCGCCAGATCGGCTCGTAGCGCGAGAACAGCCCGTAATTCTTGTCGAACGGCAGGCCGGGCGACTTGATGTAGATGATCTTGCCGCCGCCGGCGCGTTCCTCGACCCGGTCTTCCTTGCCGCAGGCGATGCAGATCAACTCGTGGCCCATATCGGCCATGATCGACATCTTGCGGTCGATATAGGTCCGTACGCCGCCACCGGTCGGCGAGTAGAATTCGTTGACGTCGACGACCAGCATCGCGCGCGGCCTAGATCTGGCGCTTGATCAGCGCCTGGACCGCGAAGAATCCGGCGAAGGCGACATGGACTACGAGCGTCAGCGCGGTGGTGAAGGCGATCAGATTGGCGAGGTCGAGATTGGTGGCATTGCTGTTGCTATGGACCAGGATCGCGCTGGTCATCGTCGCGAAGACCAAATCCTTGTTCACGAACGGCAGGCGCGACACCAGCATGCGCACGGCGGATAGGATCAGCCAGGCGCCGATGCCGACATTGGGCAGCCCGAAATGCCAGGCAAAGGCGATCAGGACGCAGCCCACCGTCAGGCGCGCGGCATGGATCCAGAAAATCCACCAAAGGGTCTTGCGGTCGAGCGAGAACACTTTGCGCGAGAAGATCAGGAACGGCAGGCACATCGCGATCACGACGGGAATGCCGACAGCCAAGCCGGTATAATAACGTGGCGGCAGCACCTCGAGCGCGAACGGCAGCGCCAGCGCAGTCATGACCAATGTCATGATGTTGCCCGAGATTGCCGACAGGATCGAGACGTCCTTGACCGCGCCGAACGGGGCCGCGACCATCGCCGCGCGTTGCCGCGCCCAGGCGTAGAAATAGGCATCGCCCGAATAACCGACCACCGCCTCGTTCGCGATGCGCTTCTTGATAAGCGCGCCGAACCCCTCGAACGGGATCTTCCAAAGCCGGCGGAAGATGACGTAGTCGCCGGTCGGGGGCGAGATGTAGAGGAGAGCAAAAGCGACGTAATAGAGCCAATTGTCCGGCGCCGCATGGCTGAACCCGGCCAGGCCGGAACCGAGCAGCTGCTTCGCCAGCCCCGCGATCATCGCGAGGCTCAGCACGCCGGCGATGATCATCGGCCAGCGGCTCTTCAGGCTCCTGACGGGTTCGAGCCCGGCGAGGTCCTCGGCCGCATCGACAATCTTGGGCGCCAGACCGGTGGCAGGATTGTTGGATGCCCCGACAAAGCCGCTGTTCATCGACGCTCCAAAATCTGTTCATCCAAATGCGGCAGTTTAGTCTCCAATCGGACCTGCCCGGAAATAATGGCCGCTTAGCGGCAACGCACGAGCACGACAATTGGCCCGCGACAAGCCGGTTGCCGAGAGCGCCGCGCGATTTGGGGGTGGAAAGGGCGAATGACAAGCACTATGTTGCGGTGCAGCATCGTTTCGGCGGCAAATAAGTCGGTTTTGCCCTAATTATTTCGCCTTCGAGAAACTTTTGACACAAATCGACGTTAGCGCGCCAATCCATGCTCAGTCCTTACGCCCCCGTAAGAATCCTGACTTTCGCTCATAGCCTTCAGGGCGGCGGGGTCGAACGCGCGATGTTGCGGATGATCCGCGGCTGGGTCGAAATAGGGCAGCACGTTACCTTGGTGCTGAGTTCGGCGCGGGGTCCGCTGGCGGCCGAAATCCCCGACGGCGTGCAGCTGATCGAGCTTGGTACGACTCATCTCGGCATGATCCGCGCGCTTCCCCAGGCGGTGAAGGCCACGGCGCCCGATATCGTGTTCTGTCCCGGCAACCATTATTCCAGCGCGGTTGCCTGGCTGAAGCTGCGGCTCGGTCGCGATTGCCCGCCGGTGGTGGGCAAGGTGTCCAACCGGCTCGACCGTGGGGATCAGCATTTTCCGGTGGCGCAGGGCTATCGCGCGTTCCTGCGGTCCTATCCCAGCTTCATCGATCATCTGGTGGCGATGAGCCCGGCGATGGCCGAGGAAACGGTGCGCATGACGGGAATCGGTGCCGATCGCGTCAGCGTTATCGCCAATCCGCCGAGCCCCGAGCCGATCGGCGCACCGACTCCGCCGCTGCCGGGCGCCGACTATCTGATCGGGATCGGCCGGCTGACGCCGCAAAAGCGCTGGGACCGTGCGATCGACGCGCTGGCACGAGTCGAGCGGCGCGACGTCAAGCTGATGATCGTCGGCGAAGGAGAAGTGCGCGGCGAGCTGGAGAACCAGATCGACGCGTTGGGCCTGCGCACGCGCGTCCATCTGCCGGGCTATTCGACCAATCCGCGCCCCGCTTTGGCCCAGGCGCGCGCATTGGTGCTGACCTCGGACTTCGAGGGCGTGCCTGGCGTGCTGCAGGAAGCGCTGGCGCTCGGCACGCCGGTGGTGGCGACCGACTCGAGCGTCGCGATCCGCGAAATCGTCGCGCATCCGCGTCTCGGCAGCGTCGTGCCGACCGACGATCCGCTCGCCTTGGTCTCCGCCTTCGACCATTGGCTCGCCCCTGGCCGGCCGCGCCCCGACCCGGTGCCCGAACGCGGAAGCGATTCGATCGAACGCTATGTCAGGCTGTTCGAAGAGCTGGTGCTCGATCGCAAGCTCAGGTCACTGGGGGATTAATCTGTCCGCGGACCTTTCATTGTCCGGTTTTATCCCCAGCCATAGCTAGCTCTGGCGCGCCGCTGCAGCGCAGCATATGCTTGCCCGATGCGGATCGCGATCATCGACACCAGCACGACCCGTGCCGCGATCATTTCCGAAGGTCTGCGCGAGGCCGGACTCGACGACCTCGTCCTGATCGACAATTCGCATGCGCTCGTCGCGCAAATCGAGGCAGCCAATCCCGAAGTCGTGCTGATCAACCTCGAAAACCCCAGCCGCGACGTGCTGGAGGAATATTTCGCGGTGTCGCGTGCGCTGGCGAAACCGATCGCGATGTTCGTCGACCAGAGCAATCCCGAGACGACTGCCGCGGCGATCGATGCCGGCGTCTCGGCCTATATCATCGACGGCCTGTCGAAGCAGCGGATCATGCCGATCGTCGATCTCGCGGTGCGGCGCTTCAACGCCTTTTCGCGGCTCCAGACCGAGCTGCACGAAGCGCGCAATGCGCTGGCCGACCGCGCCGCGATCGACAAGGCGAAGGCGATCCTGATGCGCCGCCGTGCGATCGACGAGCCTGCCGCGTACGCCTTGCTACGCAGTCATGCGATGCAATCCAACCGCCGCATCGCCGAGGTGGCGGAAGCGATCATCACCAGCGCGGCATTGATGGGGGACGATAAGTGACGCTCGACCGCATCCGGATCGGTTTCCTGCCGCTGGTCGACGCCGCCTTGCCGATTCTGGCGCGCGAGCGAGGATTCGCCGCGGCGCACGGACTCGAGATCGAATTGGTTCGCGATCTCAGCTGGGCGACGGTGCGCGACCGCTTGCTTTACGGCCATACCGACGCCGCGCATATGATCGCGCCGCTCGCTATCGCCACCGCGCTCGGCCGCGGCCGCCCCGCGGTCGAGATCGACGTGCCGTTCGCGCTTGGCCTCAACGGCAATGCGATCACCTTTTCGATCCCGCTCGCGGCGGAAACGCTGGAGAGCGGCCAGCTCGGCGACCCGCGCACCGTGGGCGAGCGCCTTCGCCAGGTCGCGCTGGCGCGAGCGCAAGCGGGGCGCCCGCTCCGCTTTGGTGTTGTCCACCGTTATTCGAGCCACAATTACATGCTGCGCTACTGGCTGGCGGCGGTCGGCATCCGGCCCGACATGGATGTCGAGATCGTCACGATCAGTCCGCCTTTCGCCGCGGACGCGCTTGCCGCGGGAGAGGTCGACGGCATCTGCGTCGGCGAGCCGTGGAACAGCGTGGCGGTCGATCGCGGGGTTGGTCGGATCGCGCTGGTCACGGCACAAATCTGGCGGCGCGGAGTCGAGAAAGTGCTCGCGATGCGGCGCGAGACGGTGCGCGGATCGCCCGAATTGGTCGAACGGCTGATTCGTGCGCTGCACGATGCCGCGGCGCATTTCGTCGAGCCGGACGCAGCGGAGGAGAATGCGCGGATTCTGGCGCGGCCTGCTTATCTGGCGGCGCCGGAGGAGACGATCCTGCGCGCGATCACCGACCGGGTCCGCTTGTCGCAAGGCGCGACCCCGCTCCACATTCCCGATTTCATGTTCCAGTTTCGCGAGGCGGCGAACTTTCCGTGGCGCAGCCAGGCCGCGTGGCTCTATTCGCAGATGACGCGCTGGGACGGCACGCCTTTCTCCGCCGAAGAAGCCGCCCGCGCCGAAGGCGTGTTCAGGCCAGACCTGTATCGCGCCGCGCTGGCTGGATCGGCGGCGATCCTGCCGGGCGCGAGCTCGAAACTGGAAGGCGCGATCGGCGATCCGCTCGGGGCCGGATCGGTCCAGGGGCGGCTGGTCCTCGGCGCCGATCGCTTCTTCGATGGTCGCGCGTTCGATCCCGACGATGCGCAGGCGTATCTGGCGTCGCTGCCCTGATTTTTGCTGCAAGTGCGAAATAAGCTTGCGTCCGGCGAGCGAATCACGCATCATCCCTTTCGCAGGGCAATGACGCTCGGCACGAAATAACCGCGACGACCTCCACCGACGGGGGTAATTGCGGGGCGGGTCCGACGATCCGCCAAGGCAACGAAGCCGCCCCGACGCGCCAATATGGCTGCCGTCGGGGCGGCTTTTTTCTTGTCCATCGCACGCGAAGGGGATCCGCATGGCGACCGCATTCTGGAACAGGGAACAAAGCAGGCAGCAGGACGGCTTCTGGTCGAGCGGGCATGTCCCGACGCTGATCGCCGCCTTCCTTTATTTCGACCTCGCCTTCATGGTCTGGGTATTGCTGGGGCCGCTCGCCCCGGAAATCGCCAAGACATTGGCGCTGACGCCGGCCGAAAAGGGGCTGATGGTCGCGACGCCGACGCTTGCCGGCGCGGTGCTGCGCGTGGTCAACGGTCTGCTCGTCGACCGAATCGGTCCCAAGCGCTCGGGCACGATCAGCCAGGTCATCGTCATCGCCGGACTGCTGACTGCATGGTTGGCGGGCGTAACCAGCTTTGCCGGCACCTTGGCGCTCGGGGTGATCCTCGGTTTTGCCGGAGCTAGTTTCGCGATCGCGCTGCCGCTGGCGAGCCGCTGGTACCCGCCGCAGCATCAGGGCAAGGCGATGGGGATTGCCGGCATGGGCAATTCGGGCACCGTGCTCGCCGCACTATTCGCGCCGCTGCTGGCCAAGGCGTTCGGCTGGAACGCCGTGCTCGGGCTCTCCTGTATTCCGCTGACGGTCGTGCTGATCGCCTATCAGTTGATGGCGCGCGATGCCCCCAATCGGCCGGCGCCCAAGTCGCTCACTGAATATCTCCACCCACTGAAGTCGGCTGACGCCTGGTGGCTGATGGGATTCTATTCGGTGACCTTCGGCGGGTTCGTCGGGCTCGCCGCATCGCTGCCGATCTATTTTACCGATCGTTTCGGGCTGACGCCGGTCGTTGCTGGCTATTGCACCGCGGCTTGCGTCTTCGCGGGATCGCTGGTTCGTCCGCTGGGTGGCGCGCTGGCCGACCGAATCGGCGGCGTGAAGGCGTTGACCGTGGTGTTCGTGGCGGCCGCGCTGGCGCTGGTCGGGGTCAGCGTGGCGCCGACCGTCGGCGTGGCGATGGGACTGTTCGTCCTTGCCATGCTGGCGCTCGGCGTCGGCAACGGGTCGGTCTTCCAGCTCGTGCCGCAGCGTTTCGCCGACGAGATCGGGGTGATGACCGGGCTGGTCGGCATGGCCGGCGGCGTCGGCGGTTTCTACCTCGCCTCTTCGCTCGGCATCGCCAAGCAGCTGACCGGCAGCTTCTCGCCCGGCTTCCTGATCTTCGCCGGCCTCGCCGGCCTCGCCTGCCTCGGCATCACGATCGTCAAATATTCGTGGCGCCAGCACTGGGGTGCGGCTGCGGGCGTGCGGATTTGAGCCAGGTGAGGGGGAACAAGACGATGAAATATGCCTGGCTCGTCCTGGGGAGCGCGATCGCAGCAACGCCGGCGCTGGCCCAGGACATCACGCTGAAGCCGCTCGCCGAAGCGCGGGTGCGCTATGAAACGGTCGATCAAGCCGGCTTGCCCACCGACGCCGACGCCCTGACGATCCGGGTCAGGAGCGGCATCCAGGCGTCGAGCGGGCCGCTCACGGCGATCGTCGAAGCGCAAGGGACGCTGGCGGTGGTCGGCGACTATTATGATGGCCTGCATGGCGCAGCGACCCGTCCGCTGGTCGCCGACCCGCAGAACATCGCGCTCAACCGCGCGCAGTTGCAATACCGCACCAAGGCGATCGCGGTGACGGTCGGCCGCCAGCGGATCACGCTCGACGACGAACGCTTCGTCGGCGCGGTGGCGTTCCGCGACAACGGCCAGACCTTCGATGCCGCGCGGGTCGAATGGACCGGGGTCAAGGGGCTCAAGGCCGACGTCACCTATGCCTGGCGAGTCAACACGATCTGGGGGATCGACGGCACCGGCGCACGGGCGCGCTCGATCGGCGGCAGCAACGTGCTCGCCAATCTGTCCTATGCCAGCCCGATCGGGACGCTAACCGGTTTCGCCTATCTGGTCGATCAGGACGAAGCCGCGGTGCAGGGGTTCCGCCTGTCGAACCAGACCTATGGCGCGCGGCTGGCGGGCGCGCGTCCGCTCGGCAAGGGGATCAAGCTCTCCTATCAGCTGAGCTACGCTACGCAGTCGGACTATGATCGCAATCCCAACCGCTATCGTGCCGATTATTATCTCGTCGATGCCGGGCTCGATCTCCACGCGATCAAGCTCGGCGGGGGCTATGAAGTGCTCGGTGCCGACAAGGGTGTGGCGCTCGCCGCGTTCGAGACGCCGGTCGCCACCGGCTTCAAGTTCCAGGGCTGGGCCGACAAATTCCTGACCACGCCGCCCGACGGCGTCCGCGACCTCTATGGCAGCCTGGGCTATGGCTGGAAGCAGGCGGGCCCGTTCAAGGCGCTGACCTTGCAGGCCGTCTATCACCGCTTCGCCAGCGATCGGCACAGCCGCCTTTATGGCGACGAGATCGACCTCCTCGCCAGCGCCAAGCTCGGCAAGACCAGCCTTTCCGCGCGCTACGCCGATTACCAGGCGGACGGCTTCGCCACCGATACCCGCAAATTCTGGCTGCAGCTCGATTGGAGCTTGTGATGGACTTCCTCGTTTCCGCGTCCGACCCCGACTCCATGCCGGACGCGCCGTCCGGCGGGGAGCCCGGGCTTCCCCATCTGGTCGTGATCGGCAACGGCATGGCGGGGTGCCGTGCGGTCGAGGAACTGATCGCGCGCGATGCCGGGCGCTACCGGGTGACGATCTTCGGCGCCGAGCCGCGGGTGAACTACAACCGCATCATGCTGTCGCCGGTGCTCGCGGGCGAGAAAACGTTCGACGACATCGTGATCAACGATGCCGCCTGGTACGCCGATAACCGGATCGACCTGATCGCCGGCGATCCGGTCGCGGCGATCGATCGCGCGACGAAGACCGTGACCGCGCGATCGGGCCGGTCGGTGCGCTACGATAAATTGCTGATCGCGACCGGATCCGACCCGTTCATCATTCCGGTGCCGGGCAAGGATCTGCCCGGTGTGATTACCTTCCGCGACATGGATGACGTCGATCATATGCTCGCGGCGGCGGATCGCGGCGGCAGCGCGGTGGTGATCGGCGGCGGCCTGCTCGGCCTGGAGGCGGCGCACGGTTTGTCGCTGCGCGGGATGAAGGTCACCGTGCTCCACCTCATGCCGACCCTGATGGAGCGCCAGCTCGACGAAGCGGCGGCCTGGCTGCTCAAGTCGGCGCTGGAGGCGCGTGGCCAGACCGTGCTGACCGGCGCCGACACTGCCGAGATCCTGGGCGACGGCAAGGTCGAGGCGGTGCGACTCAAGGACGGGCGCGAGATTCCCGCCGACCTGGTGGTGATGGCGGTCGGCATCCGTCCCTCGACCGCTTTGGCGCGCGAGGCGGGCTTGGTGGTCGGGCGCGGCATCCAGGTCGACGATCATATGGTCACGAGCGACCCCGACGTGCTCGCGGTCGGCGAATGCGTCGAGCATGACGGCCAGGTCTACGGCCTGGTCGCGCCGCTCTGGGACATGTGCCGCGCGCTCGCCGACGGACTGGTCGAGCGGCCGAGCGGCTATCGCGCGAGCGTCACCTCGACCAAGCTCAAAGTGGCCGGACTCGACGTCTTCTCGGCGGGCGACTTCGCCGGCGGCGAGGGCTGCGAGGACATCGTGCTGCGCGATGCCAGCCGCGGCGTTTACAAGCGCGTCGTGCTCAAGGACGACCGCGTGGTCGGCGCGGTGCTCTATGGCGATACCGCCGATGGCGGCTGGTATTTCGACCTGATGAAGCGGGGGGAGGATATCTCCACCACGCGCGACCTGCTGATCTTCGGCCAGGCCTTCGCCTCGGGAGGGGGGCAAGCGGACCCTAAGGCGGCCGTTGCGGCACTCTCCGATGGGGCGGAGATTTGCGGCTGCAACGGCGTCAACAAGGGTCAAATCGTCTCCTGCATCGCCAAAGGCGCGCACAGCCTGGATGCGGTACGCTCGGGCTGCAAGGCGAGCGCGAGTTGCGGATCGTGTACCGGGCTGGTCGAAACGCTGCTCGCACTGACGCTCGGCGAGGATGTCGAAGCGGGGCCGAAGACGATGTGCAAATGCACCAGCTTCGGTCACGACGACGTCCGGCGCGAGATCGTCGCGCAAGGCATGCGCTCGATTCCCGAAGTGATGCATCGGCTCCACTGGTCGACCCCGGACGGCTGTTCGAGCTGCCGGCCCGCGCTCAATTACTATCTGCTCTGCGCCTTGCCCGGCGAGTATGTGGACGACCAGCAGAGCCGCTTCGTCAACGAACGGCTCCACGCCAACATCCAGAAGGACGGCACCTATTCGGTCGTCCCGCGCATGTGGGGCGGGATCACCAGCCCGCGCGAGCTGCGCGCGATCGCCGACGTGGTCGAGAAATACGACGCGCCGATGGTCAAGGTGACCGGCGGCCAGCGGCTCGACATTTTCGGGATCAAGAAAGAGGATCTGCCCGCGGTCTGGGCCGATCTCAACGCCGCCGGCATGGTCTCGGGCCACGCCTACGGCAAGGCGCTGCGCACGGTGAAGACCTGTGTCGGATCCGAATGGTGCCGCTTCGGCACCCAGGATTCGACCGGCCTGGGCGTCAAGCTCGAACGTGGCTTCTGGGGCAGCTGGATGCCGCACAAGTTCAAGATGGCGGTCTCCGGCTGCCCGCGGAACTGTGCCGAAGCGACGATCAAGGATTTCGGCGTGGTCTGCGTCGATTCGGGCTACGAACTCCATGTCGGCGGCAATGGCGGCATCCATGTCCGCGCGACCGACCTGCTGGTGAAAGTCGTGACCGAGGAAGAGGCGATCCATTACGCCGCCGCCTTCGTCCAGCTCTACCGTGAGGAAGCGCGCTATCTCGAACGCACCGCGCCGTGGATCGAGCGCGTCGGGCTGCAACATATCAAGGACCGCGTGGTCGAGGACGCCGCCGGCCGCGATGCGCTCGCCGAGCGCTTCTGGTATTCGCAGAAGTTCAGCCAGGACGATCCCTGGGCCGAACGCGCATCGGGCGCGGCGCGCGAGCAACATGCGCATATGGCGCATTTTCAACCCTTGGCATTGGAGGTCGCGGAATGATCGGCGATTGGCTCGATATCGGCTGGCTGGATCAGATTCCGGTGCGCGGCAGCCGTACCGTCACCGTCTCGGGCGGCGAGGAAGTCGCGGTGTTCCGCACCGCCGACAATCGCGTGTTCGCGCTCGCCAACCGCTGTCCGCACAAAGGCGGACCGCTCAGCCAGGGCATCGTCCACGGGCATAGCGTCGCCTGTCCGTTGCACAATTGGCGGATCGCGCTGGCGACCGGCGAGGCGCAGGGCGAGGACAAAGGCTGCGCGCCCACCATCCCGGTCAAGGTCGACGCCGGCCGCGTGCTGCTGTGCCGTACCTCGACGCTGAAGGCGGCGGCGTGAATGGAGTTCATCTTAAGCCCCTCCCCTTCAGGGGAGGGGTTGGGGGTGGGGCAGCGCCTCAAGCCAATCGCCTGCGGATGCGCCCCACCCCAACCCCTCCCCTGAAGGGGAGGGGCTAATGGCGGTCCGCACCACCTGCGCCTATTGCGGGGTCGGGTGCGGCATTGTCGCGCGCCAGACGGGCGAACGTAGCGTAGAGATCAAAGGCGATCCTGATCACCCCGCCAATGAAGGGCGGCTGTGCTCGAAGGGCACGCATCTCGGCGAGACAGTAGGGCTGGAAGGGCGCCTGCTCCATCCGATGATCGGGACCAAGCGCGCCGGCTGGGATCGCGCGCTCGACCTGGTCGCGCGGCGCTTTCGCGACACGATCGCGCGGCATGGGCCGAACAGCGTCGCCTTCTACGTCTCCGGCCAGTTGCTGACCGAGGATTATTACGTCGCCAACAAGCTGATGAAGGGGTTCATCGGCTCGGGGAATATCGACACCAATTCGCGGCTGTGCATGTCGAGCGCGGTCGCCGGCCATGTCCGCGCATTCGGCGAGGATGTGGTGCCGGCAAGCTATGCCGATCTCGACGCTGCCGACCTGATCGTCCTGGTCGGGTCGAACACCGCCTGGTGCCACCCGATCGTCTATCAGCGGATCATGGCCGCGCGCGCCGCCCGCGGCACGAAGCTGGTGGTGATCGATCCGCGCCGCACCGAAACCGCGGCCGAGGCCGACCTCCATCTCGCGATCCGGCCGGGCAGCGACGTCGCGCTGATGAACGGGTTGCTCGCCTGGTGCCGCGATGCCGGGCTGATCGATCACGACTATCTCGCCGGACATGTCAGCGTTCCCGGCGATTTCTGGGACAAGCTTGGAGAGGGGAACGATCTGTGGTCGACGGCGCGGACGTGCGACGTCCAACCCGCCGACCTCAGACGTTTCTACGATCTGTTCGCGGCCAATCCGCGCACGGTGACGATGTTCAGCCAGGGTATCAACCAGTCGGTCAGCGGCACCGATCAGGTCAACGCGATCACCAACCTGCACCTCGCGACCGGCCGGATCGGCACGCCCGGCGCAGCGCCTTTCTCGATCACCGGCCAGCCCAATGCGATGGGCGGGCGCGAAGTCGGCGGGCTCGCCTCGACTCTGGCGGCGCATATGGATTTCGCGCCCGAAAACGTGGCGCGGGTCGGCCGATTCTGGGCCGCGCGCAACATGGCGACCAAGCCCGGACTGAAGGCCGTCGACCTGTTCCGCGGCGTCGGTGAGGGTCGGATCAAGGCGCTGTGGATCATGGCGACCAACCCGGCCGTCTCGATGCCCGATGCCGGCCAGGTCCGCGAGGCGCTGGCCGCCTGCCCGTTCGTCGTGGTGTCCGATGTCATCGCCGATACCGATACGAGCCGTTTCGCGCATGTCCGGCTGCCGGCGACGGCCTGGGGCGAGAAGGACGGCACGGTGACCAATTCGGAGCGCTGCATCAGCCGTCAGCGCCCGATCTTCGCAGCCCCGGGCGAAACGCGGCCCGATTGGTGGATCGTCAAGGAAGTCGGCCGCCGCATGGGCTGGCGGTCGGCCTTCGCTTTTGACCGTCCGGTGGACGTATGGCGCGAACATGTCCGGCTGAGCGCTTATCAGAATGACGGTGCGCGCCGCTTCCGCCTCGACCGCGCGACGCCCGGCAATAGCGATTATGAGGCGATGGCACCCTTCCGCTGGGGTGACGACGCCTTTGCCGATGGCGTCTATCCGACGCCGGACGGGCGGGCGCGGCTGGTCACCGTGACCCAGCGCGCCGGCGAGCGGACGCTCGACCGCTGGCCGCTGACGCTCAATACCGGGCGGTATCGCGACCAATGGCACACGATGACGCGCACCGGGCTCGCCCCCAGGCTCGCGCGCCATCGCGAGGAACCGTTGGTCGAGATTCATCCCGACGACGCCGCGCGGCTGGACATCGCCGACGGCGCCCTGGCCCGCGTGTCGACGCCGCGCGGCGAGAGCCTCTATCGCGTTGCCGTGACCGACGCGCAGCGACCCGGCGAGCTGTTCGTCCCGATCCACTGGACCGATCGCGGATCGACCGGCGGAAGGACCGGGTTGCTGCCGCGCCCGCTGGTCGATCCGCATTCGGGCCAGCCCGGCTTCAAGACGACGCCGGCGGCGATCGCGCCGGTGGCGACCGAGTGGCGCGGTTTCCTGCTGATGCGCGGCGAACCGGCCACGATGCCCGATTGCCTGTGGGCGACCCGCGTCGCCGTGCCGCAGGGGACATTGTGGGAGCTGGCCGGCGATGGCGACGCCACGGCGCTCGACCGCCTCTTGCCGCAAGGCGACCGCATCGAAGCGTTCGACCCAGCCAAGGGATCGCGCCGCATCGCGGTCATCCGCGAGGAGCGGCTGTCGGCCTTGTTGTTCGTCACCTCGGAGGGCGTGCTGCCGTCGCGCGACTGGTTGATCGCGCAATTGGCGGCACCCGCGGTCGCACCCACCCTGCTTGCTGGCCGTGCGCCGGGTCCGAGCATGGATCGCGGTCCGATCGTCTGCGTCTGTTTCGATATCGGTGCGCGCGCGATCACCGATGCGATCCGCACAGATGGCCTGACGGACGTCGCCGCTGTCGGTGCGGCGCTGCGCGCGGGGACCAATTGCGGATCGTGCCGCCCGGCGATCGCCGGATTGATCGCCGAATGTACCAATCGGGAGAATGCCAATGTCGGTTGATGACTTTCCGCCGGGCAGCGTCTGGCTGGTCGGTGCAGGTCCGGGAGATCCCGATCTGCTGACGCGCAAGGCCGAGGCACTGTTGCGCCGTGCGTCGGTGGTGTTCCACGACGCGTTGGTCGGACCCGGCGTGCTGGCGCTTATTCCCGACCATGTCCGGCTGGTATCGGTCGGCAAAAGGTCCGGGCGCCATTCGCGCGACCAGGAGGCGATCAACCGCCTGTTGATCGAGGCGGCCGGCGACGGCGAGCGCGTCGTTCGCCTCAAGGGAGGTGATCCGACCTTGTTCGCACGATCCGCCGAGGAAATGGCTGCCCTCTCAGGCGAGGGGATCGCCGTTCGGATATGCCCCGGCATAACCGCGGCAAGCGCCGCCGCGGCATCCGCAGGGCTATCGCTATCGCTACGCGGTCATGCGCGACGCGTAGAATTCGTTACCGCGCATGCCGCGCCTGGCCACCCGCTCGACCTTGATTGGCGCCGGCTGGCCGATCCGCAAGCGACGATCGCTTTCTACATGGGACGCGGTGCCGCGGCCGATATCAGCCGCAACCTGATCGCGGCCGGGCTCGCCGCGGCGACGCCCGTGATCGTGGCGTGCGATATCAGCCTGCCGGGAGAGACCAGGTTGCAGACCCGGCTCGACCTGCTGCCGTTCGCGGTCGCCACGATCGCCGCCGATCGCCCGACGCTGATCATCGTCGGTGAGGCCGTCGCGCCGCCTGGGATGGTGATGGCGCAGGTCGCCGGGACGAACGCGAACGCGGCGCAACGATAGGGCAGGCTGACGAGAGGCGCACCCAGGAGGCCCGCACGGTTTCCGCACCAACTGGCCAATCTACGTAAGCCGTGGGAAAACTGGCGCACCCGACAGGATTCGAACCTGTGGCCTCTGCCTTCGGAGGGCAGCGCTCTATCCAGCTGAGCTACGGGTGCGAGCCGGGTGCGCCTAGCAAAGCATCGCCGTCCGCGCCAGCGATTCTATTCGGCACCGATTTGGTGCCTATTTCGTAATCGTGACCGGTTGGAACTTGCCCAGGCCGCAGCGCGGGCCCGGACCGGCGCCGCCCGATTGCAGCACGGTGATCGTATCGACCGAGCACAATTGATTGGTCGAGACCGAATAGGCGAACCGCTCCTCGAAGCCGAGGCCGGGGCACGAATTTGGCAAAGTGTTGCGCAGGATCTTGCGATTGTTCATCTCGAAATCGATCACCTGGTCGCTGCGGACATGCGTCTCGCGCACCTGGCTCAAATTGACGCAATCGACCGCCGGGCCGGTGGGGGTCGCGGGCGGGACTTCCTTATCCTTCGCGCTCAGCGGAGCGACGATCGCGATGGCGGCGAGGGCGAACAAGAGCGGGCGCATGGCTTGTGTAACTCCGTGTCAGGCGGCGCGGGTCTTGGGCGCCGGCGTCTTGGGCTTGAACGCACAAAGATCGGCAACGACGCATCGCCAGCATTCGGGGGTGCGTGCCTTGCAGACATATCGGCCGTGCAGGATTAACCAGTGATGAGCGTGCAGGCGGAACGGTTGCGGCACGGCCTTTTCCAGCTTGAGCTCGACCGCCAGCGGGGTTTTGCCGCGCGCCAGCCCGGTGCGGTTGCCGACGCGGAAAATGTGGGTGTCGACCGCGAAGGTCTCCGCGCCGAACGCCACGTTCATCACGACATTGGCGGTCTTGCGCCCGACCCCGGGCAGTTTTTCGAGTTCGTCGCGATCGTCCGGCACTTGGCCGTCATGCTCGGCGATCAATCGTTCGGACAAGGCGATGACGTTCTTCGCCTTGGTATTGAACAGCCCGATCGTCTTGATGTGCTCCTTGAGCTTCTCCTCGCCGAGCTTCACCATCTGCTCGGGGGTATGCACTTCCTGGAACAGCTCCCGCGTCGCCTTGTTGACCCCGACATCGGTCGCCTGCGCGGACAGCACGACGGCGACGAGCAATTGATAGGGATTGCCCGATTCGAGTTCGGTTTCGGGATGCGGGTTATCGGCGGCGAGGCGGCTGAAGAACTCGACCACGTCGGCCTTGTTCATGTGGCTCTCACAGGCCCAGTACCTCGGGCATCGTGTAGCGCCCGGCGGGTTGGTCGGCGAGCCACATGGCAGCGCGCACCGCTCCACGCGCGAACATTTCGCGGCTCTCCGCGCGGTGGATCAGTTCGAGGCGCTCACCCGGCCCGGCGAAGATCACCTGGTGATCGCCCGCGATCGACCCGCCGCGGATCGACGAAAAGCCGATCGTGCCTTCGCTGCGCGCGCCGGTCAGTCCGGCGCGGTCGACAACCTTGAGATCGGTCAGCGTCGCGCCGCGTCCCTCGGCAGCGGCATCGCCCAACAGCAAGGCGGTGCCCGAGGGGGCGTCGACCTTGTGGCGGTGATGCGCCTCGACGATCTCGATGTCCCAATCGGGGCCGAGCCGAGCGGCAGCATCGGCGACCAACCGTGCCAGCAAGGTGATGCCGAGCGACGTCGTGCTGGTCTGCAGCACCGCGATCCGCGCTGCCGCATTGTCGATCAGGTCGTGATGCGCCTGGCCCAGTCCGGTGGTTCCGACGACGATCGGTGTCCCCGCTTCGCACGCCGCCGCCAGATTGGCTTCGAGCGCGGAGGGTGCGGTGAAATCGACCAGGACATCGGCGCCCCTGGCCAGCGTCAGCGGATCGCCGTCGGCGTCGACGCCACCCGCCACGGTCGCGCCGAAATCGGCGGCGATCGCGGCGATCGCGCGGCCCATCCGGCCCTCGCTCCCCAAAATGCCTATCGCGGTCATGGCTGTCCCCTTGCACCAATCTCCGACGGCGCGACAGGGGGTAAGGGCGGTTGAGCGCTGGGCAGTGCCGGTGCGGTGTCGAATACCAACGACCAGGGTTGGGGCAGATAATCGACCGACATGTAGAAATAGAAGGCGCAGCTGCCGTCGGGGCGATAGGTCGCCCCTTTGAGGATGCCGAGCGCGGTCGTTCCGGAGAACACCGGCGACCCGCTGTCGCCGCCCTTGCAGGTCGGCCCCGCCACCGTGACCCAGGTCGGCAGGCAGGCGCCGCCGCAAAGATCGCCCGCCGGCGCGAAATCGGTCAGTTCGACGACCGCGCAGCTATAGCCTGTGCGTTCGCCGCGATGGCAGACGAAATCGCCCGCGCGCGTCTGGTCGCGGGTGCGCATCCCGGTGACAGGGCGCTCGATCGTCTTGGCGGTGTCGGCAAAGAACAATCCGGCAAGCGGCCCCGGCACCGTACCGATCTGAACGTCGTGATAGCCCCAGCCCCATTGGCCGACGAAGGTCAGCGGTACCTCGCTATGGTCGGGCGCGATGAAGCTCATCTGGTCGAGGCAATGCGCCGCGGTGGCGATGCCGTAGCGCGTGCCGTCGGTGACGACGAAGCCGCTGGTGCACAGATAGCGCTTGCCGTCATCCGGGCTGTTGCCTTCCAGCCGTGCGCCGCCGATCGGGGGCGCGGACAGGTTGACATCGACCTGGTCGACGACGCGGATGCTGACCGGCACGCCGGCGATCGCCTCCACTTTCTTGCGCCATTGCTCGACGCCGCTCTTGGCCTCGCCGCTGGTGATGAGGACGACCAATTCCCCCGTGCGTGGGTCCAGGCCCATGGCGGGCGGGCGCGAGAACATCGCGCGGATCTGCGCCTGGTGCCAAGTCACTGCCCAGATCACCTTGTCGCGCGAGGCGAGCGCGCCGGTGCGGAAGGTGACGGGAACGGTCATCCCGCCGAGCTGCAATTGTTCGCCCGGAATGGGGTCGCCGCCGGTCAGATAGACGTTGATGCGGAAATCTGGGCGGTGCTGGATCGAGATGCCGGCGACGCGGTCGCGGTACTTGGCTTCGATTGCGTCGGTGATCGGGATGCTGGCCTCAAGCGCGGTGAGGCGGCGCTCGGCTTCGTCCTGGGGGACGGCAAAAAGCTTGGCGTATTCGGCAGCGTCGCGGGCCAGGGCTTGGGTGGGAGACTCGATGGTTTGTGCCGTGGCCATGCGCGGCACGAACGCAAGGAGGAGCAACAGGCCGGTAAGCAAGATATGCACGACCCACCCTAACCGATTAATCGGCTGTCGCCATAGGCACAAGTCGCATTGTCCGGTATCCGATCTCAAAACCAAAAGTATGCTCCGAGATATCGTGCCGCACGACGCCAACCTCGGAGACAAGAATCTGCTGGTAGGATGGCGCGCGCTCACTACTAAGGGCTCGTGTAAAACTGGGAAACTGATGGCTCGCCCCGCACACTTACCTGAATACGGATCGCCGCCGCTCGATGAAGTCGTGCTCGGCATTCAATTTAACCCGGCAGCTGGGTATCAACAGATACGCGCCGGGGAGGTTTGGGCGCTGTACCGAGATAAATTTCCTGTTGTGGAAGAACAGCAACGCTTGGCGCCGACCTTCGAAACGTTCGGCCCGACTATTTTTGCTCGGCCGGCTTTTCAGCTGGTTCAAGGAGCTGAACACGACCGGTTCTGGTTCGTGAATAAAGCTGGTGACGAATTGATCCAGTTCCAGAGTGATCGGTTGTTGCATAACTGGCGTCGCCGCGTGGGTGTCGATCGGCCGTACCCTCGATTTGACGAGATCGCGGGATCGTTGAGCGCCGAGGCCAAGGCGCTCGAGCGCTATTTCGACTCTCTTGAGCAGCAAACACTTGACGTGAATCAGTGTGAGATGACCTATATCAATCACTTCCCTATCGACGACGGTGGTGAATTTCAGCACCTGAGCGACTATCTAAAGGTGGTGACCTTCGAGGACGAACCCGACGATGGAGCCATCCAATACCGCAGGACGATTCGCGCCGATGACGGAACACCGATCGCTCGGCTCTATTGTGAGTCCAATGCTGGCATTCGCGTCGACGGAGCAAAAGTGATCACGCTCAACATTAGCGTTCGTGGGGCGCCGCGAGACTCCACTATTGACGGCGCCCTGGCTTATCTAAAAGAAGGCCGCCGCCTTATTGTAACGGAGTTCACCTCAATCACCACCGATAAGGCGCATCGGCTCTGGGAACGCTCCAAATGAATGCCAATCGTCAGGAATGGACTTCGACAGGTAGCGATACGCATACCCGCGTCATCCATATCGGCTTCCATCGCGCCATCGTGTCGAGGCCGACGCGCGACTGGCACAAGGAAGTTACCGCTACGCTAAACGAACTCGCGGCGCTGCCGCGGGGTTGGGATGGCTATAACGGTCGGCCCGTTAGGTTTGACTGCGCCTATTTCGCATTGAGCATGCTCGAAGCAATCTGCCCCGCCGATGGGCCGGCTCCACAGATCGTGCCTGGATCCAATGGGGATCTCCAGCTCGAATGGCATATGCCGAATGAAGATATCGAGCTGCATGTCCGTGGCCCAAACAAGGTGACCGCTTGGCGAGTTGCGGGAGCGACCGATCCGGACGGCGAAGAACTTCAACTCACCAACGATTTTACGCAAGTTGCCGCCTGGATCCGCGCGATAATGGAGCCGGCGGTTGCCGACGCCGCCGCCGCTTGATGCGGCCGGAGCAGTTGTCCCCCACGATCACGACGAGATCGAGGCTGGCGACCGCGTTATTCGCCGTATTTCTGATCGACAGATCGTTACTGACGGTGCGGGCGCCCGCCGGATATCAAGCTTGGCTTATCAAGCATCCGGCGGTGCGAATGGAGGAATGTCTGTCGACATAGAGAAGTTCATTGTCGAAGGTGGCGATGAGCCTGAGCAATGGGTCACGACGCCACGGTGGATTGGATCGGTATGTTTCAGTGCGGGCTTTCTTCGCGGGCTTCAATTTCAAATCGGGTACCACCCTATCGAGGAAACGTCGGAACGTCCTGCCAATCCCTATCATGGGGAGGTTTGGGGGACTTTCAGTAGGGCTCAGAAAATCGCTTTACAGCAAAATGCGAATTGGTTTGTCCCTATCCCCGACGTTGAACTCGATCAACCACTGGCGGATCAAGCTACAGGCTGAGGCTAAGCATAGGGAGCGGGAACAAACCTCGGGTAACGGTGGCGAGGGGCGGTGGTCACCCCGCCGCCAACGCCCCCATCGTGACGTAATCGAGCTTGCCCGTCCCCAGCACCGGCAACGCGTCGACCACGCGAATATCGCGCGGAACCGCGAGCTCGGCGATGCCATTGGCCTTGCCCCAGGCCTGCAACTCCGTTGCCTTCGCCCCCTTGGCGGTGGTGAACAGCACGAGTTGCTCGCCCTTGCGCGGATCGGCGCGTGTGACCACGGCGTGGTCGGCATCGGGCCACACGGCGGCGGCATAACCCTCGACCGCAGGCAGCGAGACCATCTCGCCGCCGATCTTGGCGAAGCGCTTGGCGCGCCCGCGGATGGTGACGAAACCCATCTCGTCGATCGTCACGATGTCGCCGGTGTCGTGCCAGCCGCCCTCGGGCGGTTGCAGCACGCCGGGCTGATCGGCCTTCATATAGCCGGCCATGATGTTGGGCCCGCGGATCGACAATTTGCCGCCTTCCCAGATGCCCTCGACCGGCTCGACCTTCGCCTCCATCCCCGGCAGCAGGCGTCCGACGCTGCCCGCCTTGAAATGCATCGGCGTATTGACCGCGATCACCGGCGCCGCCTCGGTCGCGCCATAACCTTCGAAGATGCGCACGCCGAACTTCTCGGCCCACACTTTGCGCGTCTCGTCGCGAACGCGCTCGGCGCCGGCGAAGACGTAGCGGACCGAATAGAAGTCGTAATTGTGCCCCATCCGCGCATAGCCGGCGAGGAAGGTGTCGGTGCCGAACAGGATCGTCGCGTTGGCGTCATAGGCCAGCGCGGGCACGATCCGGTAATGGAGCGGATTGGGATAGAGCAGGGTGCGGATCCCGCTCAGGATCGGCAGCAAGGTGCCCCCGGTCAGCCCGAAACTGTGGAACACGGGCAGTGCGTTGAGCACCAGGTCGGACGAATTGAAATCGATCCGCGCCGATAGCTGCTGGCAGTTGGACAGCAGGTTGCGATGGGTCAGCACGACGCCCTTGGGCAGCCCTTCGGAGCCACTGGTGAATAGGATCACCGCCGCGTGGTCGGGCGATATCTTGCGGCGGCGATGCAACCGTCCCGCCCAGCGCGCCGCGACCAAGGCGCGCAGCTTGGCGACCGTGCCGAGTCCGGCGCCGATATCCTCGAGATACACGATCTTGCGCCCGTCGGCCTCCAGCCCCTCGACGATCGGCTCGAGCGTACCCTGCGTAATGAACGCGCGCGCGGTGATGACCGTCTTGACCTCCGCCGCGGTGCAGGCGGCCTTCAGATTGGTGAGGCCAGCGGTGTAATTGAGCATCGCCGGGACGCGGCCGATCCGCTGCAGCGCGAAGAAGGTCGCGACCACGCCGGCGACATTGGGCAATAGCACGCCGACCGCTTCGCCCTGTCTGGTCATCGGATCGAACGCGCGGCCCAGAGCCATGCTGCCGACGACCAGTTTCTTATAGGTCATCGGCTCGCGCTTGATGTCCTCGACGATCAGCGCCTTGCCGCCATTGATGTCCTTGGCATCGAGCAGCGCTTGGAACAACGTCGTGTCCGTGTCCGACGTCGCGAAGATCATATTGCTCATCTCGTCATAGAGACGGCGTCCGGCGATCGCCCGGCGAGCGCGCGCGGTCATCTCACCCAGGATCTCGAAGCGGCGCGGCGGCAGCACGGTCAGGGTGATCTTGGGGAACAACTTCAATCGGACCTTGCCGCGCAATTTGGAGAAGGTCGAATATTGCGCGCCGTCGATGCGCACCGGAATGATCGGCGCATCGGCCTTGTCGGCGACCATGCCGGGACCGTCGAACACCTTCATCAGCGCCCCGGTGACGGTGATCCGTCCCTCGGGAAAGATCACCAAGGTGTTGCCGTCCTTGACTGCCTTGACCATCGCCTTGGTCGACATCGGGTTGGTCGGGTCGACCGGGAAAGCGCGGAACAGCTTGAGCGCGGGCTTGATCCACCAGCTCGCGACCACCGCACTGTGCACCGCGAACACCGGTTTGCCCGGCAGGAACACCGCGAGCAGCAGGCCGTCGAGCCACGACACGTGGTTGACCACGACGACCGCGCGCTCACCGGGCTTGGGCATATTCTCGGCGCCATGGACTTCGACGCGATAGGCGATCTCCAGCACGGTGCGGATCAGCCGCTTGATCACCGTTTCCGGCAGCAGCCAACAGCTGACCAGGGCGACCACCAAAGTGGAGAAACCCATCGTCGCGATCACCGCGGGGATCGATGCGCCGTATTTCGCCATCGCGATCACCACTGCCATCACTAGCACGATGACAAGCGAGTTGACGATGTTGTTGGCGGCGATGATCCGCGACCGCTCGCTGACCGGACTGTTGGTCTGGAGCAAGGCGTAGAGCGGAACGATGAACATGCCGCCGGCAAAGGCGAGGCCGGCCAGGTCGATCAGGATGCGCCAGCTGCCCGGCGCCGCCACGAAGCGCGCGATATCGGCGCCCGGCGCGGTGACGACGAAGCCGCGCGTCGCCGACCACAGGTCGATCATGAACCCGGCCATCAGCAACGCCGACAACGGGACGTATTTCGCCGACACCTTGCCGCCGAGCAGGCGATTGACCGCCAGCGACCCGATCGCGATCGCGATCGAGAAGACCAGCAGGAACAAGGTCACGACCGGCTTGCCCGCGCCGAGCCGATTGGTGACGAGCGGCGCGAAATCGTTGAGCAGCACCACGCCGACCGCGAAGAACCAGCTGATCCCCAGGATGCATAGCCAGGCGTCGCGCGCATCGTGTGCCGATTGCAGAACCTGCCAGGTGCTGCGGAACACGTTGCGATCGACCAGGACCTTGCCTGGCGCTGGAGGCGCGGGCGGGATCGCCAGGCTGGCGGCGAATCCCACTAACGCCATCCCGGTAGCGACCAGGCCGGCTTCCCATGGCGGGATGAAATTGGGCAGCAGCTGGCCCGCCAACACCGCGAGGAACGTGCCCGCCTCGATCATGCCGGTCCCGCCCATGATCTCGTTGGGGCCGAGATGCTGAGGCAGGATCGAATATTTGACCGGGCCGAAGATGGTCGAATGGCAGCCCATCAGGAACAGCACGGCGAGCAGCAGCGGCACCGATTGCAGCGCGAGCCCCGCAAGGCCAAGCGCCATGAAGACGATCTCCGCCCCCTTCACCACGCGCATCAATTTGGCCTTGTCCCAGCCATCGGCGATCTGTCCGGCCAGCGCCGAGAACAGGAAATAGGGCAGGATGAAGAGTCCGGTGGCGAGCGCCGCGAGCGACGCCGCGCCGTTCTCGTCGCCCTTGTACAGGGTGAAGGTGACGAGGAAGAGCATCGCATATTTGAGCGCGTTGTCGTTGAACGCGCCGATGAACTGGACGACGAACATCGGCCCGAAACGGCGCTTCGCAAGCAAGGAGAAATCGGGAGCGGACATGGGAATTCTCTCCGGGAAGGATCAGGCGGCCGTGGCGGCGGCGTGGCGCGATTTCATCTCGCGCAGGAAACCGTGCAGCACCTCGGTCGACAGCCCGTGGAGCATCAGGCGAAAACCCGCGCGCAGCGTCGAGAAGGGCACGAGCGGGTGCCGGTTGTTGATCATCGCCAGATACTTTTCCTCCCCCGTGAGACGCGCGGCATAGAGGCCGACCGTCTCGTCCAATTGTAGCGAGTTCGACGCCCGCCAGAAATCGCGATCGCTCAGCAGCATCGCATAAGCTGGCGTATAGAGCTCGATCGCGGTCTGCAGATCGATCACGTTGAGCCAGCCATGGGGCAAAGGCTCGAGCGCGACCTCGTCCTCGATCGCCGAGAAATCGAGCTGAGCGACGCGGCCGAGCTCGATCCCGCGGCGCTCCAGCTCGCGGTTCAGGCCGATCAGGAAATTGTAGATGTTGAGGTCGTGGTGAAGGAACAGATTGTCCTTCACCGCATCGATCGTGCGTGGCCGCATCGGCGTCAGGTCGGGATGATAGCCCGGCGTGGCATTGTCCGAGATGAAGCGTAGGATCTGCGCGCCGAGATGGAAGTGACGCAGGATCAGCCGGTTGGCATCGGGGGTCAGGAAGCGCCGCATCCCGAACGCGATCGAGCGGTGGAGCAATCGCGGCGCATTGGGCCAGCGCGGGCTGACCGTATGGACCAATTGCGCGACGACGATCATCGCGCGTGCGATCGGGCGGACGAGCGGCAGCAGGAATTGCCGGCTGCGCGATTGCTGGTCGTGGATCAACGCTGCCTTGGCCTCGTCCGCCAGCGGCAACGAGCGGTCCAACATCAGCGCGAGCCACGGGTCGGGGTCGCGCGGATCGTGCAGCGTGACGCGATCAACCATGGTCGATCTCCTCGAGCTGCAGCCGATAGAGGCGCGCGACGATCCGCGCGTGGCGCACGATCTCGTCCCCCGTCGCGCGATCGGCGATGGCGAACGCCAGCGCGCGGTCGAACATGTCGAGATGATCCCCATCATTGGCGCCGTGATAGGCAAGGAAGCTTACCGCTTCGTCGCCAAGGCCGAGTTGTTCGCGGATCGCCTGCGACCACGGCCCGGCGAGGCGCTCGCCAAGTCCTTCGATTACGTACATCGCGCCGAGCAGCCCGACCGGATCGGGACGCGACGCGGCGTGATACATGAACGCCGACAGCGCTTCCGATCCGATGTTCATGCGGCCCGCGCGAATCTCCTCGGCGCTGCCGCCTGCGGCGACATAATTGTCCTCGAGCAGGCGATAGTCGCGATGCTCGGCGACAGCGTGGCGGACGAATAGCGAGCGCAATTCCTCGTGATCGGGGCCGAGGTTAGACGCCGCGCGGCTGATCCAGCGGCTACCCTCGACCACTTGCTGGCGCAGGTTGAACAGCAGCCGGCGATAATCCTCGAGGCGGAGCTTGCCGGCGAGCAGGCGCGCGACCACCGGCACCTGGGCCAGCGCGCTCTCGAATTCGATCCAGGTCTGGGCGAGCCCGCGATACGCGGCCTCGACCAGAACGCGATTGTCTGTCGTCATTGCGATAGGCGCGGTCATTGCGAGTCTCCTTCGACAACGGTCATTGCGGCATAGGCCATGATGCACTGGCCGCTTTCGGGCACGGCACAGAGGATGCGCTGGCCGGGGGACAGCCGGCCCGACCGCATCAGATCGTCGAGCAGCAGGAAGATGGCGGCGGCGCCGACATTCCCCTTGTCATAGATGTTGGTGAACCAGTGCTCGTCGGGGATCATGCATCCCGCGCGCTCGGCCAGTCGTGCCATCTCCTCGCGCAGCGAATGCGCCGAGAAATGGCACAGGAACCAGTCGACCGCGCCCGGATCGATGCGGCCGGCATCGACCAACCGCATGAACTCGCCGAGCCAGACCGGGAGCATTCGATAGAGCGCATCGACATCCTGGCGGAGCTGGAATGCGCCGGCCGCGGCGGCGACAGTGGCGCTGTCGTGCAGGCTCCACGGCTTAAGCGAGCCGTCGGGCTGGCGCGCGCCGCCGCCGGTCATGCACGGCGCGAAGCGGTCGGCGAACGACCGCAGCGAAATCCAGTCGATCCGGAGCGATAAACCGTGCGCCGCCGGGCGATCCTCGATCAACAAGCTCGCGGCGCCGTCGCTCAAGGTCCAGCGCAGGAACTCGGCATCGCCAGGCAAAGTGCCGTCGGACTTCGCCGTGGCGGTGTCGCGATAAAAATCGGGGCGGAAATAGCGGCTGGAGAATTCGGCGCCGACCGCGATCGCGGCGCGGTGCTCGCCCGCCGCGACCTGCAGCGCGGCCGCCTTCATCGCCATCATCGAACTCGCACAGACACTCTGCAGGCTGGCGAGTTCGATCGGCGGCAGCCCAGATTCGGCATGCACGCCGCTAGCCAGACCAGGAACCATCAGATCGTTCTGCGTCGTCGCGCTGGCGAGGAAACCGATCGCCCCGGGGTCGATCTCGGCATTCGCGATCAAGTCACGCACGGCGGTGCCGGCAAGTTTGGCTACCGTCCAGTCACTGCTGCCGTCGGGGCGAATCGCATAATGGCGCGATCGGATGCCGTTTTGGCGCAGCGTCAGGCGGCCGAACCGCTCGGCCTCGGGTGACAGGCGACCGATGTAATCGGCCATCCGGTCATTCGCGATCGGCGCGCCTGGAAGGCATTGCGCGGTCGCGGTCACGTAAACGGGTTGCATTCGGACAACTCCATTCGACGCCCGTCGAATCGGCGGGCGACGTCCGTGTGACATTAAATTGAGCGGTGTTCAATATAAATATTAGACAGTGTTCAATTTACCATCTAGGCATGGCTCATGGGACGGCGGTCGGATCATACGCGCGACGAACTGGAGCAGCTGATCATCGGCGCGGGGCACACCCTGCTGGCCGAAGTCGGCTATCAACGCTTCTCGGCGCGCGAGGTGGCCAAGCGAATCGGCTATTCGGTCGGCACGATCTACAATGTGTTCGAGAGCCTCGACGACCTGATGCTGGCGCTCAATGGGCGCACCTTTCTGGTCTGGGCGGAAACGGTGGCGAGGTCGCTCGAAACCGCCAGCGCGGATCGCATCGCGGTGCTGGTCGCGTCCTATTTCGATTTCGCGATGAGCAACCGCAATCTGTGGATGGCGATTTATGATCACCGCCTGCCGGTCGGCGTCCCGCTACCAGAACGCTATGCGCGCCAGCGCGGCGTACTGACCGACATTCTGCGTGGAGAGATCGCCGCCGTTCTGCCCGACGACCGCCGCGACCGCGCAGCCGCGCTGGCGAGATCGTTGCTCGCGACCGTGCACGGACATTGCGTGTTCGCACTCAACGGCACCTTCGCCTTGCTCGGCGAACCCGATCCGCACGGCGCGGCGCTGGCGCGCGTGCGCGACGTCCTGGCCGCGGCAGGGGCGGTGAGTGGCGGATAAGCGAGCGCGCCAGATCAGCCACGCAATGGGCGAAGGTGGCGTTGTGGCGACGACGATCCGCAACGACCTGGCAACTGGGCAGTCGCTGTCGCGCCCCGCAGCAAGAGGATAAGCAAGACGGGCGTCCGCAAGCTCAGCGATGGCTTGGAACGGCCGCTTTTTCCGAAACACGCCGGAGACCGGCGACACGCTCCTCCATGCAGCCCGGACTGTCCGCACAACGCGCCGCATAATCATAATGAAGCCGCGACGGTTTCCGCCGATCGATCGCCGCGCCGGGTATGAAGGGAGAGCAGCCGACGCCCAAAGGTCGCCTCGCAAAACCCGCTCCGACGGATCGATGCTCCACCTCTTTCGGACGTCCGACATAGGCGGGCGGGACCTGGTAAAGCGGCATATCGATACCCAAATGCCCTGGCCAGTGAAGCCGACGGTGCCGCGAGTCGGATGTTCGTCGTTCGGAAAAGGGCGCGTGATGCCGAGCGCGACAATTTCTTGATGTCCAAGAAATACTAAACGGTCCAAAATGGTTCGGCATTGGGGTAGCTTGGCACCATGGATGATTCGCGTTTCACGTCGTTGACCCCTCGGGAGATCGAATGTTTGAAGGGTGTCGCGCAACATAAGCGCACCAAGGACATCGCGAACGACCTGCAACTCTCCCCCAAAACGGTCGACGCCTACATCGCCAATGCGGTGCGAAAGCTCGGCTATACCGATCGCGATACCGCAGTGCGCGCGCTAATGAGCAGTGCGATGATAGGGGGTTTTTCCTCATCGGCATTTTCCGGCGTTGAGAATGAGGTTTCGACGGCGTCTTCCTCGATGCTCGAACGGCTGCCCTGGCCGTTCCCGACACGAGGAAGGCCGACCAATGACCTGAATTATCCTGGAACAATCGCCGCGATCTTGATCGCGGCGTCGCTGATGGTGGCGGCAATGTCTGTCTACATCCTCGCCATTAGCGTCCTCGAGCACTCTTAGGCACTCCGCCCATCAATTTGTTTTTTTTGGATGCCGGGCGTCGCGCACCGGCAGAGGGGGAATCATGTCCGTTGCATCTATCCGCACCAGCAATCTCAAGTCCGTGCCAACCACCGACGTTGCGGTTGCGCGCAAGGTTCTGCGCGCGCTCGTCCCAGCCGAAACCGGTATCGATAATGCTATCGTCGCTCAAACCGATCTCATCAGTTCGATCGTCCGCGGGCGCATGGAAATGGGCGCGTCGATTCAGATTGGCCACGACGCTGCGATGCTGGCAGCAGATTCGCTCCATCGCCTGTTTGAAGTGCGCGAGCAGACGATCCAGTGCCATCGGCGCCTCGTCGTCGCGCGTGACGCGCTGGGATTGGATGCGTCCGATCTCGGATGCGAAAAAGAGTGCCTTTGAGCGCCTGACGCGAGCCTGGGGCTGGGTAATTCTATCCGACGATGTAGAGGCGACCGCATGAAAACGTTCCTCTTCATCGGCTTCATCCTCCAGCTCTTGGTGTTGCCGACATTGTGCGCGTTCGCCTGGTTCAGGGGCGGGGTGACCGAGCGGCGCGTAGCGACCGCCTTGATGATCGCCGTCGTCGCAACCATCACAGCGCCGCTTGTCGGTTCGAAATTTCAAGGTCCCAATTGGGGCGTGATCGTCATCGACATCGTCTTTCTGGTCGTTTTCGTCGTGATCGCGCGCCAAAGCACAAGGTTCTGGCCGATATGGACAGCAGCATCACAATTGGGGGGGTGCCTCGCGCATCTTCCCGCCATTCTAAATCCGGAAATTCCCAAGCATCTGTACGGCGCCACGCAGCCTTTTTGGATATGGCCGCTGATGACGAGTCTTTTGATCGGGGTCCTTTCCGCGCACCGGCTGCGCCGGATGAAGGAGAAATCGGGCGGCCTACCGGCGTCGATTCCGGTCTAATCGCCTATGCCAGATTCCTGCTCAAGACGGCGGGACGACGGACGAAGGTGGCGTCGGAACTCCGCCTGGTCAGCGCACAATGGAGTATCCTGCTCGACTTGTTCATCTCCGGGTTCGAGCGGCGAACGGTGCCGACCGGCGATGCCTGTCTTGCCAGCTCCGCGCCGCATTCGACCGCGCTGCGTCATGTCATTTTCCTGATGGACGCGGGGTACGTCACTCGGGTGCAGGACCCGGACGATGCGCGTCGTACGCTGGTCGGACTGACGGCTAAAGGCGTCGACCTCGTCGGCGGTTGCCTGCAAGCGGAATTCGACGCGCTGAAGGCGGCCCTGGGAGGACGGATCGTCTGACAATCGCCACCCAGGGGGCGGCTGGTCGCTTACGACCAACCGCCCGCCAGGGCGCGGAACACGTCGATCTGGGCGTCGGCGATCCGCGCGTCCTGCTCGGCGAGCGTCGCCTCGGTCTCGGCATAGGTCCGCTCGGCGTCGAGCCAGGCGAGCGAGTCGACTGCGCCTTCGCGCTGTTGCGCGCGGGTGATCGTTGCCGCCTTGAGCGCTTCGTCGCGCGCCGCCTTGAGCGCGGTTCGTCGGTCGAGCGCGCGGGCGTAGCTGTTGAGCGCGGTCTCGGTCTCTTCGAGCGCGCGCAGCACCGTGCCGTCGAACGTGGCGAGCGACGCCTGGGTATCGGCCTTGGCGGCGGCGATCTTGGCGCGCGTGCCTTCCTGGTTGGGAAAGGCCCAGTTGATCAACGGCCCGAGCAGCCAGCGCAGCGGTCCGCCGCCGAACACGTCACCGATATTGGGACCGGTCGACCCGATCGATCCCCCAAGGCTGATGCGCGGATAGAGATCGGCGGTGGCGACCCCGATCCGCGCGGTATCTGCAGCTAGTCGGCGGTCGGCAGCGAGGACGTCGGGGCGGCGCTTGAGCAGCGCGGCGCCGTCCCCGACCGGAATCGGCTGGGTGATCTCGAGCCCCACAGCGCGTTCGCCGGCCGCGGTCGGCAGATCGGCAGGCGGCCGGCCGGTCAAGGTGGCGAGGCGGAACAAGGCGGCCTGGCGATCGGCCTCGAGCGCCGGGATATCGGCCGCGCGCTGCTGGCGGAGCGTCGCGATGCGCGAGACGTCGAGTTGCGTGGCGAGGCCGGCCTCGTGCCTTCGCTGGGTGAGCAGCAGAGATTTGTCGAGCAAGTCGACGATCTGGTTGGCGACCTTGAGCCGCGCGGCGCCAGAGGCAGCATCGGCATAAGCGCGGGTGGTGTCGGCGACGATCGCGAGGCGAACCGCGTCGGCATCGGCCGCGGCGGCGGCTTCGTCGCCGCGCGCCGCTTCGATGCCGCGCTTGACCCGGCCGAACAGATCGACCTCGTAGGACACCGACAGACCGGTATCGATCGACCAATCCTCACGCGGGCTGCCCGGCGCGCGCTGGCTTTCGGGCAACCGGCCATAGGTCGCGCCGGCATTGAGGCCGGTCGACGGCAGCCGGTTGCTGCGCGCGCCGCGGAGCGAGGCACGGGCGCGTTCGAGATTCGCGATCGCGACACGGATGTCGGTGTTCGACTTGAGCGCATCGGCGATCAGCCCGTCGAGTACGGGGTCCTGATAGAGCCGCCACCAGGTCGACGCCGCCGGATCATTGCTGAGCGCGGGAGAATTGGCCGAGACGAACTGGCCGGCCGCGGTCGGCGGAGTGATCGGGGCGACATAGTTGGGACCGACCGCGCAAGCGGCGAGGGACAGCGCGGAAACAGCGGTGAGGACCAGCCGCAGTTTCCTCCCTCTCCCCGGAAGGGGAGAGGGTTGCGCAGACTTAGCGCGCGCGGGGCGCGGGCTTAGTCGGAGCTGGGAGAGGGGTGAGGAAGCACGCTGTCCGGAGTGCTTCCTACCCCTCTCCCAACCTTCGCTAGGCGCGCCGACTACGTCGGCGTGCCAAGCTGCGGTAACCCTCTCCCCTTCAAAGGGGAGAGGGAGAGTGCGGCTCGAGTCGGATGATTGCATGGCTTGGTTCCTCATTCGGCCGGCTGCAGCGATCCGGACAGATCCGGACCGGCGGCGGGCCGCTTGCCGCGCGCGCGGGCGATGCGGTCGCCCAGCGCGCGGCACACGACGTAGAAAGTGGGGGTGAAAAGCAGGCCGAAGGCAGTGACGCCGATCATCCCGAAGAACACCGCGGTGCCGAGTGCCTGGCGGAGTTCCGACCCCGCGCCGCTCGCCACCAGCAGCGGCACGGTGCCGAGGATGAAGGCGAAGCTGGTCATCAGGATCGGCCGCAACCGGGTCTGCGCCGCCTGGATCGCGGCACGTGCCGGAGACAACCCTTCCTGCTCCTCGCCCTGCTTGGCGAATTCGACGATCAGGATCGCGTTCTTCGCTGCCAGCGCGATCAGCACGACCAGGCCGATCTGGGTCAGGACGTTATTGTCCATCCCCCGCAAGTTCACGCCGACCATCGCGGCGAGCAGGCACATCGGCACGATCAGGATGATCGATAACGGGAGTACCAGGCTTTCATATTGCGCCGCCAGCACGAGGAAGACGAAAACCACGGCGAGCGCGAAGACCAGGCCGGCGGTGCTGCCTGCCGCCTTTTGCTGATAGGCGATGCCGGTCCATTCGGTGCCGTAATCGGCGGGCAAATTGTCGGCGGCGAGCTTCTCGAAAGTCTTCAGCGACTGGCCCGACGAATAACCGGGCGCGGTATCGCCATCGACTTCGACCGCCGGGAACAGATTGTAGCGCACGACGCGATACGGCCCGGTCTTGTCGCTGAAATTGGCGACCGATCCGATCGGCACCATCTCGCCCGAATTCGACCGCGTCTTGAGGTTGGCGATGTCGGCGACGGTCGCGCGGAACGGGGCGTCGGCCTGGGCAGTGACGCGATAGGTGCGTCCCAAGAGGTTGAAGTCGTTCACATAGGCCGAGCCGAGATAGACGTTGAGAGCTTCGAACACGCGCTCGGGCGGCACGCCGATCAGGTCGGCCTTGGCGCGATCGATATCGGCGAAGACGCGCGGCGTGTTGGTGTCGAAGAAGGTATAGACCTGGTTCAGCCCCGGCGTCTGGTTGGCCTTGCCGATCAGGCCATAGGATTTGGCGGCGAGGTCGGCATAGCCATGCCCGCCGCGGTCCTCGACCATCAGGCGATAGCCGCCGGCCGAACCGATCCCCTGGATCAGCGGCGGAGGCACGATCATCAGTCGCGCCTCGTTGATGTCGGCGGTCGCTTTGCGCGCCTCTCCCATGATGCTGGCGAGGGTGACGCCGAGCTTCTCGCGATCCTCGAACGACTTCAGGGGAATGTACGCCGCCGCCGAATTGGGGGCGAGCGTCTGCGACGGCCCATCGAATCCGGCGAGCATCACCGCGCCCTTGACGCCCTTCAAGGGCAGAATGCGGTCGGCGACCTTGCGCATTACCGCGTCGGTGCGCTCGACCGACGCACCGGGCGGCAGCGAGATGACGGTCAGGAAGTAGCCCTGGTCCTGCGCCGGGATGAAGCCGGTCGGCGTCGCCCAGAACAAGGCGGCGGTCGCGGCGATCAGGCCGGCATAGATGGTCATCATCCGCTTGGGCTTGGCGACCAATCGCGCAGTGAGCCGTGCATAGCTGTTGCTCATCCGCTCGAAACCGCGATTGAAGCGGTCGCCCGCCGCCAGCACGAACTGGTGCACGCGCCCGCCCGTCTTTTCCTCGGCGCGCGGGCGCAGCAGCAAGGCGGCGAGCGCGGGCGAGAGGGTCAGCGACAGCAACAGCGAGATGATCGTCGCGGTGGTGATGGTGACCGCGAATTGCTGGTAGAAGGCACCCGACAGGCCGGTCAGGAACAGGGTCGGCACGAACACCGCGCAGAGCACGAGGACGATCGCGACCAGCGCCGCGGACACTTCGTCCATCGACGTGCGCGCCGCCTCCAATGGGCTCAGCCCGTGTTCGAGATTGCGCTCGACATTCTCGACCACGACGATGGCGTCGTCGACGACGATGCCGATCGCCAGCACCAGCCCGAACAGCGACAGGTTGTTGAGCGAATAGCCGAGCCCGGCAAGGACGGCGAAGGTGCCGATCAGCGAGACCGGGATCGCCACCACCGGGATGATCGCCGCGCGCCATTTCTGCAGGAACACCAGGATCACCAGCACGACGAGCACGATCGCTTCGAGCAAGGTGTGCATCACCGCGGTGACCGATTGCTGGATGAAGTCGGTCGGGTTCCAGATGACGCTATAGGCGAGGCCCTTGGGGAATTTCGCCGACATCGCGTCCATTTCCGCCTTCACCTTTTCGGCGGCGGCGAGCGCGTTCGATCCGGGGCGCTGGAAGATGCCCAGGACCACGGTCGGCTTGCCCGACAGATAGGTGTTGGAGTTATAATCGGCGGCGCCCAGCTCGACGCGGGCGACGTCCGAGACGCGGACCTGACGGCCATCGGGATCCGAGCGGACTACCACGTTCGCGAATTGCGCCGGATCGGTCAGCCGGCCCTGCGTCTCGACGTTGAACTGGAAGGCATTGCCCTGGGCATAAGGCGGCTGGCCGAGCGAGCCGGCGGCGACCTGCACGTTCTGCGCGCGCAAGGCCTGGACGATTTCGCCAGCGGTCAGGTTGAGCGCGGCGGCGCGATTGGGGTCGATCCACACACGCATCGCATAGTCGCGGCTGCCGAACAGCCGGACGTCGCCGACGCCGTCGATCCGGCTCAACCGGTCGCGCACCTGCGTCAGCGCGTAATTGGAGAGATAGCCGCGATCGAGCGAATTGTCGGGCGAGACCAGGTTCACCACCATCAGGAAGTCGGGCGAGGTCTTGCGCGTGACGACGCCGAGGCGCTGCACTTCCTCGGGCAGGCGCGGCACGGCGATCGCGACGCGGTTCTGCACCAACACCTGCGCGGCATCCAGGTTGGTGCCGATCTTGAACGTGACGGTGATGGTGACATTGCCGTCGCCGGTCGATTGCGACGACTGGTACAGCATGTTGTCGACGCCGTTGATTTCCTGCTCGATCGGCGCGGCGACCGTTTCGGCGACGGTTTCTGCCGAGGCGCCGGGATAGGAGGCGCTGACCGTGACGGTCGGCGGCACGATGTCGGGATATTGCGACACCGGCAGGCTGATCCAGGCGATCGCGCCGACGATGGTGATGATCACTGCGATGACCGCGGCGAAGATCGGGCGCGTGATGAAGAAGCGCGACAGGCGCATGATTCCTGTTCCTCGGAAAAAGAGGCGAAAAGGTCGGGATTTTCCTCCCCCGTCCGTGCCGAGCCATCGAAGCAGGCCGAGGCTCGGTGCCCTGCAAGTTCAGGGCGAACGGAAAAAGAACCTTATTGGGCGAGCGTGGCCTGACCCGCTGGCGGCGCCGCCAATTGGGGCGCGGCCGCAGCCGGCGCGACCGGGGCGATCTTGCCGGCGAGCGTCTGCACCTTGCTCCCCGGCTGCGCCATTTGCGTGCCGACGATCACCACACGGTCGCTCGTCGCAAGTCCACTACGGATGACGCGGAGGCCGTCGACCACCGGTCCGAGCTGGACCGGCTTGGCGGCGACGCTGCCGTCCTTGGCGACAACCAAGACGGTCTTGCGCGCCTGGTCAGTGACGATCGCGGTGTCGGGCACCATCAGCGCGCGAGTATGGCCGCCAGTGGCCAGCCGCATGTTGCCGAACATGCCTGGCGTCAGGAACAGGTTCGGGTTGTCGAGCACGGCGCGGCCACGGATCGTGCCCGACTTCATGTCGAGCCCGTTATCGGTGAAGTCGAGCCTGCCCTTCCAGCGATAGTCGCTTTCGTCCTGCAGCTTCACCTCGATCGGCGAAGCGGTGCCGGCACCGGCGCGCTTGGCCTTGAGGAACAACGCCTCCGATCCGTCGAAGCTGAAGTAGATCGGGTCGAGCGCGTTGATCGTGGTGAGCAGGGTGGCGTTGCCGCCTTCGCCCGCCGCGACGAGGTTGCCGGCATCGATCTTGCGATCGGAGATCCGGCCCGAGATCGGTGCGCGAACGACGGTGAACTCCATGTCGAGAGCCCGGGCGCGGACCCGCGCCTGGGCAGCGGCGAGCGCTGCGGTGGTCGCCTGGACGCGAGCGCGCAGGCGATCGAGTTCGCTCTTCGATACGCCATCGACATCGACCAGCCGCGAGGCACGGTCGTAATCGGCGCGGGCGAGCGCGAGATCGCTGTTAGCGGTGGCCACACCGGCGCGCGCTTCCGCCAGAGCGGCGGCATAAGGACGCGGGTCGATCGTGAAGAGCGGCTGGCCCGCGCGGACGATCTGGCCGTCGGTGAAGTGGATCGCGGTCACCGCGCCCGAGACGCGCGGACGCACCTCGACCGAGCGGCTCGGCTCGAACCGGCCGACATAATCGTCCCATTCGGTGACGTCGCGGGTCAGCGGGGTGGCGACGGTGACGGTCGGCGGCGGCGGCGCGGCCATCGCCGGCGCCGAGCGATGGACCAGGCCATAGCCGGCGGCGAGCAAGGCAACGGGAGCGGCGACCCAGGCGACACGCTGCCACAGCTGGCTCCGACCCGGCGCGGCGCCGTCAAGCGGTTGCGCGGTGGCGTCGTCGTTGATCGGAGAGATCATGTTCATCGGCGGAAGCTCCGGGGAAGATTGGTGCGGATCGCGTTGATCCGGAAGAGCAGGGTCTCGTATTGTTCGAGCGTGAAGCCGGCGGCGAGGAAGGCGCGGACTTCGGCCGGCGCGACGGCGAAACCCCGATACCAGCTCAGCACGGCAATGCGGCGCAATGCCTCGAGCCGGGGATCGGACAGGGCCGTCTTGACCACGCCGCCGAACGCCCAACGGAACGCGCGCGCGATCAGGCCGGGGCGGTTGATCGACGACAGCCGGTCGCGCTGGGCGAGGTCGACGACTTGCCATTCGAGCGTGGAGAAATCGGCGCGCTTTGGGGTGAAGCTGCGGGGTGTCACCGGGGACCGGTCGAGCATCGCACCACCGCCGGCGGGAGCGAAATCGAGATAGGCCATAGCGTGTCCTCCTTATTGTTGGGGCCGCCGCAGGGGGCGCGCGGCGGCCCATGCCCGGCGATGGGGTGGTCGCCGGGGGGATCCGATGAAGATGTGACAAGTCGCGCGCTCCGGCACCGTATCCGGCGCTCGGGGGCGAGGGCTCATCCCTGTACTACGCAAACGCTAGAAGTGGGTGTCCGTTCGGCCGTTCAACCGGTCTCTTCCCTTCGACCCGAAGGGCGCCCTGGGGAGGATCGCCCATCTTCTATACCGAGCAGTATAGAAACTCATGTGGAATGGTTCAAGGGAAAATTCTGTACCGAGCGATATTTTTTTGCAATGCGGCGTGAAGTCTGGCTTGTCAATCAGCGACTTGGCCACACCGCGAGCGTGGTATCGACCAGCCGTTGCAAGTCCTCGCGCGAGGCGCCCGCGCCGGCCTGGACCGCCATGCCCTGAAGGATCGCGGTGAGGTATTTGGTGATGCCCTCCGCATCCACCGGCGTTTGGAAATCGCCTTCGGCGACCGCGCGCTCCATCCGCTCGATCAGCGCCTCGTGCGCGATCCTGCCGCGTTCGAGCACTTCCTGCCGGATGCAATCGGCTTCGGCGCCGCAAGCGACCGAACTGATCACGCCCAGGCATCCTCGTGGGTCGTCGCGGCTGGTCTGGTTCTCCATGCTGCCCTGAAGCAAGCGCTGGGCGACACCGCGCGCGGTCGGCGCCTCGAGCGCCTGGCCCATATAGCAGAGCTTCTCGCGCTCATAGAGGTCGAGCGCCTTGCGGAACAAGGATTCCTTGTTGCCGAACGCGGCGTAGAGGCTGGGGCGAGTGATCCCCATAGCATCGGTGAGGTCGGTCATCGACGCGCCCTCATATCCTTTGCTCCAGAACACGCGCAGAGCCGCCGTCAACGCCTGGTCGACGTCGAATTCGCGGGGGCGGCCACGGAGGACGGCAGTTTCCATATCGGTCGGTAGATAATTACCGAGTCGGCGTTTGTCCATAGCGGCGCCTTACTCAGCTTGGGCGGTTGTCATCTTCCGGGCTGGCGGCATAGTCGGCCGATGACGGACAGGGTCGAGGAATTGGCGCCGGACGCCCCCATCGCGTTGGCCCATCGCGTGGAGCCGGCGATTTTTCGTGGCATCGCTGCCGACTGGCCCGCAGTCCGCACTTCCGATCCCGGTGCTTATCTCGCGCGGTTCGATACCGGCGAGCCGATCGGATTCGCCATCGCGCCGCCCGAGGCGAAAGGTCGGCTGGGCTACACGTCCGACATGTCGGGGCTTACCTTCGTCCGCGATTCGGGAACGCTTGCCGCGCTGTTTGCACAGCTCGACACGGCAGCGCGCACTTCGGCGCCGCCGGCGATCGCGGCGCAAGCCGTGATGGTGCCCGAGGCGCTGCCGGGCTTCGAGGCGGAGAACCGAATGCCGCTGGCGCCGGAGGGCGTGGCGCCGCGCATCTGGATCGGCAATAGCGTGCGGGTTGCGACGCATCACGACATGAATAGCAATATCGCCGTGGTGATGGCGGGGCGACGACGCTTCACGCTGTTTCCGCCCGATCAGGTAGCCAATCTCTACATTGGTCCGATCGAATTTACCCCGGCGGGGACGCCGATCGGTCTGTTCGATCCCGACGAATCCGATTTCGACCGCTTCCCGCTGGCGCGCGCGGCGATGGCGCATGCCCGGATCGTCGACCTCGAACCAGGCGATGCCCTCTTCATTCCCCATATGTGGTGGCACCATGTCCGCTCGCTCGATCCGGTGAGCATCCTGGTCAATTATTGGTGGGATGAGGCGCCCGCGCCGCAGCCGGGACTCGCACCGCTCGACGCGATGGTCCACGCGATCCTGACTTTTTCAGGCTTGCCCCAAAACCAGCGCGCGGCGTGGCGGGCGATGTTCGACGAATTTGTGTTCGGCCCGCCGCCCGATCATGTGCCCGAGGAGCGGCGCGGCATTCGCGGGAGGTTGAGCGAGGAAAGCAAGGCACGCGTGCGGCGCCAACTCGGGCAGATGATGTCGCGGTAAAGGTTGATGTTTAGCGAGTGCTCCTGCGAACGCAGGAGCCCAGAGTTACGAAGGGCATCGTTTGCGATCCTGGGCTCCTGCTTTCGCAGGAGCACTGAAATTATCTGGCGACCGCCGCCACAGCCTGCACCACACCACTTGCCTCGCCGCCAATCCATGTCTCGCGTACGGTATAATCGTCATCGAGCAGGACGAGATCGGCGCGCATGCCGGCGGCGATCGTGCCGGTCTGGCCGCTCAGTCCCAGGAACGCCGCCGGCGTTGCCGAAGCCATCGCCACCGCCGCCGCGAGCGACACGCGGCCGCGCTCGATCATGCCTTTGACCGCGCCCGCCATCGTCAGCGTCGACCCCGCCAGCACGCCGTCCGCGCCATGCAATGTATCGCCGTCGCGCCAGATTTCGCGACCCTGGAGAATGAAGCGCGTCTCGTCCGAGCCGACGCTGGGCATCGCGTCGGTCACCAGCATCAGGCGATGTTGCCCCTTGGCGCGCACCGCGACGCGCAGCGTGGCGTCGTGGAGATGGTGGCCGTCGGCGATGATGCCGGCATAAGTGGAATCATCTTCCAGCGCGGCGCCGACCATGCCCGGGGCTCGGTTGGCGAGCTGCGACATGGCGTTGAACAAATGGGTGAAGCCGGTCAGGCCCGCGTCGATCGCGGCGCGGACGGTTTCGTAGCGTGCGTCCGAATGGCCGGCACTGACCACCACGCCCTTGGCGACGAGATGAGCGATCTGTGCGGGCGTGGCGCATTCGGGCGCGAGCGTGACCATCGTCTTGCCGCGCCTGGCCGAGGTCAGCAGGTCGAGATAATCGTCCTTGAGCGGCTGCAGCTTGTCGACCGAATGGATACCGTGACGCGCGCTGGAGAGGAACGGCCCCTCGATATGGATGCCGAGTATGCCGGGCAGCCCAGCGTCGATCGCGGCATCGACCGCGCGGATGCCGGCCTCGACCACCGAGAGATCGTCGCTGATCAGGGTGGGCAGCAAGCCGGTCGTACCATAGCGGCGATGCGTTTCGGCAATGACGCGGATCGTCTCGATGCTGGGATCGTCATTGAACAACCGGCCGCCGCCGCCATTGACCTGGGTATCGATGAAGCCGGGGAGCAGCAATCGGCCGCCGAGGTCGACGATCCGCGCATCCTGCGGCGGGGCGGACGAGATCGCGCAAATCTCGCCATCGCCGATCACGACGCAGACATCGTCGCGCAGCCCCGAAGGGAGCAGCACGCGGGCATTGGTGAGCGCGGTGCGAGTCATACCGTTTCGGTCACCTTGGCGAGATGCGGGGGGCGGTCGGGATCGCGACCGCGCGCGACCGCGAGCGCATTGGCGAGACGGTAGAAACTCTGGACGAGCAATAACGGCTGGAGCACCGGATGCGCATCGAGGCTAGGCAGGCGAATACCGGGAGCGTCCTGCAACCCGGCGCTCAGCACCAACGCGCCGCGCTCGGCGAATTCAGGGGCGAGGTCGGCAACACTGTCGCGCGATTCGTCATCCTGGCCGAGCAGCAGGACCGGAAAACCCTTTTCGACGATCGCCATCGGACCGTGGCGAACCTCGGCGGCGCTGAACGCCTCGGCATGGAAGCCGCAAGTCTCCTTGATCTTGAGCGCCATTTCCTGCGCGATGCCGAAGGCCGGGCCGCGCGCGACGACGTATAGGTTGGCGGCATTGCGCAGAGGTTCGAGCGCGGGCGACCAATCGAGCGCCCAGGCCTGCTCCAGCAATCCAGGCAGCCCGTCGAGCGCGGCGAGCAATTCGCTATCCTCCGCCCAGTCGGCGATCAGATGGACCAGCGCGGCGACGCTGGTGATGAACGACTTGGTCGCGGCGACGCTCTTCTCCGGACCGGCCGCCAAGGGCAGAAAGGTATCCGCAAGCGCTGCGAGCGGCGAGCTTTCGTCATTGACCAGCGCGACCAGCCGCGCGCCGCCCGCTTTGGCCGTTTCGGCGGCGGCGATCAGATCGGGGCTGCGGCCCGATTGCGAGATCGCGAGCATCAGGGTGCCGGCATAATCTGGCGCCGAATCGTAAACCGACGAAACCGAGGGCGCCGCCGAGCTGGTCAGCAGGCGGAGGTGCGTTTCGACCAGATAGCGCGCGACGGTGGCGGCATTGTCCGAACTGCCGCGTGCCAGGGTCACTACCGCGCGCGGCGGGCCCCGACGCAGCGCCGCGGCCAAGGCCGTACGTGCGTCGCGCTGGCGGATCGCCTGGCGTGCGACCGCCTCGGCCGCTTCGGCGGCTTCGGCGAACATTAGCGTATTCTCGGGAAGAAGCGGCACGGGACTCTCAGGCTGGCGGGACGTTGAGTTCGGCGACGAAGTCGTATGCGTCGCCGCGATACCATGATTTGGTGAATTCGACCGTACGGCCATCCTGGGTATAGCCGCGGCGTTCGATCTCGAGCCCCGGCGAATTGCGCGGGATGGCCAGCAATTCGGCCTGCTCGTCGGTGAACAATACCGCGCGGAAACGCTGCAGCACGCGCACCGGACGGTCGCCGCCCAATGCGTCGTAGAGCGATTCGGTCACCGCATCGAGTCCGGACAGGGAGCTCGCCGGGACGGTCGCATATTCGAGTGCCATCGACACGCCGTCGGCATAGCGGATGCGGGTGAAGCGATAAACCTGGCTGCCGGGGCTGAGTCCCAGCGCCATCGCTTCTTCGGGGGCAACGGTGCCTTCGGTGCGCGCCAGCCACTCGCTGTGCGGCACGCGGCCGCGCGACTGCATGTCCTCGGTGAAGGACGAGATCGTCGCGAAATTCTTTTCGACGCGTGCGGCGACGAACGTGCCCGCGCCCTGGCGCCGGGTCAGCATCCGCGCATCGACCAGCCCGTCGAGCGCTTTGCGCACGGTGACGCGCGAGACGTTATAGGCGTGGGCAAGGTCGCGTTCGGGTGGGAGCGCTTCGTCGGGCGCGAGGATCTGACGCTCGATCGCGGAGCGCAGCACGCGCTGCAGCTGCTGGTACAGCGGCGCGGTATCCCCTTCCGGCAGTCTTCCTACGCGATCGACGAACATGACGGACAACCCCCTGACGCGATGCTCTTTAAGCCATCGGATAATGCCATTTCAATACCAAAGTACGAAATATTTGCACTGGTATTGATTTTGGTATTGCAATTTAATGACCATTGCGCCTTTATGGCATGCGCAACAGACCTGATCCGGGCCAAAACAGAAACCGGGCAGGGCAGACAGCGATAGTTGGTCGTACTTTGGTACGGTCCAATCCAGGGGTTGAAGGGGAAGATCATGGTCACGTTCCAAGCCAAGAAGCATCGGGCAATGTTCGCCTGTACCGCAAGCGTGCTCGCACTGACTATGGCGGCGCCTGCTTTTGCGCAGACCGCGCCAGCAGCAGCGGCGCCTGCCGATGTCGGCGGCAGCGGCCAAGCCACCACTGCGGATCCGCAGGACCAGAGCAACGACATCGTCGTCAGCGGCATCCGCGCCTCGATCCAGGCGTCGCTCGATTCGAAGCGCGCCAACGACGTCGTCTCCGAAGTCGTCACCGCGCAGGACATCGGCAAATTTCCGGACAAGAACGTCGCCGACTCGCTCGGCCGTCTGACCGGCGTCAACGTCGTCACCGGATCGGCCAGTGCCGGCGGTTTCGGCGAGAACCAGTCGGTGTCGATCCGCGGCACCGATCCGACGCTCAACCTGACGTTGCTCGATGGCCATTCGGTCGCCACCGGCGATTGGTTCGTGCTCGACCAGACCAGCGGCGGGCGCAGCTTCGACTTCAGCCTGTTGCCGTCGGAGATCGTCGGCAAGCTGGAAGTCTACAAATCGTCCGAAGCCGATCTGCCCGAAGGGGGCATCGGCGGCACGATCAACCTTCACAGCCGGCGCCCGCTCGATCTGCCGGCCAATTCGTTCAGCCTGACCGCCCAGGCCAATTACAACGACCTCGCCGACAAGGTGAAGCCGCAGGTATCGGGGCTCTATAGCTGGAAGAACCAGGCAGGGACGGTCGGCTTGTTGATCGCCGGTTATTATCAGGAGCGCGAGTTCCGCCGCGATGGCCAGGAATTCCTCGGCTACACCACCTACGACAATTTCGCCGGCACGGGCCAGACGGTCACCGCGCCCAATCTGATCGGCGCAGCCTATTTCAGCCAGAAGCGCGTCCGCAAGGGCGGTACCGTCGCGCTGCAATACAAGCCGAACGATGAGTTCCAGGTGACGCTCAACGGCATCTACACGCGGATGGACGCCAACAACGTCAACCGCAACTCGATGGCATGGATCAGCCGGGTGATCGGCAACAATTCGACGCCGGGATCGCCCACCAACGCCTTGGGTCCGTATACCGTCACTAACGGGTATCTCACGGCGGCATCGTGGAACCAGCTCGACGCCAGCGGCAATCCGATCCAGGGGCGCGTCCAGGACGACATCTTCCGCGATGCCTATTCGTCGACCTGGGTGATCAACCTGGACACCGAGTGGAAGCCGACCGATCGCCTGACCCTGTCCGGAGAAGTGGGCTATACCAAGGGGGAGGGTGCCACCAAGGACACCTATGCCTGGGAAACCTATTGGGACACCGGCGTCAATTATGCGCTCGCCGGCAAGGGCGCGACGGTCAATTATCCCGGATTGCCGACCGATCCGAAGTCGGCGGCGTACCTCAACAATTATTACAGCTGGTCGTGGGGCGGCCGCATCCTGTCGCCCGACAAGGAAACCTATGTCCGCGCCGACGCCGAATATAAGTTCGACGGCGATTTCCTGAAGTCGATCAAGATCGGCGGGCGCTACACCGACCATACGCGGGAGGTGAACTACACCGCTTATTCCTGGGCGGGGAACGGCCTCTATTCGGGGACCAAGGGCGTCGGGCTGGGCACCGTGTTCAACGGCGGCACCACGCCGGACGATTTCCTCGACGGACTGGTCGCCTTCCCGCCTTATTCGATCGCCGACAAGGACAAGGTGCTGGCCGAACTCGCCACCAATGGCGGGCGGCAATTCGCTTTCTATCCGCAGGCGAGCTTCTCGGTGAAGGAGAAGACGGAGGCGGTCTATGCGATGGCCAAGCTGGGCGGCGAGAGCCAGGGCTGGCGCGGCAATATCGGCGTCCGGGCCGTCCATACCGACCTGAATACGCTGCAATATTCGCCCAACGCGACTCTGCCCGGCCAGCAACCGAATGCCGCGACACCGTTCTGCGCGACTTGCAGCACCGTCACCGTCAATCGCAGTTATTGGGACATCCTGCCCAGCGCCAACCTGACCATCAATGCCCGGCCCGATCTGTTGCTGCGTCTCGGCGCCGCACGGGTGATGACGCGGCCTGGCTATGCCCAGCTCGCCGGCGCGTTCACCCTTAGCGATCTAGCGTTGACCGGTAATGCGGGCGGTAACCCATACCTCAAGCCCTATCGCGCCTGGAGCTTCAACGCGGCCGCCGAATGGTATTACGGTAAGCAGTCGCTGCTATCGGTCAACCTGTTCTATCTCGACATCTCATCGTACATCACGATGAACACCTTCACTCAGTTCCTGATCACGCAACAGCACCCGCAAGGCGCCAACTTCCTGATCACCGGTCCGGTCAATGGCGCCGGCGGCACCAACAAGGGTGTCGAGGTCAACTGGCAACAGCCGATCTATGGCGGGTTCGGGCTGCTGGCGAACTATACCTATGCCGATGCCAAGGCGGCGGACGGCGGTGTCATCGACGGCAATTCGAAGCATACGTTCAACGTCACGGCCTATTATGAGAATTCGCTGATCTCGACGCGCTTCGCCTATACGTTCCGCTCGAAATTCCGTTCGGGCATCGATCGCTCGACACCGATGTGGCAGGCCGATTTCGGCACGCTCGACGGGTCGCTGACGCTCAACGTGACCAAATATTTCGCGCTGACCGCCGACGCGCAGAATCTGCTCAACCACAAGCTCTATTACTTCGTCGGCGACCCTTCGATCCCGCGCGCTTATTACAACAATGGCCGCACCTTCTGGGTCGGTGGCAAAGTCCACTTCTGACCTGTCGCGCATCGGCAAGACCGAATAGGATTACCCGATGCGCACCTCCCTGTTCGCCGCCGTCATGATCTCGAGCATGCCGGCGGCGGCGTGGGCGTCACCTAACCTCCCCCTGCTGCCGATGCCCGCGACGGTGACGTCACAGGCCGGCAGCTTTTCTTTTGCCCGCGCGACGATCGCCGCCGACGATGCCGGCGGTACGGCCGCCGCGCGACGTCTGGCCGAGCTGGTCGCGCGCACCGGCGGGCCGAAGCTCGCGCTGGCCAGAGGCGGCGCGATCCGGTTCCGCCGCGACGGGTCGATCAAAGGGGAAGAGGCCTATCGCCTGCGGGTGACGCGGGCGGGCGTTACGGTATCCGCGTCCTCCGACACCGGGTTCTATTATGGCGCGACCACTCTCTGGCAGCTGATCGCCGCATCGCATGACGGCCGGATCGGCGCGGTGACGATCGACGACGCGCCTGCGTTTACCTGGCGCGGGGTAATGCTCGATTCCGCCAGGCACTTCCAGCCGCCGGCGTACGTCAAACAGCTGATCGATCGCCTCGCGATGGAGAAGCTCAATATCCTGCAATGGCATTTGACCGACGATCAGGGATGGCGGATCCAGATCGACCGCTATCCGCGTCTGACCGCGGTCGGCGCGTGGCGCCAGCCGGCGGGCGCGGCGGGCCTCGACCCGAAGACCGGCAAACCGTTGCGCTATGGCGGTTTCTACACCAAGGCCGAGATCCGCGAGATCGTCGCTTATGCCGCCGCGCGCCATGTCACGATCGTGCCCGAGATCGACATGCCGGGCCACGCCACCGCGGCGATCGCTGCCTATCCCGCGCTCGGCTCGACCGCGACGCCGCCCAAGACGCCGAGTTCCGACTGGGGCGTGATGTACAATCTGTACAACACCGATGACGCGACCTTTACCTTCCTGACGAACGTGCTCGACGAAGTGCTCGAGCTGTTCCCGTCGCGCGACGTCCATGTCGGTGGCGACGAAGCGGTCAAGGATCAGTGGAAAGCCGATCCGCGCATCCAGGCGCGGATCAAGGCGCTCGGCCTGAAGGACGAGGAACAATTGCAGGGCTGGTTCATGGCGCGGATCGGCGACTATCTCCAAAAGCGCGGCCGACGGCTGGTCGGTTGGGACGAGATACTCGAGGGTAAGGTGCCGCCCTCGGCAACGGTGATGTCATGGCATGGCGTATCCGGCGCGATCACCGCGGCCAAAGCGGGGCACGACACGATCCTGTCGCCTGCGCCCGATTTCTATCTCGATCACATCCAGAGCGATTCCGATGACGAGCCCCCGGGGCGGGGCGAGGTAATGGATTGGAAGCATATCTATACGTTCGACCCCTTGCCCGCCGAGTTGAGCGCGGACGAACGGCGGCATCTGCTCGGGCTGCAGGTCAATCTTTGGACCGAGCATGTCCGCACCACGGCCTATGCCGACCGCATGCTGTGGCCGCGCGCGGCGGCGCTCGCCGAACTCGGCTGGACGCCGGCGGCGAAGCGCGACTGGCAGGGGTTCGCGGCGCGGCTACCGGCGGAGTTCGCGCGCTACCGTCGACTCGGGGTCGGCTACGATATGACCCCGCTCGAGCCGATGGCGAGCTTCGATGGCGATGCCGGCAAGCTGACGGTCGTGCTGCGCCAGCCCGCCGATGTCGGGACGCTGCGGTACACGACCGACGGCAGCGCGCCGACCGTGGCGTCGCCGGCCTATGACAACGCCCTGTCGCTTCCCGAGGGGACCAGGCTGCGGGCACGCGCCTTTGCCGGCGGCGTGCCGCTCGGGATCGGGCGCGACTGGACGCTGAGCGCGGCGCTGTTGCGGACACGCAGCGCGGCGGAGATGGACTTGTGCACGCCGGGCTTCCCGCTGCGGCTGGAGGATGACGGCGCGACCGATGGAGTGCGGCGCCCGCTTGGGACCAATATCGTGCACCCGTGCTGGATCTGGAAACGCGCGCCGCTCGACGGCATCGCGGCGATCTCGGCCGACGTCGGGCAAGTGCCGTTCAACTTCTCGATCGGCGCCGACCTCGCCAAGGTGGTGTTCGACAAGCCGCGCACCCCGACCGGCGAACTCCAGGTCCGCCTCGACAATTGTACCGGCCCGGTCATCGCCAGCATCCCGCTCGGGGCGGCGGTGCACAACACGGGGGTCAGTACGATCAAGGGATCGCTGCCCCAGCAATGGGCCAAGCAACAGGGGCGCCACGATCTGTGCATGACCTTTACCCAAACCGGACCCGATCCATTGTGGATACTCGACCGACTGACGCTGGATCCGCTGAAATGAGCCTTGCGATCGCGAGCCCGCTGGCGGGCTGGGCGACATCGCTGGCCGATGTGCCCGATCCGGTGTTCGCCGAGAAGATGCTGGGCGACGGCGTGGCGATCGATCCGGTCGAGGGAAGATTGCTGGCGCCGGGCGCGGGCGTAGTCGTGTCCGTGCATCCGGCGGGGCATGCGGTGACGCTGCAGCTCGACGCGGGTCCGGTTCTGCTGATGCATATCGGGCTGGAGACGGTCGGGCTGGGCGGCGAGGGATTCGCGCCCAAGGTGGCCGACGGTCAACGTGTGGCGGCCGGCGAATTGCTGGTCGAGTTCGACCTCGACCGGTTGGCGCGGACGGCAAAGAGTCTCATCACGCCGGTGATCGTCACCAATGGCGACGTGTTCGCGGTCGAGGATCCGGTAAGTGATCGCGCAATCGCGGCGGGCGAGCCGGTGATGCGCTTCCGGGCGCTGGGTGGCGCGGCCGCGGCGACCGGGGCGACGGCAGCGACGGTCAGCCGAACGCTAGACTTGCCGCTCGCTTATGGGCTGCACGCGCGACCGGCGGCGCGGATCGCACAGCTTGCGGCGAGCTATCCTGGAACGATCGAAATCGTCGCGCCGTCGGGTCGGGCGGCTTCGGCGCGAAGCGCGGTGGCGATGCTCGCACTGGCGCTGCCGCACGGCGCGGCGGTCACGGTGCGTGGTAGCGACGGCGACGGCGTTGCGGCTTTGACGGACTTGCTGGCGACCGGGATGGGCGAGCTCAAGCCGGTCGGCGGGCCTGCCGAACCGGCGCCGAGCGCTCCTATTGCCGAACTGCCCTCGATTCTGAACGGGGTGACCGCGGTGCCGGGAACGGCGATCGGCCCCGCCTTCCGTCCGGTCGATCCGGTGGCCGAGATTCCGGAGAATGGTTCGGGGATCGAGGCCGAGCGCGCGGCGCTGGCGGCGGCGAAGGATCGCGTGCGGGCCGAATTGACGGCGGATGCCGCGGGCGAGGGCGATCGCGCGGGCATCGCAGCGGCACATCTCGCTTTGCTCGACGATCCCGAATTGGCGAGCGCAGCCGACGCGGCAATCGCGGCGAGCAAGAGCGCGGGCTTCGCCTGGCGGCAAGCGATCGGTTTCTATGTCGACCAATTGCACGGCGCGGGTGATGCGCGCTTCGCCGAGCGGATCGACGATTTCAACGACCTAGGGCGCCGCGTGGTGCTGGCGATCCACGGCGAACCCGATCAGGCCCCGCCGCCGCCGGGCGCAATCCTGATCGCCGATGAGCTCTATCCTTCGCAATTGATGGCGCTGGGCGAAGCTGGACTGGCCGGAATCGCTACCGCGCGCGGCGGGACGACCTCGCACGTCGCGATCATCGCGGCGGGGATGGGGGTGCCGATGCTGGTGTCGCTCGGCGATGCGCTGGCGCTGGTCGAGCCGGGCAGCGAATTGGTGATCGAGAACGGCGCGCTTCGTATCGCGCCCGACGCGGCGGACGTCGCGGCGGCGCGTGCGCGGATCGAGACGCGTCACGCGCGGCGGCAGGCGGCATTGACGCATGCCGACGAACCCGCGGTCACCATCGACGGCACGCGGATTGAGATATTCGTCAATCTCGGCTCCGCCGCCGATGCGCGCGCTGCGGTGGCGGAGGGCGCCGAGGGTTGCGGGCTGCTGCGTACCGAATTCCTGTTCCTCGATCGCGCGACGCCACCCGACGAGGAGGAGCAACGCGCCGCCTATCAGGCGATCGCCGATGCACTGGGCGAGCGGCCGCTGATCGTGCGCACGCTCGATATCGGCGCGGACAAGCCCGCGCCCTATCTGACGATCGCGGCGGAGGAGAATCCGGCGCTCGGATTGCGCGGCATCCGCCTTCAACTCGCGCGGCGCGATCTGCTCGACACGCAATTACGCGCGCTGTTGCGCGTAAAGGCACAGGCGCCGCTCAAACTGATGCTGCCGATGGTCGCCGATCGTGCCGAACTGACCGCAGCGCGTGAGGCGCTGGCGAAGCATGCCGGCGATCTCGGCGTGGCGGCGCCTGAACTTGGCATCATGGTCGAAACGCCGGCAGCGGCGCTGACCGCGGCGGCGCTCGCGGCCGAGGCCGATTTCTTCTCGATCGGCAGCAACGACCTCTCGCAATATGCGCTCGCCCGCGACCGCACCAACCCAGCGGTCGCCGCCGGACTGGACGGGCTGCATCCCGCGGTGCTGCGGCTGATCGACGAGACCGTGCGCGGCGGCGCAGCGCATGGGCGCTGGACCGGCGTGTGCGGCGGACTTGCCGCCGATCCGGAAGCGGTGCCGTTGCTGATCGGACTGGGCGTGACCGAATTGTCGGTGCCGGGCGCGGCGGTCGCCGAGACCAAGGCGCTGGTCCGCACGCTCGATCTCGCCCAATGCCGCGCGGTCGCCGTGCAAGTGCTGGCCGCACCCGATGCCGCTGCCGTCCGCGCGCTCGTCTCTTCTCTGTTGGAGCAAGGCCAATGAAGCTCTCGCTGCAATCGCTCCAGCCGCTCGGCCGCGCGCTGATGCTGCCGATCGCGGTCCTGCCGATCGCGGGGTTGCTGCTCCGGCTCGGCCAGCCCGACCTGCTCGACATCCCGTTCGTCGCGGCGGCGGGCGGGGCGATCTTCGACAATCTCGGCCTGCTGTTCGCGCTCGGTATCGGGGTCGGCATCGCCAAGGACAATAATGGCGCGGCGGGGCTGGCCGGTCTGGTCTGCTTCCTGGTGGCGACACGCGGGGCGATGACGCTGCTCCATGTGCCGCCCGAGGCGACTGCTAATCTTGGCGCCAATCTGAGCAAGGATATCGCCGCGCTCGCCGACGCCGCGTGGCGCGACAAGGCGATCTCCAAGCTGGCGGTGCCGATCGGGATCGCCTCGGGCCTGATCGCGGGGGCGTTCTACAATCGCTATTCGACGATCAGGCTGCCGGATTATCTGTCGTTCTTCGGCGGCCGGCGCTTCGTGCCGATCCTGGCGGGGTTCGCCGGGCTGGCGCTCGCGGCCTTTGTCGGTTTCGGCTTCGCGCCGATCGACGCCGGGGTGGACGGGCTGAGCTATGGCGTCGTCCAGTCGGGGACGATCGGGCTGTTCGTCTATGGCGTGCTCAACCGCTTGCTGATCGTCACCGGGCTGCACCATGTGCTCAACAACGTCGCCTGGTTCATCATCGGCGATTTCCACGGCAAGACCGGCGACCTCAACCGCTTCTTCGCCGGCGATCCCAGCGCGGGCGGGTTCATGTCGGGATTCTTCCCGGTGATGATGTTCGGCCTGCCCGCCGCCTGCCTGGCGATGTACCGTTCCGCTTTGCCCGAGCGGCGGCAGGCGGTCGGCGGCATGCTGACCTCGATGGCGCTGACCGCCTTCCTGACCGGCGTGACCGAGCCGATCGAGTTCACCTTCATGTTCCTGGCGCCCTTGCTCTATTTCATGCACACGATCCTGACCGGCGTGGCGATGGCGCTGATGCACATTCTGGGCGTGCATCTGGGGTTCGGCTTCTCGGCCGGATTTTTCGATTATGTGCTCAATTTCTCCAAATCGACCCGGCCGTTGCTGCTGCTCCCGGTTGGGCTGGCGTACTTCGCAATCTATTACGGTACCTTCCGCTGGGCGATCGTGAAGTTCGACCTCAAGACACCCGGGCGCGAGCCCGAGGAGGCGGAGGAAGAAGGCGCGGCCCCGCTGCCGGCCGAACGCGGGCTGGCGTTCGTCGAGGCATTGGGCGGGGCGAGCAATCTCGCCAGCATCGACGCGTGCACGACGCGGCTCCGGCTGGTGGTCAACGATCAGGCGAAGGTCAGCGAGGCGCGGCTCAAGAAGCTTGGCGCCAGGGGCTTCATCCGGCCGAGCGCTCAAGGCCTGCAAGTGGTGCTGGGGCCAATCGCGGATTCGGTGGCGATGGAGATGCGCGCGGCGGCGGGGCCGTTGTCCGCTGCCGTGCCGGTGGCCGAGAGCCGACCGGCGGTGGCAGCGGCCGATCCCACGCCATGGTTCGCCGCCTTGGGTGGACGCGACAATATTTCCGCATCGGGCGCGGCGTCGAGTCGGTTGTGGGTCGATCTCGCCGATCCGGCGCGCGCCGACGAGGCGGCGTTGCGCGAGCTCGGCGTGCGGATGATCGCGCGGCCCTCGGCCAATGCGCTGCAGTTGATCCTGGGCGCCGATGCGGCGTCGGTCGCGGCGGGACTTCAGGCGGCGTAGCCGCCTCTGGCGATCGCCCCGGCGAGGATTGCGCGAGCGGGTGCGAGTTCGCGCGCATAATGCCGCCAGCGCCCGATCGAGCGATCGTTGAGCGGTTCCTGGACCTGGGCATAACTCGGGGTCGGGGCGAAGCGCCGGCTTTCGTGAAAAGCGAGTTGGGCAGGCTCCATCGGCAGACTGATATGCGCCATCAGCGCTTCGGTTTCGCCCCTCTGCGCAGCGACGAAATTTTCGTAGCGGAGCTGATGCGGCGCGATCCCCGGCAGTTTCCGCCACTCGGCCATCAGCGTGTCGACCAGCGCATAATGGCGTGCGGCATCCTCGAGCCGATAGCCGCAATTGAAGCCATGGGTAAAATCATGACTCATCGCCGAGACCATCACGTCGAGCGGATGACGTCCGACCGCGATCAACGCCGCGGCGGGAAAGGCGAGGCGGAGCAGCGGCAGATACAGTTCGTTGAGCGGCATCTTGTCGGTGAAGAACGATGTTCCGGGTGCGAGCAGCCCCAACGCTTCGGCCCGGGTGAGATAATGGTCACGCAGGTCGGTCGCCAAAGTCGACCGGACGCCGGCATCCAGTCGGTCGGCATGTGCGGGAAAGGCGCTGCCGGTTCGCTGGGCAGCGATCTCGACAAGCTCGGCGACAAACGGCAATTCGCCGCCGGCGCGGATCTGCGAATGGCTTGCCAGCACTTGTTCGGTCAGCGTGGTGCCCGACCGCGGGAAGCCGAGGACGAAGATCGGTTGCGGGACATCATCGCGGATCGGTGCGGGCGTCAGCGCGGCGAACCGGTCGGGTGCGAAGAATGCGGTCAGGTCGCCGGCCAGACGCTCGACCTCGGCGCGCGCATAGCGGCGTCCTGACGCCGCGGAGAGAGCGGCTTTGCCATCGGCAAAGTCGCGCCAGGCCTCGACATGGCGGCCGGCGCGGTCGCGCAAACGGCCCCGCTGGAGCAGGGCGGTACCGGATAGGCTGGGCTCGGCGTCGAGCAGCGCCAGCCCGTCGCGCCAATGTTCGGTGCGCGACAGCAACGCCGCGCGCTGCAAGGTGACGTCGCGGCCTTGTGCCCGCGCCAGGCGCTCGGCGCGGTCGAGCGTCGCCGACGCCTCATCGAACCGCCGCGCCTGTTCGAGCAACTCGGCCAGCCAGGCCAGCGGCGGCAACGCGTCGGGCATCGCGGCGACCGCGCGGCGCAGCAGCGGCTCTGCATCCGACAGCGCGCCCTGCCGCTGCAGATTGCGGCCGAGATTGGCGAGCAATTGCGGATGCTCGCCGGCCAGCGCGATCGCCCGGCGCAGATGGGCGGCGCCGGCAACCAATTCCTCACGTTCGGACAGGATATTGCCGAGCATCATTTCGGGTTGGGCGTTGCCCGAATCCGCGGCGATGGCGGCACGGCAGGCCGCCTCTACCTCGACGAGACGTCCGCCGTCGAACAACATCATGGCAAGGTCGTCATGCGGCCAGCGTGGGCGGGAATCGATCTCGATCGCTTCGCGCAACAGTCGTTCGGCACCGGCCACGTCGCCGCGTGCGCGATGGGCCAAAGCGAGGATTTCGATCGCATCGAGCGACGTTCGGTCCAGCGATCGCGCTTCGGTCGCCAGCTTTTCCGCCTCGGCATGGCGTCCGGACTGAAACGCGGCGCGGGCGCGGGCGATCAGATCGCTGGCGGAAGAAAAAGGGGACATGGCGTCGGATAACGCCATGTCCCGTTCTAAGGAAGCCGATGCGATAGGGAGGATCGGCTCTGGATTAGGGTTTCGGGGCGACTGCCGGCAAACAGTCCTGGGGTCGGAACCGCCCGCCCTTGCGATGCAAAAGGGAAGCTGGGGCGGGCGGTTCCGTACGACCGGAATAGCGGCGGGAGGTCGGCGCTGCGTATCCCGGTCGTAACGAAAGATTGCTGGAGCAATCCTACGCCGCGAGGCGAGCGAGCCGCCCGTCGGCCCCGAGCAGGGTGACACTGGCCCCGCTCGCGCGCCGCCGCGCCAGCCACTCGCGAAACAGCTCCGCGCAACTGTGATCGACCGCCGCCAGGCCACGGACGTCGATCGTCAGCGGTTTGTCGGCGGGCGCCTTGTCGAGCGCGTCGCTCAGGCGCGGCAACTGGACGAAGGTCGCGGTGCCCGACAGGCTGATCGCGGCATGCTCGTCCGCCTCCTGATGATCGACGCCGAGCTTGAGGCGTTTGAGGTTCGGGATCACCTCGATCAGCGACAAGGCGATACCGACCAGCACGCCGGTCAACAGGTCCTCGGCGACGACGATGACCAGGGTCGCAGCCCAGATCACCGCGGGCAGCACGCCGTGATGGCGAAACAGTTCGCGGACGTGCTTCACGTTGACCAGCTTCCAGCCGGTGACGACCAGCACCGCGCCGAGCGTCGCCATCGGAATCTCGCGCAGCAGCCAGGGCAGCAGGGCGACGAAACCCAGAATCCAGACGCCGTGCAGGATCGCCGACAGCCGCGTCACTGCACCGGCCTGAACGTTGGCCGAGCTGCGCACGATCACGCCGGTCATTGGCAGCGCGCCGGCCGCGCCGCAGAGCAGGTTGCCGATGCCCTGCGCGCGCAACTCCTTGTTGTAATCGGTGCGCACGCCGTCGTGCATCTTGTCGACCGCGGCGGCCGACAGCAACGTCTCGGCGCTGGCGATGAACGCGATGGCAAGCGCCGCGACCAGGACCGACGGGTCGAGCCACTTCGCGAAGATCGACGCATCGGGCACCGCCACCGCGGCAGCGATCGACTCGGGCACGTTGACGCGAGTGACGTCAAGGCCGAACAGGAACGCGACCAGCGTGCCGGCGACCACGCCAAGGAGCGCGCCCGGCACAAGTCGCAGCACGGCCGGACGAAATTTCTCCCAGACGATCATCACGCCGATCGTCAGCAGCGCGATGACGAGCGCGAGTTCGGTCGCGGTCGCGTTGCTGGGGTCGAGGCCGAGCAGTCGGCCCGGCATCGCGGCGAGATTGTCCAGCCCGCTCGACATCGGCTTGGCGTCGAACAGCACGTGGAACTGACCGACCACAATCAGCACGCCGATGCCGGCGAGCATGCCATGGACAACGGCGGGAGAGATGGCGCGGAACCAGCCGCCGAGCTTGAAGATGCCCGCGACGACCTGGATCAAGCCGGCAAGGATCAGGATCGGCCCCAGCGCGGACAGGCCCTGATCGCGGATCAGTTCGAACACGATCACCGCCAGGCCGGCGGCAGGACCGCTGACCTGGAGCGGCGAACCCGCCAGCATGCCGACGATGATACCGCCGATGATACCAGTGATCAGGCCCTTTTCGGGCGGCACGCCCGAGGCGATGGCGATGCCCATGCAGAGCGGCATCGCGACGAGGAAGACGACGATCGAGGCGGTGAAGTCGCGGGCCAGGAATCCGCTTGCCGGCTTGGCCAGGCTCATTCCGCCGCCTCCGCGAAATCCTCGCCCATCGCCAGCCGCTGCGCGGCGGCCAGCGCCACCGGAAGCGGGCGATCGTCGCGGATCGGCATGAAGCGCCCGGTCTCTCCGTCGAGGCCGAGCATCACGCCCTGATGGATGTCGACAAACCAGCCGTGAAGCGAGATCTCGCCGCGCGCGATGCCGGCCGCGACCGACGGATGGGTGCGCAGATGGGCGAGCTGGACGACGACGTTCTCGAGGCTGGCGGCGCGCACCTTCTCGGCCTTATCGAGCGGACCATAGCCGGCCCGTACCACGCATTCGGCAGCATGGCTGTGGCGCAGCCAGGCAGCGACATTGGGCATGCCTTCCAGCATTTCCGGATTCATCAGCGCCTTCATCGCACCGCAATCGGAATGGCCGCAGACGATGATGTCGCGCACGCCGAGCGCGCTGACGGCATATTCGACCGTCGACGACACCCCGCCATTCTGCGTCGCGAACGGCGGCACGATATTGCCCGCATTGCGGCAGACGAACAGGTCGCCGGGTTCGGCCTGCATGATCAGTTCGGGCACGACACGGCTGTCGGCGCAGGAGATGATCAGTGCCTTTGGGCTCTGCCCGTCGACCGCGAGCTTGGCGTAGAGGTCGTTGCTGGGAAAAACGCGTTTTTCGAAATCGAAGACGCGTCCGATCAGATCGTTCACGGCAGATGCTCCTCTTGGCTGGTTGCCGGGAAGAGCTAGGGTCTCGAATTTGCCGCAGTGCAGCGCGGGCGTAAGGAAATGTTGCCGACGGTGCAGCCGCTTAGTCGCCGGTGACGAGATCAGTTCGCTTCGGTGCTCGTGCTCACCCGTTTGAAGACGATCGACCGCCCATAGCGGTCGAGCAGCAGATTGCCGTTGTCGATGCGCAGCGGCGTCTTGGTGAACGCGACCTTGCCGAGGTCGTTCTGCTCGAATCGGAGGTGGATGCGCGAGGCCGCCGTGCCGTCGAGGCGAAAGGCGTCGCTGCGGAGGTCGTACACGCCCAACGTCAAGCGCAGCGACACCGGTCGATCGCCTGGCGCCAGCGGAAGCGTATCGCTGTCGTCGGACAATTGGCCGCCGACAATGCGGCCGTCGGCCAACCTGATTTCGGCATCGAAATATTGTCGCGTCCAGCCGTTGGGCAAGTCGAGCACGAGATGCGTCTTTCCGTCGGATCCTTGCTGCTGCTCCAGCATAACGAATGTCGGCGGAGTCACGGGGTCGCTGGTCAGCAGCACGTTGCCGCCTTCCACGCGCCACGTCCCGCTCGCGCTCTCATCCAGCGCGCCATAAGACAAGCCATAGTCGAACCGCCCGTCGGCCTGCAGCTTCAAACCGACCGCCATTTCCATCTGGTGACCGTCATAAGTGCCGACCAATTGCGAAGAGATCGCCGGCGCGGTTTGTCCGGCTACGCCGGTAGACGGGACCGCGACGGCGGATAGCGACAGACCGGCCAGCGCGACGATCGCCGCGCGAGAGGATCGGTGGCGGGTGATGCACCCCATCCGGGCACGGTAGGCTCCTTTGCGGCCAGGGTACAGATTCAGATGACGTCCGGCTCGTTTTCGCGCCGGAGCCGACGAAAGAGCAGGATTATCCCAGCCAGGACGAAACAAAGCCACGGCACCGCCAGCCAGTCGATCCAGTCCGGCCCGGTCGGCGCGCTGGTCTGGTTGTCGGTATAGGCGGCCAGCAGCATCAGCGCGACAGCGTGCGCCAGGATCAGCCAGAGGCTATGGGAAGTGATTGTCCAGGAACGCTTGCCCGCGGGTTTGGTCATCAATGTTCGGATCGCCGATAAGAGCGCGGCAACGACGAATATCCCGCCGCCTGCGACAATGACCAGCCCGAGCAACAGGCCGTCTAACCGGATCGCGATGTCGCTCAATTGCCCTCCCTGGCGTGGGCCCCGCTCTATGAGCCGATCGCACGAATATCACCGGTCGGACTCAACTGTCTCGTTTTTTGCCGCGCAACGCCTTGAACACCTCGGATGACCCGGCTGCGAGGATGGCGGCGATGATGAACCCCAAGGTGAACGGCGCCACGATGATCCGGACATACGTGCTCTTCAGCACGGACTTCTTGATCGGCGCGGGGTCCACGGTCGAATCATATCAGTTTCATTGGCGGCTGGGCAGTGCGCGGGCACCCTATCCGGCGATCACCACCTCGCGCGGCAGCGTGATCCGCGCGCTGAGGCCGCCCGACGGCGCACTGTCGAGCGCGAACGTGCCGCCATGCGCCGCCACTGCGCGCTGGACGATGGCAAGGCCGAGTCCGAACCCCTGCGTGTCGCGGCCGCGCGCGGCGTCGAGCCGGACGAACGGTTCGAGCGCGCGGGCACGATCTTCCGGGGCGATGCCGGGGCCATCATCCTCGACCGCGATCGTCACCCGAGCGGGAGTGGCGTCGAGACGGATATCGACGCGCTTGCCGTAATGAAGCGCATTCTCGACCAGATTCGTGACCGCGCGTTTCAGCGCGACGCGGCGGACGATCAGTTCGCAATGATCGGGGCCGTGATATTTCGCCTTGCCGCCGCGATCGACGACATCGTCGGCGAGAGTCGCGCACATAACCGCGAGATCGGTCGCGCTGGGCGCTTCGCCATCGGCTTCGTCTTCGCCCGACAAATAGGCGAGCAACGACGCGACCATCTGGTCCATCTCGACCACGTCGTGCTGGATCGCGTTGCGCAACTCTTCCTCCTCGATCGCGTCGGCGCGCAAACGGAGGCGAGCGAGCGGGGTGCGGAAATCGTGGCCGACCGCGGCGAGCGCCTGGGTGCGGTCCGTGATTAACGCGTGGATGCGCGCCTGCATCGCGTTGAACGCGACGATCACGTCGCGGACTTCGCTCGGGCCGCGCTCTGGCACCGCTTCTACTTCGCCATGGCCGACGTGATCGGCGGCGCGGGCAAGATCGCGCATCGGACGCAGCATCTGGCGCACCAGCAATCCGCCGATCAGGATCAGCGCGACCGCCGGGGTCAAAGCGAGCAGGATGCGGCTGACCGCCATGTCGAGCGCGCGCACCGGCTGGCGCGTGCGAAAGGTGATCCAGCTGGCATCGTCGAGCCGGAACGCACCGGTGATGAAGCCGTCGCGCCCCGGAGAGGTCAGGCTGAGGCGAAGGTCACGCCCGTCGAGGTCGGGTTCCCAGGCGAGCACTTGGTCGGTCAATTTGTCGAGCGACGGCGCGACCGCGGGCGACTTGGGCAATACCGCACGCCACGCGACCGCGTAGCGCGAGGTTGTGAGCTCGGACGCCATGGCGTTGCGATCGCCGAGCGGCGCTTCCTCGATCAATTTGCTGGCGATCACGAGGTGCTCGGCGAGCCGGTGCGCTTCGTCCTGGCGCACCGAGAACTGGCTGGCGCGCTCGTACAGGAAGGTGCTCGCGCCATATTCGACCAGCACCGCGAGCAGCAGGATCGCGAAGACGCGGCCGATTAGCCCCAGGGTGAGGTGGGGCAGGCGCGTCAACGCCGCTCGACCGCGACGTTGAGCATATAGCCGACGCCGCGCACGGTGATGATCGGGGCGGGCTTTCCCGCGCTCGACAATTTGCGGCGCAGCCGGCTGATCAGCACGTCGACACTGCGGTCCGAACTGTCGCCGAGCCGCGTGCGCGACAGCTCGATCAGCCGTTCGCGCGCGATCACGCGCTGGGCGTTGTCGCACAAGGCGACGAGCAGGTCGAATTCGGCACCGGTCAGTTCGATCGCGGCACCGGTTGGCGACAGCAATTCGCGGCGCGGCAGGTTCACCGTCCAGCCCTCGAAGCTGAGCTCGCCTTTCTCGCGATCGGCGGGGCCGCGCTCGATCGAATGGCGGCGCAGCACCGCACGGATGCGCGCGATCAGCTCGCGCGTGCCGAATGGCTTGGCGAGATAATCGTCGGCGCCGAGTTCGAGCCCGACGACGCGGTCGGTCTCGCTGCCCTTGGCCGAGATGAAGATGATCGGCACGTCGCTGGTGCGGCGGAGTTCGCGGCATAAATCGATCCCGCTGGTCCCCGGCAGCATGATGTCGAGCAGCACGAGATCGACCGGCCCCTGTTCGAACGCGCGCCACATTTCGGGCGCGGTCGCGGCGGGGCGGACTGTATAGCCATTTTCCTGCAGCGCGCGGGTGGTCAGCGTGCGGAGCGGTGGGTCGTCCTCGACCAGGACGATATTGGGGGCGGTCATCGGACGGCCTCGATCGGTGTCATGCGCTGGACCTAGTCGCGCGGCGCTCCGCCCTCAAGGTTGCAGCCCCGGGCCGGCAATGTTTTGTTACGGAGCGGCAAGGCAGCGCGGCGGGCCGAATGGCAGGAAGCGGGTTCTTCAAGAGGAGTCCGATGTGAAATCCGTCCTGATCGCCGTGGCCGCCGCGCTCGTCCTGCCGCTGCCTGCCGCCGCGCAATCGCTCGATGAAACGCACGAACTGGTCTGGCACCCGGCCGGCAAGACCCCCGCGGCCACCTATCGCATGCGCGACCGTCCGGCGTGTACCCCTACCGCCGGGCACCACCAATCGGGCAAGACGGCGATGCCGGCGAAGAAGGCTTGTGGTGTGAACGTGGCGAAGGCGCCGGCCGCCCCGATCGCCGCCGAGCCAGCGGTGGCGCGATAGATTCGCTCCGGTGCTCCTGCGAAAGCAGGAGCCCAGGGTTATCGAGGACGTCGTTTGCGGCCCTGGGTTCCTGCTTTCGCAGGAACACCGGCTATCTCTCAAGGTAGTGCGAGCTGCGCCTTGGCGACCTGTTGCAGCTGGACCGCGACCCGGGGGTCGATGCCGAGATCGTCGGCGGCGCGCTCATTGGCGCCCAACCGGGTCGGATCGAGCCCGGTGACGCGGCCGAAAACGACCAGCGCCTCGAGATAATAGCCGAAGATGCTGGCGTGGTAATGGTCGTAGGTCCACAGATCGACCTGGCCGAACGCGACGCCATTATAGGGGTCGGGGTCGGCGATTCCGCTCGCGATCGCGCGGTTCCACGCCTCTCCGACGGGGAGAACGCCGCGGAACGCAGGCGACAGCGCACGCACGCCGTCGGTCGCACGGCGCAAATCCTCCGCCATCGTCGCGATCGGCTTGCCCGACCAGGGGCTGCCCGGCTGGTAGACCAGGTCGGCGCGGCTCCAGGTCGCCATCAGATAGACGTCGACCCGCGGGTTGTTGCGCGCGAACATCGCGGCGAATTGCGGGGCATAGGTGCGGTAATCGGTCGCATCGCCCGGACGCTCGCGGTCGAGCGTGCTCAGTTCCTGGAGGACGACGACATCCCATTGTCGGGAGACCAACTGACGGCGCTGGTTCCAGTGGAAGCCCAATGTCTTGCCGCCATCGGTCTCCAGCGCCACCGTGTAATTGAGCCCCGATTCAGCAGCGAATAATTTGAACAATGCCGGCACGCCGCCATAGCCGTCGCCGTTCAGATCGATCACGGTGTTGTTGCGATAGCGTTTGACCGCCGAATGCGCCCCTTGCGTGAAGCTGTTGCCGATGAACAGGATCGACCGCGGCCGGGCGGTCGTCGCGGCTTGGGGTGCGACGGTCGTGACCGGCGGCGGGGCCAGCTGCGCCGCTGCCGGGATCGCGGCAACGGTGGCAAGTGTGAAACCGAGTGCGGCGCCAAACAGGGCAAGTCGCTTCATCGTCAGAATGTCTTCCCGATCTGCATGTACCAATAGCGTCCATACGGCAGGTGGAGCGAGCGGAGCTAGCCCGCTCGGTGATCGGCGGCTCCATCAATCCGGTCACTCGGAAGCGGTCAGACTGGTTGCCGAAGCAGCCTACCAGACGTGGACACGATCCTCCGGCGCCAAGTACAATTTATCCCCCGGCTTGACCCCGAACGCCGCGTACCAGGCGTCCATGTTCCGGACGATGCCGTTGACGCGATATTCCTCGGGGCTGTGCGGATTGGACAATAATTGCGCGCGCAACGCGCCTTCGCGCGCCTTGCCCTGCCAGCTCTGCGCATAGGCAATGAAGAAGCGCTGGTCGCCGGTATAGCCGTCGATCACCGGTGGCTCGCCATGGCGTGCGACATAGCGGCGGTAGGCGGCGTACGCGGCTTCGAGCCCGCCGAGGTCGCCGAGATTCTCGCCCAGGGTCAGCTCGCCCTTGATGTGGACGCCGGGGATCGGCTCGTACCCGTCGAACTGCGCGACCAGCTTCTGCGCATGCGCGGTGTAGCGGTCGGCCGATTCCTTGGTCCACCAATCGCGCAATTTGCCTTGTGCGTCGAACTGGCGGCCTTCGTCGTCAAAGCCGTGACCCATTTCGTGGCCGATCGTGGCACCCGTCTCGCCGTAATTGACCGCGGGATCGGCGGCGGGATCGAAGAAGGGCGGTTGCAGGATCGCCGCCGGGAACGTCACCTGGTTCATCAGCGGATTGTAATAAGCGTTCACTTCCTGGACGTTCATGTCCCACAGGCCGCGATCGACCGGCTTGGGCAGCCGCGACAATTCCAGCTTCCACTGGAAATCCTCGGCAGCGATCGCATTGCCTAGCGGATCGGTCCGCAACACCGTCATCGCCGAATAATCGATATATTTGGCCGGATGCCCGATCCGCGGATCGAACGAGGCGAGCTTGGCGAGTGCTTCCTTGCGGGTCGGGTCGTCCATCCATGCCGCGTTGTCGATCTTTTCCTTATACGCCGCGCGCAAATCGCCGATCAGCTCGGTCATCTGCTTGTCGGTGTCGGCGGTCCAGTGATGCTGGGCGTAGAGTTCGCCGACCGCCTCGCCGAGATAGTCGTTGAGCAGGCGGACGCCGCGCTTCCAGCGCTCGGGCTGGCTCTGCACGTCCTGCATCGTCCGGCTGTAGAAATCGAACCGCGTGTCGTCGAACGCCTTGGGCAGATATTGCGCATGGTCGCTGATGAAGCGGAAAGTCATCCAGTCCTTCCAGGTGGCGAGCGGCGTCGTTTCGATCGCCTTGCCCGCCGCGGTCACCGCGCTCGGCTCGGCAACGACCACGATCGGCATGTTGCCGAGGCCGATCTTGGCCAGCACCGGCGTCCAGTCGAATTGCGGCGCGAGCTTGGCGAGAGCGGCCCGATCCATCGGGTTATAGGTCTTGACCGGGTCGCGCCGCGCTTCGGGCGTCCACTGGTCCTGCGCCAGCTTGGTCTCGAGCGCGATGATCGCATCGGCCTTGGCCGCGGCGTCGGGAATGCCGGCGAGTTGCTGGATGTGGACGATATAGTCGCGATAGGCCTTGCGATAGGCGACATATTTGGCGTCGGGCAGCAGATAGTAATCGCGCGTCGGCAGGCCGAGCCGGGCCTGGCCGGTATCGACCGTATAATGGGTCGGGTCCTTGGAATTCGGGCTGACGCCGATGTTGATCGGCGCGGCAAAGCCGGGCTCGGCCATCAGCGCGACGAGCTGGTTGGTGGTCCTGACCGCGGCAATCCGTCCGAGCCAGGGCTTGAGCGGCGCGGTGCCGCGCGCCTCGATCCCGGCCTGGTCCATCCAGGCGCCGTAGAAATTGGTGATCCGGCGCATCTTGGGATCGGCGGGATTGGGGCCGGCCTCCTCGACTAGCTTGCGAACTTCCGCCTCGCTTTCGTCGGGCATGTCGTAATTATAGCCGGCGCGCGCCTTGTCGGGCGCGATCGGCGCGGTCTTGAGCCAGCTGCCCTCGGCGTAGCGGAAAAAATCGTCGCCCGGCTTGGTCGCCTTGTCCATCGATGCGTAATCGACGCCCCACGGACCGTATTTCGGCTTGGGTGCGGTCTGCGCCAGCGCCAGCCCCGACATGCCCAGCAGCAACAGCGCAGCAACCCGCTTGATCGCCATGACGAAACTCCCCGCTCGATGATCGCTCGCGCGGTGTGTTGTCAGACTATGGCGGCGGACAAAAGGAAAATCTTGGTGTCAGGCGGCTTCGGCGACGATCTGGCGCAGTGCGCGCTCGAACGCTTCCGGCGGCTGCCCGCCCGAGATCAGATAGCGGCCGTCGATGACGATCGCCGGCACCGAGTTGATGCCGCGCGACTGCCACAGGCGTTCGGCGTCGCGGACCTCCTGCGCGTAGCGACCCGATGACAGGACTTCGCGCGCGGCGGCGCCGTCGAGCCCGACTTGCTCGGCGACCGAGATCAGGATGTCGTGGTCGGACACGTCCAGTCCCTGGGTAAAGTTCGCCGCGAGCAGCGCATGTTTGAGCGCGACCTGGCGCCCTTCGAGCTCGGCCCAATGGAGCAGGCGGTGCGCGTCGAACGTATTGCGCAGTCGTCGCTCGCCCAACATCGCCATGTCGAACCCAACCGCGGCGGCGCGGTCGCGGATTGTCTCGCGATTGGCGGCGGCCTGCTCGGCGTCGATGCCGTATTTGCGGGTGATATGCTCGACCGAATCCTCGCCTTCGGGCGGCATGTCGGGGTTGAGCTCGAACGGCTGGAAGGTGATGCGCGCGTCGATCAGGTCGCCGGTGCGTTCCAGCGCTTCCTTCAAGCCGTTAAGCCCTACGGCACACCACGGGCAGGCAATGTCGGAAACGAAATCGATCTTGATCGGCCGGGCCATCACCTGTCCTTTGCGGTCGCAGCATTGGTCGCGGCACAGATAGGAAGCGTGCCCGGCAATGTCATCTATGGACCGGGGCAAGGTGTCGCCACGACCGACAACCGGCGCGACGCGGTTTACGCGCACTTAATCGTGTCGGGTGCATGACGCGGCGATGCTGCATGCGCCCCTGTCCAAGCCAGAAGAGCCCAAGCCGGAAGAGGAATCGCCGTCGCCTTCGCTGTTCGCGCAGGCGCGGTCGGCGGTGATCTGGCGATCGGGCGCGCAGATCGTCGGACAGATCATCACCTGGGGCGCGACCTTCCTGGTCATCCGCATCCTCGATCCGCACGATTACGGCCTGTTCGCGATGACCCAGGTCGTGCTGGCGGTGCTCAACATGCTCAACGGCGCCGGCCTCGCGAGCGGGCTGATCCAGAAGCCCGATGCCGACGAGCGCACGATCCGCCAACTGTATGGCATGCTGATCGTGCTCAATTTCGGGCTGGGCGCGGTGCAGTTCCTGATTGCACCGTTGGTCGCTGCCTATTTCCACCAGCCGATCGTCGCCGACCTGCTCAGGGTACAGGCGTTCATTTACGCCACTACGCCGTTCGTCGCCTTCCCTTATGCGCTGCTGGCGCGCGCGATCGATTTCAAGCGACAGGCCAAGGTCTATTTCCTGTCGTCGATCACCGGTGCGGTGGCGGCGCTGGCGGGCGCTTATGCCGGGCTGGGCGTGTGGACGCTGATCCTGGCTCCCGCCGTGCTGTACGTGACGCGAGCGATCGGGATGACCAAAGTGTCCGGCCATCATTACCGGCCGTTGTTCGATTTCCGCGGCGCGGGCGAGCTGGCCAAATTCGGCGGGCTGATGGCGGCGGGCCAGTTCTTCTGGGTGTTGCAGAGCCAGGCCGATGTGTTCATCGCCGGCCGCGTGCTCAATCCCGCGACGCTCGGCCTCTACACGACCGGGCTGTTCCTGACGCAGATCCTGGTGTCGAAGTTCGTGCCGGCGATCAACGATGTCGCCTTTTCGATCTATGCGCGGATGCAGGACGATCGCGATGCCGTCGCCCAAGGTTTCGCGCGCTCGTCGCGGATGGTGATGCTGGTCGCGATGCCGTTCTATGTCGGGCTGGCGGTGACCGCCGGGCCGCTGGTGGCGACCGTGCTCGGGCCCAAATGGGTCGAGGCAGCGCCGCTCGTTCGACTGCTTGCGGTGGCGATGCCGGCGATGACGCTCCAGGTATTGTTCAGCCCGGCGTGCAGCGCGATGGGGCGGCCGGGAATCAACGTCCATACCGGGATGATCGGCGCGGTGCTGTTGCCGCTGGCGTTCGTGGTCGGGCTACGCTGGGGCGTGACCGGGCTCGCCGCTTCCTGGTTCTTTGCCTATATCCTCTATCTCGCGATCACCGCTTGGCGCGTGCTACCGGTGCTCGGCCTGTCGGCGATGGCGCTGGCGAAGGCGATCGCGCCGACGGTGACGCCGGCGCTGGCGATGGGCGCCTTGGTCGTGGGAATCGACCACATCTTGCCGATCATGGCGGTGCAGCTCCGGCTCGCGATCCTGGTCGCGGCGGGGGGTGTCGTCTATCTCGGCTGGCTGTGGCTGTTCTCGAAAGACACGGTGATCGAGGCGTTCTCGATGGTGCGCGGCAAACCTTATTATCGCGCCGGCGAAGGTCCGGTCCAGGTCACCAGCGCCGCCTGATAACCGGGCGCGGGCTCGAACGAGGCCAAGGTCCAGCCGGGCTCGTCGCTGGTGAAGCGCGCGGGCTCGCCGGGTGCCACCGACACGGTGAAGGCGTCGAGCGGGTGCGACAGGCCGAGGCCGAGCGCTTTCACGTACGCTTCCTTGCGCGTCCAGCAATTATAGAAGCCCGCGATCCATTGCTCGGGCGGCAGCGCGGTCAGCATTTCATGTTCTTCGGGCGCGAATAGCCGCTCGGCGACGCGCGGGCAGGCGAGTTCGGGGTTGCGCCATTCGATGTCGCAGCCGATCGCCCCGCCGCGCATCGTCGCCAACAGCGCCAGCCCGTTCGAATGCGAGAGGTTGAAGGCAAGATCGGAATCGTCGCGCAGGAACGGCTTGCCGTGCTCGTCCGCGGCGATCCGCACCATCTGCGGCGCGACGCCTAGTTCCCGAGCAAGCTCCGCGCGCATCAGCCCGCGCCGCGCGACGAAGCGGTCGCGGTCGGCAGGACGGCGGAAACCCGACGCCCGCTGGCGTTCGTCCGCGTCGAGCCAGCAATGATATTCGTCTAGGTCCGCGCGCGGCAAGTCGAGGTCGAGCAGCGTCAGAGTCGCAACACCCGGCGCTGCCCGGTCGATCGCGACCATGTCCATGATCAGGGCCTCAGACGGCGGCCCGGCCGGCATGCCCGATCGAGCGCTTCGTTGAGCCGCTCGGCAAAGGTCGCGACATTGGGCGGCTCTGCCATCGTGCCGTGCGTGCCGGGAATATCGAACGATTCGAGCGAGCCCCGCACCACCTCGGCCCAGCCCGGCCGGCTGTCGAGCACCGCCAGCCGTTCGGCCGGCTGGAACAAGGCGACCACGCCGTCATAATCGCCGGGGAAATAGCTATACGCGGCCTGCTCCATCTGCGCGGCGAAGACGCGGTAGCGACCCTCGCGCTCGGCAATCTCGGCGACCCCGACATCCTCCATCAGCCCGCGCGCTCGGTCAAAGGCATAATCGAGCCGCTTGCCGATCGGCAGATTGCTCCACACGCCGAGATGATAGCGTGCCTTGCTCATTCGCATCTGCGTAGAAGTGATCTTCTGGAACGCGACCGGGTTCATACTATGGCCGAGCGCGAGCAGCGGCACGTCTTCGCCCGCGGCGCGCAATTGCCGCGCGACCTCGAACGCCATGATGCCGTTGGTACACCAGCCGCCGATCAGATAGGGGCCGTGCGGGCGGCTCTCGCGGATCACCGCGACGATCTCGGACGCCATCTGCTCGAACGTCATGCCCGGCTGCAAGGTACGTTCGAGGATCGGCCCGAGCGGCAGGCCGAGGAACGGGCGGTCGGTGCCCATCGCCTCGGCGAGCGCCATGAAGGTCGGGCCGCCGTCGAGCCATAGCAGCGGCAGTTCGTTGCCCTTGGGCTGGAGCGGCACCCACTCGCCGAGATCGGCAATGGCATTGCCGTCGATTCGCTCGGCGAGCTTGTCGAGTGTTGGCGCCTGGAAGAATTCGGCCATGCCGATACGGCGACCCCATTGCTGTTCGATGCGGACCAGCAGCCGCGCGACGAGTAGCGAATGCCCGCCAAGCTCGAAGAAGCTGTCGTCGCGGCTGACCTGGCCGATACGCAGCAGGTCGCACCAGATCACGGCGAGCTTTTCCTCGGTCTCGCCCCGCGGCGGTTCGATCTCGCGCGTACCCGCACTGCCCGGCTGCGGCAGCGCCTTGCGGTCGACCTTCGCATTGGGCGTCATCGGCAGGGCCGGGAGATGCTCGAAATGCGAGGGGATCATGTAATCGGGCAGCGTCCTGGCGAGGTGCTCGCGTAGCGCGGCGCGGCTTGGCGGCGTGTCGCCGCGCGTGACGATATAGGCCGCGAGCGCGCGTTCGCCCGAGGCGTCGGGCCAGCTGCGGACGGCGGCGGCGACGATTTCGGGATGCTCGGCGAGCGCGCCTTCGATCTCTTCGACCGCAACGCGATAACCGCGGATCTTCTCGTCATTGTCGACGCGGCCGAGGCACAGGATCGTCCCGTCGGGGCGATAGCGGGCAAGGTCGCCGGTGCGGTACAGCCGCTCGCCGCGGATCTCGACGAAACGCTCGGCGGTGAGGTCGGCGCGGTGGCGATAACCGTGGGCGAGACCGGCGCCGCCGATGAACAATTCGCCAACCACGCCGATCGGCGCGGTATTGCGGTATTTGTCGAGGATGTGGATGCTGGTGTTGGCGAGCGGACGCCCGATCGGCACCGGGCCCTCGCCGGACGTGACGCGTGCGAGCGTCGACCAGATCGTGGTCTCGGTCGGGCCGTAGACGTTCCACACTTCGCCCGAACGCTGGATCAGGGCTTCAGCGAGATCTCGCGGTAAGGCTTCGCCGCCGCACAGGATGCGAAGGGTCGATGAGCCTTGCCAGCCCGCCTCGATCAGCGCCCGCCAGGTCGCCGGCGTGGCCTGCATGACGCTGGGCTGGCTGCTGACGAACAGCTCATTCAACTGGCGCGGGTCGGCGGTGACGCTCTTAGGCGCGAGGATCAACTCGCCGCCGCTGATCAGTGGCAGGAACAGTTCGAGGCCGGCGATGTCGAACGAGAGCGTCGTCACCGCGAGCAGCGAATCCTCGGCGGTGAAGCCGGGGTTGCTGCGGAACGAATTGAGCAGGTTGATCAGCGCGCCGTGGCTGATCTCGACGCCTTTGGGATTGCCGGTCGAGCCCGAGGTGTAGAGCACGTAAGCGAGGTCGTCCGGCCCGACGTCGACCACCGGACGCGTGGTGCCGGTGGGCGCGACGTTGTCGATCAGGATGCGCTTGAGCGGGCAGTCGGCCAGGACATGGCCGAGCCTGGATTCGGTCAGCAGCGCGACGGCGCCCGCGTCCCTCGCGATATAGTCGAGCCGCGCGGCGGGGAAATCGGGATCGAGCGGAAGATAGGCGGCGCCGAGCCGGTGCACTGCGAGCAATGCGGCGACCATGTCGGGCGAGCGATCGAGGCAGATGCCGACCAGATCGCCGGGCGCGATGCCGGTGGCATGCAGCGACGCCGCGATCGCATCGGCACAGGCATCGAGCGTGGCGTAGCTGACGGCGTGATCGCCGAAGCGGATCGCGGTGGCGTCGGGACGCGCTGCGACCTGTGCACGAAAGGCTTCCGGGAGTAGCGCGGGGGAGGGCGCGACCTCGGTCGCGTTCCAGTCGACCAGCAGCTTGCGGCGCTCGTCGGCACCGATCAGCGGCAGATCCTTGAGTGGCTGCGTCGCGTCGGCGACCACGCCCTCCAGGATCGTCATGTAATGCCCGATCATCCGCCGCACGGTCGCGGGATCGAACAATTCGGTCGAATAGAGGAAGCGGCCGTGCATCCCCTCGTTCTGGCGCTCGTCGAGTTCGAGATAGAGGTCGAACTTGGCGCCGCCGACCACGACGTCCATCTGGGTCAGGTCCCAACCCTGGGGGAAGGGATCGACCGGTGGTTCGATCGAGAACAGGCAGTTGAAGAGCGGATGCGTGCCGGGCTGGCGCTTGACGTCGAGCGCGCGGACGACCTCGTCGAACGGCGCCTCGCTCGCGGCGAGCGCGCCGAGGACGGAATCGCGGACCTCGATCAGGAAGTCGCTGAACCGCGTCTCGCCCCTGGGCTTGGCGCGCAGCGAGATCGTGTTGAGGAAATAGCCGACGACATTTTCGAGCTCGGGGCGGCGGCGCAGGTCGGTGACTCCGCCGACGATGATGTCCTCGTCGCCCGAATAGAGATGGAGCTGGGCGTGATAGGCAGCGAGCAGGGTCATGTAGAGCGTGACGCCGTGGCGTTGTCCGACCAGTTTCAAATTCTCGATCAGGTCGTTCGGAATTTCGAACACTTCCATCGACCCGGCATGGGTCGGGCGCGCCGGCTTGGTGCGGTCGCCGACCAGTTCGAGCTTGGGCGGCGCGTCGGCGAGCGTGCGCCGCCAATAGTCGATCTGCTTCTGGATCGGCGCGCTCTTGAGATGTTCCTGCTGCCAGATCGTATAGTCGCCATATTGCAGCGCCGGCATCGGCAGCGGCGAGGGCGCGCCGCGCGAGAAGGCGTCGTACAATTTCGCCAGCTCGGGCACGATCACGCGATAGATCGCGACGCCGTCGAAGATGATGTGGTGAAGCGTGAAATAGAGCCGGTGATTGTCGTCGGCGAGCTTGACGATACGCGCGCGGAACAGCGGCGCGTCGTTGAGGTCGATCGCGCGACGGGCGTCCTCCTGGCCGATCGCCAGTGCGGCGGCATCGCGCTCGGCCTCGGGCAGATGGCTGACATCGTCATACGGTAGGACGATGTCGCGATGGTCGCGCACGCGCTGGACCAGCACGCCGCCTTCCTCGACGAACGCGGTGCGCCACGCTTCGTGGCGGCGCAGAATCTCGTTGACGCTGCGCTCCATCGCGCCGCGGTCGAAACTGCCGAAGCGGTGGATCGTGATCGATTCGTTATAGAGCGGCACGTCCGGCGCCATGATGGCGTGGAGCCATACCTGGCGCTGGTCGGCCGAGAGCGGAATCTCGGCATCGGGCGCGCGCTTCTCGATCTGTTGAGGCTTGGCGGCGGCAACCCCGCCGCCGCGCATCATCTTTTCGAGCAGCGCCCGCTTCGACGCGGACAGGTCGACATGCGCGTTCATGGGCGTCAGCCCGCGACGGGACGGAAGGCGAGCGGCAATGCGGACAGGCCGCGCAGGCCCGAATTGGTCCGCCATTCGAGCGTGCTTTCGGGCACCGCGACGCGAATATCCTCCATCCGCGCGAGCAAAGCGAGGTAGGAAATCCGCCCTTCCATCCGCGCCAGCGCCGCGCCGAAGCAGAAATGCGCCGCCCAGCCAAAGGCGAGATGGCGGTTATCGGTGCGCGTCAGGTCGAGTTCGTCGGGATTGGGAAAACGCTCGGGATCGCGATTGCCGGCGGCCATCACCGCCATTACCGCTTCGCCCTTCTTCATCAGCTTGCCGCCGATTTCGGTGTCCTGCTTGACGATGCGCGCGGTATGCTGGCTCGGCGTCTCGTAGCGCAGCAATTCCTCGACCGCGCTTTCGATGATCTCGGGATGCGCGCGCAATTGCGCCATCTTGTCGGGCTGGCGGGTCAGCGTCAGGATTCCGTTGCCGATCAGATTGGTGGTGGTCTCCTGGCCGCCGACCATCGTCACGATGGTGTTGGCGATGACCTCGTCCTCGGACAGGCGCTGACCGTCGACCTCGGCATCCATCAGCGAGCGGATCAGTCCGTCATGCGGGTTGCGCTCCTGGTCGCGGACCGCGTCGCGGAAATAGCCGGTCATGTCGGCGACGCATTTCAGCACGTCGCGGATGCGGTCGGGGTTGTGCTGGAAGTTGCCGAGCATTTCGGCGAAGGTCGCCGACCAGGATTTGAGCTGGCGGTGATCCTCGAGTGGCACGCCAAGCAGCCCGGCGGTGACGATCGCCGGGAACGGCTCGGCGAAATCGGCGATCAATTCGCACTCGCCGCCCTTGGCGGCCTGATCGATCAGGCCGTGCGCGATCTCGCGGACCTTGTCCTCCATCGCCTCGACCCGGCGCGGGGTGAAAGCGCTCATGCAGAGCTTGCGCAGCCTTGTATGGTCCGGCGCGTCGAGGAACAGCATCTGCCGCGCCATCAGATCGGCGACCGGGCCGAGCGATGGCAGGCCGAGCGCTTCCATCTTCTTGGGATCGGGCGTTCGGTCGGCGCTGAATTCCTTCAGCACGAAATGCACGTCCTCGTACCGGGTCACGACCCAGGTGTGCATGAACGGATCCCACGTCACCGGCGCTTCCTCGCGGAGGCGCCGGTAGAAGGGGAAGGGGTCGGCATGGACCTTGGGGTCGAGCAGCTGAAACAGGCTGAGGCTCGGGTCGAACGGCTGGGCCGCGGCGATGGGCGATTGCTCGGTCATGTCTGTCGGCTCTCCGTTCGGCCGGTCATTGCTGGGCGCGGGTGGCGGCTTCGTCGTCGTCCATCGCCGCGATCATCGCGAACACGATCTCCTCGATCCGCGCGGCGAGCTGGCGGATGGTCGGCGCCTGGAACAGGTCGCGCAGCGTGAGGTCGATGCCGAACGCCTCGCCCGCGCGCAGCACTACCTGGGTGCCGAGCAGCGAATGGCCGCCGAGCAGGAAGAAATTGTCGTCGACCCCGACATTGCCGCGGCCGAGCACGCCTTCGAGAATCTCGGCGAGCTTCGCTTCGGCGGGCGTCTCGGGCGCGGCGAAGCCGGCCGAGGCGAGCGCGTTCGCGTCGCTCGGTTCGGGCAAAGCGCGCTTGTCGAGTTTGCCGTTGGGCGTCAGCGGCAGCGCATCGATGCGGACGAACGCGGCGGGGATCATATATTCGGGCAGCGTCTTGCCGAGGAATTCACGCAGATCTTCGGCCGACAGCGTGTCCTTCTCGACGACATAGGCGACCAGCATGTCGCCCCCATCGGGCGAGGGCGCCGCGATCACCGCGCCCGAGCGGACGCCGGGGTGCGTGCGCAGGACGCTCGCGGTTTCCTCGGGCTCGACGCGATGGCCGCGCACCTTGGCCTGGTCGTCGACGCGGCCATGGAATGTAATCTGGCCGTCGGGGCGCCACGCGGCGCGGTCGCCGGTGCGATAGAAACGCTCGCCATCGATCGTGACGAAGGCGGCAGCGGTGAGATCGGGCTGATGACGATAGCCGCGCGCGACTTGCGGGCCACCGATATAGATCTCGCCCTGCTCGCCGTCCGCGACCGGTCGGCGCTCGCCGTCGAGGATGCGGATCGTGGTGCCCTTGATCGGATAGCCGATCGCGGGAAGCCCGGCTTCCTCATTGCCCGGCGGCACGATCGCCGAGGTGGCGACCACGGTGCATTCGGTCGGCCCGTAATTGTTGACCAGCGCGAACGGAAGGCCGGGGCGCGGGCGGCCGAGCAGCCGGTCGGCGCCGGTCAGGATGTAGCGGAGCTTGGTTCCTACCGCCCAATCGTCGCGGACCAGGTCCTGCGCGAGCGCGGTGGGGACGAAGGCGACGGTGACGCCCTGGACGATCAGCCAGGCGCGCAGCCGCTCGTCCGAGGTGCGGACATCATCGGTAGCCAGCACGACCGAGGCGCCGGCGCACAGATACGGCCAGACTTCCCAGACCGACGCGTCGAAACCGAGCCCGGCGAGATGGCTGCCGCGATCCTCGGCGGTGATGCCGAACGCTTCGTTATGCCAGCCGATCAGCCAGGAGAGGTTGGCATGGGTGACCTCGACGCCCTTGGGCTTGCCGGTCGTGCCCGAGGTATAGATGACATAGGCCAAAGCATCGGGATCGTTGGGCGTCGTCGCGAGCGGCTTGGCATTGGCCAGTTCGGGCGCCTGCCAGTCGAGCGGTACGACCGGAGTCGGGCTGTTGGGCACGCGCGCTGCGGTGTCTTCGCGGCCGACGATCAACACACAGGCCGCTTCCTCGACGATCGTCTGCAGGCGGCCATCGGGCCAGCTCGGATCGAGCGGCAGATAGGCGGCACCGGCTTTCCATGCGCCGAGCACGACGGCGAGTTGGTCGAACGAGCGTTCGAGGCACACGCCGACCAGCGATTCGCGTCCGACACCGTGCGCCGTCAGCCAGGCGGCGACGCGGCTCGCCTGAGCGTCGAGCTCGGCATAGCTGAGCGCGCCGCAGGGTGCGACGAGCGCGGTGGCATCGGGATGGCGTTTGGCGATCTCTGCGACGACATGCGGCGTCGAGAAAGGCGGCGCGACGAAAGCGGCGACGCGGGTTGCCGGAGATTCGCCGCCCTGCGACGAATGGAGCGATGCGTTGTGCTGACTAGCCATGGGCCAGCGCTTAGCCGATCAGTCGTTTTGAAATATTTAAAGCGACGGCAACCTTCGCATGTCCGATGCTCGATGCGCGGCGGCCGAGAGGGGCAGACCAGTAAAAGCGGCGTTAACCATTACCGCTCAACGGATCGAAACGCCTCTCAAACAATATTCCGCTTATGGGGGAAGGCCTTCAGAACCGCGATGTCGCCTCGACATCACCCCCGCCGCGCGTCGACAAGCCGCGCGTTTCGGGCATCGATCTGTTTCGCGGCGCGCTGGTCGTCCTAGTCATCCTCGGGCACTTCGCCGAACTGAGCCAACGCCACCATTTCCTGACATGGTTCGGCATCGGCTTCCGGATGCCGCTGTTCATCGGCCTGACCGGTTATCTGTTCAACCTCGAACTGGCGCGCAGCTTGTCGTCGGCGGGGCTGCTGCGGAAATATTATGACCGCATGGTGCTCCCCTGGCTGGCCGCCTGTGCGGTGGCGGTGGTGATCACCGGCTCGATCGCGTGGTTCTCTCCATTCTATGCGGTCATCCGTCCGCCCTACCATTTGTGGTTCGTGCCGGTCATCCTGGCCTTCATGTTCGCGGCGAAGCTGTGTCGTCTCGGCCCCGCGACAATGCTGGCGATCGCCATCCCGATCAGCATTGGTTCGATGTACGTGTTCGGTGTCGGGCACGATGTCTGGCAATTCGACGCATGGACGCCCGACCGACGCTATTTCATCTATCCGATCTATTTTGCGCTGGGGATGTGGGTCGCGCGCCGCCCAGCCCCGACTCACGAACATCTGCTGCTGCTGGTCGCGTTCGCGGGGCTGTTATGGTGGTCGCGTCTGTACGACCATCCCTCGACCGCGGCCGAGGCGGCTGCCGAACTGCTGCTGTGCGTTCCGCTGATCGTATTGTTTCCCTGGCTGCGGCGGATAACATTTGACGTCGCGTTGATTAGCGCGATCGGCCGGGACAGCCTGTTCTTCTACCTTTGGCACCCGCTGCTGTTCGCCTTGTGGTCAGCATGGGGATTTTCGGGCGTGCCGTTGCTGGCATTGGCGGCCTGCACGACGCTGGCGGCCTGGATGGCGATCGCGCGCTTGCCCAATTTGTCGGGCGTGTTGGGCGTACGACCGATCGTCCGGCGGGCTCATGATGCGGCCGCGGCAACGATACCCGAGGCCGCAGCGCCCGAGGGCGCGGCATGAGCGTGGCGTTGAGACTGTGCCGTACCGGCATGATGACCATCGCCTGGATCATCGTGCTGCCGTGCCTGCTCATTCTGATCGGCGCGATCGTGCCGGTCATCCCGTGGTTTCGCATCTATGCATTGGGCGTCGTGCCTAATCATACGTCGTGGCTGTTCCTGTGGGCGATTGTCGCGCTGCTGATCGGGCTGCTGGCGAATTCGCTGTTCAAATCGCGGGCCGCGATCGCCATCGTCGTGACTGCAGTCGTGGCTATCGCCCTCACGACCTTGGTGATGCTTCACCTGCTCTACATCGCACAGGTTAACGGCGCGCGGATCAACGTGGTCAAAGCACTCGAATTACGCGAGGTGCGTGACGGCGCGCGTCCTGACGAAAGCCTTGTCTATTCGCGTCCGAGCGGCGAAGAGCTTTGGCTCGACATTTATCGTCCGGCGGGAACGCCACCCAATACGCTGAGTCCGGTGCTGATCGCCGTGCATGGCGGCGGCTTCTTCCAGGGCAGCCGCACGTCGGGCGCCGCGAACCAGCGCTGGTTCGCCGATCATGGCTGGACCGTGATCAGCATCGACTATCGGCTTGCCAGGGACGATCGGCCGACCTGGAATCTGGCCACGCGCGACGTGGAATGCGCGCTTGCATGGACCGCCGCCAACGCGGCGGCATTGCAGATCGACCTCGATCGCGTGACGCTGACCGGCGGATCGGCCGGGGGTAGCCTGGCGATGGCCGCCGGATATCTGGCCGATGCCAAGCGCACCGACTCGGAATGCGGCCCGTCCATTCCGCATATCGCGGCCGTCGTCGCCAAGGCGCCGCTGATCGATGTCATCGGATCGTGGTATTTTACCGGCGAATTGCGCGACGAACAGCGCTCGTACCTGACACGCTATATCGGCGGATCGCCGCGCGATTATCCCGAGCGTTATGCCGCGATCGATTTGCGGCATTTCCAATTCCCCAGCAATCCGCCGACGCTGATCCTGAGCGGCGCCTCCGATCCCTTGCTATCGCCGGAAGCGGGGGCGGATTTCGTGCGCAGGGGGAAAGCCGCAGGACTTGAAATCCGCCGGATCCTGTTTCCCTATTCGGGGCACGATTTCAACACGACCTACAACAGCATCACCAATCAGGCGATGCGGCAGATCATCGCGCAATTCATCGTCGACCATGGAGCGGGGCCGAAACGGGCCGGGCTGACGTTCGTGGACTGACGTCGCGCCTCATTCCCGGTTCGGGCGGACCGCTTTACGCGTGAGGCAATCGCGACTGATCGCTCGACCTGTTCAGTCGGCGGGCTTGAACCGGTCGGGATGCGCCGCGGCGATCGCGTCGATCGCGGTCAGCCGGGCATCGATTGCCACCAGCCGGGGGAAGGTATCGAGCGGCGTGTGCAGGCGCCGGGCATTGTACATCTGGGGCACCAGGCAGACGTCGGACAAATCGGGCGCCGCGCCGCCCAGAAAGGCATCGCCGCCCGCCATGGCTTCCAGCGCGGTGAAGCCCTCGGCAATCCAGTGGCGGTACCAATCGTCGCGCGCCGCCTGATCGACACCCATCTCGCTCAGCCGGCGCAGCACGCGCAGATTGTCGATCGGATGGATGTCCGCGGCGATGACCAGCGCACGTTGCAAGGTCATGGCGCGCGCGAGCGCGTCGGACGGGATCAGCCGCGGCTCCGGAAAGCGCGCGTCGAGATAGTCGATGATCGCCAGGCTCTGGCCCAGAATATGGCCGTCAATCTCCAGCGTCGGGACCACGCCCTGGGGATTGACCGCGAGATTTTCCGGCGAAACGTGCTCGCGCTTGAGCAGATTGACGTCGTGGCGCTCATACGCGACCCGTTTCATCGCCAGCGCGATGCGCACGCGATAGCTGGCCGACGAGCGCCAGTAATCGTGCAGCCTGATCGTCACGGCATGCCCATGCCGGCGGCCGCGGCTTCGGCATCCTCCTCGGCGGTGCGTTCCGAATTGCGCTCGAGCGCAACCTTGATCATCGCGGTCAACGGGTCGGCGAGCGCGAGGCCGAGCACGCCGAACAGGGTGGAGGCGAGGATCTGCATCGACAGGGTCAGCGCCGGCGGCAAATCGACGGTTCGCCGCGCCACCAGCGGAATGACGACCCAGCCATCGAAGGTCTGGACGACGAAATAGATGACGATCGCCCACAGCCCCTTGTCGACGCCGGCGCTGAAACCGACCGAGACCATCAATACGCCACTGACGAAGGCGCCGACATTGGGAATGAACGCCAGCATGCCGGTGATGATGCCGAGCACCAGTGCCATCGGAATCCCCGCGATGCTGAGCGCGATCCACATCAGCACGCCTTCGAACGCCATCCCTGCGAGCCGTCCAGCGAGCAGCCGCCGGAGCTGAGTCGCCATCCGACCAAGGGTGATCGAGAATTCGCTGCGATAGTCGGTCGGCACCATCCATTGCAGGCCGCGATCGTAGATCCGGGGCTCCATCGCGACGAACAGCCCGATGACCATGATCATGAACAAGGTGGTGACCGCGCCGAGCGCGGTGCCGATCCAGCTGGTCAGCTTGCCGACCGAACCCAGGGCCTGCTGCGCGAGCCCTTTCAGGTCCTCGGCGCCCGGCAGGATGCCTTGCGTGGCCGCCCATTGCGACAGCCGATCGGCCTGGGTCTCCAGCGTGGCCTGGAGTTGTTGGAACTGAATCACCACGCCGGCACCGGTCTGATAGAAGACGATTCCGATGAATGTGATCGTCAGGACGACGACGATCAGCAACCGCCAGCTACGCGCGATCGGCAGGACGCGACCCAGCAGTCGTACGCCGCCGTCGAGCATCGAGGCGAACACCAGCCCCGCCAGGATGATCAGGATTGGCTGAATCAGGATCACGACCAGCGCCATCGTCGCGGCAAGGCCCAGCCACACCGCGGCGCGTTTCAACTCGCGGCGCATCTCGGGATCGCGCATCTCGTTGGGGCTGGGTTCGGCGACCAACCGGGAGGTGTCGTCAGCCACTATTTATCTCGTGCCGGGTGAAGTGAGGTCCCCGCGCGGCCGCCCCGCAGGCCACCCCACCAGGTCAGCGGGTTCCAGGTCGCCTTGCCGTTCTTGGAAAAGGTAATGAACTCGGCGCGGCCACCGATATATTCCCACGGCACCGGACCGCCCAGCCCGCCCTGGTCGAGCGCGATGCGGCTGTCGGCCGAGCGTTCGCGATTGTCGCCCATCAGGAAGACTCGGTTAGGCGGCACCGTGATCGGACCGTAATTATCGCCTTCGTAATAATTCGGGTCGCTGCCCGGCGTGCTGCGGCTGAGATCGACCGTTTCGAAGCTGCGCCCGTTGGGCAGGGTCTCGCGGACCAGCGGCAAGCGGCAGAAATGCTTGTTCGCCGGGCCCTGCAGGCCGCCGGGAATGTCGCAAGTCGTGCCATATTCCTCTCCGGTCAGCGCTACGCCGCCATAATCGGGCAGGTCGACATAATGGAGCGGGCCGCGCTTCACCGGGACGTTGTTGATGAACACGACGCCGTTGCGCACCTCGATGCGATCGCCCGGCAGGCCGATCACGCGCTTGATATAGTCGGTATTGCGCCCCGGGGGTGTGACGATGACGACATCGCCGCGTTCGGGCATGCGGCCGAACAGCCGGCCGTGGATGAAGGGCAATTGCACGCCCCAGCTTTCCTGCGGCTTGTGCTGAACGAGATCGCGCCACATCGCCACCGGATTGGGCAAAGTGGGCGAGATGAAAGACCAGCCATAAGCATATTTGGCGACGACCAGCTGATCGCCGACCTCGAGCCCCGGCAACATCGATTCGGACGGGATGTAGAAGGGCTTGGCGATGAAGCTGTGAAAGCCGAGCACGGCCAGGATCAGCCAGAAGATGCCGGCAATCTCTTTCCAGACGGCGCGCGCGCGGGCGCGCCATTTGTCCGCGGGCACGGGTGTGGCTGCGGTGGTTTCGGCTGGTGCCGCCACAGGGTCGAATTTTCCGTCGTTCAACGCCAACTCGTCACTCATTCGTCATTCCCGATACCATGTCCCGACCCGATAGCATCATCCCGTGCCGGCCGCGCTTCGATCACCACGAATGCCTGCGCCCAGGGGTGATCGTCGGTCAGTGTTACATGTATATAAGACACGTGGCCAGCCGGCGTGATCGCGTCGAGCCGCGCTTTCGCGCCGCCAGTCAGCGCCAGGGTCGGCGCGCCCGATCGCGCGTTGACTACGCCGATGTCGCGCATGAACACGCCAGCCTTGAACCCAGTGCCGACCGCTTTGGAGAAAGCCTCCTTGGCGGCGAAGCGCTTGGCGAGGGTACCCGCCTTGGTGAACGGACGGCGATTCGCCTTGGCGCGCTCGATCTCGGTGAACACGCGATTCTCGAATCGCTCGCCGAAGCGATCGAGCGAATTCTGGATCCGCTCGATATTGCAGAGGTCCGAGCCGAGGCCGATGATCAAATTCCCCTCCCGCTGGCGGGAGGGGTTAGGGGAGGGCGTGTCGGATAGTGGGAAGGCGACATGCCCTCCCCCGGCCCCTCCCGCCAGCGGGAGGGGAGAAGTGGGACACCCCTCACCTAGCCTCGTCCATCAACGCCCTCATCCGCCGCACCACCGGCGCCAACCCGTCGAAGATCGCCTCGCCGATCAGGAAGTGGCCGATATTGAGTTCGCGGATCTGCGCGATCGCGGCGATCGGCACGACATTGTCGAAGGTCAGGCCGTGCCCGGCATGCGCTTCGATCCCGTTCTTGGCGGCGAGCGCGGCGGCATCGGCGATTCGGCGCAGTTCGGCGGCGCGTTCGTCGCCGTCCAGCTCGCAATAGCGGCCGGTATGGATCTCGACCACCGGCGCGCCGAGGCTCATCGCCGCTTCGATCTGGCGAGGATCGGGTTCGATGAATAACGAGACGCGGATATTGGCGGCGCCCAGCGCGCGGACGATCGGCGCCAGGTGATCGTGCTGCCCGGCGGCGTCGAGCCCGCCCTCGGTGGTGCGCTCCTCGCGCTTTTCGGGAACGATGCATGCTGCGTGCGGGCGATGACGCAGCGCGATCTCAAGCATCTCGTCGGTCGCCGCCATTTCGAGGTTGAGCGGGATCGGCAGCTCGGCCGACAGCCGCGCGATGTCCTGGTCGGTGATGTGGCGGCGGTCCTCGCGCAGATGCGCGGTGATTCCGTCGGCGCCCGCGTCGGCCGCGAGCAACGCGGCGCGCACGGGGTCGGGATAGCCCGAACCGCGCGCATTGCGGACGGTCGCGACATGGTCGATATTGACGCCCAGGCGCAGGCGTTCGGAAGGGGAACCGCTCATCTGGCGCCCCAGATACGGGCCCGGTTCGAGGCGCGCAACGCCATGTCTCTGCGAAAATCGACTCCCGCGCTTGAAGATTGCGACGCGAGCGGCGTATAGGCCCGGGCCAGACGGGCCAAAATCCGCGACTGACCGGCTGCTGCAGCGGCTTAAATGATTAACAGGGTGACGCGACAATATGCGCTTTATCGGTGTGAAAACTGCGATGCTGGCGGCGGGGCTGATGCTCGCCGGCGCCGGCCAGGCCGCGCCACAGGCGCCCACGGCGCCGCCGCCCGCCACCGCCGCGACTCCGGCAGCGACCACCGCCGCTCCCGCTGCGGCGGTCGACGCCAAGGCGACTGCGGCGGCAACGGCGAACGATCCGCTGCTCGCAGTCGACGGCGCCCCTTATATGAAGATCGACCCCAAAGTGGGTCAGCCAGTCGACGGTGAGATCGGCCTCCAGCCGCAGGTAACCAAGAATGGCGAACGCGCCGCCTGGTTCCACAACGGCCCGCTGCTTTACACGATCACGATCATCTCGGTGTTCGTGCTGCTCCTGCTGCTCTGGGTGATCTTCCGGTACAACCGCCGGGCCAACCCGGTGCCGTCGAAGACCGCGCACAACACGGCGATCGAAGTGGTGTGGACCTTGCTCCCGGTCGTCATCCTGGTGCTGCTGGCGATCCCGTCGATCGGCTTGCTCCAGGCACAATTCGCCCCGCCGCCGAAGAATGCGATCACGCTCAAGGTCACCGGCAACCAATGGTATTGGACCTATAGCTATCCGGACAATGGCGGGTTCGAAATCACCGCCAATCTGCTCAAGGAAAAGGATGAGGTCGCTCCCGGCGAGCGCGCGCGCACCGATGAAGACGGTCCCCGCCTGCTGGCGGTCGACAATCGCGTCGTGCTTCCGGTCGGGGTGCCGATCCGTATGATCACGACCTCGGCCGACGTCATCCACAGCTGGGCGATGCCGGCATTCTGGATCAAGCTCGACGCCGTCCCCGGCCGCCTCAACGAGACCAGCTTCACAATCGAGAAGCCCGGTGTCTATTTCGGCCAGTGCTCGGAGCTATGTGGTCCGAAGCATGGCTATATGCCGATCGCGGTCGAAGCGGTGCCGCTCGACGTCTACAACAAGTGGGTCGTCGCCAAGGGCGGCAAGGTCGCCGGTGCGGCCGAGCCTGCCTCGGCGCCGGCCGCCGCCAACGCCTCGGCGCCGGCGGATGCCAACGCCGCCGCGCCCGCGGATAACATGACCGCCCCCGACAATGCCGCTGCCGGCAATTCGACTGGACAGTAAGACAATGAGCGACATCGCCCTCACGCCGAACGCCTTCGAAGCGCATCATGGCGGCCACGAGCATCATCATGACGCGGACCACAAGCCGGGCTTCTTCGCCCGCTGGTTCATGTCGACCAACCATAAGGATATCGGGACGCTGTACCTGATCTTCGCGATCACCGCGGGAATCATCGGTGGCGGCATTTCGGGCCTGATGCGCGCCGAGCTGATGCATCCGGGCATCCAGTTCCTCGGCCACTGGGCGAACACGCTCAATCACATCCGTGGTGGCGGCGACGTCAACATGGATCAGGCGCGCCATCTGTGGAACGTGCTGGTGACGGCACACGGTCTGATCATGGTGTTCTTCATGGTCATGCCGGCGATGATCGGCGGGTTCGGCAATTGGTTCGTGCCGCTGATGATCGGCGCACCGGACATGGCGTTCCCGCGCATGAACAATATCTCGTTCTGGCTGCTGATCCCGAGCTTCACCCTGCTGCTCGCCTCGCCGTTCTTCGGCGGCGCCGATGGCGGCGCGGGTACCGGCTGGACGGTCTACGCGCCGCTATCGACGCAGGAGGCGGGGCCATCGGTCGATATGGCGATCCTGTCGTTGCACTTGGCCGGCGCCAGCTCGATCCTGGGCGCGATCAACTTCATCACCACCATCTTCAACATGCGCGCGCCGGGCATGACCCTGCACAAGATGCCGCTGTTCGTGTGGTCGGTGCTGGTCACCGCCTTCCTGCTGCTGCTGGCGCTGCCGGTGCTCGCCGCGGCGATCACCATGCTGCTGACCGATCGCAATTTCGGTACGACCTTCTTCCAGGCCGAAGGCGGCGGCGACCCGATCCTCTACCAGCATCTGTTCTGGTTCTTCGGCCACCCCGAAGTGTACATCATGATCCTGCCGGGCTTCGGCATGATCAGTCAGATCATCGCGACCTTCTCGAAGAAGCCGGTGTTCGGCTATCTCGGCATGGCCTATGCCATGGTCGCGATCGGCGTGGTCGGGTTCATCGTGTGGGCGCACCACATGTTCACCACCGGCCTCAGCGTGAACACCAAGATGTACTTCACCGCGGCGACGATGGTGATCGCGGTCCCGACCGGCATCAAGATCTTCTCGTGGATTGCGACGATGTGGGGCGGCTCGCTCAGCTTCAAGACCCCGATGGTCTGGGCGATGGGCTTCATCTTCATGTTCACCGTCGGCGGCGTGACCGGCGTCGTGCTCGCCAATGGCGGCGTCGACGACTACATGCAGGACACCTATTACGTGGTGGCGCACTTCCACTACGTGCTCAGCCTCGGCGCGGTGTTCTCGCTGTTCGCGGGCTTCTATTACTGGTTCCCGAAAATGTCGGGCCGGATGTACAACGAGTTCCTCGGCCACCTGCACTTTTGGGTGTTCTTCATCGGCGTGAACGTGCTGTTCTTCCCGATGCACTTCCTGGGCCTGCAGGGCATGCCGCGGCGCTATCCGGACTATCCGAATGCGTTCGAGCATTTCAACACGGTCGCGACGGTCGGGTACATGATCATGATCGCGGGCATGGCGGTGTTCTTCGTCAACCTGATCTGGTCGCTGATCGCGGGCAAGAAGGCGCCCGACAATCCCTGGGGCGAAGGTGCAACGACACTCGAATGGACCTTGTCGAGCCCGCCGCCGTTCCACCAGTTCGAGACGCTGCCCGTCATAGACGGGGGTGATTCCCATCATCATTGATCGGTATTGATCCGGCAACGGAACGCCCCGGAAGTTTCCGGGGCGTTTTCGTTTCGGCGCAACCGCTTTGCATGCGCCCGCGAGCCGCTTATAGGCCCCCTCGACCCATGACCACCGAGACCCTCGCCCTTCCTGCCGACTGGCGCGATTTCCTGGCGCTCACCAAGCCCCGGGTGATGACGCTTGTCGTCTTCACCGGACTGTGCGGAATGCTCGCCGCGCCGATCCCGATCCACCCGGTGATCGGCTTCACCGCGATCCTGTGCATCGCGCTGGGCGCGGGCGCGGCCGGTGCGCTTAACCAGTGGTACGAAGCCGATATCGACGCCAAGATGAAGCGCACGCGCGGGCGGCCGCTGCCGGCCGGGCGGATGAGCCGCGACTCGGCGCTGCAGTTCGGCGTCGGGCTTGGCGTATTTTCGGTACTGCTGATGGGGCTTGCGACCAATTTGCTCGCGGCCGGCATCCTGACGGCATCGATCCTGTTCTACGTTTTCGTCTACACGATCTGGCTCAAGCCGCGCACGCCACAGAATATCGTCATTGGCGGCGCCGCCGGTGCCTTCCCGCCGCTGATCGGCTGGGCGGCGGCGACCGGCAGCCTGGCGCCGCTACCGGTGCTGCTGTTCGCGCTCGTGTTCCTATGGACTCCGCCGCATTTCTGGGCGCTCGCGCTGTTCGTGAAGACCGATTACGCCAATGCTGGCATTCCGATGCTGCCGGTCGTCGCCGGCGAGCGCGCCACGCGGCTCCAGATCGGGCTCTACACCATTCCGATGGCGGTCGCCGCGGTGGCACCCTGGCCGCTTGGGCTGACAGGCGCGATCTATGGTTGGGTAGCGGTAGCGGCAACGGCATGGTTCGCGCTGCTCGCGGCGCAGATCACGTTCCGCTCGACCGGTGCCGAGGATCGCATGCGCCCCGAAAAGCGGCTGTTCGCTTACTCGATCGCCTATCTCTTCATCCTGTTCGGCGCGGTCGTCGCCGATCGGTGGCTGGCATGACGCCCGACCAACAGCGACTCGCGGCACAACGCCGCAACGCGCGCGCGCTGGCGCTGGTGCTGGGCGTGCTGGTGATCCTGATCTTCGCGCTCGCTATCGCCAAGATCGGGCTGGGTTGGTCGCACGGGTGATGGCGATGCAGCGGACCACACGTACAGCATTTCTAGCCGTGATCGGCGTATGTTGCTCGACCGGTCTCGCCTGGGCCAGCGTGCCGCTCTATCGCCTGTTCTGCCAGGCGACGGGGCTCAACGGCACCACCGGACGGGCGTTACGGGCGCCCGGCGCGGTCGACGGCAAGGTCACCGTCGCGTTCGACACCAACGTCGCGCCGGGCTTCAAATGGAATTTCAAGCCGGAAAACGAGTCGGAAACGATCGATATCGGCGCGCGCGACATGGCGTTCTTCGATGCGACCAACACGTCCAGCCAGACGCTGACCGGTACCGCGACGTTCAACGTCACGCCGGCGCAGGCGGGGATATATTTCAAGAAAATCCAGTGCTTCTGCTTCACGCAGCAGACGCTCAAGCCCGGCGAGACGCAGCGCATGCCGGTGATCTTCTTCGTCGATCCGGCGATCCTCAAGGACCCGGACGCGCGCGATATCCAGACCATCACGCTCAGCTATACGTTTTACCCGGTAGATTCCGCTAAAACGCCAAGCTAGAGGCTTAATCAAACCAGTCTAACGGGGACCGACATGGCCGGCGCCAAGAACCACGATTACCATATCCTGCAACCCGATCCCTGGCCGCTGATCGGCGCGATGTCCGCGCTGGCGCTGGCGTCGGGCGGCATCATGTGGATGAAGGGCGCGCATTACGGCTCGCTATTGTTCGGGTTCGGTCTGATCTGCGTGCTGTTCACGATGTTCTCCTGGTGGTCCAACGTCATCAAGGAAGCGCATCAGGGCGATCATACCCCGGTGGTGCAGCTCCATCTGCGCTACGGCATGGTGCTGTTCATCGCCTCCGAAGTGATGTTCTTCGTCGGCTGGTTCTGGGCGTTTTTCGACTTCTCGCTGTTTCCCGCGCCAGTGGTGTGGGACGCCGCGAGCAAGACCGCGAGTCTCGCGACCGAGAATATCGCCGCCGCCTCGGTCTGGCCGCCCAAGGGCATCGAGGTCATCAACGCCTTCCAATTCCCGCTGCTCAACACGATCATCTTGCTGCTGTCGGGCACCACGGTGACCTGGGCGCACCATGCGCTGATCCACAATCAGCGCGGCGGCGCGATGAAGGGGCTGTGGGGTCTGATCGGCGTCGGCGAGAATGACGGCGTCAAGAAGGGCCTGTGGCTGACGATCGTGCTCGGCGTGCTGTTCAGCTCGATCCAGGCATATGAATATTCGGAAGCGCCGTTCCCGTTCAAGGGCCTGAACTATGGCGCGTCGTTCTTCATGGCGACCGGCTTCCATGGCTTCCACGTGCTGATCGGCACGATCTTCCTGACCATCAACCTGATCCGCGCGTATAAGGGTGACTTCACGCCGAAGCAGCATTTCGGCTTCGAGGCGGCCGCCTGGTACTGGCATTTCGTCGACGTGGTATGGCTGTTCCTGTTCGTTACCATCTACGTCTGGGGCGGCTGGGGCGCACCCATCCACGCCGGCTGATGAGCGAGGGCTGGCATCTCGCGCAGGTCAATATCGGGCGCCTCGTCGCGCCGGAAGGCGATCCGCGGGTCCAGCCCTTTTTCGACGCACTCGATCGCATCAACGCACTTGCCGAGGAATCGGCGGGATTCGTCTGGCGGCTGAAGGGCGAGGGCAACAACGCCACCGATCTGCGGCCGACGCCCGATCCGCTGCTCGCGGTCAACATGTCGGTAT